>Ga0310332_10041_pt1 | contig 41435 bp, 45 predicted proteins | sample LakMicSRFLOrngD5_FD_195546 | JGI IMG/M metagenome (GOLD analysis project Ga0310332, IMG submission 195546) | Enriched freshwater cyanobacterial communities from Lake Michigan, Michigan, United States - MI23.SRFL.Orng.D5 (v2) (version 2) | ecosystem: Environmental > Aquatic > Freshwater > Lake...
AAACACCCGCTGGCGGCGGCGCCGGGCGCGCCGCAGCGGGTCCCCCCGCAGCTGCCGCAGGTTCTGCCCCTGCAGCCGTACGCTGCCGCCCCGCACCGGCATCAGGCCCATCAGGGCGCGGCAGAGGGTGCTCTTGCCGCAGCCGGAGGCCCCAACAACCCCAACGGTTTCCCCCTGCCGCAGCTGCAGGCTCACCCCATCCACGGCGCGGTACCAGCGCCGCCGCCAGGGCAGCCCCGGCAGGGGATGCCAGCAGCGCAGGTCGTCCAGTTCCAGCAGCAGCGGTGCTTCCGCGGGGGCCGCGGGGGTACGGCCCCCTTCGCGGGCCCGGGCCGCCCCCACCAGCCGTTGGGCTAGGGGGGAGGCGGGCTGCAGCAACAGCTGTTGGGCCGGGGCCTGCTCCACCAGGCGGCCCTGATCGAGCACGGCGATCTGCTGGCACCAGCGGCCGGCCATGGCCAGGTCGTGGCTGATCAGCAGCAGGGCGCTGCCGGATTCCTCGCAGAGTTGGCAGAGTTCCGCCATCACCTGCCCCGCCACGGCCACATCCAGGCTGGTGGTGGGTTCATCGGCGATCACCAGGGCTGGCTCCAGGGCCATGGCCAGGGCGATGGCGAGGCGTTGGCGCATGCCGCCGCTGAATTCATGGGGATAGCTGCCGAAGCGGTCGGCGCGAATCCCTACGCGCTCCAGCAGCATCTCGGCCCGTAGCCGCACCTGATGGCGTTTCCAGGCCGGCCGGTGCTCCGCCAGGGTGTCTGCCAGGTGCTCGCCGATGCTCAGTAGCGGGTTGAGTCGGGTCATGGGGTCCTGGAACACCAGCCCCACCGCCTCCCCCCGCAGCTGCCGTAGGGCGCCACGCCGCAGCTGGCGTGGGTCCTGGCCGCAGAGCTCCAGCCCGCCGCCGCAGAGGCTGCCCTGGGGGAGCAACTGCAGCACCGCGCGGGCCACGGTGCTCTTGCCGCAGCCCGAGGGCCCCACCAGCGCCAGCCGCTCCCCGGCCTGCAGACGCAGATCGAGGCCATCGAGGGTGTTGTGCTCGGCCCCTGGGTAGCGCACGCTGAGCTGCTCTAGGTGCAGCACCGGCCCGCTGCGGCGTCGTGGGGTCATGGCCGGCTGCTGCAACCCGAGTGGCGCTCAGGCTGACAGCGGAATCGACCTGAGTTGCACACCGGGGGTCGGTTTGTTTTCAGCTGCTGCATACGATGGACTGAATTGCTGCGCGCCATGCTGCAGGCGGTGCCCGACACGGCTGAAGCGGCTGCCTCAAGGGCGGCGGCAGCGGTGTCGGCCGGCCCCCTGCTTGGCCCGCCCGCGATCCACGGCCCTGACGACTACGGCATCACGCTGCCGGATTGGTTGCGGCGCTGCATCGAGCACGTGCCCCCCGGGGCGGGGGACAGCTGCCCCACCGATACCGAAGGCCTGCTGGCGGCGGCCTTCCACTTCGCGTATCAGCTGCATGACGGCCAGGTGCGGGCCAGCGGTGAGCCCTACATCTGTCACCCGGTGGCGGTGGCTGATCTGCTGCGGGACATCGGCGCCAGCGCCAGCGTGATCGCCGCCGGCTTCCTCCACGACGTGGTGGAGGACACGGAGGTCACCCCCGAGGAGATCGAACAGCACTTCGGCGCCGAGGTGCGGGGGTTGGTGGAGGGTGTCACCAAGCTGGGCGGCATCCACTTCACCAACAAAACCGAAGCCCAGGCTGAAAACCTGCGCCGCATGTTCCTGGCCATGGCCAGCGACATTCGGGTGGTGCTGGTGAAGCTGGCGGACCGGTTGCACAACATGCGCACCCTCGGGGCGCTAAAGCCCGAGAAGCAGCAGCGCATCGCCCGCGAAACCCGGGAGATCTACGGCCCGCTGGCCAACCGCCTCGGCATCGGCCGGCTCAAGTGGGAACTGGAGGATCTGGCCTTCAAGATCCTCGAGCCCGACGCCTTCCGCGAGATCCAGCAGCAGGTGTCCACCAAGCGCTCCGAACGGGAAGAGCGGCTCGGGGTGACCGCCGGGTTGCTGCGGGAGCGGCTGGTGGCCGCGGGCCTTGAGGGCTGTGACGTCAGTGGCCGGCCGAAGCACCTCTATGGCATCTGGAGCAAGATGCAGCGCCAGCAGAAGGCGTTCCACGAGATCTACGACGTGGCGGCCCTGCGGATCATTTGCCCCAACCTGGAGAGCTGCTACCGCGCCCTGGCGGTGGTGCACGACACCTTCCGCCCGATCCCCGGCCGCTTCAAGGACTACATCGGCCTGCCCAAGCCCAATGGCTACCAATCGCTGCATACGGCGGTGATCGGTCGCCATCGGCCGATCGAGGTGCAGATCCGCACCGCTGAGATGCACCAGGTGGCCGAATTCGGCATCGCCGCCCACTGGAAATACAAGGAGGGGGGATCTCCCGCCGCTTCCGGTGCCGATGCGGAGCGGTTCAACTGGCTGAGGCAGCTGGTGGATTGGCAGAAGGACGACGTCGGTGAAGACAGCGGCGACTTCCTGCGCTCCATCAAGGAAGACCTGTTCGACGAGGAGGTGTTTGTGTTCACCCCCAAGGGAGATGTGGTGGGCCTGCGCAAGGGGTCTACCGCCGTCGACTTCGCCTACCGCATCCACTCCGAGGTGGGCAACCACTGCCAGGGGGTGCGCATCAATGACCGCCTCTGCCCGCTCGCCACGCCGCTGCAGAACGGCGACTTCGTGCAGATCGTCACCTCCAAGGCCGCCCATCCCAGCCTCGATTGGTTGAATTTCGTGGCCACCCCCACGGCGCGCAATCGCATCCGCCAGTGGTACAAAAAGAGCCACCGCGACGAGAACATCCTGCGCGGCACGGCCATGCTCGAGCGGGAGCTGGGGCGCGACGGTTTCGATGCCCTGCTGCATGGTGAAGCCATCGCCAAGGTGGCCCGCCGCTGCAACCTGGTGGCCACCGAGGATCTGCTGGCGGCCATCGGCTTTGGTGGTGTCACCCTGCATCAGGCACTCAACCGCCTGCGGGAGGAGTTGCGCTTGGCCTCGGCGGTGGCCACCCCCGCCCTCAGCAACGAGGAGCTGGCCCGCGCTGTGTCTGCCCAAGGGGAACAGGCGGCCGGCCCCGCCCTGCCCGCCACCACCCACGGCGACGCCAGTCCGATCCTGGGGCTGGAGGGTCTCGAGTATCGCCTCGGGGGCTGCTGCAGCCCGCTTCCTGGTGAGGCGATCGTGGGCACCGTGGCCCTCGGCAACCATGGCATCACCATCCACCGCCAGGATTGCGCCAACCTCTCCGCCGTGCCGGTGGAACGGCGCCTGCCGGTGCAATGGAACCCGCTGGCGGCCGACGCGCAACGGCGCCGCTACCCCGTGCAGCTGCGCATTGAGGTGCTGGATCGGGTGGGGGTGCTCAAGGACATCCTCACCCGCCTCTCCGACCACCGCATCAACGTGAGCGATGCCCGCGTGCGCACCAACCCCGGCAAGCCCGCCCGCATCGACCTGCGGGTGGAACTGCTCAGTGCCGGCCAGCTGCGGGACACCATGGATCAGATCCGTTCGATGGCGGATGTGCTCGACATCGCCCGCACGGGGATCGGCTGAGCGATCCCCACGGGGTTGGCCTGTGAGTGATGTGGATCTGCCCACATAGGGCCGCCCGTGGGCCCGCACTGTGACTTGGGCGACAGCTCCGCCGCCGTGGCTTGCGTACAACCTCGGCAACCACGGAGTTGCCATGACCTCCGAACAGGCTGCTCAACTCATCGATGACACCCTCGATCTGGTGCACCAGCGCCTGCTCGACCTGGAAAGCAACCAGCAGTCCGCCGCCCACCAGGCCCTGGCCGAGGAGTTCCGCGAGTGGCGCCACCCCTCCGGTGGCCACATCGATCTGATGGTCTGCCCGGGCTTCCCCCAGCCCTGAGCGCACCTGCGCGGGAGACTGGACTCACTTCACCCAGTCCGGCCCCGCCGGAACGGTCTGTGCCGGCCCCGTTTCCGCAGGACGACACCATCGCCGCCGTGGCCACCGCCATTGCCCCCGGTGAGGGCAGCGTGGCCATCGTGCGCCTGTCCGGCCCTGATGCGGAGCCCATTGCTAGCCGGCTGTTCGTGGCCCCCGGCCAACAGATCTGGGACAGCCACCGGGTGCTGTACGGCCATGTCTGCGACCCCGCCAGTGGCGAGCGGGTGGACGAGGCTCTGCTGCTGTTGATGCGGGCCCCCCGCAGCTTCACCCGTGAAACCGTGGTGGAGTTCCACTGCCACGGCGGTCTGATCTGCGTGCAGCGGGTGCTGGAGCTGGTGCTGGCTGCAGGGGCCCGGCGGGCCCTACCCGGGGAGTTCAGCCAGCGGGCATTTCTCAACGGCCGCCTGGATCTCACCCGCGCCGAGGCGGTGAGTGAGTTGGTCACGGCCCGCAGCCGCCGTGCGGCCCAACTGGCCATGGCCGGCCTGGATGGCGGCCTGGAGCAGCGCATCGCAGCCCTGCGGGAGCGGTTGTTGGATCAGCTGGCGGAGCTGGAGGCGCGGGTGGATTTCGAGGACGACCTGCCCCCCTTGGATGGCACCGCCGTGGCCACGGCCCTGGTGGCTGTGCAGGCAGAGCTGCACCAGTTGTTGGCCGATGGCGAGCGCGGTCAGCTGCTGCGCGATGGCCTTCAGGTGGCGATCGTCGGTCGCCCCAACGTGGGCAAGAGCAGCCTGCTCAACCGGCTCAGTCGCAGCGAGCGGGCGATCGTGACCGACCTGCCCGGCACCACCCGTGATCTGGTGGAGAGCGAGCTGGTGCTGCAGGGGGTGCCCCTGACCCTGCTGGACACCGCCGGCATCCGCGCCACCGATGACCGGGTGGAGCAGCTGGGCATCGCGCGCAGCCGTGCGGCCCTGCAGTCCGCCGATGCGGTGCTGCTGCTGTTTGATCTGCCTGCCGGCTGGGATGGGGAGGATCAACGGCTGCGCGATGCCGTGCCCCAGGGCGTGCCGCTGCTGGTCGTGGGCAACAAGGCGGACCAGTTGGCAGCGGGCAGGGCGCCAGCCCCCCAGGCGGAGGTGTGCATCAGTGCCCTGAGCGGCAGCGGCCTGCAAGAGCTGGAGCAGCTGTTGCTGCGGCGCTGCGGCCACGGTGATGTGCAGGGCCTGCAGGTGGCGTTGAACCGCCGTCAACAGGATCTGGCGGCGGCGGCGGCCCGCAGCCTGCAGGGGAGCCTGGAGGCGGCTCAGCAACAGTTGCCCTGGGATTTCTGGACCATCGACCTGCGGGCCGCCGTGCGCGCCCTGGGTGAGATCACCGGCAAGGAGGTGAGCGAGGCGGTGTTGGATCGGGTCTTCTCCCGTTTCTGCATCGGCAAATGAGCGTGTTGCCTCATCGCCACACAATGAGGGGGTCTTGCCGTTTCCGTCATGGCTGATCCCCTGTCCGGTCTGCATCCATCGCAGCAGGCGCAACTTCGGCTGCTCTGTTGGGTGGCCTGTGTGGATGGGGTCTTTGATCAGGAGGAACGGGAGCTGTTGAGCCGCCTGGCTGCTCGTGTGCTGCCGGGTGTCGATCCCGCCGCTGCGGTGTCGGCACTGGTCGCGGAGGACTCCCTGGATCTCGAGCAGCTGGTGGAACAGCTGAGCGGCCATGATCAGCGCCAGGCGATGGTCAAGCTCGCCTTTGAGATGGTCTGCAGCAGCAGTGATCCTGCCGACGACAGTCCCATCAATGTCGCCGAGCGCGGAGCCTATCGGCGCCTGCTGGAGGCTCTGGATCTGCCGGAGGCTGACGTGAATGAGGCGGAGTGGGCTGCACGGCAGGCCCTGCAGGCGGGCCCCGCGTTGATGGACCGTCTCAACAGGATCCTGTTGGGCTGGGGGGCCTGGCCTTCGGTGGAAGCTCTGGAGTTCTCTGGCACCCACTGGCTCTAATGACCGCCACTTTGGTGCTCACCCCCCAGTTGCGCGCCCAGCTGCAGGCCTGGCTGCAGGAGGACATCGGCCGCGGCGACCTGAGCGCGCCGGCCTTGGGGGATCGGCGCGGCCATGCCCATTGGCTGGCTAAGGCACCGGGGCTGTTCTGCGGTGGTGTGCTGCTCGAGCCGCTGTTGCATCAGCTCGATCCCCAGGGGCAGGTGCGGCTGCTGGTGGGCGAGGGGCAGCCGGTGGAGCCCGGCCAGCGCCTGCTCGAGCTGGAGGGCCTGGCCAGTGCCCTGGTGGCGGTGGAGCGCACCGCCCTCAACCTGGCCATGCGCCTGTCCGGGGTGGCCACCGCCACCGCGGCGCTGGTGCAACAGCTGGAGGGCACCGGGGTTCGCCTGGCTGACACCCGCAAGACCACCCCAGGCCTGCGCCAGCTGGAGAAGTACGCCGTGCGCTGCGGCGGCGGCCTCAACCACCGCCTCGGCCTCGACGACGCGGCCATGCTCAAGGAAAACCACCTGGCCTGGAGCGGCGGTGTGGTGGCGGCGGTGGCAGCGGTGCGGGTCCAGGCCCCCTGGCCGGCCCGGGTGATCGTGGAGGCGGAAACCGCCACGGAGGCCCTGGCGGCGGTGGCCGCCGGCGCCGATGGGGTGCTGTTGGATGAATTCAGCCCCGCTGCCCTGGGGGAGCTGGTGCCCCAGCTGCGGGCTGCGGCTGCGGTTCGCCCCGGTGGCCAAGGGGTCGTGCTGGAGGCCTCGGGCGTGCAACCGGACCAGCTGCGGGCCTACGCCGCCACCGGCATCGATCTGATTTCCACCAGTGCCCCGATCACCCGCAGCCCCTGGCTGGACCTGAGCATGCGTTTCGAGTCCTGAGGGGTACCTCCGGCTGGGGGGGGATGATCGGAAACAGCTCAGGCCGCCCTGGCGGCACTCGGATTCCATGCTGCGGATCGCCCAGACCCTCGAAGCTCAGCTGCGGTCGGCGATGGAACGGGCCTTCCCGCAGGCGGCGGAAGCGGCTCTGGCGGCCGGCGAGCCCCTGGATCCACAGTTGGCCCCGGCCAGCAAGCCGGAATTCGGTGATTTCCAGGCCAACGGGGCCCTGCCCCTGGCCAAACCCCTGGGTCAGGCCCCGCGGGCGATTGCGGCGGCGCTCGTGGAGCAGCTGCAGGGGGACGCCGCCTTCACGGCGCTGTGCCTGGAGCCCCAGATCGCCGGCCCCGGCTTCATCAACCTCACCCTGCGCCCCGAGCGGCTGGCGGCGGAGGTGCAGCGGCGGCTGGGGGATCCGCGCCTGGGGGTGCCCACCGCCGCTGAGCAGAGCGGCGTTGCTCCGGAGCCGGTGGTGGTGGATTTCTCCAGCCCCAACATCGCCAAGGAGATGCACGTGGGGCACCTGCGCTCCACGATCATTGGCGACTCCCTGGCGCGGGTGCTGGAGTTCCGCGGCCACCCGGTGCTGCGCCTCAACCACGTGGGCGACTGGGGCACCCAGTTCGGCATGTTGATCACCCACCTCAAGCAGGTGGCACCCCAGGCCCTGGACACCGCTGATGCGGTGGATCTGGGCGACCTGGTGGCCTTCTACCGCCAGGCCAAGGCTCGCTTCGACGACGACGAGGCCTTCCAAACCACTAGCCGGGAGGAGGTGGTGAAGCTGCAGGGGGGTGATCCGGTGAGCCGCAAGGCCTGGCAGCTGCTGTGTGACCAGAGCCGCCGCGAATTTCAGAAGATCTACGACCGCCTCGACATTCGCCTCAGCGAACGCGGCGAATCGTTCTACAACCCCTACCTCGAGGCGGTGGTGGCCGACCTGACGGCTACAGGTCTGCTCGTGACCGATGACGGGGCCCGTTGCGTGTTCCTGGAGGGGGTGAGCGGCAAGGACGGCAAAGCCCTGCCGGTGATCGTGCAAAAGAGCGATGGCGGCTTCAACTACGCCACCACCGACCTGGCGGCCATTCGCTACCGCTTCGGCGCGCCCCCCGAGGGGGATGGGGCCCGCCGCGTGATCTACGTGACCGATGCCGGCCAGGCCAACCACTTCGCCGGGGTGTTCCAGGTGGCCCGCCGCGCCGGCTGGTTGCCCGAGGGCGGCCGGCTGGAGCACGTGCCCTTCGGCCTGGTGCAGGGGGAGGACGGCAAGAAGCTCAAGACCCGCGCCGGCGACACCGTGCGCCTGCGGGATCTGCTGGATGAGGCGGTGGAGCGCTCCGAGGCCGACCTGCGCCGTCGCCTGACGGAGGAGGGCCGCAGCGAAGACGAGGCCTTTATCCAACAGGTGGCCACCACGGTGGGTCTGGCGGCGGTGAAGTACGCCGACCTGAGCCAGAACCGGATCACCAATTACCAGTTCAGCTTCGATCGCATGTTGGCCCTGCAGGGCAACACCGCCCCCTACCTCCTCTATGCGGTGGTGCGCATCGCCGGCATTGCCCGCAAGGGCGGTGACCTGGATGGTGGGGAGGCCGGCGGCGGTCCACTGGCGTTCACGGAGCCCCAGGAATGGGCTTTGGTGCGGGAGCTGTTGCGCTTCGATGCGGTGATCGCCGAGGTGGAGGAGGAGTTGCTGCCCAATCGCCTCTGCACCTATTTGTTTGAGCTCAGCCAGGTGTTCAACCGCTTCTACGACCAGGTGCCGGTGCTCAAGGCGGAGCCCGCCGCTCGCCCCGCCCGTCTGGCCCTCTGTCGCCTGACGGCGGACACCCTCAAACTGGGTCTGGGGTTGTTGGGTATTTCCACCCTCGAGCGGATGTGACTGGAGTGCAGATGGGCAGTTCCGGCGGCAAGGCGTTCCCCCCGGCGCGGCCCGAGGTGGAGGGCTTGCAGGCCTACAGCGCGCCCTTGGAGGGTCGCCGGGGGCTGCTGCGGTTGGATTTCAACGAGAACACCGTGGGGCCCAGTCCGCGGGTGGTGGAGGCGCTGCAGGCCATCCCCGCCGATCACATCGCCATCTACCCCGAATATGACGGCCTGCGGGAGGCGGTTGTGGGCCAGCTCCCACGGCCATTGCAGCCCGAGCAGGTGGGGGTGTTCAACGGGGTCGATGCCGCCATTCATGCGGTGTTCCATGCCTATGGCGACCGCGGAGAGACGTTGCTCACCACCTCCCCCACCTTTGGTTATTACACCCCCTGCGCTCAGATGCAGGGCATGGCGATCGAGGCGATTCCCTACGAAGGGGAGGCGTTTGCCTTTCCGCTGGAGGGGATTCGGGCTGCCCTGAACCGGCGCCCACGGTTGCTGCTGATCTGCAACCCCAACAACCCCACCGGCACCCGCCTGGCGCCGCCGTTGATCTTGGAGCTGGCGGCCAGTGCCCCCGACACGTTGGTGGTGGTGGATGAGCTCTACGAGGCCTTCACCGGCGACAGCGTGCTGCCTTTCGCCGATTTCGAGGCCACCCCCAACCTGCTGGTGCTGCGCTCCCTGGCCAAAACCGCCGGTCTGGCGGGGCTACGCATCGGTTTTGCCATCGGCCATGGGGCCGTGGTGGATCGCATCAGCCGGGTCACCGGTCCGTACGACATCAATAGCTTTGCGGTGACCGCCGCCTTTGCCGCCCTGGCCGATCAGGCCTATGTGGACGCCTACGTGGCGGAGGTGTTGCGGGCCCGTGACTGGCTTGCCGCCCAGCTTCAGGGTGCTGGGGTGCGCCACCACGTGGCCGGGGGCAACTACCTGTTGATCTGGCCCCGTGCCGAGGTCACCCATGTGGATGATGCACTCCGGGCCGAGGGCATCCTGGTGCGCTCGATGGCGGGCAAACCCCTGATCGATGGCTCCCTGCGGGTGAGCATCGGCACGCAGGAGCAGATGCAGCGCTTCTGGCGGGCCTACGCCCGGATCGAGGCGCTGCCGACCACCTAACGCCGCCGGCCTCCTAGCGCATCACGTCGATCTGGAGGCCGTTGCCGAGCTTGGCGGGGAGGCTGAGCACCCGGCCCACCCGCTTGACGGGGGTGCCGGCCATGGCCTTCAGGAACGGCTCCACGCTGGATAGGTCGCAGGTTTTCGGGGTGGGGCCGCTCACGTACTGCACGGGGATCACCCGGCGGGGAGCCAATTGGCGCACCACCGCAGCCGCTTCGGCTCCGTCGTACACCTTGGCGCCGCCGCCCACCCCCACGATCAATACATCCGGTTTGCCCAGCAGCACCTGGTCTTCGGCGCTGAGCGGAGCTGCGGTGCCGCCCAGGTGGGCAAACTCCAGGCCCCCCTGCTTCCAGCGCCAGAGGGTGGCCTTGCCGAAGCGCCGCCCCCCGAAGCGGTCGTGGGCCACGGCGATGCCTTCGATGCGTAGGCCTGCCAGGCGGTAGGAGCCGGGGCTGCTGAGCATGGTGCCGCCGGCCACCGCGGCGCCTTCATCCAACAGGCGGCTGCTGGCGAGGATCACGTTGGCGTTCACCCGCGGCTCCGCCAGGCCGGCGGCACAGCCCACGGCGCGGAAGGGGTTGATCAGCACGCTGGCCCCACCGCCTTGGATCAGCAGGGCGCTGTGGCCGTAGCTGGTGATCGTGACGCCGCCGTTGGCCAGGGCGGGCAGCCCCGGTGCCGTCAGGCTGAGCGCCAGGCCGCCCAGGGCAGCCAGGGAGCGGATCGCAAGTGCCATGGTGCAGCGGGTCGCCCGATGTGCGCGTGGGCCGAACCCTAGCCGGCAGTTGTGATCAGCTCGCTGCCGCCTGGGCCAGGAAATTGCTGAGCAGCTGATGGCCGTTCTGGGTGAGCACGCTTTCGGGGTGGAACTGCACCCCCTGTAGGTGGGGATAGTTGCGGTGCCGCAGGCCCATGATCGTGCCGTCTTCGAGCCAGGCGGTGACCTCCAGGCACTCCGGCAGGCTCTCGCGCTCGGCGATCAGGCTGTGGTAGCGCGTGGCCGTGAGCGGATTGGGCAGGCCCGCAAACACCCCCTGCCCCGCGTGCAGCACCGGGGATGTTTTGCCGTGCATCAGTTCCTTGGCCCGCACCACCCGGCCGCCGTACACCTGGGCGATCGACTGATGCCCCAGGCACACCCCCAGGGTGGGCACGCTGGGACTGAGCTCCCGCAGCACCTCAAGGCACACCCCCGATTGGTCCGGATCGCCGGGGCCTGGCGAAATCAGGATCGCGTCCGGCCCCAGCGCGCGGATCTGTTCGAGGCTGAGGGCATCGTTGCGCTCCACCCGCAGGTCGGCGGTGATCGGGTGGTCGGCCGCCAGCTCCCCGAGGTACTGCACCAGGTTGAAGGTGAAGCTGTCGTAGTTGTCGAGGACGAGGAGCATCAGCCGGCTCACCAGGCCCCCATTCAACCGCTCAGGCGGGCCAGCAGCGGTGGTAGCAGCAGCAGCGCGGCGATCACAATGGAGCTGAGGGCGGCCACCAACACGGCGGCGGCGGCGCAGTCCTTGGCGATGCGGGCCAGGGGGTGGAAACGCCGGCCGATGGCCAGGTCCACCACCGCTTCGGTGGCGGTGTTGAGCAGCTCCAGCACCAGCACCGCCGCCACCGTGAGCACCAGCACCGCCAGCTGGGGCGTGGGCAGCTGCAGCCACAGCCCCAGGGCGAACACCACCGCCCCCATCACCACGTGGATGCGGAAATTGCGCTGGCTGGCGAAGCCATAGATCAGCCCCTGGGCCGCATAGCGAAAGCTGGCGGGCAGGTCGCCGGCCACCTGCCAGGCCCCTAGGCGCCGCACCTTGGTGCGCAGCTGCTGCTCGATCCCCTCAGCCATGGCCTCTGTGGCGATGCGGGGCCGCCGACTGCCGCTGGGGTTGGAGTCCTGGGGGGCGAGCATGCTCAATGGGCGCCTTCCGCAGATTTGGACGCACCTTACCGCCGTTGTGTTGCGGCGAGTAGCCGCTCCTGCCGTTCCAGCATCGCCGCCAGGCTGGCGTCATCGGGGTGGTCCCAGCCCAGAAGGTGCAGCAGCCCATGGCTGGCCAGGAACAGCACTTCGCGCTCCAGGCCATGGCCGTGGTCGGCCGCCTGGCGGGCCGCCGTTTCCAGGGAGATCACGATGTCCCCCAGCTCCAGGGGTTCTGTCTCCCCGTCGGCATCGGCCCAGTCCGGCATCGGCATCGCTGGGGCCTGATCGAGGCCGTCGTCCTGGGCGGCGAAGGCCAGCACATCGGTGGGTCCCTGCTTCTGGCGCCAGTCGGCGTTGAGGGCGGCGATGTCCCCATCCCCCACCAGGCTCAGCCCCAGGCTGTAGGCGGGTGCCCGCAGCGGCGGCGGCAGCTCGTCGCCCAGCTGGGCGAGCCAGTGGCTGATCACGCCATGCCAGGGCTCCGCCCCCTGCAGCGGGTCCGCCCAGGGGCCGGCGGCCTGCAGCAAATTCGGGGGCAGCTCTGGATCCGCCTCAAAGGCGAGGTCGAGGTCGGGCTCAGCCGCGGCCGCCACGGGTCAACCTCCGGGCAGCTGGGGCCGCCCCAGCCACGCCACCAGGGTGATGAACCCCATAAAGCCGAGCGCCGTCAGGGCGAAGTGGCCGAGGCTGAGCTTGCCTTTGCGCACCATGTTGCGCATGGCCAGCTTGGTGAAGCTGGGGTTTTCGCCGCCCTCCTGAGGAGCGGGTGCCTGGGGCTCAGTCATCGCTCGAGCCTCCGGCCAGCTCCACGCCGGCGTGCAGCAGGCTCTGGATGAAGGGATCAAGGTCTCCGTCCATCACCCCCTGCACGTCGGTGGTTTCGTGTTGGGTGCGCAGGTCTTTCACCATCTGGTACGGGTGGAAGACGTAGTTGCGGATCTGGTTGCCCCAAGCCGCTTCCACGATGTCGCCCCGGATGTCGGCGATCTCGGCGGCCCGCTGCTCCTGGGCGATCACCAGCAGCTTGGCCATCAGCAGGGCCATGGCCTTTTCCTTGTTCTGCAGCTGGGAGCGCTCCTGGGTGCAGCGCACGAACAGGCCCGTGGGGATGTGCAGGATGCGGACGGCCGTCTCCACCTTGTTCACGTTCTGGCCGCCGGCGCCACCGGAGCGTGAGGTGGTGATTTCGAGGTCTTTTTCGGGGATGTCGAGCTTCACCTCCTCCTCGATCTTGGGCATCACCTCCACCCCGGCGAAGCTCGTCTGGCGCTTGTCGTTGGCGTTGAAGGGGGAGATGCGCACCAGCCGGTGGGTGCCCTTTTCGTTGCGCAGGTAGCCGTAGGCGTAGCGGCCTTCGATCTCGATCGTGCAGCTCTTGATGCCGGCCTCTTCCCCTTCGCTGAGTTCGTCCACGGTGACCTTCATGCCGTGGTCTTCGGCCCAGCGCGTGTACATGCGCATCAGCATCAGGGCCCAGTCCTGGGCGTCGGTGCCGCCGGCACCGGCGTTGATGCTGATCACGGCGCCCTCCTTGTCGTAGGTGCCGCTCAGCAGGCGCTCCAGCTCCCAGCGGTCCAGCTCGGCACGCAGCTGCTTGAGGGCGCCATCGGATTCCGCCAGCAGCTCCTCATCCGGTTCGAGGCCGTAGATCTCCACGGTGGCCTCGGCGTCGGCCACGGCCCCTTGCCATTTGGCCAACTGCTCGAGCTGGGCCTTCACCTCATCGAGTTGGCGCATCTTGGCCTGGGCCTGCTTCTGGTCGTCCCAAAAATCAGGCTGGGAGGCCAGTTGCTCCAGATCCTGTTGCCGAGCTTTCAGGGCAGGGACGTCAAAGACAGTCCTGGGCATTGCCCAGGCGGTCAGTGAGCTCGGAGAGGTCGCGCTTGAAATCGGTGAGATCGAGCACCGGTGGCTGGTGGGGGATCGGTGGCTTGACCGTACTCAATGGGCGGCGCCGGCGAGCACGGGCGGCCAAGCGGCGCAGGCGCTCTCCCTAGGATTCGGGCCGATTGAGGCTCGGGTATGGCAGCGACCGTGGAGATCTACACCTGGCGGGCCTGCCCGTTCTGCATCCGCGCCAAGGGCCTGCTCGACCGCAAAGGCGTCTCCTACACCGAGTTCGCCATCGATGGCGATGAGGCGGCCCGCGACGCCATGGCCGCCAAGAGCGGTGGCCGCCGCAGCGTGCCCCAGGTGTTCATCAACGGCCAACACGTGGGCGGCTGCGACGACCTGCACGCCCTCGAGCGCAGCGGCCAGCTGGATGCGCTGCTGGGGGCCTGACCTTGACCCTGCCTGAAGCCGGTCGCGAACCGCAGCTGTTCGTGATCGATCCGATCGAGCGCCTGCGCCCCACCAAGGATTCCAGCGTGGCCCTGATGCAGGCGGCCCAGCGGGCCGGCCAGCAGGTGTGGGTGTGCACGCCGGCCCAGTTGGCGGTGCGGGGCGGCACGGCGGAGGTGCAGGCCCAGCCCGTGCGGTTGGCGGAGATTCGCCCCACCGCCGGCGGCTGGGAGCTGCCGGAGCCCTGGTTCGAGGCCGGCGACGCCCGCTGGATGCCCCTGGCGTCTTTCCCCCGGGTGTGGATGCGCAAGGACCCACCGGTGGATGAGGCCTATCTCTATGCCACCCATCTGCTGGAGCTGGCGGAGCGCCAGGGGGTGCGGGTGCTGAACCGCCCGGCTTCTCTGCGGGCTTGGAATGAAAAGCTCAGCGCCCTGCGCTGGACCCACCTGATGGCCCCCACCCTGGTGGCCACCCAGGTGGAGGCCCTGGCGGCCTTCGCCGCCGCGCATGGGGAGGTGGTGCTCAAGCCCCTGGGGGGGCGCGCCGGCCAGGGGGTGGTGTTCGCTTCAGCTTCCACGCCGGGGCTGCGGGCGCTGTTGGAGCTGGTGACGGCCATGCAGACCCTGCCGGTGATGGTGCAGGCCTTTCTGCCCGGGGTGAGCCGCGGCGACAAGCGCATCCTGCTGGTGGATGGGGAGCCCCTGGGGGCCGTGAACCGGGTGCCCAGCGGCGGCGAATTCCGCAGCAATCTCGCCGTGGGCGGGCAGCCGGAGGCCACCGAGCTCAGCGATCAGGAGCGCGCCATCTGCGCAGCCCTGGCCCCCGCCCTGCGGGCCGAGGGCCTGTTCTTCGTGGGCATCGATGTGATCGATGGCCGCCTCAGCGAGATCAATGTCACCAGCCCCACCGGCATTCGCGAGGTGGAACGGCTGGGCGGCATTCCCCTGGCGGATCAGCTGATGGAGCGGCTGCTGGCGGCCTGAGGGCCGGTGAGCTGCTGCTGCAGCACCCCCAGCTTGAGGGCCACCTCCGCCAGTTCGCGCTCCACCGCTGAGCCCCGCACCAGGCCGGCGCCGGCGGTGAGCTCGAGCCGGCGGCCCTGCAGGCTGCCGCTGCGGATGGCTACGCGCAGTTCCGTGTCGCCCTCGCTGTCGATCCAGCCGATTGGGGCCGCATAGAAGCCCCGCTCAAACGGCTCGAGGCTGCGCAGGGCTGCCATGGCTTGCCGCCGCGGCAGACCGGCCACCGCCGGGGTGGGATGCAGGGCCGCCGCCAGGGCCAGGGGTTGCTGATCCCCCAGGGCGGCGGTGATGGGGGTGTGCAGGTGCACCAGTTGCCCGTGGCGGGCCAGGCGGGGATGGCGGGGGCGCCGGGGGTACAGGCCGCTCTGCTGCAGCTCCGCGGTGATGGCCTCCACCACCAGCTCGTGTTCGCGCCGGTCCTTGTCCGAGTGCATCAGCTGGGGGGCGTTGGGGCCCACCGGTGCGGTTCCAGCCAGGGCATCACTGCGCAGCTGCCCCTGGCGCACCGTGAGCAAGCGCTCCGGGGAGGCCCCCAGCAGGGCGGGGCCATCGGCGCGCTGCCACAGGAAGCGGCAGCTGCCCGGTTGCCGTTGGCGCAGCTGCGCCAGCAGCTGCAGGGGGTCGAGGGGATGGGCCAGCAGCAGCTGTTGCCGCACCGCCAGCACCAGCTTGCGCAGGTCTCCGGCCTCCACTAGCTCCAGGCCCCGCTCCACCACGGAGCGGTAGCCCTGCTGCCAGCTGGAGCGTTCCAGGATCGCCGGGCCCGGGGCATCGCCCTGGCCGGCGTTGGGGTCGGCGGGGAGCTGGGCCAGCCGTGCCGCCTGCTCCCACAGCTCCTCCGCCACGCTCCGGGCGCTGACTTCGCCACCGAGGCTGCGCTGCAGCCGCAGCCAGCAGTGGCGCCCCTGGCGGCTCAGTTGCCAACGGGGCAGCACCGCCTGCACGCCGGGCACCCCCTCCCCCTCCTGCAGGGGGCTGTCGAAGAAGGAGAAGGCCAGCAGCACCCGGGGCCTTGCCAGGGGCGGACAGGGCTGGGGCGCGGCCAGCCGGCCCAGGCTCACGGCGCTGAACCGTTGGGCCAGTTCAAAGCGGCGGGGTCCACTCAGCTCCAGGCTGTTGCAGCGGCCGCTGGCCGCCAGGCACAGGCCCGGTGCGCTGTCCCACAGGAAGCGGAAGCGATCCCCCTGATCCAGTTGGCTCAGCAGGGCCAGGGGGTCGCGCCCCGTCAGGGGCAGGGCCAGGCTCAGCACCCCATCACCCTCCAGCTGACGGGCGCCCTCGCCCGCCGCCGCCAGCAGATCGCTGAAGCTGGTTGTGACGGTGGAGGGGGCCTGCACCCGGTGTGGGCTGAAGCAGCTGCTCAAATGTATGGGTCCTGCCTCGCCGCCCGATGGCTCTGCCCGCGTCCGAGCCCCAGGTCGTCGCAAGCCTTCATGCCGATGGGGCCGCACGGCGGCGCCTATGGAAGGCGGCCATCAAGTGGCCGATGTACGCGGTGGCGGTGATGCCGGTGCTGCTGGCGGCCGGTTGGCGCTGGGGCCATGGCGAGCTGGTGCGGCTGGATCAGTTGCTGTTGTTTTTGGTGGCGGCGGTGCTGCTGCTGGCCTGGGAGAACCTGGCCAACGATGTGTTCGATGCCGATACGGGCGTCGACGCCCAGGGCAAACCCCATTCGCTGGTGAACCTCACGGGCCGGCGTGATCGGGTGGCCTGGCTGGCCAATGGGGCCCTGCTGCTGGGCCTGGCCTTGATGGCCCTGGTGGCCCTGCGCAGCAGCGGCGCCGTGCTGGCCCTGGTGCTGGCCTGCTGCGGCATCGGCTACGCCTACCAGGGGCCGCCCCTGCGCCTGGGCTACCGAGGCCTAGGGGAACCCCTGTGCTGGCTGGCCTTCGGTCCGCTGGCCACCGCGGCCGGTTTGCTGGCCCTGGGGCCTGCCACTGGGGCGGCGGTGCCCTGGCGGGCGGCGGTGGAGCTGGGGGGTGGCCCGGCCCTGGCCACCACCCTGGTGTTGTTCTGCTCCCATTTCCATCAGGTGGAGGAGGACGCCCGCCACGGCAAGCGCTCCCCCGTGGTGCGCCTGGGCACGGCCCAGGCTGCCGCCCTGGTGCCCTGGTTTGTGGCTGGAGCCCTCGCTTTTGAGTGGGCGCCGGTGCTGGTGGGCCACTGGCCGCTCACGGCGCTGCTGGGGGCGATGGGTGTGCCGCCGGCCCAGCGCTTGATCCGCCTGCTGCGGGAGCACCACGATCAGCCCGAACGCATTACCGGCAGCAAGTTTCTAGCGCTGCGCTTCCAGGCACTCAACGGCCTGGGGCTGGCGTTGGGGCTGGCCCTGGGGGCGCGGTTGGGCTGATGCCGCAGGCGGGCCCGCTGCAGCTGTGCTGGCGCCCCTATCGCTTTGCGCTGCCGCAGCCGCTGGTCACCAGCCAGGGGGCCTGGCGTGAGCGCAGCGGTTGGCTGTTGCAGCTGCAGGGGCCGGACGGTGCCCTGGGCTGGGGGGAGGCGGCGGCGCTGCCGGGGCAGGAGGCCCTGCTGGAGCAGGCACTGCGGCAGCTGCCACAAAGCCTGGCCCGCCCCGATCTGGAGGCGCGGCTGCCATCCCTGCCGGCGCCCCTGGCCTGTGCGGTGGGCTTGGCCCTGGCGGAGTGCGATGGCCTGGGCTCGCCCGCCAACGGCGGCTGGAAACCGGCACCCCCCTCCGCCGCCCTGCTGCCGGCGGGCGCCGCGGCGCTCGAGGCCCTGAAACCGCTGCTGGAGGCCTCGGGGCCCCTCACCCTGAAGTGGAAGGTGGCGACCTGCGGGGATGCCGAGGAGCGGCGGCTGTTGGAGCAGCTGTTGGCCCTGCTGCCCGCCGATGGCCGCCTGCGGCTGGATGCCAATGGCGGCTGGGACCGGGTCACCGCCGGCGCCTGGGCGGATCGGCTGCAGGCGGAGCCGCGCCTGGAGTGGCTGGAGCAGCCCTTGGCCCCCGGCGATGGGCCAGGGCTGGCGGCCCTGGCGGCACGGCTGCCGGTGGCCCTCGATGAATCCCTGCGCCACAGCCCACCGCCGCCGCTGGAGCACTGGCAGGGCTGGCAGGTGCGGCGGCCGTTGCTGGAGGGCGACCCGCGGCCGCTGCTGGCGGCCCTGGAGGCGGGCGCCCCTCGGCTGATGTTGAGCACCGCCTTTGAAACGGGTATCGGCCGGCGGTTGGTGGCGCACCTGGCGGCCCTGCAGGCCGAGGGCCCCACCCCCACGGCCCCGGGGTTAGCCCCCGGATGGCAGCCCGCTGGCCCCCTATTCGCGGCGGATCCCTGGCGGGTGTGGGGGGCGGCGGCATGAGCGGCGCCGCGCCTCAGGTGCTGCTGGCGGCGGGCGATCGCCCGGCCCTGGCGGCCCAGCTGTTGGAGCTGTGGCGGCAGGGCGGCACGGCGGCGATCGCCGTGCCGCAGGAGCAGCAAGACCTGCGGAGGGTGCTGCCCGCCGCCGCCGATCCGGCCTGGGGCCCGGCGGTGGTGCTGGGCAGCGGCGGCAGCCTGGGGGCCCGCCACTGGTGCCTGCAGCCCCTGGCCCATCTGCAGGCGGCTGCGGCGGCCACGGCCACCTGGCTGCGGCAGCAGGGCTTGGAGCCGGCGGCCACGGAGCTGTTCAACCCCTTGCCGCTGCAGCATGTGAGCGGCCTGATGCCCCTGGTCCGCGCCGAGGCCTGGGGGGTGCCGCTGCGCTGGCTGGCTCCGGAACTGATGCGTAATCCGGTGCGGTTGGCCCAGGCGGCGCCCCCGTCGCCCGCTCGCGCGGCGTTGCTCTCGCTGGTGCCCACCCAGCTGCAGCGGCTGCTGGAGCAGCCCGAGGGGGTGGCCTGGCTGCGGGGCTTTGCCCTGATCTGGGTGGGGGGTGCGGCCCTGCCCGAGGCCCTGGCGGAGCGCTGCCGCCGCGCGGGGCTGCGGCTGGCCCCCTGCTACGGCAGCACCGAAACGGCCGCCCTGGTGGCGGCCCTGCCGCCGCAACGCTTCCTGGCGGGGGAGGGGGGCTGCGGCGAGGCCCTGCCCCATGCCCGGCTGCGGCTCCAGCCCGGCAGCGATGCCCTGGAGATCCGGGCCTCCAGCCTGGCCCTTGGCCGCCTGCAGGGGGGGCACTTGGTGCCGCTGCCGTTGGACCAAGGCTGGTGGTGTAGCGGCGATCGAGCCAGCCTGGGCGCGGCGGGCCTCACCCTGCTGGGGCGGCTGGATGGGGCCATCCAGAGCGGTGGCGAAACCGTGTTCCCCGAGCAGGTGGAGCAGCGGCTCCTGGCCCTGGCGGCGGCGGCCCAGTTGCCCCTGGTGGAGTTGCTGCTGTTGTCCCAGGCTGATGCCCTCTGGGGGGAGCGGCTGGTGGCCTTGGTGCGGCCCCAGCCCGGCGTCGACCCCGATGCCCTCATGGCGGCCCTCACGGCCCTGGCCCAGGGGCTCCCCGCCAGCCAGCGGCCGCTGCACTGGCGCCATTGCCCGCCGCTGGAGCGCAGCCCAGCTGGCAAATGGGAGCGTCAGCGCTGGCGGGCCTGGCTGCAGGCCTAGAGGGGCTGGATGCCCCCCTGCAGGGCCGAGGCCTCGAGCCAGCGCTGGATCGGCTCCGGCAGGCTGCAGCGCTGGCGCGAGCGGCTGTCGATGGCCAGGTGGCGGGTGAGCCCCTCGGCCACCGGGTCACCGGCGCTGCTGAAGCGGTAGCGCAGCTCAAAACAGCCCGGATCGATGCGCAGGGGCTCGAGGGCAATGGCCAGCGGATCCCCGCACACCAGGGGGCGGCGGAAATCGGCGCTGCAGTGCACGATCGGTAGCGCGATCGCCGGGCGTTCCGCCGCTGTGCCGGGAAAGATGGCCGCGGCGGCGATGCCGTAGCGCTCCAGGCTCTCCTCGTAGGCCTCGTGGCACCAGGTCAACAGCCGCGCGAAGTGCACCACACCGGCGGCATCGGTGTCGCCGAAGCGCACCGTGCGGCACAGCAGCAACCAGGTGTTGGGATCAGCCAGTGGGGAAGCCAGGGCGCTTGCTCAGCGGTCCACCGACCCCATGATCACGTCGATCGAGCCGAGGATCGCCATGATGTCGGCCACCTTGGCCCCCTTGAGGATGTGGGGCAGGATCTGCAGGTTGGTGAAGTCGGCGGCGCGAATCTTGAAGCGCCAGGGGGTGACGTCGTCGTTGCCCTGGATGAACACCCCGATCTCCCCCTTGCCGGATTCCAGCCGGGTGTAGAGCTCGCCGGAGGGAATCTTGAAGGTGGGGGCCACCTTCTTGGCCACGATCTGGTAATCGAAGCCGGCGAATTCGCTGCCCTTGCCTTCGGCCATGCGACGGGCTTCCAGGTTTTCGGTGGGGCCGCCCGGAATCATCTGGCAGGCCTGGCGCAGGATCTTCAGCGATTCGCGCATCTCCTGGATGCGCACCCGGTAGCGGGCGTAGCAGTCGCCCTCCGTCCGCCAGGCCACATCCCAGTCGAAGTCGTCGTAGCACTCGTAGTGATCCACCTTGCGCAGGTCCCAGGGCACCCCTGAGGCGCGCAACATCGGGCCCGAGAGGCTCCAATTGATCGCCTGCTCGCGGCTGATGACGCCGAGCCCCTCGATCCGCTTGCGGAAGATCGGGTTGTTGGTGATCAGCTTTTCGTATTCATCGATCTTGGGGCCGAACCAGTCGCAGAAGTCGAGGCACTTCTCCAGCCAGCCGTAGGGCAGATCCGCTGCTACGCCACCAATGCGGAAGTAGTTGTTGTTGATCAGCCGCTGGCCCGTGGCGGCTTCCCACAGGTCGTAGATCATCTCCCGCTCCCGGAAGATGTAGAAGAACGGCGTCTGGGCGCCCACGTCCGCCAGGAAGGGGCCGAGCCACAGCAGGTGGTTGGCGATGCGGTTGAGCTCCAGCATCAGCACCCGGATGTAGCTGGCGCGCTTCGGCACCGGCACATCCGCCAGCCGTTCCGGGGCGTTCACCACGATCGCCTCGTAGAACATGCCGGCCGCATAGTCCATGCGGCTCACGTAGGGCACGAACATCACGTTCGTGCGGTTCTCGGCGATCTTCTCCATGCCGCGGTGCAGGTAGCCGATCACCGGCTCGCAATCCACCACGTCTTCACCGTCGAGGGTCACCACCAGCCGCAGCACCCCGTGCATCGAGGGGTGATGGGGCCCGAAGTTGACCACCATCGGCTCCGTGCGCGTCTCCAGCTGCGTCATGGGGCCGAGGGGTGGGGTGAGCTCGCTCGCGGGATCTTAGGAAGGAAGCACGGCCGTTTCTGGCGTTGCGCTTGCCCGCTCCCTCCGACGCCTTTGCCCATCAGCCGGTGTTGGCCGATTCGGTGCTGGCGGGCTTTGCGGCGCTGGAGCCCCTGTTGGCCCAGCGCGGCGGGGGGGTGCTGATCGATTGCACCCTCGGCGGCGGCGGCCACAGCGCCCTGTTGCTGGAGGCCCATCCCAGCCTGCGGTTGATTGGGCTCGACCAGGACGCCACCGCCCGCACCGCCGCCGCCGAGCGGCTGGCCCCCTTCGGCGATCGGGTGCAGATCGTGGCCACCAACTTCGCTGCCTATGGCCCCGCCGAGCCGGCGGTGGCGGTGCTGGCGGACCTGGGGGTGAGCAGCCCGCAGCTGGATGTGGCGGAGCGCGGCTTCAGCTTTCGTCAGGACGGCCCCCTGGACATGCGGATGAATCCCCAGGCCGGGGCCACGGCGGCCGAGCTGCTGGAGCAGCTGGAGGAGGGCGAGCTGGCCGATCTGATCTATGCCTACGGCGAGGAGCGCCTGTCGCGGCGCATCGCCCGCCGCATCAAGCAGCACCTGCAGGAGCAGGGCCCATTCCGCGGCACCGCCGAGCTGGCCTATGCCATCGCCGGCTGTTACCCCCCCAAGGCCCGGCACGGGCGCATCCATCCGGCCACCCGCAGCTTCCAGGCCCTGCGCATTGCCGTGAACGATGAGCTGGGGGTGCTGGATCGGCTGCTGGCGTCAGCTCCCGATTGGCTGGTGAGTGGGGGCCTGTTTGGCGTCATCAGCTTCCACTCCCTGGAGGATCGGCGCGTCAAAACAGCGTTCGTCAGCGACGAGCGGCTGCAGCGGGTCACCCGCAAACCGGAAACGGCCACGGAGGCGGAGCAACACTCCAACCCCCGCAGCCGTTCCGCGAAGTGGCGCCTGGCGCGGCGGCGTTAGCGCCAGCTCAGGCCTTGAGGATGCCGGTGTGGTCCTGGCTGCCGAACAGCTGGCGGTAGGCGGCGGTGCTGGTGCAGATCACCACCGGCAGCACCACGAACAGGCCGCCGTAGCTGAACAGGGCTGCCACGGCGTGCACCACTGCCTCCACGATGGCCAGCCACAGCACCACCCACCAGCTGGGGTTTACGCCACTCACGCCCGCCTGGATGGTTTCCAGGGGCCGCTTCACGCCGAACAGCGACAGCTGCAGCAGAAACTTCTGGCTCACCAGCAGCCAGATGTAGAAGACGCCGAACACCACCGCCGGCAGGGCTGCAAGGGCGGCGTTCACCTGGCCGAGGGCGTTGCCGATCAGGGTGGCCACCACGCCCACCACACCGATCAGGATCGCCAGCAGGATCACGGAGCCCAGCAGGCGGCCGGAGGCGGCCCGATCCCAGCGGGTGAACTGGGCGAACGAGGGCTTCTGGCCATCGAGGCTGATCCAGGCGGCGCGGGTGAGGCCCACGGCCCCCCACAGGGCCACGATCACGTAGCCCACCAGGCCCACCACCAGACCAATGCCCGCGGCGATCGGGTGCACGAAGGCCGGCTCGGGGCTGTTGAGCCGCACCACACCGCCCGCCAGCAGCGCGGCGAAGGGTGCGCTCACCACCAGCACCAGCACTTCAAACAACAGGAAGGGCCAGGGGGCACGGCAGAAGGCCTGCCAGCCCTCCTCGATGGCCCGCAGCACCTGCAGCTTGTTGGTGCCTGGGGTCGGAAGTCCCATGGTCAATCAGCAATTGCCCGGAACCTAGCGATGGCCTTCGGGCCTGCCTAGCAATTGTTGTGCTTGTGACAATCAGGCGCCACCGGGGCCGCCCTGCCGCAGCTCCAGCACGGCGGTCGCCACCGCCTGGATGGCCGCCGCAATCTCCGCGCCGGTGGTGTGGCGCCCCAGTCCAAAGCGCAGCGAAGCTGCCGCCTGCGGGCGGCTGAGCCCCAGGGCCTGCAGCACATGGGAGGGTTCGCCGGCGCTGCAGGCCGAACCGCTGCTCACCGCCAGGGTCTCCCGCAGCCGCCGCTGCAGGGTGCTGCCCTCCACCCCCGTGATGGTCACATTCAGGTTGTGGGGTAGCCGCGGCGCGGCGGCGCCGTTGCGCTGCACGCCCCCCAGGGCCTGCAGCCCCCGCCACAGCTGATCGCGCAGGGGCGCCAGCCGCATGGCCCGGGCCTGCTGGTCCTGCAGCGCCAGCTCCAGGGCCGCGGCCATCCCCACGATCAGGGGCACCGGCAGGGTGCCTGCCCGCAGGCCGTGTTCCTGGCCGCCGCCATGCAGTTGGGGGGCGAGCCGCAGCCCAGGGCGCACCACCAGCAGGCCGATCCCCTTGGGGCCATAGAGCTTGTGGGCGCTGGCGCTGAGCAGGTCGAGGCCCAGGGCAGCGGGTTGCAGGGGGATATGGCCGAGGGCCTGGGCCCCATCGCTATGCAGGGTGATGCCCCGCTGGCGGCAGAGGGCGGCGATCTCGGCCAGGGGCTGCAGCACCCCGATCTCGTTGTTGGCCGCCATCACGCTCACGAGCAGCGTGTCGGGGCGAAGGCAGGCCTCCAGTTGGGCCAGGTCCACCAGGCCGTCGGATCCCACCGCCAGTTCCGTGAGTTCGAAGCCGTGGCGGGCCAGGTAGCGCAGTGGATCCAGCACGGCCCGGTGCTCGGTGCTCAGGCAGATCAGGTGGCGTCGCGATCCGCCCCGCTCCAGTTCCGCCTCCGCTAGGCCCTTGAGGGCCAGGTTGTTGGCCTCCGTGGCGCCGCTGGTGAACACCACCGCCTCTGGCTCCACCGCCAGGGCCGCTGCGATGCGTTCACGGGCCCGGGTCACGGCGGCGGCGGCCAGCAGCCCCGGGCGGTGGGAGCGGCTGGCGGGGTTGGCCCATTGCGCTGTCCACCAGGGCGCCATCGCCTCCACCACCGCCGGATCACAGGGGGTGGTGGCCTGATGGTCGAGCTGGATGACGGGCTGGATCACAGAAGCAACCATGGGCTCCATGCTGGCAAGCTCGCTGCAGAAGCCGTCAGCCATGGCTCCGCTGTCCATGCGTTCGCTGTCAGGAGGGTCGTTGCTGGGGGCTGCGGCCTTGGTGCTGCTGCCCCTAGCCGGGGGCTCCGCCGTGGCGCAGCCAGGCCCGGATGCCTCCTTCCGCACCTCGGCGGAGCAGCGGCCTGCGGATCTGGTGGTGCTGCGCCGCTGGAGCACCATGGCCGGCGAGTCGTTGATCGGGGTGCGCGACGTCAAGCCCGATCCCCGTGACCCCACGGCCCGCACGATCGTGCTGTGGCTGGAGTCGCCCACGGGGGTGCAGCTGGTGGTGGACACCCTGCGCTGTAGCCCGGAGGCGCCCATGCGCCTCACCTTGAAGGGCAACAACCTGGAGATCCGTGAGCTCAACCCCGGCGGGCAGATCACATCGGCCAACCGGCTGGATCACCAGATCTGGTGGGCCGCCTGCTATCCCGCCCAGGCCGGCAAGGATCCCGCCCAGCTCGCTGCCGTGGCTCGGAAGCTCGGCTACCCCGGCAACCTGCGTGAGCAACAGCAGCTCGTGCCGAGACACCCTCGATAGATTGCGGCCATTGCCGCCCTGCGCCTGCGGGCCATGAGTCTCGAACCCGAATCCCAGCCCGTTGCCCCGGACGACGCCCAGTCGCCCCAGCCCGCCCCGCCGGCCCGGCTGCTGCTGGTGGATGACGAGCCGGGCCTGCGCACCGCCGTTCAGGCTTACCTGGAGGACGATGGCTTTCAGGTGACCTCCGCCGTCGACGGGGAAGACGGCTGGGCCAAGGCCCAGGAGCTGCTGCCTGATCTGGTGATCAGCGACGTGATGATGCCGCGGCTGGATGGCTATGGGCTGCTGCGCAAGCTGCGGGCCGATGAGCGCCTCGGCGGCACGCCGGTGATCTTTCTCACCGCCAAGGGCATGACGGCCGACCGCATCGAGGGCTTCCAGGCCGGCTGCGACGACTACATCCCCAAGCCGTTCGACCCCGATGAGCTGGTGGCCCGCGTGCACAACGTCGTGCGGCGTCAGGAGCGTCTGCTGCAGGAGGCGGCCCGTTTCGCCGATGCCGACATCGGCCAGATGGCCAAGCAGATCACCGAGATTCGCTCGCTGCTCTCCAATGGCGGCGGCAAGAAGCCGGTGACGGCCGTTCAGCACGACTTCACCCCCCGGGAGGCCTCGGTGCTGCAGCTGGTGGCCGAAGGGATGATGAACAAGGAGATCGCCCGGCGCCTGGAAACCTCGATCCGCAACGTCGAGAAGTACGTCAGCCGGCTGTTCACCAAAACCGGCACCGCCAGCCGCACCGAACTGGTGCGCTACGCCCTCGAGCACGGCTTGGTTGACTGAACCCGGGACAGCCCCCGGCACTCCGACCGGCTGGTTGCCGGCCGCCTGCAACGGCGGCCATGCCTACCGCGACCGCATGGATCGGCCCTGGCCCAGCGTGGTGGGCTACTACGCCGAGCACTACGGCCACTCCGAGGAGCCGATCTGGCGGCAACGGCTCGCCGCCGGAGAGATCTGCCACAACGGCCAGCGGCTCCTGGCCGATGGGCCCCTCGCGGCCGGCGATCAGCTGGTGTGGCATCGGCCCCCCTGGCAGGAGGCCGCCGTGCCGGTGCTGCAGCAGGGCGCGATCGTGTTCGACGACGGCGACCTGCTGGTGCTGAACAAACCCAGCGGCCTGCCGGTGCTGCCGGCTGGAGGGTTTCTGCGCCACACCCTGTTGGCTCAGTTGGAGGAGCTGGTGGAGGGTGCGCCGCGACCCGTGCATCGCCTCGGCCGCTTCACCTCAGGCCTGCTGGTGTGCGCCCGCCAGCCCGCCACCCGTGCCTGGCTGAGCGCCCAGCTGCGCGACAGCACTCGGATCGAAGCCGGTGACGCTGCCGCCCAGGACACCTGCGAAAAGCTCTACAGGACGCTCACAGGTCGCCTGCCCGCCGCTTGGATCCCTGGGCATACCCAGATGGTGTCCACCCCCATCGGCCGCCGGCCCCATCCGCTGCTGGGGCGGATCTGGTGTGCGGTGACCCCCGAGGAGCACGGTGGGCTGTCCGCCCTCAGTCGTTTCACCCTGTTGGAACGCCGGCCGGAGGCCTGCCTGGTGGAGGTGGCGATCGCCACGGGCCGGCCCCACCAGATCCGCATCCATGCGGCTTGTCTGGGGGCGCCGCTGCTGGGGGATCCCCTCTATGGGCCTGGCGGGCAGGCCCGCCCCGAGGCCCTGCCGGGCGAGGGTGGTTACCGGCTGCATGCCCATCGGCTGCGGCTGCTGCGGCTCGATGGCAGCCCACTGAGGCTTGAGGCCCCCCTGCCGATGGAGTTGGCGCAGGTCTCCGAGAGGCTGTGACGCATGCCGGTGCTGGGGTGGCGATTTGGCTGCAGCCCCGTGGCAGCCGCAACCAGCCGCCGCAAGCAGATCAGCGTGGCCGGCTGGAGTGCCGCCGCGGTGCGCGAGCGGTTACTGGCCGATACCCGCCGCTAGGCCCGCTCGAAGGCCAGCAGCCGCGAGAAGTAGAAGGGGGCCTTGTTGAGGCTGCGGCGCTTGAGCACAAAGCCCTCGGCCTCAGCGGCCTTCACGATCCCCTTCTCCCGCAGGGTGTAGGCGCGGGTGGTCTTGCTCGGGCCTGGGAACAGCTGGCCGATCTTCTTGAGCACCGCCAGCACCGGGGTGTAGGGAGCGAAGCTCACGATCAGGTGCTGCTCTGCCAGGCCCGCCAGGTGGCGCACCATCTCTTCGGCGGGCTGCTGCGGGTAGTGGATGAACACATCCAGGCAGACCACCGTGTCGTAGCGGCCACTGAGCCCCTCCAGATCGGAGGCCTGGAACTGGATTCGCCCGGGGGCGATGCCCGCCTCACCGGCGCGCCGGGCCGCCTCCTGCACCATCGCTTCCGAGAGGTCGGAGGCGGCGATCGAGCCGGCGCCGGCCTGGGCCAGCGGCAGGGTGAGGCTGCCCACGCCGCAGCCGGCGTCGCAGAAGCTGCGGCCCGCCAGGTTGCCCTGCTCCTGCAGCCAATCCAGCACGTTGTCCACCGTCTTCTGGTGGCCGATGCGGATGTTGCGCTGTACCCGGTTCACCTCGGAGCTGTCGCTGTAGATGCGGTTCCAGCGATCGAAGCCGGTGGTTTCGAAGTAGCCCTTCACCTCCTGCTTTTCCGCCTGTTTGTCGGCCTGGGATGTGGGCAGCAGCTGCTCGGTGGGCATCGAAGCGAACCGGGGCGGAGAACGGTGTGGCGCGGATCCTATTCAGGCTGCCCGTCGCCAGTGCAGGCGTTCGGCCGTGCCGCTCCAGCGCAGGGTGTCCCGCAGGGGCAGCCCCCGCAGCTGCACGCTGCACGCGCTCGCCTGCCCCAGCACGCGGCGCGGCAGCACCGTGGCGGCGGCGATGGCGCCGTCGGCGTCGCCACTCCAGCGGGCCAGCCGGCAGACCGCCTCCAGCAACGGCAGGGTGACCCCCGCCAGGGTGCCGTCCTCCAGCCGGCAGCTGCCGTTCTCCACGATCAGGGCCCGCTCATCCCAGCGGTGCACCCCATCGGCCAGGCCGTAAGGGGCCAGGGCATCGCTCACCAGCACCACCTGCTCCGGCGCCAGCCGCTGCAGCAGCACGGCCATCGCCGGCGCCACGTGCACCCCATCGGCGATGAGCCCCAGGGCCACCGTGCCCTGGAGCGCTGCGGCGGCGATGGGGCCAGGGCTGCGGTGATGCAGCCCTGGCATCGCATTAAAGGCATGGGTCAGCATCCCCACCCCCTGCTCAAACGCTTGCGTGGCCTGGTCCTGGTTGGCTTCGCTGTGGCCCAGGCTTACCAGAATGTTTTGCCGGCGCAGCTCGGCGATCACCGCCTCGGCTCCGGGCAGTTCCGGCGCCAACGTCACCAGGGCGATCTCTCCTTCAAAGCCGCCGATGCGTTGCTCCAGGGCCGCCAGGCTGGGGGCTGCCAGGTGCTGGCTTGGGTGCGCGCCCCGGCGGGCTGGCGCCAGGAAGGGCCCCTCCAGGTGGGCTCCGAGCAGCCGACAGCGGCCCTGGCGGTGCTCGGTGCGGGCCTGGCGCAGCACCGCCAGGGCCTGGCGCAGCTCGGGCACACCGCAGGTCACCAGGGTGGGGGCAATGGCCTCCACCCCATCGCGCCAGAGCAGCTCCAGCAGCTCCAGCAACGTGGGTAGATCGCCGGCCTGTAGTTCCGGGAAGGCCAGCCCCAGGCCGCCGTTGATTTGTAGATCCACCCCCCCTGGGCTGAGCCAGTCACCGCCCCAGTCATCGCCGCTGGCGACCGTTCCCTCGGGCAGGGGTTCCAGGTTGGCGATGCGGCCGTCGCCGTCCAGTGCGAGCCGCCATAGCCCCGGGCAGGCGGGCAGTCGAACGTTGCTGAGCCAGCGCATCGGAGCGGAGTGGCTGGCCCCGGGGCCAGAACGGGAGACAATGACAGTCTTGCTGCGCTCGGCCCCGTTGGACGCCTCCCCCGCTGATCAAACCCCGCGGGTGGCGGTGGTGATGGGCAGCGATTCCGATCTCCCCACCCTGCAGCCGGCGGTGGAACTGCTGCAGCGCTTCGCTGTGGCCTGCGAGGTCCGGGTGCTTTCCGCCCACCGCACCCCGCGCGAGATGGTGGTCTTCGCCGAGGGGGCCGCCGGCCGCGGCTTCAAGGTGATCATTGCCGGCGCCGGCGGCGCCGCCCACCTGCCCGGCATGGTGGCCTCGCTCACCACCCTGCCCGTGATCGGGGTTCCGGTGCAGACCCGCGCCCTCTCCGGGGTCGATTCCTTGCACTCGATCGTGCAGATGCCCGCCGGGATTCCGGTGGCCACCGTGGCCATCGGCAACGGCGCCAACGCCGGCCTGCTGGCGGTGCAGATCCTGGCCACCGCCGATGCCGAGCTGGCCCAACGGCTGGCGGACTACCGCCGCGATCTGCATGATCAGGTGGTGGCCAAGGACAGCCGCTTGCTGGAGCTCGGCAGCGCCGCTTACCTGGCCCAGATGTAGGGACTGCTCAGCAGGGAACATCGATGCTCGAGCGCCTGGTGCTGCCCCTCTGGCTGCGGCTGAGCCTGGCCCTGCCGCTGCTAACCCTCAACCTCTGGGTGCTGCGCCAACTGTTGCTGCCCCTGGCGCCGTTCCCCGCCCTGTTCGTGGCGGCGGCCCTGATCGCCTTTTTGCTGGATCTGCCCACCCGCTGGCTGGTGCGCCGCGGGTTGCCGCGCCAACTGGCGGTGCTGGCGGTGGTGGGGTTGGGCCTGGCGTTGCTCGTGCTGGCGGCCCTGTGGCTGCTGCCGCGGTTGGTGGAGCAGCTGGGGGAGTTGATCACCGCCCTGCCGGGTTGGCTGGCCGAGGGGGAGCAGTGGCTGGATCGGCTTGAGGCCTGGGCTGCCGATCGCCGCTTGCCCACTGAGTTCACCGACCTCAGCAGCACCCTGTTCGCCCGGGCCAGCCAGCTGGCCAGCCAACTCAGCCAGCGGTTGCTGGGGATCCTGGGCGCCACCGTGGGCATCACCGTGAACACCGTGATCGTGGCGGTGCTGGCGGTGTTTCTGCTGCTGGGGGGCGAGGGGATCGTGGAGGGGTTAGCCCGCTGGCTGCCGCAGGGGGTGCGCGCGTTGGTGGTGGGCACCCTGGGGCGCACCTTCCGCGGTTACTTCGCTGGCCAGGTGCTGCTGGCCCTGATCCTCAGCGGTCTGCAGATTCTGGTGTTCACCCTGCTGGGGATTCCCTATGGCGTGCTGTTCGCCGTGGCCATCGGCTTCACCACCCTGGTGCCTTACGCCAGTGCCCTCACCATCGTGCTGGTGAGCCTGTTGCTGGCCCTGGAGGATCCCCGCACCGGGGTTGAGGTGCTGGCTGCAGCCATCAGTGTGGGGCAGGTGGTGGATCAGGGCATCCAGCCGCGCCTGATGGGCAGCATCGTGGGGCTGCAGCCCGCCTGGTTGCTGGTGAGCCTGCCCATTGGCAGCCGCGTGGGCAGCCTGATGGGTTTCGGGGATCTGTTGGGGTTGCTACTGGCCGTGCCGGTGGCCAGCTGCCTGAAAACCTTCTTCGATGCCTGGGCTCAACAGCGTGGTCCGGGCGTTTCCCTCAGTTCTGCTGGGGAATGACCCCCTGGGCGCTGAGGTGACTCAGCACCTGCTCCACGCCCTGCTCCAGGCTCTGGCTGCCGGTGTCCACCCGCAGTTCTGGGGTTTCCGGGGCTTCGTAGGGGCTGGAGATGCCCGTGAATTCCTTGATCTCTCCAGCGCGGGCCTTGGCGTAGAGCCCCTTGGTGTCGCGCTGTTCGCACACCGCCAGGTCGGCGGCGCAGTGGATTTCAATGAAGTCGCCTTCGGCCACCAGGGCCCGGGCGCGGTCGCGGTCGGCCTTGAACGGCGACACAAAGGCGGTGAGCACCACCACGCCGGCGTCGAGGAACAACTTGCTCACCTCGCCGATGCGGCGGATGTTCTCCTCCCGGTCGGCGTCGGAGAAGCCCAGGTCTTTGCAGAGGCCGTGGCGGATGTTGTCGCCATCGAGCACGTAACAGGCCAGGCCCCGCTCAAACAGCGCCGCATTCACGGCGTTGGCCAGGGTGCTTTTGCCCGAGCCGCTCAGACCGGTGAACCAGAGGATGGCGCTGCGGTGGCCCCTCTGCTGGGCGCGGCCGGCGCGATCCACGGAGGCGTGGTGCCAGGCGATGTTGGTGGAGGCCCCCTGGTTGGTGAGTTCGCCGTAGGGGGCGCTGGGGGCGGCCATGGTGCTCAGGTGCAGGCTGATCGGCCAAGTATCTCCCGTGGCCCCTGTGCCACGGCCCGTGGTCAGCCCTGTTGGGCCAGAAGCAACCGCCACACCTCCAGCGCGATCACCCCCACCCAGGCCAGGATCGCCAGGCTCACCCCGGCGGCGGCGATGTCCTTGGTGGCGCCGATCTGGGGCGCCCGCTCCGGTTGGACGTAGTCGCAGAGCTCTTCAATGGCAGTGTTGAGCAGCTCCGCCGCCAGCACCAGGGCTGTCGCCACCAGCAACAGGCCGAAATCCACCCAGGCCCGCTGGGCGAACGCCACGCTGAGCAGCAGCACCGATACCACCAGCTTGTAGGCCACAGCCCTGTCGCGCAGGGCCAGTCGCAGCCCATGCACGGCAACGCGGCATTTGCGCAGGGGGTCGTACGACCGGGGTTGGCTGACGGGCATACCCCATGCTGTTGCTCCCCTGCGGCCTTGGCCACAGAGGACAGCAGGGCTCACCCCCCCGCCTGCTTGGGCCTGTAGCCCGCCTGCTCCAGGGCCTCCAGGGCAGGTGCCACCTGGTCGCCCTGCAGTTCGATCAGGCCGTCTTTCAGGGTGCCGCCAGTGCCGGCGCGGGCCTTGAGGGTTTTGAGCAGGGCCTTCAGTTCGGCTTCGGGGGCCTCCAGGCCGCTGATGGCCGTCACCAGTTTTCCCCCCTTGCCCGCCTTGGTGCGCTGCACCCGCACCCGCTGCTGGGCCTTGGGGGTGGCCTCCGGTGCTGGCCCGGTGCTGCGGGCCAGGCTCTCCGGCCTGCTGAATTCCTGCCAGCCCCCCTTGGCCATGGCCCCAAGCTTCGCTACACCCAGTTCAGCGCAGCGCCGGACTCGCGATCGATCTGCCACCCCTGCATGTGGAGATGGTGCGGCTGGGCCTGCGGGGCGAACCTGCTGGCGCGATCTGCCGCCCGGAGGCTGTGGATCCGAAACCCCGGCTGGCCACCTCATTCAGCGGCAGCGACCCCTGCCGCCACGCGGCCGCCAGGATCCGCATCGATGAGCCCCCGGGGTGGCCGCCCCTGCCACCGCCATCAGCCCCGCCACCAGCCCCATCGCCCTGAGCGCTGCTCGGGCGCTGGCCCGGTGTGTGGCTTCCTACGCTGGTTCGACTCCGCTCCGCTGTCGGTGACCAGCACGCTCCCCCAGGTTGATCCGGCCGCCCTGGAGCTTGGCGCCCGCCCCAACGGCCTTGGCCGCTACGGCCAGTTCGGTGGCCAGTACGTGCCGGAAACCCTGATTCCAGCCCTGGCCGAGCTGGAGCAGGCCGCCGCTGAGGCCTGGAAGGATCCCGCCTTCACCGACCGGCTCAACCACCTGCTGCGCACCTACGTGGGGCGCCCCAATCCCCTCTATGAAGCCGAGCGGCTCAACGAGCACTACCGCCGCCCGGAGGGCGGCCCCCGCATCTGGCTGAAGCGGGAAGACCTCAACCACACCGGTGCCCACAAGATCAACAACGCCCTGGGTCAGGCGTTGTTGGCCCTGCGCATGGGCAAGCAGCGGATCATTGCCGAAACCGGCGCCGGCCAGCACGGCGTGGCCACCGCCACCGTCTGCGCCCGTTTTGGCTTGGAGTGCGTGGTGTACATGGGCGCCGAGGACATGCGCCGTCAGGCCCTCAATGTGTTTCGCATGCGTCTGCTGGGGGCCACGGTGCAACCGGTGACCGCCGGCACCGCCACCCTCAAGGACGCCACCAGCGAAGCGATCCGCGATTGGGTCACCAACGTGGAGACCACCCACTACATCCTTGGTTCGGTGGCGGGGCCCCACCCCTTCCCAATGCTGGTGCGCGATTTCCATGCCGTGATCGGTGAGGAAACCAAGCGCCAGTGCCACGAAGCCTTTGGCCGCAACCCCGATGTGCTGGTGGCCTGCGTGGGCGGTGGCTCCAACGCCATGGGCCTGTTCCATCCCTTCGTACCCGACACCGCCGTTCGGCTGATCGGTGTGGAGGCCGCCGGTGATGGTGTCGCCACTGGTCGCCATGCCGCCACCATCACGGAGGGGCGCGTTGGCGTGCTGCATGGCGCCATGAGCCTGTTGCTGCAGGACAGCGAGGGCCAGGTGCAGGAGGCCCACTCGATCAGCGCCGGCCTCGATTACCCCGGGGTGGGGCCGGAGCACAGCTACCTCAAGACCATCGGCCGGGCCGAATACGGGGCCGTCACCGATGCCGAGGCCCTCGATGCCCTGCAGTTGCTTTGCCGCCTTGAGGGGATCATTCCCGCCCTGGAAACGGCCCACGCCTTCGCTTGGCTCGACAAGCTCTGCCCCACCCTCGCCCCCGGCACCGAGGTGGTGGTGAACCTCTCCGGTCGCGGCGACAAGGACGTCAATACCGTGGCCGATCGGTTGGGCGACAGCCTTGGGGGCTGACGCTCGGATCCCGACCCCCTAGCCCAGGAGCCGCTCCAGGGTGCGGGCCACCGCCCGCACGGCCGACCGTGCCGTGGCGTAGGCCATCCGCATCGGGCCGATCAGCGCCACGTGCCCTTGGCCATCGGGCCCGGCCCCGTAGCTCGCCTGCACCACCGAGCAGGGCCCTAGGGCAGGATGCGGGTGTTCCGAGCCGATCCACACGCCTCCGAGGATGCCGGCTTGGTCGCTGAGCAGCACCGCCCCCGGTTGTTCCTCCACCAGTTGCAGCAGCGGCCGCAGGCTTTCGCTGCGCTGAAATTCCGGTTGCAGCAGCAGGCCCCCCATCCCCATGGTCAGGGCGGCCTGGGGGGTGCTGGGAAGACCCTGGTGGTGGCTGTGGAGCCCCTGCCGCAGCACTTCGCCGCTCAGCTTCAGCTGGTTGGGCAGGGTTTGCCAGCGCAGCTCGCCGCGGCTGAGTTGATCGCAGGCCCACCGCTCCAGGGCCGGTAGTTGGCCGTTGGCGGCGGCCGGCAGTCGCAGGTTGAGGCTGCTGGCGGAGGCCCCTTCCTCCACCAGAAACACCAGCAGCCGTTCACCGCTGGGCACCAGCCGCAGGGCCTGCAGCTGTGGATTGCGGCGTTGGGGGCGGGTGATCAGGCTGAGCAGGCCGGTGAGATCCGCCAGCCGCCGCGCCAGCTGCAGCAGGAGGTCATCCAGGGCGGCCCACTGCAGGCTCAGCCCCATCAGCTCACGCTCCAGCTGGCCAACCGCCACCCCGGGCGCCGGCAGGAGGCAGTCCACGTAATGGCGATAGCCCAGTTGGCTGGGAATTCGCCCGGCGGAGGTGTGGGGCTGGGTCAGCAGTCCCCGCTGCTCCAGTGCGCCCATGGCGGAGCGCACCGTGGCGGGGCTGGCGTCCATGCCGAAGCGTTGCACCAGGGTCTTGCTGCCCACCGGTTCGGTGGTGTCCACGTAATGGCGCACCGTGGCTTGCAGCACTTCCCGTTGCCGGCGTGGCAGCAGCTGCACGATCTCCGGTGCGGGAGGCTGCGGCGATCGTAGGGGGACCGGCCGGACCGCAGGAACCCGGCCGCTCAGTAGCGGGGCACGCTGGGGTCCACCTCCACGCTCCAGGCGTCGATGCCCCCCTGCAGGTTCCACACCTGCCCGTAGCCCTGGGCCTCCATCAGCCAACAGCCGAACTGCCAGCTGCGCACCCCCGCATGGCAGAGCACCACCACGGGCGCTTGGGGATCGAGCAGGGCCGGCAATTGTTCGATCCAGCTCTGGGAGCTGCCCAGGGGCAGGTGAATCACCGGCTCCGCCAGCTGCGCCAGCTGCAGTTCCATCGGCTCGCGCACATCCACCAGCTGCAGCGGCTCGCCGGCATCGAGCCGGGCTTTGAGCTCACGGGCGCTGAGCGGTGACGGGCTGGCCATCGCGGCACCGTAGCCAGGGGGCCGGCCATGCATAAAGATGAGGCCACACCTGTGTGCGAGGCATGAGGGCGCGCCCCTTCCTGGCGGCTGTGCTGGCGGTGGCCGTGGCGCTGCTCAGCGCCGCCCTGGCCGGATGGTGGTTGCTGTGGCAGCACAGCCCCCTGGCCCTGCAGACTCAGCGGCTGGAGCTGCCGTTGGCGGCCAGGTTTGTGCCCCGCACGGCCCCCTTGAGCCTGCATTGGCTGGTGGCCCCCGACCAACCCGCCGCCTATGCACGGGCCGTGGCCCGCCCCCGCCAGCGGCGCGAGGCGGCCGCCGCGGCCGACCGCTTGCGCGATGGAGCCTTCGCCGCCGCCGGCCTCGACTACCGCTCCGAGCTGGCCCCCTGGATCGGCAGCCAGAGCAGCTTTGCCCTGCTCACCCCGCCGGAGGCCAAGCAGCCCCCGGGTTGGGTGCTGGCCCTGCGCAGCCGCGATAGCGAAGGGGCGCGCCGCTTCCTGCAGCGGTTCTGGCAGACCCGCAGCCTTGCCGGCACCGACCTGCAAATCAGCAGCTACCGCGGCATGGGTTTGATCAGCGGCCGGGGGGCGCTGCTGGGCCAGGACCCCCAACCGCTGGCCACCGCCCTGATCAACGACGACCTGGTGCTGATCGCCTCCGGCCGCGGTGTGCTGGAGCAGGCCCTGGATGTGTCCCAGATCGACGAGCTCAACCAGGCCGCCAGCCAGCCCCTGCAGCAGGCGGTGGTGCGGCTGGGCCAGGGGGTGGCCCTGCTCACCGCCCGTCCCCAGGCCATGGAGCAATGGCTGGGGCTGCCTACACCCGATGCCGAGGCCATTGAGCTGGTGGCGGCCCTGGCCCCTGCCGGTGCGGGGGTGAGCGTGGATGCCCTCACCCAGTTGCGGGATCCCCTGCCGGCCCTGCCGCCGCTGCCTGCCGATCTGGCCCAGCAACTGCAGACCCCGGCCACCAGCCTGGCGCTGCTCAGCCAGCCCGCCCAGCTGCTCGATGCCGATGGCGCCAACCCCTGGGCCCGTCTGTTGGGGCCCCTGCTGCAGCGCGCCCTGGCTACCGCTTCCGGCCCCCTGCCCCAGTTGGTGGCCGCCGCCGATGCGGGCGCACTGCTCTGGGCCGACCAGCCGGAGGGTTGGTTGCTGGCCACCCGGCCCGATCAGCCGTCGCTGGAGCAGCTGCAGGCCGACCTCGACCAGCAGGGCTTCAGCCTCTCCCCCCTGGAGAGCAAGGGCCTCAGCGTGCAGGCCTGGACCCGCCTGCAGTCGCGCCCGGTGAAGGGCAACCCCGATCAGCTGCAGGCCCAATTGGCCGGTGCCCGCACCCAGGAGCGCGGCTGGGCCTGGTGGGGCCAGGGGCTGGCGGTGCTGAACCAGCAGCATGAGGGCCGTGACCTGCCCCAGGAGCGGCTCGATCAGCTGCAGGCCCTGGCGGCTCCCGCCGCCCCGCTGCAGTGGTCGATGGATGGCACCACGGCCCAGGGCCTGCTGCGCCGCTGGCAGCCCTGGCGCCTGCTCAATACCCTGGCCAGCACCCCGCTCACCCCCAGTGTGGAGGGGGCCGCCCTGAGCCTGGAGCCCGACGGCGCCGACCGCCGTTCCCTGCGGCTGCGGGGCTCCCTGCAGCTGCGCAGCTGAGGCTTCGCCATGCCCCGCAAACGTGAATTGCTGCTGCTGCGCCATGGCATCGCCGAGGAGCGCGGCCCCGACATCGACGATGCCCAACGCAGCCTCACCGCCGAGGGTCGAGAGCGCAGTCGGCAGCTGCTTCAACGGCTGACGGAGCTGGATCTGGGCTGTGATTTGGTGCTCAGCAGCCCGCTGGTGCGCGCGCGCCAAACCGCGGAACTGGCGGTGGCCGCCGGCCTGGCGCCCGAGCTGGAGCTGGCCGCGGCCCTCGCCCCCCTGGCGGATCCGCTGCCCCTGCTGGAGCGGTGGTTGGGCCCCCTCTCGCCCCGCTCCGGATGGCAGCGCCTGGCCCTGGTGGGCCACGAGCCCGACCTCAGCACCCTGGCGGCGCTGTTGATCGGCGTGCCCATGGGGCAGGCCCCTGAGGCGCTGCAGCTGAAGAAGGCTGGTGTGGCCCTGTTGCAATGGAGCCAGCCCCCCCAGGGATCCCTGATGGGCTCGGCCCGGCTGACGTTGTTGCTGCCGCCGCGGCTGCTGCTGGGGCGCCGCAGCACCGATTCCCCATCCGCCGCCCCATCCTGTGGCTAGCGGCACCAACGCGCCGTTGGGCTGGCCTTAGGTTGCCAACAACCGAGATGGCTGCAGCACTGTGGTGGAGGCAACCTTGCAACCGGCCGCTCCGGCGTACCGCCCAGGGTTGGAGGGGGTCCCCGCCACCCAGTCGTCGGTGTGTGACATCGATGGGCAGCAGGGTCTGCTCACCTACCGCGGCTACAGCGTGGAGGAACTGGCGGCCCACAGCACCTTCCTGGAAACCGCCTATCTGCTGATCTGGGGTGAGCTGCCCACGGCCGAGCAGCTGCGGGAGTTTGAGCACGAGGTGCAGATGCACCGCCGGGTGAGCTTCCGCATCCGGGACATGATGAAGTGCTTCCCCTCCCAGGGGCACCCGATGGATGCGCTCCAGAGCAGCGCCGCGTCCCTGGGGCTCTTCTATTCCCGGCGGGCCCTCGACAACCCCGAATACATCGTGTCGGCGGTGGTGCGGCTGATCGCCAAGATCCCCACGATGGTGGCGGCGTTCCAGCTGATCCGCAAAGGCCAGGACCCGATCCAGCCCCGCGACGACCTGCCCTATTCCGCCAACTTCCTCTACATGCTCACCGAGCGGGAGCCCGACCCCCTGGCGGCCCGCATCTTTGATGCCTGCCTGATCCTGCACGCCGAGCACAGCCTCAACGCCAGCACCTTCAGCGCACGCGTCACGGCCAGCACCCTCACCGACCCCTACGCGGTGGTGGCCTCCGCCGTCGGCACCCTGGCGGGCCCCCTGCATGGCGGCGCCAATGAAGACGTGCTGGCCATGCTCGAAACCATCGGCAGCGAAGACCAGGTGGAGCCCTGGCTGGATCGGGCCATCGCCGAGAAGCAGAAAATCATGGGCTTTGGCCACCGTGAATACAAGGTGAAGGATCCGCGGGCGGTGATCCTGCAGAAGCTGGCGGAGCAGCTGTTCGACCAGTTCGGCCACGACCCCCTCTACGACCTGGCCCGCAAGCTCGAAGCGGTGGCGGCGGAACGGCTGGGCCCCAAGGGCATCTATCCCAACGTCGACTTCTATTCCGGGCTGGTGTACCGCAAGCTCGGCATCCCGGAAGACCTCTTCACCCCGATCTTCGCCATTGCCCGCACCGCCGGATGGCTCGCCCACTGGAAGGAGCAGCTCGGCGCCAACCGCATCTTCCGCCCCACGCAGATCTACACCGGTTCGAATGGGCGGCATTGGCAACCCCTGCAGGCCCGATAAGCGCTGCGGCCTCCTAAGTTGCCCCCATCCAACGGCCAGCCATGGTGACCGCCACTCCTGCTGTTGTGAGCCCAGGTTTGAGCGCAGGTCTCGACCTCGAGGCCAGCTTCACCACGGTGCTTGAGGGCCTGGGACTGTCCCCCGGTGCCGCCCACCTGCTCTGGCTCCCCCTGCCGATGCTGCTGGTGCTGGTGGCCGCGGTGGTGGGCGTGCTGGTGAACGTGTGGCTGGAGCGCAAAATCTCCGCCGCCGTCCAGCAGCGCATCGGCCCCGAGTACGCCGGTGCCCTCGGGATCCTGCAGCCCATGGCCGACGGCCTCAAGCTGCTGTTCAAGGAGGACATCATTCCGGCCCGGGCCGATGGCCTGCTGTTCACCCTGGGGCCGGTGCTGGTGCTGGTGCCGGTGATCCTCAGCTGGCTGGTGGTGCCCTTCGGTCAGCACCTGCTGATCAGCAACGTGGGGGTGGGCATCTTCCTGTGGATCTCCCTCAGCAGCATCCAGCCCATTGGCCTGCTGATGGCGGGTTACGCCTCCAACAACAAGTACTCCCTACTGGGGGGTCTGCGGGCGGCGGCCCAGTCGATCTCCTACGAGATTCCCCTGGCCCTGGCGGTGCTGGCGGTCGTGATGATGAGCAACTCGCTCAGCACCGTCGACATCGTCAACCAGCAGACCGGAGCGGGGATCCTCAGCTGGAACATCTGGCGCCAGCCGGTGGGGTTCGTGATCTTCTGGATCTGTGCCCTGGCGGAATGCGAACGCCTGCCGTTCGACTTGCCCGAGGCGGAGGAGGAGCTGGTGGCCGGCTACCAGACCGAATACTCCGGCATGAAGTTCGCCCTCTTCTACCTGGGCAGCTACATCAACCTGGTGCTCTCGGCCCTGCTGGTGTCGGTGCTCTACCTCGGTGGCTGGGGGTTCCCGCTGCCGGTGGAGTGGATCGTTGGGCTCACCGGTCAGCCCATCGATGCCCCTTTGGTGCAGGTGATCACGGCCGCCACCGGCATCGTGATGACCGTGCTCAAGGCCTACCTGCTGGTGTTCTTCGCGATCCTGCTGCGCTGGACCGTGCCCCGGGTGCGCATCGACCAGCTGCTCGATCTGGGCTGGAAGTTTCTGCTTCCCGTGGCCCTGGTGAACCTGCTGGTGACCGCCGGCCTCAAGCTGGCCTTCCCCGCCTTCTTCGGCGGCTGATCGCCCCCCATCGCCTCCCCCACCATGTTCGGGTTCCTCAAGAAAGTCGGCGATTACACCCGCGATGCGGTGGGTGCCGCCAATTACCTCACCCAGGGGCTGTCGGTCACCTTCGACCACCTGCGCCGCCGGCCGATCACGGTGCAGTACCCCTACGAGAAGTTGATCCCCTCGGAGCGCTACCGGGGCCGCATCCACTACGAGTTCGACAAGTGCATCGCCTGTGAGGTGTGTGTGCGGGTCTGCCCGATCAACCTGCCCGTGGTCGATTGGGTGATGAACAAGGCCACCAAGAAGAAGGAGCTACGCAACTACTCGATCGATTTCGGGGTGTGTATCTTCTGCGGCAACTGTGTGGAGTACTGCCCCACCAATTGCCTCTCGATGACCGAGGAATACGAGCTGGCGGCCTTCGATCGCCACAGCCTCAACTACGACAACGTGGCCCTCGGTCGTCTGCCCACCAGCGTCACCAGCGATCCGGCGGTGCTGCCCCTACGGGAGCTGGCCTACCTGCCCAAGGGGGAGATGGATCCCCACGGCGTCGACCCCAACCGCCCCCGGGCCGGTCAGTTGCCGGCCCAGGTGCTGGAAACCCTGCCAAAATCCCAACCCGCTGCCCCTGCAGCCGCTGAGTCCGCCTCCGGCGGGGAGACCCCCTGATGACGATCGCCTCCTCCACCCAGCTGATCTGCTTTGTGGCCCTCTCTGCCGCCGTGGCCATCGGCGCCCTGGGGGTGGTGCTGCTACCCAACATCGTGTACTCCGCCTTCCTGTTGGGCGGGGTGTTTCTGTCGGTGGCTGGCCTCTACCTGCTGCTGAATGCCAGCTTCGTGGCGGCGGCCCAGATCCTCGTCTACGTGGGCGCGGTGAACGTGCTGATCCTGTTCGCGATCATGCTCGTGAACAAGCAGGAAACCCTGGCGGCCATCCCCGGTCTGGGGTTGCGCCGGGTGCTCTCCGGCGCCGTCTGCGCCGGCCTGTTCACCCTGCTGTTGCGGGTGGCCTTCACCACCCCCTGGGCCACCCCGGGCCCTACCCCCGTGGGCGAAGAGGCCACCCTTCGCATCGGTGAGCATCTGTTCAGCGATTACCTGCTGCCGTTCGAGCTGGCGTCGGTGCTGCTGCTGATGGCCATGATCGGTGCCATCGTGCTGGCCCGCCGCGATGTGTTCAGCGCCGACATCGCCACCGGTGAACCGGTGGATCAGGGCCTGATTGAAAAGTCCCGCACCCCTCTGCTGCTGGAGAAGACCAACCCATGAGCCTCGAGCTGCCCACCACCGTGCCCCTGCAGGCCTACCTGGCCCTGGCGGCCATCCTGTTCTGCACCGGCGTCTGGGGTCTGATCAATAGCCGCAATGCGGTGCGCGTGCTGATGAGCATCGAACTGATGCTCAACGCCGTGAACATCAATCTGATGGCCTTTTCCAGCTACATCGACGGCCAGCTGATCCGCGGCCAGGTGTTCGCCATCTTCGTGATTACCGTGGCGGCCGCCGAGGCGGCGGTGGGCCTGGCGATCCTGCTCTCCCTGTATCGGAACCGTGAAACGGTGGACATGGAGCGTTTCAACCTGCTGCGTTGGTAGGCAGGCTGGGGACAGTTTCCTGTCCCCATGCGGCTCGATACCGTTTGGCTGATCCATCGGGCCGCCAGCCAGGCTGCCCTGCGCCAGGCGCGCCGCTGCGCGGAGATCCTGCGCGACCAGGGGGTGGCCGTGGCCGTGGCCATGAGCGGCCCCAGTGCCAACCCGTTCCCCGGCCTGCTGGCGGATGAGGGCGGTGCCCCGGATCTGGCGGTGGTGCTCGGGGGGGATGGCACCGTGCTGGGGGCCGCCCGTCACCTGGCTCCCCTCGGGGTGCCGATCCTCAGCTTCAACGTGGGCGGCCACTTTGGTTTTCTGGCCCAGGAGCGCAAGCTGCTCACCCACGGGGCCGCCCCCGACGGCGACCAGGAGGATCTGTGGCAACGCCTCCGGGACGATCGCTTTGCCCTCGAGCGGCGCATGATGCTCGAGGCCCGCATCGACGGGTCGGAGATGGTGCACACGGCCCTCAAC
>Ga0310332_10046_pt1 | contig 37424 bp, 38 predicted proteins | sample LakMicSRFLOrngD5_FD_195546 | JGI IMG/M metagenome (GOLD analysis project Ga0310332, IMG submission 195546) | Enriched freshwater cyanobacterial communities from Lake Michigan, Michigan, United States - MI23.SRFL.Orng.D5 (v2) (version 2) | ecosystem: Environmental > Aquatic > Freshwater > Lake...
GGTGCTCCTGGATGTAGGGCGGCAGGGGGATCGCGCCGTACTGCACCAGCAAGGGCTCTAGGGCTGCGGCATCGGCACAGGCCTCGGGGAACTGAATGATGCGCCCACCGGTTTCCGGGTCTGTACCCAGCACCTGCACCGGCAACGCTGGCTGGCCCTCCGCCACCACCTCAAGGCGATGGCCGGGCTTGAGCTTCTTGGCGGGCTTGGCCAAACACAGCCACTGGCCCGGCGCCGAGGCCGCCTGCCAAGGCTCGAGCACCAACAGCTCCACGGCAGCGCCGGTGGGCAGGCGCGCCTCCAGGCGAGCCCGCAGCACCCGGGTGTCATTCACCACCAGCAGATCGCCCGACTGCAGCTCGTGCTGCAGATCCCAAACCCTCAGATGGCGAGCCCAGGGAGGAGTACCGCAGCCAGTTGGATCGATCGCCAGCAGCCGCGCACTGTGCCGGGGTTCCGCAGGACGCTGGGCAATGCACTCGGGGGGCAAGGCAAAGTCATAGCTCGAGAGGAGCCGATCGGCGTCTGGACTGACAGTCACCTCTAGAGGCTCAGGTAGTACCGGTAACGGCAGAAGATCCTCGATCCGCCCTCCCGAAGGGCCTCGGACACCATGTCAATGCTCTGGTTGAGCAGCAGACCATCCAGCCAACCCCGGCTGATCACCTCAGGCATCATCACCGTGAGGCGTTGATCCGGTTCGCTGCGCTCCAGGTCTTGCACCATGCCCACCAGGGGATCAATGAAGGACGCGTAAGGGCTTTCCTGGAGCGTCAGGGGAACACCCAGCGGCCCTCCCACAAGGCGATCCCAATCCGCCTGGATCTGGGCCGGATCGTGCTGATCCGAGTACACGAACAGAACCCTCACCTGCCGCGACATGGTGCAGGCCTGGCGCACTGTGGCGATCGCGGCTCGGTTCAGGGCCTCAAGGCAAATCAGGATCGGCCCCTGGCCCGCTTCGCTGGGTGCCAGTGGCGCTGCGGTTTCCGCCGGTTGGGCAGCCTCGGAGGCGCTGCTGAGGGAGGTGAGATCAAGGGCCGACTCCAGGACCCTGTAACGGTGGCGGATGGCCGCAAGCATCGCCACAAGGGCGGGGATCAGCAACACCACCAGCCAGGCGCCACTGGTGAACTTGCTGAACACAATCACCACCAGCACCAGAGAGGTGAAGAAGGCGCCGCAACCATTCATCAAGGCGCGCCAGCGCCAAGACGCCGTGCGCTGGCGCATCCAATAGAGCACCATGCCGAACTGGGACAGGGTGAAAGCAAGAAACACCCCCACGGCATACAGATTGATGGCCATGGTGGTGTCGCCTTTGCAGAAGACGATGATCAATCCCGCCAGGGCAATGAGCACCAAAATCCCGTTTTGAAACACCAGTCGGTCGCCGCGAAAGGCCATCAGCCGCGGCAGGTGACGATCGGTGGCGAGGAGGGCCCCAAGCCGGGGGAAATCAGCGAATGCCGTGTTGGCGGCCAGCATCAGGATCAGCAGCGTGAACAGCTGAAGGGCTGGATAGAGGGGGTTGTTGGCGCCAAAGATCCGTTCCCCCAGGATGGCCATCGAGGTCTGGGTGGAGGAGGGGTCAACCCCATACATCCAGGCCAACAAGCTGATGCCCACAAACATCAGCGCCAGGATCAGCCCCATCACGGCCATGGTTGCCCTGGCATTCACCGCCGAGGGTTCACGGAAGACCTTGACGCCGTTGGCGATGGCCTCAATTCCGGTCATCGCGGAACATCCTGAGGAGAACGCCCGCAGCACCAGAAACAGGCTCAACGGCGCAATCGCCGTCACCGGAGGTGTCGGCTCGGGAACGAAGCCATGGCGGAGCACAAGATCCACCAGACCGAAGCCCACCAGCAGCGCCACCATGGCGATGAAGGCGAACACAGGCAGAGAGAACAAGCGACCCGATTCGCTCATGCCGCGCAGGTTGATCCAGCCCACAAACACCAGCAGCACCAATGCAATCGGCACCTGCCAGGGCAACAGGCCAGGCAGATACGACGTCAGGGCCTGGGTGCCTGCCATCAGGCTGACGGCGGCCGTCAGGGAGTAATCAATCAGCAGGGCCGAGGCACCCACCAGGCTGGCCCCGGTGCCCAGGTTGGCGCGGGCCACGATGTAACAGCCGCCGCCTTCGGGGTAGGCCCGCAGGGTCTGCTGGTAAGAGAGCACCACAACCGCCACCAGGGCCACCACCGCAAGGGTGATGGGGAGTGACCACATCAGGGCGGTGCTGCCCGCCAGGATCAACACCGCCAGGGTCTGATCGGTGGCATAGGCCACCGATGACAGCGCGTCAGACGACAACACCGCCATTGCCTGGGCGTTGGGCAGCTGCTCCTCATGGGCTGCGCTGGTGGGCAGCGGAGTGCCCAGCAGAACCCGCGACGCCTGACGGCTGACCTTGCGCAGTGCCACGGGGAGCTCAGAGAGCCAGGCTTTCGGGGTTGGTTTCGATCAGCTGCGCCAGGTCCTTGAGGAAGGCGGCGGCATGGGCGCCATAGATCACCCGGTGATCGCAGGTGAGGTTCACCTGCATCTGGCTCGCCACCCGCATCGAGCCATCCTTGCCCGCCACCACCGTGGGGCGAGAGGCCGCAACAGCCAGGATCGCGCCGGTGCCGGGGGGCAGGATCGCGTCAAAGCGATCCACCCCGAACATCCCGAGATTGGAGAGGGTGAAGGTACCAGTGCTGTACTCCTCGGGCTGCAGCTGCTTGCTGCGGGCGCGGCTCACCAGATCGGCCCAGTTGCGCGCCAGTGAATAGATGTCGGTCCTGTCGGCGTTGGCCAGCACGGGGGTGATCAGACCGCCGTCCTCCATGGCCACGGCCACCGCCACATTCACCGCGGCGGGGTAGGCCATGGCCGTGCCATCGGCGCTGGTGGCGGCATTCACCTGGGGATGGCGCGCCAGCACCACCGCCACGGCCTTGGCCAGCAGGGCAGTCATGGTGACGCCGTTGCCCTTCACCTGCTTGTAGAAGGCGTCGAGCTTGGTGGTGGTGATCGTGTAGCCCACCCGGAAGCAGGGCACCGCCAGGCTGGCCACCATGTTGCGGTTCACGGCGTTCTGCAGCGTGTTGAAGCTCACGCTCTCGCCCGGCCGGCCGAAGGCATCACCGGCGGGGGCCGGCGCCGCTGCACCATTGCCAGCGGCGGCGGCGCTGGCGGCCGGACCGGAGCCCTCCGCCACCCGCGGCACCGCCACGGTGAGGCCCAGGGCGCGCTCCACGTCTTCAGCCTGGATGCGGCCGTGGGGGCCGCTGCCCCGCAGGCTCTCGATGGCCACGCCGTGCTGGCTGGCCAGTTTCTTGGCGCGGGGGCTGGCCACCACGCGGCCGTTGCTCACCGGGGCCACCGCCGCCGGCACCGCCACGGGGGCGGAGGGCGCCACAGGGGCGGGTGCCGGCGCTGCCGCTGGAGCGGCCGGGGCCGGAGCCGCTGCGGCAGCCGGAGCGGCGGGGGCCTTGGCCTGGGCGTCGGCGATCTCCGCCTCGGTTTCCACGATCAGGCCGATGGTTTCGCCCACCGGGGCGGTGCCACCGGCGGGCATCAACACCGCCGCCAGGTAGCCCTCGTTGAACGACTCCACATCCATGTCGGCCTTGTCGGACTCGACCACGAGCACCGACTCACCGCGCTCCACCTTGTCGCCGGGCTTTTTGAGCCACTCCACGATCTTCCCCTCCGTCATCGTGGAGGAGAGGGCGGGCATGAAGATTTCGTGGGTGGCCAACGGAGGTCTGCCGCTCGATTGGAGCGGATTTTACGTGGCTCTTGCCCCGGGGCCCGGGCTTAGAGCTGGCCCTCGATCGCCTCGATCACCCCGTCGCGCACCACCAGCGCCACGGACAACTTCTCCACCAGGTTGTCGCCGACGCGCACGTCACAGAAGCTCTCCAGCTGCCCCTGCTCCACGATCTGCTCCATCTCCAGATCGCGCACCTGCACCTGCTGCTCCAGCAGCTGGCGCTTCTGCTCCTCCAGCTCGGCGCGCTTGGCCCCCACCTGCTCCTGAACGGAGGCCACCTGGTCCTGCACGCGCGGGTCGAGGGGGTTGGCGCTCTGGCTGCGGATCGCGTCCACCAGCTGCTGCCCCTCCTGCTCCAACTGGGCCAGCTGGGCATCGCTGCCGGCGATGGCGTTGCTGATCTCGCGCTCCGCATCCTCCTTCCAACGGGGGGTCACCACGGCACGCACCGTGATCGAACGCTTGATCGAGAGGCTGCCGTCGGCCATGGAATGGGGTCGAAGGCCCACAGCCTCTCAGGCGGGCCGGCCGACGGCAACGCAGGGGCGGGGGCGGGTTCCCGGCCGGGCCCTGATCACCAGCCCTCAGCGGCCGTAGATGGCGTCGATGGCGACTGCATCCCGCTCGGCAATGCGATCGCGTTTCTGTTTGAGCGTCTGCGTGAGCAGCCCGTTGTCGAGGGTGAACGGCTCCACCAACGCAACCCCCGAGAGGCGTTCATCCGGCCTGGCGCCGGGACGGGCCTGCAGGCGGCGATTGAGGCGTCCGGTGAGGGCCTTGAGCAGGGCGGCATCACCCAGCTGCAGCCCTTGCTCCTGGGCATAGGAGGCCAACGCTTCGGGCTTCGGCACCACCAGGGCCCCGAGGGCCTTGCGGTCTTGGCCCACCAGCATCACCTGCTCCACCAGGCTGCAGGCCACCAGGCACTCCTCCAGCGGTCCGGGTTCGATGTTCTCGCCGCTGCTGAGCACGATCGTGTCCTTGGCCCGGCCCGTGAGCACCAGGGTGCCGTCGGCCAGCAGCTGCCCCAGGTCGCCGGTGTCAAACCAGCCCTCGGCGTCGAGCACCTTGGCGGTGGCCTCCGGCTTGCCCAGGTACCCCCCCATCACCTGGGGGCCACGGGCCAGCACCCGGCCGCGCTGCCCCACCGCCAGCGGGGCGCCGTTCTCCGCATCCACAATCCGGATCGCCGTGCCGGGCAGGGGCTGGCCGGAGCTGCCGCGGCGGTTGTTCCAGCGGCGGCGGCAGCTGAGCACAGGGCTGGTTTCGGTGAGGCCATAGCCCACCAGCAGCTCGATGCCGATGGCCTCGAAGAACCCATCCACATGCATCGCCAGGGCGCCCCCGCCGCTGATGGCGGTGCGCAGGCGGCCGCCGATCAACTGCTGGCGCACCTTGGGCCACAGCAGCGCCGAGGCCAGGCGATGCAGGGGCCAGGTCAGCAGGGCCGCCGCCGCCGCCGTTAGACGCCGCGGCAGGGGTTCCGGGCCGAGGGTGCGGTCGGCGGCGGTGCGTTGGCTCGAGCAATGGAAGCGGCTCAGGGCCAGGGCGGAGCGCAGCAGCCGCTGGCGGCTGGCGGGCATGGCGGCCAGGGCATCCTCGAAGCCCCCCAGGAGCGCTTCCCACAGCCGCGGCACGCTGATCAGGTAATGGGGGCGCACCCGCTGCAGGTCGGGACGCAGCTGTTTGAGGGTGGTGTAGGTCTGCGCGCAGCCGCAGGAGAGCAGGAAGTATTCGGCGCTGCGTTCGTAGGCGTGCCAGATGGGCAGCACGCTCAGCACCCGGTCGCCGGGCCGTGGGGCCACCGCCACCCCCAGGTGCCGCAGCTGATGCAGCAGGTTGGCGTGGCTGAGGGGCACCCCCTTGGGTGCGCCGGTGGTGCCGGAGGTGTAGAGCACCGTCGCCAGCCGCTGCTCGCCGCCATCGGGCAGCGGCGGCACCGGGGCGGAAGCGCCGCGGGCCATCAGCTCCTCCCAGGTGAAACAGGGCACCTCGGGCACCTCAGAGCCGAGCTCCCCCTGCAGCAGCACCACACAGCGCAGCTGCCCCACCAGGGCACCGCTGAGATTGAGCTGCTTGAGCAGCTCCGCCGACTCCAGCACCAGGGCAACAGCACCGCTGTCGGCGGCGATGTAGCGCAATTCCTCAATCGGGGCTCCGCTACCCCGCACCGCATCAGCGGCCCCCAGACGCATCAGCCCCTGGTCCGCCAGCAACCAGCGGGGACTGTTTTCGGAAAACAGCGCCACCACCTCACCACTGCGGATGCCCAGGGCGGCGAAACCCGCGGCCGCCTGCTCAATCCGCTCATGCAACTGGCGGAAGCTCAGCTGCTCCGGGGGGGTGGCATGGGGGGCATCCAGGGCCAACGCATCGCCGTGCTGACGGGCCAGCTCACCCCACAGCTGCTCCAAGCCGCCGAGGGCCGTCCAGTCCTGCCGCTCAGCCAGGGCGCGCTGGTCGCGGCGGGATCCCCGCCAGTGAACCTCAGCCTTGGTCAGGGAGCGGGCCATGCGAAGCAGCCGGGGGCACCATGGAAGGCACCGGTCTTACCACCCCTGCAGGGCCTCTTGGGGCTCGGGGGGACGCAAGCGCAGGCCGAACCGCCGGCTGAACGCCTCCAGCAGCGGTGCCCGTAGGGCGGCACTGCTGAGCTCGGGCCGCCAATCCAGCAGACGACCCACCGGTCGGTCGGTGATGCCGCAGGGCACCACATGGCTGAACCCCTCAAGGGGCAGGTCGACGTTGAGGGCCAGACCGTGCTGGCTGATCCAGCGGCGACCCCCCACACCGATAGCCGCCAGCTTGCGCCCCTCCAGCCAGACGCCGGTGAGCCCCTCCACGCGCTCGCCACGGAGACCCAGCTCCGCCAGCAGGTCGATCACCACCGCCTCCAGCTGGCGCAGGTAGCCATGCAGATCCGCACCGTGGCGCTGCAGGTTGAGCACCGGGTAGAGCACCAACTGCCCGGGGGCGTGGAAGGTCACCTCGCCGCCGCGGTCGATGCGAAACAGGGGGGCCGGCGGATCGGCGGGATCGAACCCCAGAAAGCGTTCATCGGCGCCGCGGCCCAGGGTGTAGCAGGGCTCATGCTCCAGCAGCAGCACCCCATCCGGCCCCTCCGGGGCCGCCAGCAGCCGCCGCTGCAGCTGCTGCTGCCACCGCCAGCCCAGCGGGAACGGCACCGGCCGCTCCGCTTGGAAACAGATTGCGTCGCCCATGGTGCAACTCACCCCCCGTTCCTAGCGTTTGGTGATCCCCACCGCCTTGGGAGCCACGGGATGAAGCTGTTGATCCACGGCCGCAATCTGGAGGTCACTCCGGCCATCCGCGATTACACGGAGGAGAAACTCACGCGTGCCATCGGCCATTTCGACGGCATCGTCAAAGAAGCGGATGTGCACCTATCGGTGGCCCGCAATCCGCGGGTGCCGCAACAGACCGCAGAGGTCACCGTGTTTGCCAACGGCACCGTGATCCGCGCCCAGGAACGCAGCGAAAACCTTTACGCCAGCATCGATCTGGTGGCCGGCAAACTCACCCGCCAGCTGCGCCGCTTCAAGGATCGCCACGGCGACCACCACCACAGCCCCGGTCACCACGCCAGCCATACCCCCAGCCTGGCGGAACTGGCCGGCGAGGAGGCCGTGCATGGCTCCCTGGTGGAGGGCAAAGAGGCCGCCCTCCCCAGCCGGGGCGTGCGGCGCAAGTATTTCGCCATGCCGGCGATGGAGCTGGATCAGGCCCTGCAGCAGCTGGAACTGATCGACCACGACTTCTACCTGTTCCGCGACGCCAGCAGCGGCGAACTCCAGGTGGTGTATCGGCGCAACCATGGCGGCTACGGCGTGATTCAGACCAAGGGCTGAAACTGGCCCCAGCCTCCGGCGCCCCGCGCGCCCGCACCGCTTGCGCGACCTGCCCGATCTCGCACCGCTGATCGACCACGCCCTGCTGGATCCCCACCAGGGCCAGGAGGCGGTGCTGCGCTGCTGTGATGAGGCACGCCATTTCGGCTTCGCTGGCGTGTGCCTGGCCTCCCGCTGGTTGCCGGTGGCCCGGGAGCGGCTGGGCCCCAGCGGCGGCCGCGGCCCGCGGCTGATCAGCGTGGTGGGCTTCCCCTTCGGTGCCATCCCCGCCGCGGTGAAACAGGCGGAGGCGGAGTGGGCCGCCGCCGCCGGCGCCGAGGAACTGGATGTGGTGCCCGATTTCGGCGCCCTGGCCGATGGCGACAGCGCCGGCTTCTGCAACGACCTGGCGCCGATCGTGGAGCTGGGGCTGCCGGTGAAGGTGATCCTGGAGGTGGGCCGGCTGAAGCCCGCCGCCCTGGAGCTGGCGGTGGAGGCCAGCATCGATGTGGGAGCCGCCATGCTCAAAACCGGCAGCGGCTTCGGGGCCGCCGCCACGGTGCAGCAGGTGCAACAGCTGCGGGACCTAGCCCGCGGGCGAGCCGCGGTGAAAGCCTCCGGCGGCATTACCTCCCTCAACCAGGCCTTCGATCTGGTGGAAGCCGGCGCCAGCCGCCTCGGCACCAGCCGCGGTGTGGCCCTGATGCAGGCGCTGCGCCAGGGCGACCAGGAGCATCCGTGAGCCCGGAGCAGCGGCTGGAGGGGCTGGTGTTGCGCAGCAGCCCCCTGGGGGAGAGCGACCGGCTGCTGACGCTGTTGTCCGCCGGGGAGGGGCTGACCCGACTGGCCGCCCCCGGGGCCCGCAAGCCCAAGAGCAGCCTGGCCGGGGCGGTGCCCCTGGCGGTGCTGAGCCTGCAGGTGGGGGGGCGCAGCGGCCTGCGGCGGGTGCGGCAGCTCCAGGTGCTGCGCAACTTCTCCGCCCTGGCGGAGCGACTGGAAACCCTGTCGGCCGCCCAGGGCCTGGCGGAACTGGCCCTGCAGCTGGTGCCCACCGACCAGGCGGTGGAGGGTGTGTTGGACGATCTGCTGCTGCAGCTGGGGCGCCTGGAGCTGGTGGTGAAGGAACGGCAGGGGGCGCTGGAGGCCCTGGCCATCGCCGTGCAGGGGGCCGTGCATCTGCTGGCCCTGGGGGGCTACGCCCTGCCCCTGGCCAGTTGCGCCCGCAGCGGCGAGCCCCTGGATCCCCCGATCGGCAACTGGGAGTGGCGCTGCAGCCTGCTGCCCGCGGAGGGCTTCGTGATCGGCCCGGTGGTGGGCGCCCAGCTGGTGCTCAACGCCTCCGAACTGGCGCTGCTGCAACGGTTGTTGCGGCCGGCGCTGCCGCGACGGCGGGATGGCGAACTGATGGGCCCCGAGCCGGTCTGGCTACGGCTGCTGCAGCTGCAGGAGCTCTGGAGCCGGGAACATCTGGGGCGCAGCGCCCGCTCCTGGCGGCTGCTGCGCCAGTGCTTTGGCGATGGGGCATCATCGTGAGCCGGACCCCGACACCGCCGTTGCAGCCCTTGCACGAGCCCCAACGACCCAGCGGAGTCACCAGCGGCATGCCCACCGGCCTGCAGGGGGTTCTGGCGCTGCCGGAATTCCGCAAGCTCTGGCTGGGGCAGGTGTTCAGCCAGCTGGCGGACAAGTTCTACATCGTGTTGATGGTGTTCCTGATCGCCCAGTACTGGGTGACGGCCACACCACCCGCCGGTGGGGCCCTGGCGGAAGCCGCGGGGGCCTTCCGGCTGAGCATCGACAGCCGGGCCCAGCTGATCACCCTGCTGGCCACGGGCATCTACGTAGCCAACACCATCCCGGCGATGGTGTTGGGGCTGCTGGCCGGCGTCTGGGCCGACCGCTGGCCCAAGCGCGAGGTGATGGTGGCCAGCAACGCCATCCGTGCCGGCCTGGCCCTGCTGGCGCCCCTCTGCCTGCTGGATGGCCCCCATTGGCTGGGCCTGAGCTGGGGCTATTGGGCCCTGCTGGTGATCACCTTCCTGGAATCGGTGCTCACCCAGTTCTTCGCTCCAGCTGAGCAGGCGGCGATCCCGATGCTGGTGCCCGGCCAGCAGCTGCTGGCGGCCAACTCCCTGTACCAGGCCACCAGCATGGGAGCCACAATCGTGGGCTTCGCCCTCGGCGATCCGATCCTGCGGTTGCTGCGCTACGGCCTCTCGGGCCTCGGCATCGCCAACGGGGAGTTCGCCCTGCTGCCCCTCTGCTACGGCCTGGCGGCCCTCTGCATCGCCTCGATTCGCCTGGAGGAATCTCCCCAACGGCAGGGCGACGCCAACCTCTGGCGCGAAATGGCCGATGGGCTGCAGGTGCTGCGCCAGCAACCCAGCGTGCGCAGTGCCCTGCTGCAGCTGGTGCTGCTCTACAGCCTGCTGGCGGCCCTCTACGTGCTGGCCATCAGCCTGGCCTCAGCCATCAGCAGCCTGGGCCCCACCCAGTTCGGCACGCTGCTGGCCATGAGTGGCCTGGGACTGGCCCTGGGCGCCCTGGCGGTGGCCCAGATGGGCCATCGCTTCAACCGCCGGCGGCTGGCCTCTGCGGGGCTGGGCACCATCGCCTGGAGCTTGGTGCTCCTGGGGCAACTCAGGGGGCAGCTGGTGGGCACCCTGGGGCTCTGCGCCGTGCTGGGGGTGGGGGCGGCCCTGCTGGCGATCCCCGCCCAGACGACCATTCAGGAGGACACACCGGAGGCCATGCGCGGCAAGGTGTTCGGCCTGCAGAACAACCTGACCAACATTGCCCTCAGCCTGCCGCTAGTACTGGCGGGCACCGTGGTGAGCCGCTACGGCCTACTGCCCGTGCTCTGGGGCCTGGCGGCCCTGGCCCTCACCGCCGCCCTGCTCGAGCGACCCTGGAAACGCTGCTAGCGTTTCCTGTGGCTCGTGCTGCCATTGCGTGACCCACATCGCCTGGCTGGGCAAGAAATCGCCCTTCTGCGGCAACGTCACCTACGGCCTCACCACCACCGAAGCGCTGCGGCTACGCGGCCACGAAATCAGCTTCATTCACTTCGACACCCCTCCGGGCAGCCTCGGTGCCGATGCCGGAGCCAACGGTGGCGAGGTTGCCCTCGAAGTGGCCCTGCCCTACCTGGTGAAATCCCAGGTGTACACCATCCCCTCACCGGGGGCCCAGCGGGAGCTGCGGGAATCGCTGGAACGGCTGCGGCCGGATCTAGTGCACGCCAGCCTCACCCTCTCCCCGCTGGATTTCCGCCTGCCGGATCTCTGCCAGCAGCTGGGGCTGCCGCTGGTGGCCACCTTCCATCCGCCGTTTGATGCCTCGGTGCGCAACCTCAGCGCCGGCACGCAGCAGCTCACCTATCAGCTCTATGCCCCGTCCCTGGCCCGCTACGACCGGGTGGTGGTGTTCTCGGATTTGCAGGCGGATGTGCTGATGCGCCTGGGGGTGCCGGCCCGGCGACTGGCGGTGATCCCCAACGGGGTCGATCCGGAGCGCTGGTGTCCGGCACCCTCCCCATCCACCGCGGAGCACCTGGCGGACCTGCGCCAACGCTTCGCCGGGCAGCGGGTGTTTCTCTACATGGGGCGCATTGCCACCGAGAAAAACGTGGAGGCCCTGCTGCGGGCCTGGCGGCTGGTGCAACCCCAGGGCTGCACGCTGGTGGTGGTGGGGGATGGGCCGGTGCGTCAATCGCTGATGCAGGCCTACGGCGCCGAGATTGGGGTGCATTGGTGGGGTCACGAACCGGACCAGGCCCGGCGCGCCGCCCTGCTGCAGTTGGCGGAGGTGTTCCTGCTGCCGTCGCTGGTGGAGGGGCTCAGCCTGGCGCTGCTGGAGGCCATGGCCAGCGGCACCGCCTGTGTGGCCACCGATGCCGGCGCCGATGGCGAAGTGTTGGAGGGCGGCGCGGGCATCGTGATCAGCACCCAGGGGGTCACCACCCAGCTGCGCACGCTGCTGCCGGTGCTGCGCGACCAACCCGTGCTGACCGCGGAGCTGGGTCGCCGCGCCCGGCAACGGGCCCTGGAGCGCTACACCCTGAGCCGCAACATCGACCAGCTGGAGCTGCTCTACGCGGAGCTGGTGCCCCAGGGGAGCCTGGCGGCTTAGGGGCCAGCGTCGGAGACCGCCAACCCCCAGCGGCGACGCACCGCCGCCAGGGGCTGGTTGGCCAGGGCGAAATAATCCACCTCCAGCAACGGGTCCACGGGGCAGACCGAACCGCGGCGGATCGCCTCCACCAGACGGTCGCGGGACTCGGGGTCCCCCAGGGTGTGGGGATAACTCCGCTGCAGCACCACGCTCTGCAAGAGGCCGGTTTCGTAGATACTCACCGCCCCCAGAAAGCCGAGCATGGCCCCGGTGGAACGGCTGGCGGCAGCCATGAACGCCGTCACCTCCAGCTCCCCGATCGGCGTGGTGTCGTAGCCCGCCACCAGATGCACCCAGTCATGGTGGGCGAGTGCTGCATTGGCCGCCCCCACCTCCCCCGGCAGGCGAAACCCGCGCTGTTGGTAGAAGTCCCAGAGGCCACGCCCGAGGCTGCCGGCGGCACAGTGCTCCAGAGCCGCCCAGCGCTGCTGCTCGGCGGGATCCGGCTCCAAGGTGAGCGCATAGGCCGGGGTGCCGTAGTGCTGCAGCAGCACCTGAAAGCGAGGGTCCTGCTGGTCATCGCCCTCACCAATCCAATTGAGGCGATAGAAATCGGCCGTCGCCCGGGCCTGGGCCCCACGGGTGAGATCGCGGACGAGGTGGAGCGCACGATCGTCCACGCCCAGGGCCACCGACCAGCACTCCACCGAGGCCTGCAGGAGCTCCGGAATCGGCCGGCACACCATCTCCAGCAGCACCATCAGCTCGATCAACTCGCGCCGCTGCTCGGGATCGGGCAGGGCGGCGGCCACGGCCTCCGGCGTCACGGGCTGCACTCGTTGGAGATCCACGGGCACCTCCAGCAGCCGCTCCACCAGCAACTGCAGCAGCAGCGGCTGCAGCGGCGAGGCCCAGCGTCCCTCCAGCCGACAGGCCGCTACGACGGCCGCCACCAACAGCGGAATCCGCTCCGCTTTGGTGTGAATCAGGAACACGCGGCCGCCAGCTCCGCGCAGCAGGCCGCGAACGCCGCCGCCGGATCGGGGGCCGCCGTGATCGGCCGGCCGATCACCAGCTGGCTGGCGCCAGCGGCCACCGCCTGGGCTGGGGTCATCACCCGCTGCTGATCCCCCAGGGGGGCGCCGGCGGGGCGAATGCCCGGCGTCACCAGGTGGAAGGGCGCGGGGTGATCAGCCCGCAGTTGCGCCACCTCGAGGGGCGAGCAAACACAGCCTCCAATTCCCGCCCGGGCGGCCAACTGCGCCAGCCGCGGCACATAACGCTCCAGGGGCTCAGCAATCGCCAGCTCGTCGGCAAAGCGCTGCTGCTCCCAGCTGGTGAGCACCGTCACCGCCAGCAGCGTGGGCACCGGCAGACCGGCGGCGGCAGACCCCGCCCCGGCAGCGGCTTGGGCGGCCGCAAGGGCCTCCGCACCGGCGCAGGCATGCACGGTGATCAGCTCAGCACCGAGCCCCGCGGCGCTGCGGCAGGCGCCGGCCATGGTGGCGGGGATGTCGTGGAACTTGAGATCGAGAAACACCCGCTTGCCCTGGTCCCGCAGCCGCTGCACCACCGGCGGCCCCGCCGCCACAAACAGCTCCAGGCCCACCTTCACCCAGCGCAGTTGCGGCACCGCCGCGGCCAGCGCCAGGGCCCGTTCGGCGTCCATGCCATCGAGGGCCACAATCAACCGATCGGCCGGATCGCTGGGGGCGCTGTGGAGGGGGGACATCGCCATCAGCCCGCCACCAGCCGCCGAAACGTCTTTTTGCCCAACTGCAGCACCTTGCCCTCCAGGGCGGCGGCATCGGCGAATTCCTGGTTGGGGTCCGCCAGCCTTTCGCCATCGAGCTTCACCCCCCCGCCTTGGATCTGGCGCCGGGCTTCACTGCTGCTGGCGCAGATGCCCACGGCACTGAGCAGATAGAAGGCCTTGGCGGGGAAATGCACGGCCGCCAGCGACGCTTCCGGCACCTCAGCCTCCGCGGCGCCACGGCCGCCGGCGCCCCCCACCAGGGTGGCGGCATCCACCTGGGCCTGGAGGGCCGCCTCGGCGCCATGGCGCTGGCGGGTGACCTCCAGGGCCATGGCCTTCTGGCGCTCGCGGGGATTGGCCGGCAACTGCGCCAGATCCAAATCAGTGAGCAGGGTGAGGTACTCCTCCACCACCGCATCGGGCACCTTTTCGAGCTTGGAATACATCGACAGCGGGTCTTCACTGAGGCCCACCGTGTTGCCGAGGCTTTTGCTCATCTTCTGCACGCCGTCCAGGCCCGGCAGGATCGGCAGCAACATGCCGAACTGGGGCCGCAGGCCGTGCTGGCGCTGCAGGTCGCGCCCCATGGCCACGTTGAACTTCTGGTCGGTGCCCCCCAGCTCCAGGTCCGCCGCGATCGCCACCGAGTCGTAGCCCTGCAGCAGGGGATAGAGGAACTCGTGCAGGGAGATCGGGGTGCCGGAGCCGTAGCGGTTGGCGAAGTCCTCCTTGGCCAGCATCTGGCCCACGGTGGCGATCCCCAGCAGCTCGACCACCTGGGGCAGATCCAGGCCCGCCAGCCACTCGCTATTACGGCGCACCTCCAGGCGGCCGGGGGTCTCGAAATCCAACAGAGCCCGGGTGGGATCCTGCCCCTGCCCCAGCTGCTGCAGGTAGGTGCGGGCATTGGCCTCCACCGCCTCAGCGCTGAGCTGCACGCGGGTGGCGCTCTTGCCGGTGGGGTCGCCGATGCGGGCGGTGAAGTCGCCGATGATCAGCACTGCGGTGTGACCCGCATCCTGGAAGGCCCGCAGCTTGCGGAACAGGATCGAGTGCCCCAGGTGGATATCGCTGCCCGTGGGGTCGATGCCGAGCTTCACCCGCAGGGGGCGCCCCTCCGCCGCGGCCTGGGCCAGCCGAGCCGCCAGCTGCTGTTCCGGGTCCGCCGCCGCCGCGGCCCCCTGGCCGGCGGGGAACAGGTCAGCCACCCCCCGCGCCAGCGCCTGCGGCAGTCCCCACCCGTCGTTGGCCATCAGCTCCGGATCGCCCCAACGGCGCGGTTGTTCTGGGGTCGGATCGTAGGCAGCGGTGGCCTCAGGTCTGCTGCTCCAATTCCCCTTTCATGCGATCGAGGGTGCGCTGCATCTGCTCGAACATCTGCTCGGGGGTCATGCCGAACTGCCCCAGCTGGGTGCGCAGCTGCTCCACGGTGAGCTTGGCCTGGAAGTCATCGGAGAGCTCAAAGCGCTTCATGAACACGCGGTAGCGGTCCATCAGCTCCTCCATGCGCGCAATGAACAGCTTTTTGCCCTCACGGTCGAACTTGCCGTACTCCCCCCCCAGCTGCATCAGTTGCTGGTAATCGCCAAACAGACGCTTGGCCTCCTCCTGCACGATCTCGGAGTCGAAGAAGGCCATCGAGGGAGCCGGGCTTCACGGTTGCGGGAATTGTGCTGAAGCCAACCGCCCTTGACGAGTGCGGATCCACGTATGGCCAAGGGCCGAACTGGAGCACACAGTGAAGGGGGCGCAATCCCCCCTTTGGCGTGGATTTTTCGCCCCGCATCGCCTCGGCCCAACGCAACACGGCCCAATGCATCGCCCTGGTGCACGACCTGCGCCTGCTGCTGTGTATGGGCAGCCGGCTCAGCCTGAGCATGGCGGTGAGCACTTGCCCGGAGGTGGAGCAGCTGCAGGCCGTGACCACCGAGCGGGAGGCCCTGGCCCTACTGGAGCAGGGGCAGGTGGATGTCCTGCATTGCACCGACGTGCTCGAGCAGGGCAGCGGTGACCGGCTGGTGCAGCAGGCCAAACGGCGCTGGCCGGCCCTGCGCACCCTGCTGATCATCACCAGGCCCCACCGCATCGGAGCGATTCGCCGCGCCAGCCGGGCCGGCTGTGATGGCCTCTGCCTGGAGCGCAACCTCGGGCTGGGCACGGTGCTGACGGCCCTGCGCACCGTGCAAGGGGGCGGCGTCTACATCGACCGCACCCTCTGGGAGAGCTATCTGAACAACTATCCCGGCGGCCAGCCAAGACCCCTGGCGGCCCTGAGCGAACGGGAGTGCGAGGTGCTGCAGCTGGCGGCCCGGGGCACCCCCAATCCAGAAATCGCGGCGCAGCTGTTCCTCAGCCCGGAAACGGTCAAAACCCACATGGGCCAGATCCTGCGCAAGCTGCAGGCGCGCGATCGCGCCCATGCGGCCGTGATCGGCATCAGCCTGGGCTTGGTGGACCTGCCGGAACCTGGTTAAGGTCGGGCGGTTCTGCCGCGTGCCTTCGCCGCCATGGCCCGGGGCCACTGGTTGGATCCTTTCGCCCGCCGGCTGCTGGAGGCGGCGGGGCAACTGCCGCCGCGCCCTGCCGTGCCGGCCAGCCCTGCGGTGGCAGCGCTAAGCCCTGAGGCCCCGGGGGGCCCTGACCCCGAGATCGAGCGGGATCTGCTGGAACTGCGGCTACGTCAGCAACCCCAGCACCGGCTGCGCAGCGCCGATGAGGCCCAGCACGCCGCCGCCCTGGGCTGGCGGCTGGATGTGAACCGGGCCAGCACCGACGACTGGCTGCGCCTTCCCGGCATCCAACCCGGCCAGGTGGATCTACTGCTGCGGCTGCAGCAAGGGGGCGTGCAGCTGAGCGGCCTGGACGACCTGCAACGGCTGCTGGAGCTGCCCACCGCGCAGCTGGCCCAATGGGAACCGCTGCTGCTGTTCCGCTGGTACGGCGATGGCCTGCCGGCGTCACCAGCCCCCAGCCGCCTCGACCTCAACCGCAGCAGTGCGGCCCAACTGGAGCAGCAGTTGCCCCAGCTCAATGCTGAGCGCCGGGCCCGCTTGCTGCGGGAGCGGCAGCGGCAACCCTTTCAGGACCTGGCGGACCTGCAGCAGCGCCTGCAGCTGCCGCCAGCCCTGGTGGAGCAGCTCATCGGGCGCGTGCGCTTCAGCCAGGGGCAGGCGGGCCCCCAGCTGCCGCGCTCCGCCTGAGCCAATGGCGGCACCACCCACACCCCGCCAAGGGGATCTGTTCAGCGGCAGCGTGGACCACGCGGGGATGCCTGTGGCACCGCTGCTGCCGCTGGATGCGACCCAACTCCAGCAGTGGCAGCAACGGCTGCTGGACTATCAACACCCCTGCTTTGAGGCGGTGGCCCGCGGCGCCAACCTGGCCGCCGGACAGATCGACCTGTTCAGTGCCGCCGTGAGTGGGCCCGCCGAGACCGTGCAGCGGCTCAATCCCCTGGCCCTAGCGGCCCAGCATCTGCAGTTCTGGCGCTGGCCAGAACCCCAGAGCGATGGCGCCGCGCTCTATTTCGTGCTCGATCGGCCACCACACCTGGACGGGCACCTGCTGCTCTATGTGGGCGAAACGATGCAGGCGGATCGCCGCTGGAAGGGGGAGCACGATTGCAAGACCTACCTGGCGGCCTACGGCGAAGCCCTGCAGCAGGTGGGGCTGGGCAGCCAGCTGAGCATTCGCTTCTGGAACGATGCCCCGGCCGCCACGCGGCCGCGGCGGGCCCTCGAGCAAGCCTTGATCCGCCACTGGCTGCCGCCGTTCAACAAAGAAACCCGCGGCCGCTGGGCCACACCCTTCACCGCCGGGCTCGACTGAGCCGCCTACCATCGCGCCCAGCCAATGGTCCCGATGGCAATGGAGATCCGCTGCAGCAGCACGACGGCCCGCGACTGGAGCGGAGATGCCCTCGTGGTGGGGGTGTTCAGCGGTGACGCCGGTCAGGGGATGCGCGATCTGCTGGCGGAACGATTCGGCAACGCGCTGGCGCAGCGGCTCGAACAACGGCGCTTCCAGGCCAAACCGGGGGAGAGCGCCAGCCTCGAGCTGCTCAACCATTCCCCCTCCAGTCTGATCGTGGTGGGCCTGGGGGCCCCGGCGGACTTCGGCGCCGAGCAGCTACGCAGTGCCGCCGCGACCGCCTGCCGGCTGGCCGCCTCCGCGGGGGCCCAGCAGCTGGGGCTGGCGCTGCCGGTGGAAGGGCTAGAACCCGCCGCCGCCGCCGGCGCCATGGCGGAGGCCCTGCGGCTGGGCCTGTTCGCCGATCAACGCTTCAAGAGTGATCCGGAACCACGGCCGCAACCCCAGGCGGTGGAGCTGCTGGGGCTGCCGGCGGCCGCCCTGGCCGACTGCCAAGGGGCGGTGGCCAACAGTGCAGCCCTCTGCAGCGGCGTGGAACTGGCCCGCCAGTTGGTGGCGGCTCCCCCCAATGTGGTGACCCCCGCCGCCCTGGCGGACACCGCCGCCCAGCTGGCCCGCAGCTTCCAGCTCGAGCTCAAGGTGCTGGAGCGCAGCGACTGCGAAGCCCTGGGGATGGGCTCCTACCTGGCGGTGAGCCAGGGCTCCGATCTGCCCCCCAAATTCATCCACCTCACCTACCGCCCCAGCGGCCCGGCCACGCGACGCCTGGTGCTGGTGGGCAAGGGCCTCAGCTTCGATTCCGGCGGCTACAACCTCAAAACCGCCGGCTCCCAGATCGAGATGATGAAGTACGACATGGGGGGCAGCGCGGCGGTGCTGGGGGCCATGCGGGCCATCGCCGAGCTCAAGCCGGAAGGCGTTGAGGTGCACATGCTGGTGGCCGCCTGCGAAAACATGATCAGCGGCGGTGCCATCCACCCGGGAGCGATCGTCACCGCCTCCAACGGCAAAACCATCGAGATCAACAACACCGATGCCGAGGGTCGCCTGACCCTGGCCGATGCCCTGGTGTACGCCTGCAAGCTGGAACCCGATGCGGTGGTGGATCTGGCCACCCTCACCGGCGCCTGCGTGATCGCCCTGGGCGAGGAGATCGCCGGGCTGTGGTCCCCCAGCGATGGGCTGGCCCAGGCGCTGCTGCAGGCCAGCGAGCAGGCGGGTGAACACCTCTGGCGCATGCCGCTGCGCGCCTCCTACCGGGAGGGGCTCAAGAGTGGTCTGGCGGACATGAAGAACACCGGTCCCCGCCCCGGCGGCTCGATCACAGCCGCCCTGTTCCTGCAGGACTTTGTGGACCCCACGGTGAACTGGGCCCACCTGGACATCGCCGGCACTGTCTGGACCGACAAGGGGCGCGGCCTGGATCCCGCCGGCGCCACGGGCTTTGGCGTGCGCACCCTGGTGAACTGGGTGCGCTCTGGCGGACCGGCCTAGGCTTCCCCCAAGACCGCCCCACCGGAGCCGATGGCCGTTCGCAAGATCCGCTGGTTCGTCAAAGCCCAGGTCGGGGTGCTGCTGCTGCCGGCCGGACTGTGCCTGTTCGGGGAAGCGGTGCAGCGGCGTACCCTGCAGAGCCTGGGACAAGCCCACGGCCCTTGGTTTTGGTATGGAACCCTGAGCCTGATCGCCATCGTGGCCGGCGTGGGCTTGATGGTGGAGAGTGGCCTCCTGCGGGGCTACCCCGGCCTGCGGGATTCCTGATCTAAGCGGCGGCCTTCACCCGCGACCGCACACGAACCGGATTGGTGGTTGGGGCGGCCCCCAGCAGCTGCTCAGGCGCTTCCAGGGCGTGGATCTGCCAGCGGGCCCGCTCGCCGAAATGCTCCAACAGGCGATCGAGGTCGTCCGAAGCCTGCTTGGGGCTCTCGTAGGGGCCGACATGCCGGGTGACCAGACCGTCCCGAATCGTCAGCAGATACATACACACACCTGCAGTCGAGTCCGATTCAACGTAGTTGCCTCTCCAGGGGGAAAAAAGGGCGGAAAGCCGCTCCAAGACTCAAAAATGCCGTCTGAGGCCGCCGATGGGCTTCAGCTTTTTCACGGAATTGCGGCCGCAAAACGCAACCCTGGGGTGTCAGGGGGCCACAACCCAGGGGGCGCGGCTGCGGGCCCACTGGCCCCAGAGCTGATCCAGGCGGCGATCACGGCCACAGGCCCAGCGGTAGTAGCGGTATTTGACGGCGTTGAGCTCAGCGTAGTTCTGGTGATAAGCCTCAGCGGGCCAGAACCGTTGCAAGGGCTTGATCTGCACCCGAAGTGCCGCAGGGGATCGCCCCAGCTCTCGCGCCGCCGCCGCGAGGCTGGCCTGGGCCTGCTGCTGTTGGGTCTGGCCACGGGTGAAGATCACCGGCCGGTAGGAGCTACCGCGGTCGCAGAACTGCCCCTCCCCATCCAGGGCATCCACGTTGCGCCAGTAGGCCCGCAGCAAGGTGGGGTAACTGATGCGGGTGGTGTCGAAACGAAGCCGCACCGCCTCCTGGTGGCCCGTGCCGCCGGCGCTCACCTGGCCGTAGGTGGGGCGCTCCAGCCGCCCTCCGCTGTAACCGCTCTCCGCCTCCAGCACCCCGGGCAGATGCTCCAAATCGTGCTCGAGGCACCAGAAACAGCCCCCGGCGAACACCGCCTCTTCCACGGCTGCCCGGGCCGGGGCCGCGGCCAGCGCCAAGCTGCACAGCACCAGGGCCAAGGCCAGCAGGCGCTGCAGGGGGCGGGTCATGGGGATGATGGGGCAGGCACCGCATCCAGGATGGCGGCGGCGGCTCGGCGAGTGACGCCCGGATCCCCCAGCGCCTGCCGCAGGCGCCGGTAGCCCTCGGCCATGCGCTGACGGACCGGCTCCGATTGCAGCAGCGGCAGCGCCTCCGCCACCACCGCCTCCGCGGTGAGCTGGCGTTGCACCAGCTCCGGCAACAGCCTCTCCCCGAGCACCAGGTTCACCGGCGAGATGTAATCCAAATCGAAGTGCAGCAGGTGCTCTGCCACCCAGGCGGTGGGGCGGCTGACGCGGTAGCCCACCACCTGCGGAACCCCCCGCAGGGCCAGCTCGAGATTCACGGTGCCGGATTTGGTCAGGGCCAAGTCTGCGGCGGCATAGAGCTGGGGCCGCAGGCGATCGGCCTCGGCGGCGGGCACAACCTGGGCCTCCACCCCCTCAGCCTGCAGCAACTCCGCCAACAGGGGCTCAAAGGCCGCCTGGCCCGCCGGCACCATCACCCGCAGGCCAGGCAGCTGGCGCTGCAGCTGGGCGGCCGCCTTCGCCAGCGGGGGAAGCAGATAGCGCAGCTCCTGGCGGCGGGAGGCGGGTAGGAGCAGCAGCAGGCGCTCTTGATCCCCCAGCCCCAGCTGGGCCCGGGCCTGTGGGCGATCGGGTAGCTCGGTGAGGGTATCCAGCAGCGGATGCCCAACCCAGGTGACCTCCGCTCCACGGGCCGCGTAGAAGCGAGCCTCCTCGGGGAAGATCGCCAGGATGCGATTGGTGAACCCGATCAGGCGGGTGGACTCCCCCTCGCCGATGCGGAAGGCCCACTCCTGGGGGGCGATGTAATAGAGGATCGGCGTGCCGGGCAGGCGCCGTTTCACCTTCAACCCGAGGTTGATGTTGGCGCCCATGTAATCGATCAGCACCACCGCATCGGGGGGGGTGCGACGCAGCCAACGGGAGACGCGCCGTTGCACCCGCAGGGTGGGCAGCACCAAGGGAAGGGCTTCCCAGAGGCCGATGGCCCCCATCGGCGTGGTGTTGGCCAGCAGGGTGGCGCCAGCAGCGTGCATGCGCTCCCCACCCAGGGCCACGACCTCCAGGGGGATGCCCCGCTCGGCCGCCTCCGCATGCAGGGCCTCCACGAGCAGGCCCCCCTGGAGGTCACCGGACACCTCGCCGGTGCTGATCAGCAGCCGCACCATCAGCGCCCGGCGGGCAGCGGCCCACGGCGGCCTGGGGCAATGGAGGCCTCCAGGAAGCTCACCAGGGTTTCTGCAGGGGGATAGAGGGTTTGCTGGCGCACGCGCTGGAGAGCATCCGCCAGCACGGCATCGCCGCGGTAGAGGTCGGCCCACACCTGCTGGAGCTGCTTGGCCTGGGCGCCACCATCGAGGTCGGAAAGGCCGCTGCGCTTGATGCCGATGCGGTTGAGGCCGCGCAGGCGGCCGGGGTGGCCTTCCACGATCGCGAAGGGGGGCACATCACGATCGATGCGGCTCATGCCCCCCACCATCGCCATGGTGCCGATGTGCACAAACTGGTGGATGCCCAGCACCCCACCGACAACGGCCCGATCCCCAATCACCACATGGCCCGCCACCGCCACGCCGTTGGCGATCACGATGCGGTCCCCCAGCAGGCAGTTGTGGCCCAGGTGGCAGTAGGCCATCAACAAGTTGCCATTGCCAAGGCGGGTCTGCTCCCCCTCATGGGTGGCACGGTTGATGGTCACGCATTCGCGGATGGCGTTGTCATCGCCGAGCACCACTTCGGTGGGGGCTCCGCTGTACTTGAGATCCTGCGGTTCGGCGCCGATGCAGGCCCCAGGGAAGATGCGGTTGCCGCGGCCCAGGGTGACGCGGCCATCCAGCACCACATGGGGGCCGATGCGGCTCCCGGCGCCGATGGTCACCTCCGGACCGATCACCGCATAGGGACCGATCTCGACCCCCAGATCGATCTGGGCCTTGGGGTCCACCACCGCCGTGGGGTGGATCCGGGTGTCAGTGGCGGAACTGCTGCTCATGGCCCCCTTCAATCCACCAGGGAGAACATCAGCTCACCGGCGCACACCAGCTCGCCATCCACCTTGGCTTCGGCCCTCACCTTGCCGAAGCGCTTGCGCTTGAGGCTCAACAGTTCACAGCTGATCACCAACTGATCCCCGGGCACCACCGGGCGACGGAAGCGCACCCCATCAATGCCCGCAAACACAAACAGCCCCTTGGGCAGATCTGGCATCTGGGTCACGATCAGGCCCCCCACCTGGGCCATGGCTTCCACAATCAACACCCCGGGCATCAGGGGGCGCCCCGGGAAATGCCCCTGGAACTGGGGTTCGTTGAAGGTGACGTTCTTGATCGCCACCGCCCGCTTGCCGGGATCGTGCTCAATCACGCGATCCACCAGGGCAAAGGGATAGCGATGGGGCAGCAAGCCCTGGATCTGCTCACTGGTGAGCACAGGCCCGGTTGGCGTGGAGGGGTCGGTCAAGGAAGTCAGGAAGCGGTGGCCGGAGAGGTGGCCGGGGCCGAGGCCAGCGACCGGGCCAGGGCGGTGTGCAATCCGTGGGAGCCGCGGAACGCAAACACCTGGGCCTGAGGTAATCCCGCCAACGCGAGATCCCCCAACAGGTCAAGGAGCTTATGGCGCACCGGCTCGTCCGCAAAGCGCAGGGGGGGATTCAACCAGGTGTCTCCGTCGCACACCAGGGCGTTATCCAGGGCACCCCCCTTGATCAGGCCGGCGGCCAACAGCTGGTCCACCTGGTTCTTGAACCCGAAGGTGCGGGCCGGGGCGATCTGCTCCACAAAGGCCTGGGGGGTGAGCTCCAGGCTGAACAACTGGCGGCCGATGGCCGGCTGGGCAAACTCAATGGCCGCCCCCAGGCGCAGACGATCACTGGGCAGGGCCGTCACAAAACTCTGGCCCTGCTGCAGGGTGATCGGGGCCTCCAGCGGCACCATGGCGGGCCGTTCCCCCAGGCGCTGCAACCCCACCTCAGCGATGGCCTCCACCCAGGGCTGGGCGGACCCATCCAGCAGGGGAATTTCCTCACCCTCCACCAGCAGGGTGGCGGCGGTGATGCCCACCCCGGCCAGGGCAGCGAGCAGATGCTCCACCGTGGCCAGGCGCCGCTGATCCAGCTGCAGGGCCGTACACAGCTGGGTTTCGCACACCTGGGCCGGGTGCAGCCGCTGCAGGGGTGCCGCGGGCTGATCCAGCCAGCCCACGTGGAAGCCGGGCTGATCGCTGGGCTCGAGCCGCACCCGCGTCTGGGCACCGCTATGGAGGCCCACACCCTGGCGCTCCACCGAGCCGGCCAGGGTATGGGCCTGGGAGTAGTCGCTGGGCCAGGGGTTCATCGGCAAGCGCTCAGAACTTCCAACCCACACCGAGGTTGAAGCGCCAGTTGCTGGTGAAGTTCTGGGTGGCCGCCTCCAGACGCAGGGGGCCCACCGGGGTGGTGACGATCAGACCCGCACCGGGTGAGGAGCCGGAGCCGGCCTTCTGGAGGATGCCGCCGGGGTTGCCGGGCACATTGGCCTGGGTGTTGAAGGTGGTGCCGCCATCGATGAACACCTCACCGCTGATGATGCTGAAAATCGGGAAGCGGTATTCAATCGTCGCTTCACCGAAGCTCTTACCCACGCCTAGGTCGCAGTCGTAGTAGCCGCGAACGGAGTTGTTACCCCCCAGGCAGAAGGCCTCATAGACCGGCAGCTGGCCGACGTTGGTGCCCAGCGAGAGCTGGAAGGCCAAGGCCTGGTTGCAATCCTTCTTCTGGCCAGGCTTCGGCCGGCAGCCCTTGTAGAGCTTCAGCCAGTTCACCGGAATGAAATGGGTGCCGCTGGCCCGCATGCGGTTGAAGGTGGGGGAGTTCTGGCCCACCGACACGAACTGCTCGGTGCCGAGGCTGAGGAAGTTGCCGGAGGTGGGATTGCGCGGGTCGTTGAGGGTAGTCATGGTGGCCGCCAACCTCACCCCAAGCAACGGGTTGCTGATCGCGCCGTTCTCGCAGTTGTAGGCAATACAGATGACGTTCTGGACCTGCGTTTGATTTGGGTTAGTGAACTTACTGGTCGCAACCGCAAACGGCATCGATTGGCCGCCGAAGTTCATCGGCCGGGCTTCCTGTGCATTCACACCTGCCACCAACGACCAGGGGGCCTTCTTGTACGGGTCTCCGCCGTTCAACGGCCGCACAAATGACACCGTGGCACCAGTACGCTGGATAGCCACAGTGTTGCCATCGATGGTGAACCAGGGGGAACCATTCGCGGAGTTGGTATTCGCGAGTGTTGTTGGGCTGTTGTTAAAGAAACCGTTGGAAACCTTGGAGACGGTCGAGAAGTAGCCGTTGTTCTGGCTCTGCAGGAGCTGCGGGACGTCGCGGCTCAGGTACACCTTGGTGCGGAAGGCGGTGCGGTACTTATCGCCCTTGATCCAGGGATCCGTGAAGGACACGTCTGCCAAACCACCGAACTGGCCATAGGTGACGTTCAGAGCCGCATCCCAGGCGCGGCCGCCCAGGTTGTTGTCCTGCAGCTGCACCTGGCCGAACACACCCTGGCTCTGGCTGTAGCCGATACCGCCGGAGAGGGAGCCGGTGGACTGCTCGACGATGCCGAGCACGATCGTGACTTCACCGGGGTTGCCGGCAACGGGCCGCAGGGTCACCTTGACGTCGCCGAACAGGCCGGTGCCGTAGAGGCGCTTGATGTCCTCCTCCAGCTGGCGCCGGTTGAACGGATCGCCCGGTTTGATCGAAATCTCGCGGGTGACCACCCAGGGCTTGGTCTTGCCCTTGATCGGTTGGCCCTTGTCATTGGTGCTTTCCCCCTCCTTGTTGAGGAACTGCACCTCCACACCGGCCACGCTGCCCTCCTTCACCAGCAGCTGCACCACCCCAGCGGGGCTGACGCGGGTGGGGCCGCTGATGCGGGCCAGGGAATAGCCCTGGTCGGCGTACCAGCGCTGCAGCTCCGCGATCCGCGACTGCAGGGCATTGAGGTTGAGGGTTTTGCCGTAATCCGCCGCAAAGGTGTTGGGGATCAGGGTGGGGGGAATCTTGGTCTTGCGGCCGACCCCATCGAGCTCCACCTTGGTGAGCACGGGGTTGGGCACCACCGTCACCACCAGCTGCACACCCAGGGGGCTGTCCACGGGCTGGATGCGCACATCGGCAAACCAGCCGGTGGCGTAGATGGCGGAGAGATCGCCCTGGAGCTCACTGCGGGTCACGCGGGACCCCGGGCGGGTGGCCATGGCGTCGTACACCGCCAGATCCAGCCGCTCCCGTTCCGGGTGGCCCTCGGTGCCCTTCACCACCACTTCGCTGATCAGCACCTTCGGCTCAGGCTTGGCCTGCGGCGCCAGCGATGGAGAGGCCGTGGGTGACTCAGCTGCAGGCGATCCGGGGCGGTTGGCGGGAGCCTGACCGGGCTGGGCCAGGGCAGGGCCCGCGGCCACCACAGCACCCATGGCCAACGGCACCAGCCACTCCCTCCCAAGGGCGCTGCGGAGCCGCGGCAGGCGACTCTGAGCATTGCTGGGTGCAGCCATGGGGAGGGCGTCGGGGGCGGACAGGCCGCAAAGTCCGACGAACTTACTTGCCTAAACGGGGGTTCGGGCACGCACCCTGGACCCGTTTGAGAACCTCCCCGTAGGCCTCCACAACGCCGCCCAGGTCCTGGCGGAAACGGTCTTTATCGAGGATGCGGTCCTGGGCATCGGCCACCTGGAGGTCCCACAGGCGGCAGGTATCGGGGCTGATCTCATCGGCCACCACCAGGTCACCGCTCCCGGTGAAGCCCAGTTCGATCTTGAAATCCACCAGCTGCAACTGAATCGCGGCGAAGAAACGCCGCAGGCTGGTGTTCACCGCCAGGGCCAGCCGCTCCAGCTGCTGGCGCTGGTCGGCGCTGAGCAAGCCCAGGCGCTCCAGACGAGCATCGGTGAGCAGGGGGTCGCCAAAGGCGTCGTCCTTGTAATACAGATCCAGCAGCGGTGGATCCAGCGGCGTGCCGGGCTCGATCGGCATCTGCTTGCAGAGCGAACCGAAAGCGGTGTTGCGGATCACCACCTCCACCGGCACGATCCGCACCGGCCGCACATGCATCCAGTTGGCCTGGGGCATGCCCAGGTAATGGGTGGGAATGCCATCGCGCTCCAGCAGCTCGAACAGGCGGGCGGAGATCTGGCAATTGAGCTCCCCCTTACCGGCAAGCTGCGCCTTCTTAAGGGCGTTAAAGGCGGTGGCGTCGTCCTTGTATTCCACGGCCACCAGGTCGGCCTGATCGGTGGCATACACCCGTTTGGCCTTGCCTTCGTAAAGCAGGGATCCGAGGCTGATGGCAGTCATGGCAGGGATGGGGCGTGGCCCCCAGGCTGACGGGGGGAGCGCAGCTGCTGCTGCAATTGGGCGGTGCGGCCCACCTGAGCAGGATCCTGCCGCTTCAGCTGCCACTCGCTATAGGCATCGTCCACCCGCTGGCTGAGGCGCTGCAGACGCTGCTCCGCCCGGCCGGCCCACAGGCCCTCCGCCTGCAGCAAGCGCCGTTGATCGTCGAGCAGGGCGAGGGCCAGGCCCCAGGCCTGGGCAGCAGCGGCCTGATCCAGGGCCCGCTCCAGCAGGGCATCGCGCTCCTGGGCCGGCAGGGTGTTCAGCAAGGCCACCGCCTGCTGCAGCCGCTCAGCCGCCACACGGCCAGGCATGCGGCCCGCCAGCAGGGCCGCGGCCGCCTCCCGCTCCCGGCCCAGCACCACCAGATGATCGGCGTACACATCCAAGGCCGGCAGGGTCTCCAAGGTGCCGTCCTTGCGCAGCTGCAGCGGCAGGGGAACGGTCTCGAGCCGGGCCAGGTTGCCCTGGGCCAGCCGCTCGAGGGCCTCCGCAGCCATGGCGTGGTGCAGGCCGGCCCGGGCGGCACGCCAGCGCATCAGCCACCACTGCTCCTGCTCCAGGCCGGGGCGGGGGCCATAGCGGTTGAGCACCGCCAGGGCCCCATCGGGAGCCAGGCAGGTGAGCAGCGCGTTGGCGTTCACCAGCACCACCGACAGGGGCTGCGGCGCCGGCGCCGCCGTGAGCAGCCGGGCCTGCAACAGCTGCAGCCGTTGGTCAAAGCCGAACGCGGCGGCCTCGCGGCAGGCAAGGTTGAGGGCCTGCAGGTCGTTGCCCTTGAGGAGGGCCAGAAACTGCGCCTCCGGCATGCTGCCGGGCACCACCGGAGCGGTGGGCCCCAACTGGCGCACCACGGGCTTGGCGGGCAGCAGATCGCCGATCAGTGGGATCTTGGCGAGGGCCGGTGCCGCGGCGCCGCCTAGCAGAAGCGCTGCCCCGGCTGCCCCCAGGGCCCAGCGGCGGCGGCGCCTCAGGGCCGAGGTGACGGCCGGCGTGTAAAGAAGAGATGGCACCGGCTGGGGTTCTCTGGGGCACAACCTAGGGGACCCCGCCCAGGTGAAACACCGCCCTTCGGCCACCGCCTGACCCTCCCCATGAGCAGCGCTGCATCCCTGGCGAGTCCCACCCGCGTGCTGGTGGTGGGGGGCGGCGGCCGCGAAAACGCCCTGGCCTGGGCTCTGCGCCGCAGCCAGGGGGTGGAGCAGGTCTGGATCGCCCCGGGGAACGGCGGCAGCGGCGACCTGGAGGGGTGTGAGCAGCTGGCCATCGCCGACAGCGACCACGACGCCCTGTTGGAGGCCTGCCGCAGCCGTGCCATCGAGCTGGTGGTGGTGGGCCCGGAAGCTCCTCTGGCGGCGGGTCTGGCGGATCGGCTGCGGGCTGGGGGCTTCGCCGTGTTCGGCCCCGGGGCCGATGGCGCCCAGCTGGAGGCCAGCAAACAGTGGGCCAAGGCCTTGATGGTGGAGGCCGGTGTGCCCACCGCGGGCTACTGGCCGGCCAACAGCCGTGAGCAGGCCCTGGAGGCCCTGGAGGCCCAGGGCAAACCGCTGGTGGTGAAGGCCGATGGCCTGGCCGCCGGCAAAGGCGTGACCGTGGCCGACAGCATCGAGGAGGCCCGCGCCGCCATCGAGGAGATCTTCGCCGGCCGCTTCGGCGCCGAGGCCTCCCTGGTGTTGGAGGAGCGCACCGAGGGGCCGGAGGTGTCGGTGTTCGCCCTCACCGATGGCGAGCGCATGGTGTTGCTCCCCCCCGCCCAAGACCACAAGCGCATCGGCGAAGGGGACACGGGCCCCAACACCGGTGGCATGGGGGCCTATGCGCCGGCACCGCTGCTGGATCAGGCGGGGCTGGAGCAGGTGCGGCAACAGGTGCTGGAGCCCACCCTGCAGGCCCTGCGGGCCCGCGGCATCCACTACCGCGGCGTGATGTATGCCGGCCTGATGCTCACCGCCGACGGACCGAGCGTGATCGAGTTCAACTGCCGCTTCGGCGATCCGGAATGCGAAACCCTGATGCCGCTGCTGGGGCCGGAGCTGGCCCAGGTGCTGCTGGCCTGCGCCACCGGCCAGCTCCACCGGGCCCCCAGCCTGAGCATCGCCCCGCTCTGCAGCGCCTGCGTGATTGCCGCCGCCCATGGCTACCCCGGCACGATCCGCAGCGGCGATCCGATTGAAGGGGCCGTGCCCCCCGACCCGCAGGTGCAGCTGTTCCATGCGGGCACGCGGCTCCAGGCCGATGGCCGTTGCGTCAGCAGTGGCGGCCGGGTGCTGGCGGTGGTGGCCCAAGACCAAAGCTTTGATGCCGCCTTCGCCCGGGCCTACGGGGCCCTAGAACAGGTGCGGTTCGCGGGCATGGTCTTCCGGCGCGACATCGGCCACCAGGTGCGAACTCCCTAAGCTGCCGGCGCCTCTTCCCCCTCCGTGAGCAGCACCTCCGCCGAAGCACCTCTGAGCTGGTGGCAGCGGCTGGGCCGCTGGTGGGCGGAATTCAGTCTGCAAACCAAGCTGCTGGCGGCCGCCACCCTGGTGGTGAGCCTGGTGATGGCGGCCATCGCCTTCTTCGCGCTCAACGGCATCCAGGCGGATGTACGCATGAGCGACACCCGCTTCGCCCGCGACCTGGGCCTGCTGCTGTCGGCCAACGTCACCCCCCTGGTGGCCGAGGGCAACGACCGGGAGCTGGCGGCGGTGGCGGAGCGGTTCTGGAAGTCGAGCCGCAGCCTGCGCTACATCTTCTTCGCCGATCCCGACGGGATCATCTACCTCGGCATCCCCATCAGCGGCACCAGCGGCGGCAGTGAACTGCTGCTCAGCCGCCGGCTGGAGCTGCCCCAGGACCTGCTGCAACGCAGCCAGGGGCCACTGATCCGCCAGCACCTGAGCCCCGACGGGCAGGTCACCGATGTGTTCGTGCCGCTGGTGGCGGGCGATCGCTACCTGGGGGTGCTGGCCCTGGGCATCAACCCCAACGAAGCGGCCCTGGCCAGCGCTGCCCTGAGCCGCGAAGTGACGGTGGCGGTGTTCATCTCCATCTGGGTGCTCGTGATCCTGGGGGCCGTGTTCAATGCCCTCACCATCACCCAGCCGGTGAAGGAGCTGCTGCGGGGGGTGCGCTCCATCGCCACCGGCGATTTCGAGGCCCGCATTGCCCTCCCGGTGGGCGGCGAACTCGGGGAACTGCTGGAGGGCTTCAACGACATGGCGTCCCAGCTGGAGGCCTACAACGAAGCCAACATCGAAGAGCTCACCGCCGCCCAGGTGAAGCAGCAGTCCCTGATCGCCACCATGGCCGATGGGGCGCTGCTGCTGGATGCGGAAGGCCGGCTGGTGCTCGTGAATCCCACGGCCCGGCGGCTGTTCCGCTGGGAGGGCCGCAAGTTGGAGGGGAACCTGGTGAGCGAGGAGCTGCCGGAGGTGCTGGCCCTGGAGCTGCAGGCCCCCCTCGACAACCTGCTCAGCGGCGACAAGGACAGCAGCGATGTGCGCTGCAGCTTCGGCGAGCCTCCCCGCACCCTGCGGATCGTGCTGCAGTCCGTGCGCGATGCCAGTGGCGAAAGCCTCAAGGGCATCGCCGTCACCATCCAGGACCTCACCCGAGAGGTGGAACTCAACGCCGCCCAGAGCCGTTTCATCAGCAACGTCTCCCACGAACTGCGCACGCCGCTGTTCAACATCAAGAGCTACGTGGAGACCCTGCACGACCTCGGAGATCAACTCAGCGAAGAGGACCGCAAGGAATTCCTGGCCATCGCCAATGCAGAAACTGACCGGCTCACCCGGCTCGTGAATGACGTGCTCGATCTCTCACGGCTGGAGAGCGATCGGGTCTGGGCCATGGGGCCGGTGGAACTGCGGCCCGCCATGGAGCAGACCCTGCGCAACTACCGCCTCAACGCCGAAGACAAGGGGGTGGATCTGCAGCTGGCGGTGGACGAGCAGCTGCCGGCCGTGCGCGGCAACTGGGATCTGCTGCTGCAGGTGTTCGACAACCTGGTGGGCAACGCCCTCAAGTTCACCGCCGGCGGGGGCAGCCTCAAGCTCACCGCGTACCCCTGGCCCGACATCTGCACCCTCGACCCCAGCACCGCCCCCAGCAGCGACAACCCCACCTGCGCGCTCACGGCACCGCTGCCACGGCTGCGGGTGGAAATCGCCGACAGCGGCGCCGGCATCTCCCGGGAAGACCAGCAGCGCATTTTCGAACGCTTCTACCGGGTTGAGAACGCCGTGCACACGGAAGTGGGCACCGGCCTGGGGCTCTCCATCGTGAAGGGCATCCTGGAGAAACACGGCAGCGGCGTGCGCATGGCCAGCGAACTGGGGGTGGGCACCACCTTCTGGTTCGACCTGCCCCTGGCCCAATCCGATGAGGACGAGCTACGGCTGGAGCTGGAGAGGCGCGAGCTGGCCTAGACGCGACTTGGCATAGACGCGAACGGGCCTAGAGCCGTTCGTCGCCAGACACCCCCTGCACGATCCGCGACAGCTCGCTGCGCTCATCGGTGCTGATCCGGTGCGGCACGCCGCTGATGATGCGCTCGAAGTTGGAGAACGAATCTTTGATCTCTGGGCCGTTACCCGTGATCATGAATTCGCGGATGCCCTTGTCGTGCCAGGAGCCCCGCATCTTGAACACGTTGAGAGCACGGGCCATCTCACCGCGGATCTCCACGTACTGGAGCAGCAGGATCGTGTCAGTGATGGTGGAGATGTGGGAGTCGGTGATCGAGTGGCTGCCCATGAACTCCTCAGAGGTGTTCGTAAAGAAGCCGGCGATCTCCTCCTGCTTGGCATAGCCCGTCACGCCGATCACAAACTGGCGGAAGGCGTTGTGGCTGACGCCCCGGGCCAGGGCTGAAAGCGAGTCGATCGCCATGCGTGAGGGCTTGAACTCGCCGATTTCAGTCTTGATGATCTGCAGGTGATCCTCCAGACCCGTGGATTCGGGATAGGCGCAGATGATCTTGAGCAGCCCATCGCGCTCCATCTGCTCAAAATCAATGCCCCAGCTGGTGGCGTTGCGCAGCAGCTGGGCGCGGGATTCCTCATAGGCAAACAGAATCGCCCGCTCTTTGTTGGCGCAGGCGTTCTCCACGAATTTGCTCACCAGCAGCGTCTTGCCGGTGCCGGTGGCGCCGGTCGCCAGGATGATCGAATCCTTGAAGAAGCCGCCGCCACACATCTCGTCGAGCCGCGGCACCCCGGAGCTCACGCGCACGTTGGAACTGCGCTGCGTGAGCCGCATCGCCCCCAGCGGGAAGATGCTGATGCCGTGGGACCCCATGGTGAAGGGGAACTCCCCCTTCATATGGGTGGTGCCCCGCAGCTTGAGGATTTCCACCGTGCGGCGCCGGCGCTCCCCTTCGAGCACATTGCGCAGGATCACCACGTTGTCGGAGACGAACTCCTCGACGCCATAGCGGGCAATCGGGCCGTATTCATCGATGCGCTCGGTGGTCATCACCGTGGTCACACCGATCTCCTTGAGCCGGGCAATCAGCCGGAAGATCTCGCGACGCACCACCGACACGGCGTCGTATTGCTGGAACACCGCCGTGATCGAATCGATCGCCACGCGGCGCGCCTTGTATTTGCGGATGGCGTAGTTGATCCGCTCGATCAACCCGGAGAGGTCAAAACTACCGGCCACATCCTGGCCTTCCGGATCGGGAGAGGCATCGAGAATGAAGAGCTTGTCCTGCTCCACCATCTCCTGCAGGTTCCAGCCAAAGCTGGAGGCGTTGCGCAGGATATCGAGGGGGGATTCCTCGAAGGTCACGAAGATCCCCGGCTCGTCAAACTGGCGAATACCGTTGTAGAGAAAATTCAGCGAAAAGACGGTTTTACCGGTGCCCGAAGTGCCGCTGATCAGGGTGGAGCGACCGATCGGCAGGCCACCCTGACAGATGTCATCAAAGCCCTCAATTCCGGTGGGCAGCTTCTGCACCGAGGAGAGCAAATTCTGGGAGCTGGGATCCTGCATGGAACGGGTGGCCTTAAGGGAAATCTAGGTAGAACGCGTAGCGGAGGCAGCAAGACAACCGTTCACATCGGCTCCCCCTCGGCGTAATCCGAGCCGGTGGGATCCCCCATGGCCTCATCACTGAGCTCCTCATAGAGAAGGTCGAGACCGATCAGCACCCGCTCCCGGTCGGAGAGGTCGCCGATGATGCGCCGCACTGGCGGCGGCAGGATCTTGGCCAACGTGGGGGTGGCCAGGATCTTGTCCTCCTCCGCCAGCTGCGGATTCTTGAGCACATCAATCACCTTCAGGGCGTAGACCCCACGGAATTCGGTGTCGAGGATGTTGCGCAGCGTTTTCAACGCCCGCATGGAATTGGGGGTATTCCCCGCCACGTACAACTTGAGGATGTAGGTCTTGCGCGGACTCATTTAGATCACCTCCTGGGTGGGCAGCTGGCCGTCGTCGTTGGAATTGGGATCTTGAGCGAATGCTTCGGGTACGACCCGAAGCGGCACATCGGGCGGCACCGAGCGGCGATACATCTCACAGAGGTGGGCCATGACATCAAGCAGCGCCAGGCGGTAGTCCTGCAGGAAATCGTTCTTGTGACCCTCCAGCTTGAGCTGCTTCCAGAAGACGTCAATCAGGTCGACGTGAATTTCCACCACCTTGTTGACGGGCAGATCGCTGAAGAAGGCGCTGTGCACAAAGCTCTCGATCGCCTGGTTGGCGGCGGCCGGATCCTTGAAGTAGCTGATCAATAGATCGCGGTAACTGCGCTCCAGTGACCGCAACAGCTCATCGCGCTCCGGCTGGGGCAGGTTGCGCAGGAACAGCGAGGGGTCGCGCTTGTAGAACACCCCCAGGTAGCCCAGCCGCCCCTGCAAGCGGTTGGTGAGCCGCCAGGGCTCCGGGGTGGCAGGGGTTACCCCGGCCTCCCCCTCGGGCCCCGCTGCGCCCGAGAACCCCCGGCGCAGGAAACGGGACACCGCCGCATCCACGCTGTAGGTGATCTGCTCCAGCTGGTCCTCGGGGAGATGCACCTCCGCCTCGTGGTAGTCAACGCGGCCGCTCACCTCACCCACCACCACCGCGGGCAGCACCAGACCCTGGTTGCGCAGGTCGTCGTAGACCTGCGGCGAGATCGACCCTTGCTGCAGCAGCACCACATCAAAGGTGTCGCGACGCTGGATGAGCTCCTGCACCGGATCGGGCAGGGAGCCCAGATCCTCGAGGCGATACCGCCCACCCTTGAGCCAGCTGCGGCAGGCGCGCTCGAGGCGGGGATCTGAGAGCAGCGAGGCGATCGTGAGAGCCGGCTGGGACATGAGCCGTGGTCAGGCCCTGGCAACGACCACAGTGTTGACGACACGGAGGTCAACAGTGGAAGATCATTGTTTGTCTTTCGATTGCCGTGCGGCAGGCCGAAAGGCTGGCCCTGTGCCCGCCTGCCTGTCCACGCCCCGACTCCCATGAGTACAGACGCCCAAGCCGCCACCAACGCGGGCCCTTACGCCATCGTTGAGACCTCCGGAACCCAGGTGTGGGTTCAGCCCAACCGCTACTACGACCTCGACCGCATCCATGCGGAGGTGGACAGCAGCGTCACCCTGGAAAACGTTCTTCTGGTGAACGACGGCAACGCCGCCAACGTGGGTCAGCCCTATGTGAAGGGTGCCACCGTGGAACTGCAGGTGATGGCCCACCGCCGCGGTCCCAAGGTGATCGTGTACAAGATGCGCCCCAAGAAGAAGACCCGCCGCAAGAACGGTCACCGGCAGGAACTCACCCGGGTGATGGTCAAGGCCATCAAGGTGGGTGGCAAAGCCCTGGCCTGATCCGCAGCAGCGTTCCGACACCCGATTTTTTCTGAACCATGGCCCACAAGAAAGGCACCGGCTCCACCCGTAACGGCCGCGACTCCAACTCCAAGCGCCTCGGCGTCAAGCGTTACGGCGGTGAAACCGTGAGCGCCGGCTCCATCCTGATCCGCCAGCGCGGCACCTCGGTGCTGCCCGGTGTGAACGTGGGTCGCGGCGCCGATGACACCCTGTTCGCCCTGGTGGACGGCATCGTGAGCTTCGACACCATCAAGCGCGGCCTGCGCACCCGCAAGCGCATCAACATCGCCGTCGGCTGAGCAGCGCCGACAACGCAATCCCCCCCAGCCGGTGCCCACAGGGCGCCGGCTTTTTCATGGGCGGCTGCTGATGGCAGCATGGGCGGCTGGCACGCCTGAAGAGCACCTTGACCTGCGGCTTTCTGGTGCTCGACAAGCCGGCCGGTCTGAGCTCCCACGGCTGCGTCAGCCGCGTGCGGCGCGCCTATGGGCTCAAACGGGTGGGCCATGGCGGCACCCTGGATCCCGCCGTGACCGGTGTGCTGCCCATCGCCCTGGGCCCCGCCACCCGCCTGCTGCCCTACCTCAGCGGCGACAAGGCCTACCGCGGGCGCATCCAGCTCGGGCTCAGCACCGACAGCGACGACCTGGAGGGCATCCGGCTGCAGCAACGCCCTTGGCCAGAGCTCGACGCCGCCGATCTGGAGCAGACCCTGGAGCGCTTCCGCGGCGCCATTGACCAGCGCCCACCTGCCGTTTCAGCGGTGCACGTGAACGGCCAGCGGGCCTACAAGCTGGCGCGCCAGGGGGAGCAGCTCCACCTGCCGGCCCGCCCCGTCACCATCCACCGCCTGGAGCTGCTGGCCTGGGATCCGGTGCTGGGGCAGCTGGAGCTGCGGGTGGGCTGCTCCGCCGGCACCTACATCCGCTCCCTGGCCCGCGACCTCGGGGAACTGTTGGGCTGCGGCGGCTGCCTGGCCAGCCTGCGCCGCACCGAGGCTCTGGGCTTTGATCTGCACCAAAGCGTGCCCCTTGAGGCGCTGGATCAGGCCACCCCGCCGCCACTGGTCTCCCCCCTGCAAGCCCTGGCCCACCTGCCCCAGCATCAGCTGGGCAGCGACGACCTACCAGGCTGGCGCTGCGGCCGTAGCCAGCCCTGCGGGCAGGCGTTGGCGCTGGACACCGCTGTGGTGGTGGTGGGCCCGGATGGCAACCTGGCGGGCATGGCCCGGATGCAGAGCGAGGGCCAGCTGCAGCCGCGGCTGGTGCTCGACGCCGCGGGCTGATCCCTCGCCTCCTCGCTTCCGCTCGCACATGGCCGGCCACAGCCGATGGGCCCAGATCAAACGCACCAAGGCAGTGGTGGATGCCAAGCGCGGAGCCGTGTTCACCCGACTGGGGCGCGAAATCATGGTGGCGGCCCGCTCCGGAGCCGACCCCGCCGGCAATTTCCAGCTGCGCACCGCCATCGAGAAGGCCAAGGCGGCCCGGGTGCCCAACGCCAACATCGAACGGGCCATCGCCAAGGGGGCCGGCCAGGGGGGCGCTGACGGCAGCCAGTTTGAGGAGGTGCGCTACGAGGGTTATGGCCCCGGCGGGGTGGCGGTGCTGATCGAGGCGCTCACCGACAACCGCAACCGCACCGCCGCGGAGCTGCGGCTGGCCTTCAGCAAGCACGGCGGCAACCTCGGCGAAACCGGCTGCGTGGGCTACCTGTTCGACCACCGCAGCGTCGTGCGTCTGGAGCAGGACGACCTGCAGGAAGAGGCGCTGCTGGAGCAGCTGCTGGCCTTGGAGGACGGGGGCGGCCCCCAGGTCCTGGGGTATGAGCTCGACCCCCAAGGGGCCGAGGTGATCAGCCCGTTCGAGCAGCTGGAGGCCCTGCAGGATCACCTGCGTCAGCAGGGGCTGCCCGTGGCCAGCTGGGAGCACCGCTGGATCGCCCAGACCCCCTGCCCGGTGAGCGACGCGGACACCCTGCGGGCCTGCCTGCGCCTGCTCGATGCGCTCGAAGAGCTGGACGACGTGCGCAGCGTGACCAGCAACCTGGAGGCGGACGAGGCGCTGCTGCAGGCGGTGGTCAGCTGAGGGGCAACGCTGAGGCGGCGTCGGCGTCCACCAGGATGCGCAGACCGGGATGCCCCTGCAGCCAGCTGGCCGGCCTGTCCGGGCCAGGCGGCTCCAGGAGGCACCGGCGCAGGATCTCCGCTTTGGCGGCGCCCGTGACCACCAACAGCAGCCGGCGGGCGACGCGGATGTCGGCGGTGCCGAGGGTGATGGCCTGCAGCGGCACCGCGGCCGGATCGCCACCGAAGGCGGCGGCGTTCTGGCGTCGTGTCGCCTCACTGAGGACCAGGCTGCGGCAGGGGGCATTCGCCGGGCAGGGGGGCTCGTTGAAACCCACATGGCCGTTGTTGCCCAGGCCCAGGAGCTGGAGCTGGATGCCCCCGGCCGCCCGCACAGCGGCGCCATAGCGCTGTGCCTCCGCCTGCGGATCGGCTGCCTTCCCATTGGGCAGCTGCAGGGCTCCGGCTGGCAGGGCGAGGGGCGTGGTGAGCTGCTCCTGCATGAACCAGGCGAAGGAGGCCGGATCCGCGGGCCCCAGGCCCACATATTCATCGAGGTTGAAACTGCGCCAGCCCGCCAGCAGCCGCTGCCGCTCCTCAGCGGGCAGGGCTCCGAGCTGCTGCCGCAGGGCCCCGTAGACCGGCGCCATCGTGCGACCGGTGGCCAGACCCAGGGTGTCGCCGTCCCGCAGGGCCTGCAGCAGGATCGCCGCCACCCGCTCCGCCACGGCGGCGGCATCGGCCTCCACCTGCAGACCCGCTGGCGCCAGGGTGGAGAGGCTGATCAAGGGGATACGGCCACGGCCTTCGCCTGCTCCTGCGCCAAGCCTGGCCCAAGCCCGGCGATGGCCGCCAGCTGGCCGTAGGGGCGCAGCTGGGTGCCGCGGTAGTAGTGGCGCAGGATCGCCGCAAAGCTCTCCCCCTGGCGGGCCAGGCCCAGGGCGCCCCACTGGCTCATGCCGATGCCATGGCCGTAACCGCGGCCCACGGCCACCAGCTGCAGCACCTCCAGCGTGGGGGTGGCGGGC
>Ga0310332_10047_pt1 | contig 36716 bp, 31 predicted proteins | sample LakMicSRFLOrngD5_FD_195546 | JGI IMG/M metagenome (GOLD analysis project Ga0310332, IMG submission 195546) | Enriched freshwater cyanobacterial communities from Lake Michigan, Michigan, United States - MI23.SRFL.Orng.D5 (v2) (version 2) | ecosystem: Environmental > Aquatic > Freshwater > Lake...
GGCCTGCCGGTGAGCTTCACCGGTGGATTCCATCCGCTGCCCCGGGTGCAGTTCGGCTTGGCCCTGCCTCTGGGGGCGGAGGCGGAGGGGGAATGGATGGACGTGGAATTGGCTCGGCCGCTCACGGCTGAGGCGGCCCGTGCGGCCCTGCAGGAGCAGTTGCCGGAGGGCTTTCAGTTGCAGACCGTGGCGGAGGTGCCTGTGGCTGGCCTCAGCCTGTCCCAGGAGATCGTGGCGTCCCACTGGCTGCTGGTGCTCCAGCCGTCGGAGGGGCGCGTGGTGCCGCTGGAGGCCTGGCGGGATGCGGCGGCGGCACTGCTGGGCGCTGCCAGCTGGATCTGGGAGGACACCGACAAAAAGGGGCGGCCCCGCCAGCGGGACTGCCGCCCCTTCCTGCAGCAGTTGCAGCTCAACCCCACCGATCCGCCCGGTCAGATGGAACTGCATGTCCAGGCCCTGGTGGATCCCACCGGTCGCAGCCTCAGGCCCGAGCAGCTGCAGCAGTGGTTCGCGGAACAGTTGCAGGTCCCGCTGGATCTGGTGCGGTTGCGGCGCTGTTCGTTGCAACTGGCATCGGCCGAATCCCTGCCCAATCAGCCGTGCTAATTTCAATTCAGACGGCAGATCTGCGGCCTGATTATTGGTCCGCCTGATCGCTCCTCCGGCCTCCTCCTTTCCGACCGATCACGACCCGATCACGTCGAACGGATCTCCAAGGCCCGGAAGAGTTTCCGCAACAGCTTTCTTGAATTCGCTTCCTGAAAGCGGTCCGTTGCGGCTCCGTTGAGACGGACGCCCATTTCCCGGTATCCGCGCGCTATCGCCGCTCCGACCAGCAGCTCCCTGCCGGTCCTGGCCTTGGTTGATGCTCCAGGCCCAGCCTGTGGGTCATCGTCCCGCTCTTGATTTGCTCCGCCTCTGGTCCTGACGCCCACTGCGGCGTCGTCCACGCGCTGTCCATCACCCGTTCACAACACCCCGTTTCCGGGGCCTTCCCACAGCTCGTCTGACCAGATCGTCTTCCGAGGGCCTCTCACCAGGCCCTCTCCCCGCTCCGTTGTTTCCCCAGTCGCGCCACTGAGCCGTTTCACAGCTGCATCTGCACCCCAGGGTCGGCATCGGCGATGCCCTTCCCCCCGTTGCATCTGCACTGCCCGCCTCAGTCCCCGTTGCGCGTCCCCCTTCCCGGCCTGCCCCCGGCAGGTCATTCTCTGACCTTCCATGCCCCAGCAGATTGTCATCGCTGAGCAGCTGCGGATCGCCGCCGTGCTCACCGATGACCGTGTTGATGAACTTGTGGTGGCCCAGGGCCGCTACCAGATCGGCGATGTGTACCTCGGCACCGTGGAGAACGTGCTGCCGGGTATTGACGCTGCCTTTGTGAACATCGGCGAAGGCGAAAAAAATGGCTTTATTCATGTCACCGACCTCGGTCCGCTGCGGCTGAAGAAGGGCACGGTGGGCATCACCGAGCTGCTGGAGCCGCGCCAGAAGGTGCTGGTGCAGGTGATGAAGGAGCCCACCGGCACCAAGGGGCCCCGCCTCACCGGCAACCTCACCCTGCCGGGCCGTTTCCTGGTGCTGCAGCCCCACGGCCAGGGGGTGAACATCTCCCGGCGCATCAATGCCGAAAGCGAGCGCAACCGCCTGCGGGCCCTTGGGGTGCTGATCAAGCCGCCCGGTGCCGGGCTGCTGGTGCGCACCGAAGCCGAAGGGGTGAGCGAGGAGCAGCTGATTGACGACCTCGAGGCCCTGCTGCGGCAATGGGAGGCGATTCAGACCGCCGCGGAAACCGCCAGCCCGCCGGTGCTGCTCAACCGCGATGAAGATTTCATCCATCGCATCCTGCGCGACCACTGCGGCCCGGAGGTGACGCGCATCGTGGTGGATTGCGCCGACGGCGTCTCCCGCGTTCAGGCGTTCCTGGGGGCCGACCAGGGCCAGGTGCAGGTGGAGCTCCATCCGGAACCGGCGGAGATCCTGGAGCACTTCAAGGTCAATGCGGCCATCCGCGATGCCCTCAAGCCCCGGGTGGATCTGCCCTCCGGCGGCTACGTGATCATCGAGCCCACCGAGGCGCTCACGGTGATCGACGTGAACTCGGGCTCGTTCACCCGTTCCGCCAACGCCCGCGAGACGGTGCTGTGGACCAACACCGAAGCGGCCACGGAAATCGCGCGCCAGCTCAAGCTGCGCAACATCGGTGGCGTGGTGATCATCGACTTCATCGATATGGAGTCGCGCCGCGACCAGCTGCAGGTGCTGGAGCACTTCACTGCCGCCGTCCGCCACGATTCGGCCCGTCCCCAGATCGCCCAGATCACCGAACTGGGCCTGGTGGAGCTCACCCGCAAGCGCCAGGGTCAGAACATCTATGAGCTGTTCGGTCGCGCTTGCCCCAGCTGCGGTGGCCTCGGCCACGTGGCGGTGCTGCCGGGTAAAGACAGCCTGCAGCCGCTGGCGGCGGCCCCCGGCCTGGTGCGCTCCGCCGCGTCTGCCCGCGCTGAGGTCTATAGCCCCAGTGGCGGAGAGAGTTCCGGCGGCCGCCGCCGCCGCGGTGGCCGTGGCGGCCGTGCTGCCTCGGAACTCACCGAGCTGCCGCCCCTCCAGGAGAGCTTTGCTTCCCAGGGTGCGGGCCAATCCCATGAGGCGGCCCTCGATGCCGCCGAGGCGCCCTCACGGCGCCCCGAGGCGGAGTTGGTGGCGGTGCCCATGCAGCCCGAGCAGGAGCTGGTGTACGGCTGGTTGGGCTTGAATCCGGCGCTGCTGCTGGATTCGCTGCCCAGCACCGACAACGTGGTGGTGCGTGTGGTGCGCCCCGGTGAGGATGCGGATGCCGTGCTGGAGGAGGCTCGCCAGCAGTTGGCCGCCGCCGGCCCCCGCCGTCGCCGCCGCGGTCGCGGCGGTGCCCAGGGCGGCGCGGATGTGGCCCCTGCACCCCAGACCACGGAATTCGTGGCGGCTGGGGTGGAGGCGGAGCCCGTGCCGGCCCCCCTGCCCGTGACGGTGGAGATCACCCCACTGCCCGTCACCCTGCCGCCGGATCTGCCCGAGGCGGAGCCCGTGAGCCAGGGTCGCGGCAGCCGCAGCACCCGCAGCCGTTCCCGCGGTGGCGCCACCGCGGCAGCGGCCGTCACCGTGACCGAACCGGTGTTGGCGGCTGAGCCAGTGGCCGCCCCCGCGGAGCCCGACACGGACGAGAACGGCGAACCGCGCCGCCGCCGCCGCCGCTCCTCCGCGACCGTCTGAGCCCATGGCCACCCCGGCCACCCCGCTCGGTGCAGGCCAGCGCTGTGCCGGGGTGGATGAGGTGGGCCGCGGCTGCTGGTATGGCCCGGTGTTTGCCGCCGCCGTGATCCTGCCCGATGGGGCCCGGGATCCGCTGGCGGCCGCTGGCCTCACCGACAGCAAGGCCCTCACGGCCAAGCGCCGCGCGCAGTTGGTGCCCTTGATTGAGCGGCACGCTGAATCCTGGGCCCTGGGGCAGGCCTCAGCCCGGGAGATCGACACGGTGGGCATCCGCACCGCCACGGAACGGGCGATGCTGCGGGCCCTGCAGCGGCTTCGGGCTCCGGCACCGCAGCTGGTGTTGGTGGATGGGGTGCTGCCGCTGCGGCTGTGGACGGGCCCGCAATGCACGGTGGTGCGTGGCGACAGCCAATGCCTCGAAATTGCCGCCGCCAGCGTGTTGGCCAAGCAGGCCCGCGACGCCTTGATCCAACGGCTGGCCCACCGCCATCCGGGCTATGGCCTGGGGCGCCATGCCGGCTACGGCACGGCCGTGCACCGGGCGGCCCTGCTGGAGCTGGGGCCGACCCCTCTGCATCGCCGCTCATTCCTGGGCAGGGTGCTGGCGCCCGAGCGCCTCGCGGCCCCCTGAGCCGTCAGGCCAGGGGGGTCACCTGCTGCCACAGCTCGAAATCCTCGAGTAATTGCTGGCCCACCCGGGTTTTGATGCCCAACAGGATCCCCGCCAGCAGCGAGCGTCCCGTGGCCTCGAGCACCCCCACCGGAATCAGCTTGAGCAGGCTGGGCTGGCTGACGCTCACCGCCAGGGTGGCTTCCCCATGCAGGCCGGCCTGATCTGCCTCCAGCCAGGAGTGCAGCGTCAGCTGGAAATCGTCCACCAACCCAAGGCCCTCCAGGGCGCAATCCACCGCCTCCAGCTCGATGCGGTTGGCGCTACGGCGCGCCACCAGGTCGACCACCGGCTGGATCTGCAGTTGGAACACCTGCAGGCGCGTCACCGTGTAGCGGTAGCGGCCACCCCCCAGGCCGCTGAGCTGCTGGGGGTCGAGCAGGGCGCCGATCACCCGTTCCTCATCGTCGAGGTAGCCCCCCAGCCGTTCCGCATGGCGCTTCACCGGCAGCTGCAACGCTTGGCAGGCGCTGAAGGCCAGGGGCATCGAGGGGCGGCCGGGGCGCCATGATCCTAAGCAGCACGGCCTGTTCTGCCCCCATGCGCATTGCCTTCCTCGGCCCGGTCGGCACCTACGGCGAGCAGGCGGCCCAGCGGCTGGCGGCCCTCGAGCAGATCCCCAACCCCGAGCTGGTGCCCCAGGTGGGCATACGCGCCGTGGTGAAGGCCCTGGCCGATGGCAGCTGCGAGGCGGCGGTGGTGCCGGTGGAGAACTCCGTGGAGGGGGGCGTGACCGCCTGCCTCGATGCCCTCTGGGAGCATGCGGAGCTGCGGGTGTCGCGGGCCCTGGTGCTGCCCATTCGCCATGCGCTGCTCGGCAGCGGCCCGATTGAGGGCATCAGTGAGGTGCTCTCCCATCCCCAGGCCCTGGCCCAGTGCAGCCAGTGGTTGGCCGATCACGTGCCCACCGCCCTGCAGCTGCCCACCAGCTCCACCGCCGAGGCGGCCCGCATGGTGGCCGGCAGCCGCTTCCGCGCCGCCATCGCCTCCCAGCAGGCGGCCCAGGAGCATGGCCTGGAGGTGCTGGCCTATCCGATCAACGACGTGCCAGGCAACTGCACGCGCTTTCTGCTGCTGCGCCGCGGCGAGCGCAGCCTCGATGGACCCTTGGCCAGCCTGGCCTTCTCGCTGCACTCCAACCAACCCGGAGCCCTGCTGCAGGCCCTGAGCTGTTTTGCCCAGCTGGCCCTCAACATGAGCCGCATCGAATCACGCCCCTCCAAGCGGGAGATGGGCGAATACATCTTCTTTGTGGATCTCGAGCTCCCGCAAGGCCCGCAGCCCCTGCAGCAGGCCTTGCGGGAGCTGCAGCCCCTGTGTGAGCACTTGGCAGTGTTCGGTGCCTATCCCCTCACCCAGCTCGATGCGCTCTAGGCGGCTGGCGCCGCCGCAGGGGGCTTGCGGGCCCGGAAGACGCCGAACTGCATCATCCCGGTGGCGAAGCCCCAGTGCATCAACAGCAGGGTGGGGGTCTCCCGCAGACCGAGCAGCACCGCCCGCGGACCGAGCCCCAGCACGGTGGCGGGGCGCCGGGCTCCCTCCAGGATCGATTCCATCCAGGAGGGCAGGGTGGCGCGGCTCCAATCGGCGGTGGTCACGTGGACGCCGCCGCCTGCCTGGGGGCTGGCCTCGAGGTTGCGGCGGAAGCCAGGGATGCTGGCGAATTCAGGGTGGGCCCACTGCACCAGCAGCTGGTGCATCACCCAGCGCTCCAGCCGTGAGAGGGGTTGTACCGCCGCATCGCGGCGGTTCCAGTCGGCCACGGCCAGCAGCCCTCCTGGTTTGAGCACCCGCAGCAGCTCATCGGCAAAGCGCTGCTTGTCGGGCATGTGCGGCCCGGCCTCCACGGTCCACACCGCATCGAAGCTGCCATCGGCCAGCTCCAGCGCCAGGGCATCCATCACCGCGAACCGGCAGGGCAACCCCGCAGGCGTGAGTTGCCGTGCCCGCTCGATCTGGCCGGGGCTGATGCTGATACCCAGGACGTCGAAGCCATAGTCGCGGGCCAGGATGCGAGCGCTGCCGCCGATGCCGCAGCCCACATCGAGCACACGGCTGCCGGGGGGTAGCTGATCCAGTCCGCTCCAGCGCACCAGCTCGTGCACGAACTCCACCTTGGCCTGGCGGAAATCCCGGCGGCGTGGGGGATCGCCGTAGTGCCCCAAGTGCACATGGTCACCCCAGAGGCGCTCCAGCAGCTGGTCATCGGTCCAGCGGTCGTAGGCCTCAGCCACGCTGGCGGTGCTGGCGAAGGCGCGGTCGCGGCGGGCCCAGATCAGCAGACCCACGGCCAGTAGGGCCCCGGCCAGGAGGGTGAGCAGCACCAACGAGGAGAGCAAGGGCTCAGCGCTCCACGTCGTCGGCGCTGGAGTCGCCGCTGGGTTCGCCGTCGCCGCTGCCCTCGAGATCGCGGAAGGTGTCTTGCAGCACGGTGCGGGCCGCCAGCTGGCGCCGTGTTTCATCGAGCAGCTCGAATTCCTGCTGCAGGCGCTCGTGGGTGTCGGTGATTTCCAGCAAGGCCTGCTGCTGGTCGGCCACGGGGCCGCCGAGGTGCGACCCGATCCAGAAGGAGAGCTCCCGCGGCAGATCGGGCAGATCGTTGGGCAGGGAGGTGGGCTTGCCCATCAATTTGCCGGTGAGCTCCACCACATCGCGCAGGGCAGAGGTCACCTCGGTGGCCAGCTGGCTGAGGGCGTCGTGGTTGTCGGGTTGGTCGTCTTCAATCCAGCTCACCAGGCCCACTTTGAACGGGGCCTCGCGCACCACCTCCAGCAGGCGAAAGCGCTGCTGCCCGAGGGTCACGATGTTGCTGCGGTCGTCTGGCTGGGTCTGGTGCTGCAGGATCTCCGCGCAGCAGCCCACCTCGGCCATGGCCCCTTCCTGGGGGTCCCAGCGCACCACGCCGAAGCGCCGGTCGCTCTCGAGCACCGTGCGCAGCATCATCCGGTAGCGCGGCTCGAAGATGTGCAGCGGCAGCACCTCTTGGGGGAACAGCACCACATCCGGCAGCGGGAACAGCGGCAGTTCGCGCACAGCCAGTTGGGTCACGTCGTCGAGGTCCGGCTGAGGGGTTGGGTGGCGAAATCCTAGGCACGGCAAGGGCTTGCCGCGCCCAATGAAAAGCCCGCCAGGGCGGGCAACGGGGCTCGGTGCATCCAGCTGCGGAGGCACCCGCGTCGGGGGGGTGATGGATCGGCGCAGGGCCGATCAGAGCTTCACTTCGATGTCCACACCGCTCGGCAGATCGAGCTTCATCAGGGCGTCGATGGTCTTGGCCGAAGGGCTGTAGATATCGATGATGCGGCGGTGGGTGCGGGTCTCGAAGTGCTCCCGGGAATCCTTGTCCACGTGGGGCGAGCGCAGCACGCAATAGATCTTGCGCTTGGTGGGCAGGGGGATCGGGCCGATCGCGGTCGCAGCGGTGTGGTCGGCCGTCTCGATGATTTTTTCGCAGGAGAGATCGAGCATGCGGCGGTCAAACGCCTTCAGACGGATGCGGATCTTCTGCTGAGCGATGGCAGTGGACATGGCAAGGGAATGGAACGGGTTTCGGGCGTTCCGGCAGCGATGCTGCGGAATGCCTGGAGCAGCTGGATTGTCGAGGTGCGGTAGGGGTGGAAGGTTGTCCCTCCACCCCTGAACCTAAATCACGGCCGAAGCCGCATCAGGCTCACGCGATGATCTTGGACACCACGCCGGCACCGATGGTGCGGCCGCCTTCGCGGATGGCGAAGCGCATGCCTTGCTCGATGGCCACCGGGCAGATCAGCTCGCCGGTCATCTTGATGCGGTCACCGGGCATCACCATTTCCACGTTGGAGCCGTCGTCGGCGGTGAACGCGGTGATCTGACCGGTCACGTCGGTGGTACGGATGTAGAACTGCGGGCGATAACCAGCGAAGAAGGGGGTGTGGCGGCCGCCCTCTTCCTTCTTCAGCACGTACACCTCACCCTCGAACTTGGTGTGGGGGGTGATGGAGCCGGGCTTCACGAGCACCATGCCGCGCTCGATGTCTTCCTTCTGCACGCCGCGCAGCAGCAGGCCCACGTTGTCGCCTGCCATGCCCTCGTCGAGCAGCTTGCGGAACATTTCCACGCCCGTGACGGTGGTCTCGCGGGTGTCCTTGATGCCCACGATCTGCACGGTCTCGCCCACCTTCACCTTTCCGCGCTCGATACGGCCGGTGGCCACGGTGCCGCGACCGGTGATGGAGAACACGTCCTCAACAGCCATCAGGAAGGGCTTGTCGATTTCACGCTCGGGCTCGGGGATGCCGGTGTCGACGGCTTCCATCAGTTCGGTGATCTTGCCTTCCCACTCGGCGTCACCCTCGAGGGCCTTCAGACCGGACACCTTGACCACGGGGATGTCGTCGCCGGGGAAGTCGTAGCTGCTCAGCAGCTCACGCACTTCCATTTCCACCAGCTCGAGGATCTCCTCGTCGTCGACCATGTCGCACTTGTTGAGGGCGACCACCAGGGCGGGCACGCCCACCTGCTTGGCCAGCAGGATGTGCTCCTTGGTTTGGGCCATGGGGCCGTCGGTGGCGGCCACCACCAGGATGGCGCCGTCCATCTGGGCGGCACCGGTGATCATGTTCTTCACGTAGTCGGCGTGACCCGGGCAGTCCACGTGGGCGTAGTGACGGCCGTCGGTCTCGTACTCAACGTGGGCCGTGTTGATGGTGATGCCACGCTCGCGCTCTTCAGGAGCACCATCGATTTGGTCATAGGCCTGGGCCTTGGCCATACCCTTCTTGGCCAGCACGTTGGTGATGGCAGCGGTGAGGGTGGTTTTGCCGTGGTCAACGTGGCCGATGGTGCCGATGTTGACGTGGGGTTTGTTCCTTTCGAACTTCTCGCGAGCCATGATGAAAAAGAATCGAGGGGGTAATGGTTATGCGTTAAAGATCAGGAATTACCCTGATTCTTTGAAATGATGGCTTCTGCCACGTTGCGAGGAACTTCCTCGTAATGGCTGAATTCCATCGAGAAGATACCCCGACCCTGGGTCATGGATCGGAGCTGGGTGGCGTAGCCGAACATCTCGGCCAGAGGGACCTTGGATTGGACCTTGGATTGTCCGTCTTCGACGGACTGACCCTCAACCTGGCCGCGCCGGGAGGAGAGGTCGCCGATGATGGATCCGAGGTAATCCTCGGGCACCTCGACCTCAACCTTCATCATCGGCTCAAGCAGCACAGGATTGCACTTCTTGACGCCGTCTTTGAAGGCCATGGATCCGGCGATCTTGAACGCCATCTCCGAGGAGTCCACATCATGGTAAGACCCGTCCACCATGGTGACCTTCACATCGATCATCGGGAAACCTGCAATCACGCCGGATTGGCAGGTTTCTTTCATGCCGGCTTCCGCCGGGCCGATGTATTCCTTGGGCACGATACCGCCAACGATTTTGTTGACGAATTCGAACCCTGAACCCGGCTCGCCGGGCTCCATTTCGATCACCACATGGCCGTATTGGCCCTTACCACCGGTCTGACGGGCGAACTTGCCCTCACCCTTGGCGCTGCCACGAATGGTTTCGCGGTAGGACACCTGAGGTGCGCCGATGTTGGCTTCCACCTTGAACTCCCGCAGCATGCGGTCCACCAGGATTTCCAGGTGGAGCTCGCCCATGCCGGCGATCACGGTTTGGCTGGTTTCCGGATCCGTGCGAACCCGGAAGGTGGGATCTTCTTCAGACAGCGACTGCAGCGCCTTGGAGAGTTTCTCCATGTCGCCTTTGGTCTTCGGCTCCACAGCCACCGAGATCACAGGCTCGGGGATGTAAAGGGATTCCAGGATGATCGGATCGGAATCCACACACAGGGTGTCGCCGGTGGTGGTGTCCTTGAGGCCGAGGACGGCGCCGAGGTCGCCGGCCCGCAGTTGATCCACCTCCTCGCGGTCGTCGGCCTTGAGCACGATCAGGCGTGAGATGCGCTCTTTCTTGTCCTTGGTGGAATTGAGCACATAGCTGCCCTTCTGCAGCACACCGGAGTAGATGCGCACGAAGGTGAGCTTGCCGAAGGGGTCTGCCATCACCTTGAACGCCAGGGCGCTGAAGGGGGCGTTGTCATCGGCGGGGCGCACCGCTTCGGTGCCATCGGGCAGCAGACCCTGGATCGGGGGAACATCCACCGGGGCAGGCAGGTAATCCACCACCGCATCCAGCAGCAGCTGCACGCCCTTGTTCTTGAAGGCGGAGCCGCAGAGCATGGGCACCAGCCCGTGCTTCAGCACACCGTCCCGGATGCCCTTGCGCAGTTGCGCTTCCGTCAGTTCGCCGGTTTCCAGGAACTGTTCGATCAGATCCTCATCGGTTTCGGCGATGGTCTCCATCAGCTTGGCGCGCCATTCGGCGGCCTCATCGGCCATGGAGGCGGGGATGTCGGCTTCTTCGATGTCCTTGCCGAGCTCATCCTTGTAGATGAAGGCGCGGTTCTTAACCAGGTCGATGATGCCGCTCAGCTCGCCCTCAGCGCCGATCGGCAGCTGAATCGGGGCGGCGTTGGCCTTGAGGCGATCCTTGATCTGCTCGTACACCTTCAGGAAGTCGGCGCCGGTGCGGTCCATCTTGTTGACGAACACCATGCGCGGCACGTTGTAGCGATCCGCCTGGCGCCACACCGTTTCCGACTGGGGCTGCACGCCACCCACGGCGCAGAACACGGCGATCACACCGTCGAGCACACGCATGGAGCGCTCCACCTCAATGGTGAAGTCCACGTGGCCGGGGGTATCAATGATGTTGATGCGGTGATCGCGCCAGCTGGTGGAGATGGCCGCCGCGGTGATGGTGATGCCCCGCTCGCGCTCCTGGGCCATCCAGTCCGTTACGGCGGCGCCGTCGTGCACCTCACCGATCTTGTGCACCACACCGGAATAGAACAGGATCCGTTCCGTGGTGGTGGTTTTACCGGCATCAATGTGTGCCGCGATACCGATATTTCTGACGCGTTCTAGGGGATAGGCGCGAGCCACGGGGTCAGGTCTCCGGAGGGTGTAATCAACAAAAAAGCGGGCGTCACTCTACAAGTCGGTCTTAGCCGACCCGTGCTGAGCGGGGCCCCGCCCAGGGCCCAATCAACCGCCTCAGTAGCGGTAGTGGGCGAAGGCCTTGTTGGCCTCGGCCATCTTGTGGGTCTCTTCCCGCTTGCGAACGGCGCTGCCGGCCTCGTTGGCCGCATCCATCAGTTCGCCGGCCAGCTTCTGGGCCATGCTGCGGCCGTTGCGGGCGCGCGAGAAGTTGACCAGCCAGCGCAGGGCCATAGCGGTACCGCGCTCTTGGCGCACTTCCATCGGCACCTGATAGGTGGCACCACCGACGCGACGGGCGCGCACTTCTACCAAAGGGGTGGCGTTCTTGACGGCGGTTTCGAACACCTCCAGGGGGTCTGCGCCGGTGCGGTCACCGATCAGCGAGAAGGCATCCGACAGGATCCGCTGGGCCGTGGACTTCTTGCCGTGCTTCATCAGCCGGGCCACGATCATCGAGGCCAGGCGGCTGTTGAACTGGGGATCCGGCAGAACCGGGCGCTTCTCAGCGGCGTTGCGGCGGGACATAGACCTGGAATTCGGGTGTCAGGAAGAGAGGGGGTGGATCAGCGGATCAACCTTTCGGGGTCTTGGCGCCGTACTTGGAGCGCGACTGACGGCGATCCTTCACACCGGCGGTATCGAGCGTGCCGCGGATGATGTGATAGCGAACACCGGGCAGATCCTTCACACGACCGCCGCGGATCATCACCACGGAGTGTTCCTGAAGGTTGTGGCCGATGCCGGGGATGTAGGCCGTGACTTCGAAACCGGAGGTCAGGCGCACACGGGCCACCTTCCGCAGAGCCGAGTTCGGCTTCTTGGGGGTGGAGGTGTACACGCGGGTGCAGACACCACGGCGCTCAGGGCAGGCGCGCAGGGCGGGCGACTTGGTTTTGCGGGTAAGGCGCTGCCGCTCGCTGCGGATCAGCTGCTGAATCGTGGGCATCGAGGGCCGATGGGTTTCGAGAGGCGTCGGAGCATGGCCCAGGGCCAATGCGGGTCGGCGGACCGACCGTTTTCGACAATCCGCCACATTACTTTGTCGCCGGCACCCCTTCGGCCACTGGCTCCGGGGTGGGGCTGAACGAGGCGCCGCAGGCGCAGATGCGCAGGGGCTGGTGGCTGCGGATCAGGAATCCACCACCGCTGAGATCGCCGCGGTAATCCAGCTCCAGGGCCGTGAGCCGCGCGCTCTGGTCAGCGGGGGCGAACAGGGTGATGCCGTCGGCGCGGGCCACCGGTTCCCCCGCCAACCGCCCAGGGCGGATGCGGATCACCCAGCGCTCGCATTGGCCGTCCACCAGGTCGAGGTGCATCATCCCGGGGGTGCCCGCCACGGCCGCTTGGCGCCCTAGCTCGGCGGCGGCGGCGGCCGTCAGTTGCAGGCCATGGCCCTTGGGCATCGCGGGGAAGGGGTCGCGCGGCTCAGTTTGTCAGGGCCCCGGTTGGCGTGGCACCAGCCCCAGGCCGTTGTGCACCGCCGCCGCTACACCGCGGCCCATCACCGTTTGCACGTTCGAGACCACCAGTCCAGTGGAGCTGCCGCCATCCAGGTTGAGGGCATCCACCAACCCCTGCTGCCGCAGCAGCTGCGCGGTTTCCCAAAGCGTGGGACCGGGCCCGTTCACCCCCTGCAGGGTGATCAGCCACAGCTGCCGGCCATCGCTGCCCACCACCGTGCGTGGGGCCCCCTGCTGCAGGAACCCCGGAGTGAAGCCCTCCGCTGGGCCATTGAGCACCACGCGGCCGCCCTGCAGCAGCAACGGCCCGCCGCCCATCACATGCGGTTTGAGCCCCAGGGGGCTGCTGGAGCGGCTGCGCAGGCTGAGGCGATCGCCGGGCTGCCAGGGCACGTTGCCCCCCCCTCGCGCCACGATCAGCAGATCGCCGTCCGCCAGGGGGACGCCGTTGTTGAGCTCCCCGAGCTCGTAGCGCTGCTGCACGCTGCCGCCCCGCACCACCACTCCCATTTCGGTGCCGGTGATCGCCTGGTAGCGCGGCCCCCAGTCGGCGGTGTAGCGGGCCAGCCCCTTCTGCACATAGCCACTGTTGACGCTGGCGATCGGCCAGCGTTGTTGCTGGCTGTCCTCCACGCTCTCCTCCAGGCTCAGGCGATCGAACTGGGGCAGTTCGCCGGCGCTCCAGCCGATGGCACCACGGTTGAGGATCGGCCCCGAGAGCCAGCGCCCCTGCTCCCGCATCGCCCCCAGCGGCAGGCGATTGACGCGGTTGAAGTAACCGCCATTGATGGCGATCAGGGCCTGCCCTTGCCGGGCCAGTTGGTTCAGGCTGCTCAGCCCCTGCATGCCGGAGGTGCGGTTGAGGGTGCGCAGCTCCAGCGGCACCTGGCGCGGATCGAGTTGCACGCTGTTCACCAGCAGTTGCTGGTCGCCGCTGCGCAGGATCTGGCGCTGCAGCTGCAGGCCCTGCGCCTGCAGGGCCTGCAGGCGTGGATCCCTTTGCGGGCGTGGCGGCTGCGCCGCATTGGGGGGCTCCCCCAGCGGCAGATCAAGCACCAGCCGCCAGGGGGAGGCCAGGCTTAGGCGTCGGGCTTCACCTGCCCGCAGGCTGAGCCAGCCCTGGGTGTCGCTGGGCTCGAGCCCGAGCGTCTGCAGCTGCCGCTGCTGCTCCGGGCTGCTGCGGATGGCCAACTGCAGGCGGCCATCGCCGCTCCGCACCAGGGCCGGTGCCGCCAGGTCGAGCACCACGCGCCGTAGCCCCAGGCCCTGGTCGCGGCTCCGGATCGAGAGCAGCTCGGCCGGGGGCAGCTGCAGCTGCAGGGTGCCCTGGCGGTGGCTGATGGTCACCCCAAGGGCCCGCAGGAGAGCGGCGGTGGGCACCGTCACCTCATCGTCGAGGCTGCGCTGCTGGGCGGACGGCACCAGCACCCGTACCCCGAACCACTCCAGCTCCAGGCCATCGGCCCCCGCCGGGCTGCGGCTGACGCCGAGTTGTCCGTCCAGCACCTCCAGCGGCAGCCACAGCTCGCCCTGCTCAATCCGCCAACGGGCCCGTTGACGCCAGCCATTGATCTCCAGCCAGTCCCCCTGGCCGCGGCTGAGTGCTGCCGGAGGGCCGGGGGGTTGGCGCTGGGAGGGCAGAGGTGCCGTCTCCAGGACCGGAGGCGGCGTGAGCGGGATCCCGGGCAGCAGCGCCACCAGCGCCGGCAGGGGTGCCATGGATCCGCCGCCGCAGGTGGGGCCACGGTAGCGGCGTTGACCAGAACGGAACGGCAGGGCCTGCTTTTAGGATCATCGTTTGCCAGCGCGGCCTCGCGGCCGGGCGAGATCGGCCACCACCCTGTGCACCCTGCCTGCGGCCAGCAGCTGAGCCAGCTGCTGTGCCCGCGGCATCGCCAGGCCAGAGGGACGCTTCGTTATCGCGCTGGGCTTCGTACTCCTTTCTGGTTGTCGCCGGGTTATGTCGCTGTTCTCTCGCCCTGAATGGCCCCATCGCGACACCCCGGCCCCCATGGCGGTGGCCGGCGAGAAGGATGCCTGTGGCGTGGGTTTTCTGGCCAGCCTCAAGGGTGAGGCCAGCCATTGGTTGCTGCAGCAGGCCCTGCGCGGCCTCGACTGCATGGAGCATCGGGGTGGCTGCGGCGGTGATGGCGATTCCGGCGATGGAGCCGGGGTGCTGTGCGGCATCCCCTGGAGCTTCCTCGAGGCGGTGTGGCCCGCGGCGGCGGCCCACGCCGGCGCCACCCGCGGCCTCGGCATGGCGTTTCTGCCCGCGGATGCCCAGCGCCGGGAGCAGGCCCGCGGCTTCTGCGACCAGGAGGCCGAACGGCTGGGCCTGCGCAGCCTGGGCTGGCGTGAGGTTCCGGTGGAACCCTCCGTGCTGGGCCCCCTGGCCCGGGGCACGGCACCGGTGATTGAGCAGTGGCTGTTGGCGGCCGACTGCAGTGGTGATGCCCTGGAGGCGCTGCTGTTCCGGCTGCGCCGCCGCTGCGGCGACCGGGCCCGCGAGGTGTGGGGCGCCGGCCCTGGCGATCTCTACTTCGCCTCGCTCAGTGGCCGCACCGTTGTTTACAAGGGCATGGTGCGTTCGGAGGTGCTGTCCGCCTTCTACGGCGACCTACGCGACCAGCGCTTTGCCGTGAGCTTTGCGGTGTATCACCGCCGTTTCAGTACCAACACCCTGCCCCGTTGGCCCCTGGCCCAGCCGATGCGCTTGCTCGGGCACAACGGTGAGATCAACACCCTGCTGGGCAACCTCAACTGGGCCCGGGCCGCCGAATCCGAGCTGGATGCGGTGTGGGGTGAGGCCGCCGCCGATCTCAAGCCGGTGGTGAACCCGGCCTTCAGCGATTCGGCCAACCTCGACGCCACCCTGGAACTGTTGGTGCGCAGCGGCCGGCCGATCACCGAAAGCCTGCTGACGTTGGTGCCGGAGGCCTTCCGCGACCAGCCCGAGCTGGCGGACAAGCCGGCGATTCAGGCCTTTTATGAGTATTCGGCCTGCACCCAGGAGCCCTGGGATGGCCCGGCCCTGCTGGTGTTCGCCGATGGCCGCAGCGTGGGGGCCACCCTCGATCGCAACGGCCTGCGCCCGGCCCGCTACTGCATCACCAGCGATGGCGTGGTGGTGATGGGCTCGGAAACCGGTGTGGTGGAGCTCGAGGAGAGCCGCATTGTGGAGAAGGGGCGCCTTGGCCCCGGCCAGATGCTGGCGGTCGACTTGGAGCAGGGCCGCCTGTTGCGCAACTGGGAGGTGAAGCAGGAGGTGGCCGCCCGGCATCCCTACGGCCAGTGGCTGGCGGAGCACCGCCGCAGCCTCGGGGCCCAGCCCTGGGGCCAGCAGCGGCAGCTGGGGGATCTGGAGCTGCTGCAGCTGCAGACGGCTTTCGGTTTCACCGCCGAGGACTTCGATCTGGTGATCGAGGACATGGCCGGTGCCGCCAAGGAGCCCACCTACTGCATGGGCGATGACATCCCCCTGGCGGTGCTCTCCGACAAGCCCCACCTGCTCTACGACTACTTCAAGCAGCGCTTCGCCCAAGTCACCAACCCGCCGATCGATCCGCTGCGGGAAAAGCTGGTGATGAGCCTGGAGATGCACCTGGGCCAGCGCCGCTCACCGCTGCGCCCGCAGGCCGCCGCCGCCGCCGTGTTGCACCTCAGCAGCCCGATCCTGAATGAGGCGGAGCTGGCGGCCGTGGCCCAGCAGGGCCTGCCCTGCAGCACCCTGTCCACCCTGATGCCGATCACCGCTGGCCCCGGTGGTCTGGAGTCGGCCCTGGTGGCTCTGAGCTCCGCCGCCGAAGCGGCGGTGCGGGCCGGCAGCCAGATCCTGGTGCTCTCCGACCGCACCGATGGCCAGGGGCAGCCCTGCGGCATCAACGCCACCACCACCTACATCCCGCCCCTGCTGGCGGTGGGGGCGGTGCACCATCACCTGCTCAACCTCGGCCTGCGGCTGCAGACCTCCCTCGTGGTGGATACGGCCCAGTGCTGGAGCACCCATCACCTGGCCTGCCTGATCGGCTACGGCGCCAGCGCCGTCTGCCCCTGGCTCACCTGGGAGACGGCCCGCCATTGGCTGGCCCAGCCCAAGGTGCAAACCAACATCGAGCGCGGCAAGCTGCCGGCCCTCACCCCCGACCTGGTGCAGGCCAACGTTCGCAAGGCCCTCGAGGACGGCCTGCGCAAGATCCTCTCCAAGATCGGCATCTCGTTGCTCGCCAGCTATCACGGCGCCCAGATCTTTGAAGCCATCGGCATCGGTGCCGATCTGATCGAGCTGGCCTTCAAGGGCACCACCAGCCGCGTGGCCGGCCTCAGCCTGCGGGAGCTGGCCAGCGAAACCCTCAGCTTCCACACCAAGGCCTTCCCCGAGCTCAACCGCAGCAAGCTCGAGTTCATGGGCTTTGTGCAGTACCGCACGGGCGGTGAGTACCACCTCAACAGCCCGGAGATGGCCAAGGCCCTGCACGCCGCCGTGGAGGCGGGCCCTGGCTACGACCACTTCTCCACCTACAAAACCCTGCTGGAGAACCGGCCCGTCACGGCTCTGCGCGACCTGCTGGAGCTCAAGCCAGCCCCGACGCCCCTCCCCCTGGATCAGGTGGAGAGCGTGGAGAGCATCTGCAGCCGTTTCTGCACGGGCGGCATGAGCCTCGGTGCCCTCTCGCGGGAGGCCCATGAGGTGCTGGCCATCGCCATGAACCGCATCGGCGGCAAGAGCAACAGCGGTGAAGGCGGTGAGGATCCGGCCCGCTTCAAGGTGCTCGACGATGTGGACGGTGAGGGCCGTTCCGCCACCCTCCCCAGCCTCCAGGGCCTGCGCAACGGCGATACGGCTTGTTCGGCGATCAAACAGATCGCCTCCGGCCGTTTCGGTGTGACCCCCGAATACCTGCGCAGTGGTCGGCAGCTGGAGATCAAGGTGGCCCAGGGTGCCAAGCCTGGTGAGGGCGGTCAGCTGCCCGGCCCCAAGGTGGATCCCTACATCGCCTGGCTGCGCAACAGCAAGCCGGGGGTGGCGTTGATCTCACCGCCTCCCCACCACGACATTTATTCCATTGAGGATCTGGCGCAGCTGATCCACGACCTGCACCAGGTGCACCCCGCCGCCAAGGTGAGCGTGAAGCTGGTGGCAGAGATCGGCATCGGCACCATCGCCGCCGGCGTGGCCAAGGCCAACGCCGATGTGATTCAGATCTCCGGCCATGACGGCGGCACGGGGGCTTCACCGCTCAGTTCGATCAAACACGCCGGCAGCCCCTGGGAGCTGGGGCTCACCGAGGTGCACCGTGCCCTGCTCGAGAACGGCCTGCGGGAGCGGGTGCTGCTCCGCGCCGACGGCGGCCTCAAGACCGGCTGGGACGTGCTCATCGCCGCCCTGCTGGGCGCCGAGGAATATGGCTTCGGCTCGATCGCGATGATCGCCGAGGGCTGCATCATGGCCCGGGTTTGCCACACCAATAACTGCCCGGTGGGGGTGGCCACCCAGAAGGAGGCCCTGCGCAAGCGCTTCACCGGCCTGCCGGAGCACGTGGTGAACTTCTTCCTGTTCGTGGCCGAGGAGGTGCGCCAGTTGCTGAGCGTGCTCGGCGTGGCCCGGCTCGAAGACCTCATCGGCCGCACCGAGCTGCTGAAAGCCCGTTCGGTGCAGCTGGCCAAAACCCAGGCCCTCGACCTTTCCTGTCTGCTGGATCCGATTCCGGCGGCGGCTGACCGCGTCTGGCTGCGGCATGACACCGCTGCCCATGGCAACGGCGTGATCCTGGAGGACCAGCTGCTGGCCGATGCCGAGCTGATGGCGGCCCTCGATCGCCATGGCCGTGTGGCCCGCACCCTGGCGATCGTGAACACCGACCGCAGCGTCGGAGCACGCCTGGCCGGTGAGATTGCGGCGCGCCATGGCAACACCGGTTTCAACGGTCAGCTCGACCTCACCTTCGAGGGCGCCGCTGGCCAGAGCTTCGGGGCCTTTGTGCTCCAGGGCATGAACGTGCGCCTGGTGGGCGAGGCCAATGATTACGTCGGCAAGGGCCTTAATGGGGGCCGCATCACCGTGGTGCCTCCGGCCGGTGTCCACGATCCCGGCAGCCAGGTGATCCTGGGCAACACCTGCCTCTATGGGGCCACCGGGGGTGAGCTGTTTGCCCTGGGCCGCGCCGGTGAGCGCTTCGCCGTGCGCAACAGCGGCGCCCGCACGGTGGTGGAAGGTGCCGGCGACCACTGCTGTGAGTACATGACCGGCGGTGTGGTGGTGGTGCTGGGCAGCACCGGCCGCAACCTGGCCGCCGGCATGACCGGTGGCGTGGCCTTCCTGCTGGATGACGACGGTCGTTTAGCGGAGCGGGTGAATCCCGAGATCGTGGCCCTCTGCGAGCTCACCACCCCCGAGCAGGAAGCCCTGCTCAAGCCCCTGCTGCTGAGCCATCAGCAGACCACTGGCAGTGCCAAGGCTGCGACGATCCTGGCCGACTGGGACAGCTGGAAGAGCCGCTTCCGGGTGCTGGTGCCCCCCAGCGAGAAGGCCACCGTGGGCCTGGCTGAGCGCCAGGCCGTGGCTGTCTGACGCAGCCTGATCCAGCGGTGGGTCGGTTTGCCGCCGTTCCGGTTCGGGGCTCCCCCTGCCGGGACGGTTCGCCCCACCACCGGGTTCGGTCGGCCCCCGTGGCCGTGTAGCAGGGTCTCCATAGGGTTCCGGCAGTCGCAACCCAGCGCATGCCTCCCGAATTCGCCCAGCAGATGCAACAGCTGATGGCCCGGCAGATGGCCGTGGCTTTCCTGCACCATTGCGCCCGGCTCGATGCGCCGGTGAGCCTGGTGAACAGCCGCCTTGAGGTCCTCGGGGATGTCCCCGAAGCCCAGGCTCTGGAAGCGGAGTTTCTGCTGGCCCCTTAACGCGGGTGCTGCGCCATCAGCCGCTGCACCTCTCCGGCGTGGTAGCTGCTGCGGGTGAGCGGGGTGCTGACCACTTGCAGAAAGCCCAGCTCCGCTTCGCCGTGGCTGCGGAACCGCTCAAATTGCTCGGGCGTCACGAAGCGATCCACCGGCAGATGTTTCGGCCCAGGCGAGAGGTACTGGCCGATGGTCACGATGTCGACCTGGTGTTGCTGTAGGTCGGCCAACACCGACAACACCTCGGCATCAGTTTCCCCGAGCCCCACCATCAAGCCCGACTTGCTGTACACCCGCGGCCAGCCCTGCCGAACCCGCCGCAGCAGCTCCAGGGAGCGTTCGTAGATCCCCTGGGGCCGGGCTTTGCGGTAGAGCCTCGGCACGGTTTCGATGTTGTGGTTGAGCACATCCGGTGCCCCGTCCATCACTGCCGCCAGGGCCTCCCAGTTGCCGCAGAAATCCGGGATCAGCAGCTCGATCGTGGTGAGTGGCGAGCGTTGGCGCACCTGCTCGATGCAGGCCACAAACTGGCTGGCGCCGCCGTCGTCGAGGTCGTCGCGGTTCACCGAGGTGATCACCACGTGGCGCAGCCCCAGCCGTGCCACCGCCTCGCCAAGCCGTTGCGGTTCCGTGGGGTCGAGCGCGCGCACGCTCTTGTCGAAGTCGATGTCGCAGTAGGGGCAGGCGCGGGTACAACCCGGCCCCATGATCAAAAACGTGGCGGTGCCGCCGGCGAAGCACTCGCCGATGTTGGGGCAGCTGGCCTCCTGGCAGACCGTGTTGAGCTTGAGGTCGAGCAGCAGGTCGGCCACCTCGCCGATCCGTTCCCGCTGGGGAGCCTTCACGCGCAGCCAGTCGGGTTTCAGCAAGGGGGATCGGCCCGGGGGCATCCGTGGGATGTCAACTCTAGGAAGGCGCCTGAACCCCCATCGCCTACACTCCGCCCATCGGGATGTAGCGCAGCTTGGTAGCGCACTTCGTTCGGGACGAAGGGGCCGCAGGTTCGAATCCTGTCATCCCGACTTTCAGCTGACTCAGCTCAGTTCAGCCCCGGGATACCCCCTTGGGGTGACCATCCGTCCGCCGTCCACCCGGCTGGTGCTGTTGCCTACCAGCACCAGGGTGAGCATGTCCACCTGGTCGACGGGCAGCGTGCCGAGGCTGTGCAGGCTCACCGCTTCCTCCTGCCGCCCCAGTTGGCGTGCCAACACCACCGGGGTGCTCGCCGGCCGGCCTGCCAGCAACAGCTCCTGGGCCCGGGCCAGTTGCCAGTCGCGCCCCCGCGAGCGGGGGTTGTAAAGCGCCACCACGAAATCACCGGCCGCGGCGGCCCGCAGCCGCTGTTCGATGACCTCCCAGGGGGTGAGCCGATCGCTGAGGCTGATGGTGCAGAAGTCGTGCATCAGCGGCGCGCCGGCCCGGGCGGCCGCCAGCTGCAGCGCTGAGATGCCCGGATGCACGCTGAAGCGGGGGCGATCCCCCTCCGCCAGAGCCATCCATTGCTCCAGGGCCAGGCCGGCCATGCCATAGATGCCGCTGTCGCCCGACGACACCAACGCCACCGTGAGCCCCTGGCAGGCCAGCTCCAGGGCTTCGCGGCAGCGCTGTCGCTCCTCGGTCAGGGTGCCATCGCTGCGCAGTTGATCCGGCCGCCGCAGCGGCTCCAGCAGATCCAGATACAGGCCGTAGCCCACCCACACGCAGCTCTCGGCTAGGGCAGCGCGGGCATCGGGGGTGAGCAGCTCGAGGCTGCCAGGGCCACTGCCGATCAGGTGCAGCTGCCCCCGTTGTGGAGCCCATTGCTGCTGGGCCTGGGCGATGGCCAGGGTGGCGGCCCCCTGTTCGTTCCCCTGGGCCCGCTCGATCCGTTTGGGCTGCAGCAGCCGGCCGTGGGGCCCGGCGGCCAGCAGGGCTGCCGCCTCCGCCACGCTGGCGGTGCCCAGTTCCGTTAGCACGGTTGCCGAGGGATTCGGCACCACCACCGCCGCCAGTTCGGGGCTGGTGAAGCAGCGCAGCGGCAGGTCGCGGCGCTCCGCCAGCTCCAGCAGCGCCGGCTCATCGGCCTTGCGGTCGGCGCTGGCCAGGCCGGCCACCGCCTCCGGGGCCAGCCCGTGCTCCGCCAGGGTGTCGTCCAGCAGCCGTTCCAGCAGGCTGAGGCTGGTGCCCCGTTCGCAGCCGATGCCCAGCCACAGGGCCGGTGGATGCCAGCGGCAGCCGGCGCCGCGATAGAGGCTCACCACCAGCGCTTCGCCCCCAGGGGCGCTGCCCGGCTCGTCACCGGGGGGCGTACATCCGTTCAGCCCCTGCAGTTGGCGCCAGCGGGGATTGCCCTGTTCATGCTGCAGCGCCACCGGTTGTTGGCGCTGGGCCTGTTTCATCAAGGCATCCCAGTCGCCAGCGCCGCGCCGCCAGCCCCAGCGCTGGCCGAAGCAATCGAGGGCGAGTTGGCCGGCTGTGGCGCTGGCGCCGGTGAGCACCGCCTGGCCCCCCAGTTGGGCGGCAATGCGCTGGGCCAGGGCCTCCCCACCGGCGCCGTGCCCCCCCAGCAAGGGGATCGCAAAGCGGCCGCCGGGATCGAGCACCACCACGGCCGGATCGCTCTGTTTGCTCTGCAGCCAGGGCGCCACCAGACGGGTGATGGCGCCGCAGGCCCCCACGGCCACCAGGGCCTGGCAGTGGGGCCAGGTCTGCTCCAGAAAAAAGGGGAGTTCGTGGGCGCGCCAGGCTTGGCCATCGGGCGGCAGGGCCACCCGTTCAATCAGGCCGGCGCTGAGCAGGCGCTGCAGCAGGGGGTCGGCCTGGGGGCTGAGGCCAAACCCCCAGATCAGCTGTTCGTTCATCCGCCCAGCTTCTCCCGCAGGCCGGCCAGGGGGCCGCGGGATTTGGGCTGCAGCAGGGACCCATCGGCCCGCACCTGATCCCGTGCCGAGCCAACCAGGCTCGTGGCCGGCGCGATCCGCTCAGGAGCGCTGGGGATGGCCAGGGGTGGGGGGCTCATGGCGGGCTCCCCTGCCGTTGCCGTTGCCGTTGCCGTTGCTGGTGCTGCTGCTGGTGCGGCGGGCGTGACGGCTTCAGGCTCCGGTTCAGGAGCTGGTTCTGGGGCCGGCTCGATGGGCGTTGCCGGTTCGGGGGGTGCCGGTGGTTCAGCCGGGATCACCGCGGTGCTCGGTGGTGCTTCTGCGGCTTGGCTGGTGGGTTCCGCTGGCTCCGGCGTGGGGGTGTCGCCGGCCGTGGCTGGGGCCGTAGCAGCTGGCTCGCTGGCCGGCATGGCCGGTATGGGCTCAGGCTTCGTCGCCGGTTCGGGGTCGGGAGCCGGTGGGGACACCGGTTCAGGGGCGGGCTCTGGGGTGGGTTCGGGCTCGGGCGGGGTTTCGCCATTGAGCCTCGCCATCTCATCGGCCGTCAGGCTGGCCTTGAGCCAGGCGGGCCGGTTGCCCGTGCCGATCACCACTTCGCGCACCAGGCTGTTGAAGGGTGGATTCAGGGGGTCGCCCCGGCCATCGAGGAGCTCCAGCTGCACCGCGTTGCTGCCCCGTTTGAAGCCCTTGAGCCACAAGGGGGTCTGGCGGTCCACCAGAAAGCTGTCGCCGTTCACGCTGACGCGCAGCCTCCATTGGGCGTCATCGCCGCGCAGGTGTTGCAGGGGCGCATCCAGCAGCAGCCAATCCAGCAGCACCGGCTCCCCAGGCTGCGGGCCATCCGGACTCACGGCGATCAGTTGGGCACTGCCAGGGGCCGGCAAGGCTGCTGGATTGCGGCTGACGCGGTGCAGGCGCACCTGCCGGCTCGCCCCCGGCGCCTTCACCGCCTCGCCCCAGGGCCGGGCGGCATACACCGTGACCCTGTGGCTGCCGGGCCGCAGCTCCGGCATCGCGATGGCCGCCACGGCGTCGGGGCTGGTCAGGCGAATCGGTGGGGCGTCATCCAGCTGCACCACCACGTGGGGGCCCAGGCCCACGGGGCCGGCATCGGTCAGGGGCCAGTCCTGAACACGCAGCTGCAGGGTCCAGGGACCTTCCGGCAGCATGCTGTTGTCGGCCGGGGCCACCACCTCGATCTGAGGGGAGCGTTCATTCAGGCCGGCATTGAGCTGTTGCACCCCGCCCGGCGGGGCCACCTCTTGAAGGGCGCCACTGGGGGCCTGGCTGATCGGGGCGGGGCTCATGGCCGCCTTGAGGCCCGTGGGCTGCTTGCCGCAGGCGACGGTGGCCAGCAGCAGAACCGACAGCACCAGGGCCACGAGGGCCCTCCGCAGCGCCCCCCTTGGTGCCGTGAACATGCGGATCCCTCCGATGGCTTGAGCGGAGCACTGCTGGCTTCATTCTGCAGCGTTACGGAAAAGGCTCGGCCGTGCAAGCGGCGGATTTCAATACAAACACTCTGCAAATTTGCGCAAAAGTCTTAAACAATCCGCCGAAATCCGTGTTTTTTCGCTGACTGCTTGCTGCCTTGAGAGCTCAGTCCCTGACTGGCCCGATCTCGGATTGAACCTTTGTAACTGCAGGCCCGGAGGGCTCGGATTCCGCTTTTATACTTCCGCCAGCGGTCCCCTTATTGGGGCCCAAGCACCAGTCATGGCAGGGGGTTTCGGCTTCGGCTGAACCTCTCCCGACTGGCGCCCATGGGTGTGTTCGGCCCGGGCTTCGGCCTAGACCCATCACCTCCGTGGCTCCACTGGTCTCCCCGTTGACGGTTCTCCGTCCGCGGCGATCAGCAGGGTGGACCTCCACCTCGACCCCGTCCCTCGAGGAACGTCTCGATGACCATCAGCCCACCAGAGCGTGGGAAGGCCAAGGCCCAGGTCGACCGGGTGAACAACCCGGCCACCTTCGAACTGTTCGGTAAGCCCGGCCATTTCGATCGCAGCCTTGCCAAAGGTCCCAAAACCACCACGTGGGTTTGGAACCTCCACGCCAACGCTCACGACTTCGACAGCCACACCAGTGATCTCGAAGAGGTCAGCCGGAAGATCTTTTCGGCCCACTTCGGTCACCTGGCCGTCATCTTCATCTGGCTGAGCGGTGCCTTCTTCCACGGCGCCCGCTTCTCCAACTACACCGGCTGGCTGGCCGACCCCACGCACGTGAAACCCAGTGCGCAGGTGGTTTGGCCCGTGTTCGGCCAAGAAATCCTCAATGGCGATGTGGGTGCCGGCTTCCACGGCATTCAGATCACCTCAGGCCTCTTCCACGTGTGGCGGGCCTGGGGCATCACCAACACAACCCAGCTGATGGCCCTGGCCATCGGCGCCTTGGTGATGGCCGGCCTGATGCTCAATGCGGGCGTCTTCCACTACCACAAGGCAGCCCCCAAGCTCGAGTGGTTCCAGAACGTTGAGTCGATGCTCAACCACCATCTGGCCGGTCTGCTGGGTCTGGGCTCCTTGTCCTGGACCGGACACCTGATCCATGTGTCCCTGCCCACCACCGCCCTGATGGACGCCATCGACGCCGGCAAGCCGCTGGCGCTCAATGGCAAAACCATCGCCACCTATGCGGACATTCCGCTGCCCCATGAGTTCCTGAACCAGGACCTCATTGCGCAGCTGTTCCCCGGCTTTGGCGCTGGTATCCAGGCCTTCTTCAACGGCAACTGGGCCGCCTACAGCGATTTCCTCACCTTCAAAGGTGGTCTGAATCCTGTGACCGGCAGCCTCTGGATGAGCGACATCGCCCATCACCACCTGGCGATTGCGGTGCTGTTCATCGTCGCCGGTCACATGTACCGGACCAACTGGGGCATCGGCCACAGCATCAAGGAGATCCTCGAGGGCCAGAAGGGTGATCCCCTGCTGTTCCCGGCTTCCAAGGGTCATGACGGCCTCTACGAGTTCATGACCACCAGCTGGCACGCCCAACTGGCCGTGAACCTCGCCCTGCTGGGTTCGCTGAGCATCATCGTGGCTCAGCACATGTATGCGATGCCTCCGTATCCCTACATCGGCATCGACTACCCCACGCAGCTGTCGATCTTCACCCACCACACCTGGATCGGTGGCTTCCTGATCGTCGGTGCCGGCGCCCACGCCGCCATCGCGATGATCCGCGATTACGACCCCGCCAAGCATGTGGACAACGTGCTCGACCGGGTGCTCAAGGCGCGTGATGCCTTGATCAGCCACCTCAACTGGGTGTGCATTTGGCTGGGCTTCCACAGCTTCGGCCTCTATATCCACAACGACACCATGCGTGCCCTGGGCCGTCCCCAGGACATGTTCAGCGACTCCGCCATTGCCCTGAAGCCCGTCTTCGCGCAGTGGATCCAAGGTCTGCACGCCGCCGCCGCCGGCAGCACCGCGCCCAACGCCCTCGCCGGCGTGAGCGAAGTGTTCAACGGTTCGGTGGTGGCCGTGGGTGGCAAGGTGGCCGCCGGTCCGATCCCCCTGGGTACGGCCGACTTCATGGTCCACCACATTCACGCCTTCACCATTCACGTGACGGTGCTGATCCTGCTGAAGGGTGTGCTTTACGCCCGCAGCAGCCGCCTGGTTCCCGATAAGGCGAACCTCGGTTTCCGCTTCCCCTGCGACGGCCCCGGCCGTGGCGGTACCTGCCAGGTGTCGGCTTGGGACCACGTGTTCCTGGGCCTGTTCTGGATGTACAACTCCCTGTCGATCGTCATCTTCCACTTCTCCTGGAAGATGCAGAGCGACGTGTGGGGCACCGTCAACGCTGACGGTTCCGTGTCCCACATCACCAACGGCAACTTTGCCAACAGCGCCATCACGATCAACGGCTGGCTGCGTGACTTCCTGTGGGCCCAGGCCGCACAGGTGATCAACAGCTATGGCTCCGCCACCAGTGCCTACGGTCTGATGTTCCTGGGTGCCCACTTCGTTTGGGCGTTCAGCTTGATGTTCCTGTTCAGTGGCCGCGGCTACTGGCAAGAGCTGATTGAGTCCATCGTGTGGGCTCATAACAAGCTGAGGGTTGCTCCCGCCATCCAGCCGCGGGCGCTCTCCATCACCCAGGGCCGTGCCGTTGGTGTTGCCCACTATCTGCTGGGCGGCATCGCGACCACCTGGTCGTTCTTCCTGGCCCGCATCATTGCGGTCGGCTGACCTCTCCTGACTTTCCCAATGGCAACGAAATTTCCTTCGTTCAGCCAGGGTCTGGCACAGGACCCGACAACCCGTCGTATTTGGTACGGGATCGCCACGGCTCACGACTTCGAGAGCCATGACGGAATGACGGAGGAGAAGCTTTACCAAAAGCTCTTCTCCACCCATTTCGGTCACCTCGCGATCATCGGCCTCTGGGTTTCGGGCAACCTGTTCCATGTCGCCTGGCAGGGCAACTTCGAGCAGTGGGTCGCCGATCCCCTGCATGTCCGTCCCATCGCCCACGCGATCTGGGATCCCCACTTCGGCCAAGGCGCCATCACCGCCTTCACCCAGGCGGGCGCTTCCTCCCCGGTGAACATTGCGTACTCCGGCGTGTACCACTGGTGGTACACGATCGGCATGCGTACCAACGCCGAGCTGTACCAGGGTTCCATCTTCATGATGATCCTGTCGGCTTGGGCCCTGTTCGCCGGCTGGCTCCACCTCCAGCCCAAGTTCCGGCCCTCCCTGGCCTGGTTCAAGAACGCTGAATCCCGTCTGAACCACCACCTGGCGGTGCTGTTCGGTTTCAGCTCCATTGCCTGGGCTGGCCACCTCGTGCACGTGGCGATTCCTGAATCGCGCGGTCAGCACGTGGGTTGGGACAACTTCCTCAACGTGCTGCCTCACCCCGCCGGTCTGGCTCCGTTCTTCACCGGCAACTGGGGTGTGTACGCCCAGAACCCCGACACCGCCTATCAGGTGTTCGGGACTTCAGAGGGTGCTGGCACCGCGATCCTCACCTTCCTGGGTGGCTTCCACCCGCAGAGTGAGGCCCTCTGGCTCACAGACATCGCCCATCACCACCTGGCGATCGGCTGTCTGTTTGTGATCGCTGGCCACATGTACCGGACCAACTTCGGTATCGGCCATTCGATCCGCGAGATCCTCGAAGCCCACAATCCGCCCAAGGGCACCCCTGGTGACCTCGGCGCTGGCCACAAGGGTCTCTACGACACCATCAACAACTCGCTCCACTTCCAGCTCGGTCTGGCCCTGGCTTCCCTGGGCGTTGTGACCAGCCTGGTGGCGCAGCACATGTATTCGATGCCGTCCTACGCGTTCATCGCCAAGGACTACACGACGCAAGCTGCGCTCTACACCCACCACCAGTACATCGCCATCTTCCTGATGTGCGGTGCCTTTGCCCACGGTGCGATCTTCTTCATCCGTGACTACGACCCCGAAGCCAACAAGAACAACGTGTTGGCCCGGATGCTCGAGCACAAGGAAGCAATCATCAGCCACCTGAGCTGGGTGTCCCTGTTCCTCGGTTTCCACACCCTGGGCCTCTACGTCCACAACGACGTGGTGGTGGCCTTCGGCACCCCCGAGAAGCAGATCCTGGTGGAGCCTGTGTTCGCCCAGTTCGTGCAGGCCGCTTCCGGCAAGGCCATGTACGGCTTCGATGTGCTCCTCTCCAACTCCGGCAGCGCCGCCAGCACTGCCAGCGCCGCTTACATGGGCGGTTGGATGAATGCCATCAACGACGGTGGCAACGATCTGTTCCTGCAGATCGGCCCTGGTGACTTCCTTGTGCACCACGCCATCGCCCTGGGCCTGCACACCACCACCCTGATCCTGGTCAAGGGTGCTCTGGATGCCCGCGGCTCCAAGCTGATGCCCGACAAGAAGGACTTCGGCTACTCCTTCCCCTGCGACGGCCCTGGCCGTGGCGGCACCTGCGACATCAGTGCCTGGGACGCCTTCTATCTGGCTGTCTTCTGGGCCCTGAACACCGTGGGTTGGCTCACCTTCTACTGGCACTGGAAGCACCTCGCCATCTGGCAGGGCAACGTGGCGCAGTTCAACGAATCCAGCACCTATCTGATGGGCTGGTTCCGCGACTACCTGTGGCTCAACTCCTCTCAGCTGATCAACGGTTACAACCCGTATGGCACGAACAACCTCGCCGTCTGGGCTTGGATGTTCCTGTTCGGTCACCTGATCTGGGCCACCGGTTTCATGTTCCTGATCTCCTGGCGCGGTTACTGGCAGGAACTGATCGAGACCATCGTCTGGGCGCATCAGCGCACTCCGCTCGCCAACCTGGTGGGCTGGCGTGACAAGCCCGTGGCGCTCTCGATCGTTCAGGCACGTGTTGTGGGTCTTGCCCACTTCACTGTGGGTTACTTCGTGACCTACGCCGCCTTCTTGATCGCCTCCACCTCTGGCAAGTTCGGCTGATCCGGTTTCGGATCACCCACTGCCCCTTGAGGGACGACCCCAACCCCCGGCCTCGGCCGGGGGTTTTTTTATGGCCGTTGGTTTCCCGCCAACACCCAGGCCCCTACCGCCAAGAACAACCAGGGCAGCAGGGGCAGTTCCAGCACTCCGGTGATCCCCTGCACCAGAGGTTCCAGCAGCCAGGCATTCAGGCTGAGCAGCAGCGTGAGCAGCAGCAGCAGGGCAGTCACGTCGGAGGGTCGTCGTCCTCAGGTGGCAGTACAGCGCCGGCGCGCAGCAGTTGCCAGCGTCCGTTCGGGCCCCACGCCAGCACTGTGCTGGCCTGTCCCGAAGGGGGCGGCCAGGGCACCGGCCCCAGTTGCGGCACCGTTGGGAAGGCGGCGGCGGCCGTGTCGGCGCTAGTGCAGGCTGGCTCCCCCGAGCGGTTGGCGCTGGTGGTGGCCAGTGGGCCGCTGCAACCCAAGAGCTCCAGGGCTTCAGTGCAGGCCGGGATGCGCAGCCCCAGGCTGTTGCCGCCTGGATTCAGCTGTTGCACCAGGGCTCCCTGCGCCGGCAACACCAGGGTGAGGGCCCCGGGCCAGTGGCGCTCCGCCAGCTCGCGCCAGGCCGGCAGCACCGGTTGCTCCAGGCATGCCCATAGCGTTTCCGCACGAGCGGCCATCAGGATCACCGGCTTGTGGGTTGGCCGGCATTTCAGCGTCCACAGATGACTGGCGTGGGCGGGTGTCGCCGCCAGGGCCGGCAGGGTATCGGTGGGGAACAAGGCCGCCCCACCCGCCCGAAGCCGGGCAGCCAGTTCAGCGGCACCGCACACGGTGTTCATGGCTGTCCTGGCGCTTGGGCGCAAGCAAAGCGGCGTTTGCCCTCCAGGTCGAGATGGGCCTCCACCTGCATCAAGCCTCCGTTCCGTAGCAGCGCCGCCACGGCATCGCTCTGGTCATGGTGATGCTCCAGCAGCAACCACCCCCCCGGGGCCAGGGCCAAGGCCGCCTGCGCGGCAATGGCCCGCAGGGCCTCCAGGCCGTCATCTCCACCCACCAGAGCGAGGGCTGGTTCGTGGTCGCGCACCACAGGATCCAGTTGCTGCCAAACCGCCTTGGGGATATACGGCGGATTCGACACGACCAGTTCCAACTGCCCCCACCACGGCTGGAGCGGTTGCCACCAATCCCCCTGCCGCACGGTCACCCGGTCGGCTACGCCCTGAGCCGTCAAGTTGTGAGCCGCTTGCTGCAGGGCTTCAGCCGAGCGATCGACGGCGCAGCCTTTGCCCCGGGGCCAGGCACGGGCCAGGGCCACCGCCAGGCAACCGGAACCGGTGCCGAGGTCTGCCCACAGCCGCGGCTCCATGTGGCCGCTGTGTTGATTCCAGGTGTGTAGCGCTAGATCCACCAGCAATTCGGTTTCCTGCCGCGGAATCAAGACACCCGGAGCAACCCGCAGGTTGAGATCCCGCCAGGGGCACTCGCCCACCAGATACTGCAGGGGTTCCTGGCCGTTGCAGTGGCGCTGCCAGATCGCCTCCAGCCGCTCCAGCGGAACCGCGAGGTTCACGGTGCTGTTGGGCTCCAGCCGCAGCTGCTGCAAGGCCTGCCAGCTGACCCCCCCCTCGAGATCCAGCAGCCAATCCAGGGCTGATGCCACTCCCCCCAGGCGGAGTTGCTTGCGCCGCCAGGTGAGCACGGATTCGCCGGTTAGGCAGGGGGCCGCCATGGCTTCAGCGTAGTCAGAGCCCTTGGCCGCTGGGCCGCCACCACAGACCCGGCTCCCCCTGCACCAGCCCCGCCAGCTCCAGCCGCAACAGCCGTTCGCTGAGGCGCCCAGGCGATTGCCGCAGCCGTTCACACAGCTGATCGAGGCAGGCGCCGGCACCGAGGGCCGCCAGCAGCGCCGCCTCCCGGTTGGCCAGGGGGGAGGGGCCTGCGTCGCCAGCTGGAGTGATGCCGGCCCCGGATTTGGCGGCCTTGAGGGGCCCGGAGCCGAGGTTGTCGATCAGTTGGGCCGGGTCGAGTAGCACCGAAGCCCCCTGGGCCAACCACTGATTGCTGCCGGCGGCGCTCACCCGCCCGGCATCACCCGGCACCACCCATAGGGGGAGCCCCGCATCCCAGGCCAATTGGGCCGATTGCAACGCTCCGCTGCGCAGGGGGCACTCCACCAGCACCACCGCCTGGGCCAGCGCCACCTGCAACCGATTGCGCTGGGCGAAGTGCCCAGGCCGCACGGGCGTGCCAGGGGCCCATTCACTTACCAGCAGCCCGCGGCGGCCCACCTCCGCCTGCAGGGCCGTGTGATGGCGGGGATACACCCGCTCAAGCGGTGTGCCGAGCACCCCCACTGGCCGGCCCTGTGCCTCCAGGCATCCGCGGTGGGCGGCCGCATCAATGCCCTCTGCCAGGCCACTCACCACCGGCCAGCCCGCCTCCGCCAGCGCCTGCCCGAGGGCACGGGCCATGGCTTCTCCGTGGCGGGAGGGGCGCCGGGTGCCCACCACCGCCACCGCCTGTCGCTTCCGCAGGGTCGGCCACAGCCTGCCCTGCCCTTGCCAAAACAGCTGCAGGGGTGGCCGTTCTAGCTGATCCAATGCCTCCGGCAGGCTCGGATCCCCCAGCAGCAGGCACCGCTGCCGTTGCAGCTGCCTCCGCTGTTGGGGCTCGACCCGATTGCTGATCGGCTGGGGCCCCAGCCGCTGCCGATAGGCCTCGAGGCGCTCCTGTTCGCTGGGCTGTAGTTGGGTGGATCCCGCCAGGGCATGGGCCAGTTGCGGGGCGCTGGCGCGCCAGGCCACGGCCAAGCTGCCGAACATGCCCTCCAGCCGCTGCAGCCGCCGCAAGCCGATGCCAGGGCATTCCGCCCAGATCAGCTGCCAGAGCCGCGCTTCTTCAGTGGGCCAGCCCCGCTGCGGCAGCGTGCGCTGCTGAGGAGAGCCTGAGTCAGGCCCCTTGGCGGCGATGCCCGCCGCCGCAAACGGCACCCGCAGCAGCTCCCCCATCCCCGTGCCTCAGTACACCAGTACTATAGCCGTGGCCCTGTGGCTTGATCTGGGCCCCGTTGCAGGTGTCCCACGGCCGTCGCCAGGGCCTCCGGGAGTTGGCGCAGCAGCCGGCGCTCCTGGGGGGCGCCGCTGCAATCCACCAGCACCAGGTCGACGCTGGCTTCCGCCGCCACGCGGCCATCGGGTTTGACGAAGCGGCTGCGCCAGGGCAATTTCACGCCACGCCGGGGGAGCACCCAGCTCTCCAGGCTGATCCACTCCCCATGCAAGAGGGCTTGCCGGTAGTCGATCGCCAGGCTCACCACAGGCAGCTCCAGCCCCTGGGCGGAGAGGTCGGCATAGGCCAGGCCCGCCTCAGCCAAGGCCTCCACCCGTGCCTCCTCCAGCCAGGCCAGATAGGTGCCGTGCCACATCACCCCGGCATGGTCCGTGTGTTGTGGCAGCACCCGCCGCTGGAGGCGCCAGGGGTTGGGCGGTTGGGGCTCCATGGGGCTCTGCATTGCGGAGTGCATGGCGAAGGGTTTCGCCTTCGCGGGTTCGCCATAGGCTGCCCGAGCGCGTTGCAACGGCTGTGTTCCGCAACCTTCTGATCGCCGATTCCGGCAAGGGCCACGTGGAAGAGATGGTGCGCATGCTGCGCGACATCCCCGCCGTTCGGCAGGCCCGTCTCAACCTGCTGCACGTGGTGTCTGAGCAGGCCGGTGAGGACTATGCCGAGCATTCCCAGCGGGCGGCTGGCATCGCGGCGGAAGCGGTGCAGCGCCTCGGCCTCAATCCGTCTGATGTGAACACCATCATCCGCCAGGGCGACACCAAGCAAACGGTGCTCAAGGTGGCCGATGAGCTCGATGCCGACTTGATCGTGATGGGCTCCCGGGGGCTGGGGCGGCTGCAGTCGATCCTCAGCAACAGCGCCAGCCAGTACGTGTTTCAGCTCTCCACGCGGCCGATGCTGCTGGTGCGCGACGACCTTTACGTGCGTCATATCAACCGGGTGATGGTGGCGGTGGATGGCACCGGCGTGGGGGATGACGCCCTCCAACTGGCCTGTGAGCTGGTGCGTGACATCCCCGGGGGCAGTCTCACCGGGATCCACATCAGCCGGCAGGACATCACCCCCTCCCGCGGGGGCAAAACTCCCGCTGATGAGGTGCTCGATAAGGCGGTGCAACGGGCCCGGGCCCTTGGTGTGGAGCTCAAGCCGATTCACACCACCGGCGATATCGGCCGGGGTGTGTGCCAAGCGGCCGAGGCCCACAAGGCCGACCTGCTGGTGATTGCCTCCCAGGACCGGCGCCCCCTGGTGGCCCGCAGCCTGGTGGATATCGATCGCCTGCTGGGCTCCTCCGTGAGCGACTACATCCGTGTGCACGCACCGGCGCCGGTGCTGCTGGTGCGGGAACCCGAGGGGCGTCGCTGAGGGCGGCCCTGCCCCTCAGACCAGCCCATAAAAAACCGGCCCTGCAACACTGCAGGGCCGGGGCCAGGGGCGGTGGCCTGTCGGGCAGCCACCGCTGTTTTGCATGAACTGCGCTCAGCCTTGACGGCTGCTGGTCTGGATGTAGAGCACCAGCAGAAACACCGTCGGCACCAGCACGAACATCAGGCTGGCGACGAAGCCGAGATCGTTGGTTTCCATTGCAAATGTCTTCAGCCCGGTGACCGTATCACCGCTGTGCCGGCCGGATCAGGCCTCTTCATCGCTCGTAGCGGTTTCGGCGTCGCCCGCGCCATCCGCCTCGGCTTCCGACGCCTGCACAGGCCAGGCCGTGGGGCCGGGCGGCAGGGTGCTGGCCTTGGCGGCCGCAATCTTGGCCTCCGCATCGCCGAGCCCCACCTGGGGCCGCGTCAGTACGAGTAGCGACTGCTGCACCAGGCTCTGGCAAGCCAGCCGCCAGCTCTGGGGACGCCGGCGCAATTTTTGCTCTTCCACCGCCGTGCGGCCGCTGAGGCTGCCGGGGCTGCTCTCCCCCACCACATCCACGAAACAGGTGATGCACTGGCCGCAGCCGCCGCAGTTGCCCAGCTGGCCCTTGAGCCCATACAGCTCAATCCCCTCCCGCAGGGCCACTTCTCGCAGGTTTTCCCCCGGGTAACACTCCACATCGCGCCCTTCGCGCACGAATCGGATCACGGGCATGGCGGCTCCTGCAGCACCGTCATTCTGAAGGCCGGCGCGGGGTCGGCCGGTGTGGGCCCCATCACGGCACGTTTCAGGTGGCGTCGGATCGAATCGGTGGGCCCGCCAAACCCCTTACCATCGCCAGCACGGATCAGTGTTCGCCGGCTTCGGCCGGATGAGGCTGATCGTGCTGCCCTCCGCCACCGGTTTCCCCCGGGGCGGTTGGCTGGTTGTTTCCCCGGACCTAACCCCCATGGGATTGCCCTGGTATCGGGTGCACACGGTCGTGATCAACGACCCGGGCCGCCTTCTGGCCGTGCACCTCATGCACACCGCACTGGTAGCTGGCTGGGCCGGCTCCATGGCGCTCTATGAGCTGGCCATCTTCGATCCCTCCGACCCGGTGCTCAACCCCATGTGGCGCCAGGGCATGTTTGTGATGCCTTTCATGGCCCGCTTGGGCGTGACCGGCAGCTGGGGCGGCTGGAGCATCACCGGTGAGACCGGTGTTGACCCCGGCTTCTGGAGTTTCGAAGGTGTGGCAGCTGCCCACATCATTTTCAGCGGCCTGCTCTTCTTGGCCGCCATCTGGCATTGGACCTACTGGGATCTGGAGATCTGGCAGGACCCCCGCACCGGCGAGCCCGCCCTGGATCTGCCCAAGATCTTCGGCATCCACCTGCTGTTGGCCGGTCTGGGCTGCTTCGGTTTCGGTGCCTTCCACCTCACCGGCGTCTTCGGCCCCGGCATGTGGGTGTCAGACCCCTACGGCATCACGGGGCACCTGGAGCCGGTGCAACCGGCTTGGGGCCCTGAAGGGTTCAACCCCTTCAATCCGGGCGGCATCGTGGCCCACCACATCGCCGCCGGCATCGTCGGCATCATTGCCGGCATCTTCCACATCACCACCCGCCCGCCCGAGCGCCTCTATAAGGCGTTGCGCATGGGCAACATCGAGACGGTGCTCTCCAGCGCCATCGCTGCGGTGTTCTTTGCCGCCTTCATCGTGGCCGGCACCATGTGGTACGGCGCTGCGGCCACGCCGGTTGAGCTGTTTGGCCCCACCCGCTATCAGTGGGATCAGGGCTACTTCAGAACCGAGATCAACCGCCGCGTGCAGACGGCCCTCGACAACGGCGCCACCAAGGAACAGGCTTACGCCTCGATCCCTGAGAAGCTCGCCTTCTATGACTACGTTGGCAACAGTCCCGCCAAGGGCGGTCTGTTCCGTGTGGGTCCGATGGTGAACGGCGATGGCCTGCCCACCAGCTGGTTGGGCCACATCACCTTCTCCGACAGGGAAGGCCGGGATCTGCAGGTGCGTCGCCTGCCCAACTTCTTCGAGAACTTCCCCGTGGTGCTCGAGGACAGCCAAGGCATCGTTCGCGCTGACATCCCCTTCCGTCGGGCTGAAGCGAAGTACTCCTTCGAGCAGACCGGTGTGACGGCCACCGTGTACGGCGGTGCCCTCAACGGCCAGACCTTTACCGATCCGGCCGATGTGAAGCGCCTGGCCCGCAAGGCCCAGCTGGGTGAAGCCTTCGAATTCGACCGCGAGACCTACCACTCCGACGGCACCTTCCGCAGCTCCCCGCGCGGCTGGTTCACCTTCGGCCATGCCTGTTTCGCGCTCCTGTTCTTCTTCGGCCACATCTGGCACGGTGCTCGCACCCTCTACCGCGATGTGTTCGCGGGCATCGACCCCGACCTGGGCGAACAGGTGGAATTCGGTCTCTTCGCCAAGCTTGGCGACCGCTCCACCCGCCGTCTGCCGGAGGGCTATGTGCCCCCCGCTGGCACCACCCTCAGCTGATCCAGAGGAGACCCCATGGAGAGCTTTGCCTACATCCTGATCTTGGCCCTGGCCATTTCCACCCTGTTCTTCGCGATCGCCTTCCGCGATCCCCCGAAGATCGGTAAGTGAATCCCGGCCCTGGTGCTCGGTTGCTCAACCCCCGCTCTGCGGGGGTTTTTTGTGGTCTGGTGCTGGATGGCTGTGGGCGCTGTTGATGCCCCCCAGTCTCATGATCTGACGCCGTTTCCATCACTGGAGCCGTTGAAACGCAAGCGTTGAAGCCCCTTCTCAACGGCGCGTCTTCTGTCTAAAATTGAATATCTTTCACGGCGGTCGATCGGGCATGCAGTGCCCCTCTTGTCAGCACACCGACAGCCGCGTTCTGGAATCGCGCTCCGCCGACATGGGCCGCAGTGTGCGGCGCCGCCGGGAATGTCTGCATTGTGAGTTTCGTTTCACCACCTATGAACGGGTGGAAACCGTGCCGATCACGGTGTTGAAGCGCAATGGCAGCCGTGAGGCGTTCAATCGCAACAAGCTGCTGCACGGTCTGCTGCGGGCCTGCGAAAAGACAGGCCTCGAGCCCAGCCGTCTGGAGGCGGTGGTGGATGAATTGGAGCTGCAGCTGCAAGCCCGCAGCGGCCGTGAGGTGGCCAGCATCGAGCTCGGCGAGCTCGTGCTGCAGCAACTGGCCCAGATGAGCGATGTGGCCTACGTGCGCTTTGCCTCCGTGTATCGCCAGTTCCAGAGCGTGAGCGACTTCGTCGCCACCCTGGAAGGCCTCAGCCGAGAACCCCGCCGCAAGCGTTTGGCCGCGGTGGGCTGAAGCCCCGCAGCATCGGTTCACGGCGCGAAGTTGAGCCCAGGGCTCCTTTGTATAGTGTTCGATTCCCCTGTGCCTGTCGGCGGACGGTGCTGGGGCCCCTTTCGCACTGCCCCCGGCAGACCGCCGTCTCCCCATGACCGTGACCCCCTCTGAGCTCGAGTCCAGCGCCACGGCGGTGGTTGAGTCCGACCTGGACACTGTTGCCGACCAGGATTTCGCCGCTGATGCCGACCTCGACCTCGGCATCCCCGAAGACGTGCCCAGCGCCGACGACCCCAGCAGCCGGGCCGCCGCACGGGACATCGAGGGTGTGGGCTTCACGCTGGATGAGTTTGCGTCGCTGCTGAGCAAGTACGACTACAACTTCAAGCC
>Ga0310332_10051_pt1 | contig 34310 bp, 33 predicted proteins | sample LakMicSRFLOrngD5_FD_195546 | JGI IMG/M metagenome (GOLD analysis project Ga0310332, IMG submission 195546) | Enriched freshwater cyanobacterial communities from Lake Michigan, Michigan, United States - MI23.SRFL.Orng.D5 (v2) (version 2) | ecosystem: Environmental > Aquatic > Freshwater > Lake...
GGGGGGATCAGCTGCACGACCGGGCCCTGCTACCCAGCCAGCTGTGGGCGGATCTCGAGCAGGTGCTGAACGACCTGGAAGCCGCACAGCTGCCGCTGGATCCAGAGCCCTTTCGGGCCATCTGGGAATGGCGGTTTCCGCTGCTGCTGCACTGGCGCCAGGGAGACGCAGAGCTCACCATCCGCCAGGCGCTGGAGCCCTGGCCGCTGCTGTGCGACACCCCGGCGGAGGGGGGCAGCACCAGCCGCTTTGTGGACAGCTCCCTGCGCCGCTTCGAGCTGATCGGCACGGCGGCGCTGCGGCAGCGCTACGCCCTGCGGCTGCAGGGCCGGCCCCTGCCCTGGCCGGCGGATCCGCAACAACCGCTGGCGGTGCGGTTCCGGCAGGAAGCCCTGTTCCCCTGCCTGCATCCCTGCCTGCCGGTGCACGTGCCCCTGGATCTGGAGCTGCTGGAGGGGGAGGCCGTGGTGGGCCGCTGGTGCCTGCGCAGCGAGTCCGTCGGTTTTGAGCCCCACACGCAGGAGCCAACGGCTCCACCCCGGGAGCCGTTGGCCACAGCACCGCTGCTCAGCCGCGGGGAGCATTGCTGCACAGTGGATTTGCGGTTCTGAGCGGGCTCAAATCGGAAGCAATCCGGCAGCTCGATTCAGCATTGCTTCAACAGGCTCAAGATTGTTTGCGTGGTCAAAGCCACACAGGCCAGGCGCCTGACGGCGGACGTAGAACCGACCTAGTACGGAGCGCAGTCCATGGGCGGTCAGCTTCATCTGGTCGGCATCACAGGGGATGGATGCCGGATCGCCCGGGATGGCGGCGGGGGCTATGTGGTGAACCACGACCAGGCCGAGGGGGCCTGGGAACGGGTGGCCAACCTGCCCGCCGCCTACGCCGTGTGCGAGCGCCTCAACCAGAGGGAGTCGATGGCCCTGCCCCGCTGGCGCGAGCAGGCCTGAGCCACCCAGCTCGCAGCTACCAGCTCACCCCGTGCAGCTTCGGCAGGGGGGCCGTCTTGAAGGTGGTGGCGAACAGCCGCGGGATCAGGCGGCTGTTGTAGACCCGGAATTCGCGCACCACGCTGGCGCCGGGATCGCGCACGGCCTGGTTCAGCACCACGGAACCGTCGGGATCCGAGACGGAGCGGTGGAAGGTGCCGGGGGGGATGCGCAGGATGTCGCCGCCGGTGTCCAGCCGAACGATGTGATACGGGTAGTTCCAGCCGAGATTCACCAGATAAAAGGTGCGACCGCCGTGGAGGGCCAGCAGGTTGTCCTCCTGGTGGGGGTGCAGATAGAACTGCCAGGCTCCCGTGTTCTCCTCGTCGGGGGGACTAACGGCAGGGCCGGAATGGATCACCAGGTCGCGGGCGTTTGACGCGGCGACGGTGATGTCAAAGAAGCGAACGGCAGGGGTATCGCGGAACTTCTCGTAGGGAATTAATTCGAACATCGGAGCCCGGCCACCGGGCTCCTGGGATCGGCTTTCGTGCTGCAGGGCGTCCTGCTGGATGGGAAGCGCAGACATGGCAAAGGGAGTGGCCGACGGCCGGGGAATGGGCCAATGAACCGCAACGCCAACCCCGCGAAGGTTCGCTGCACTACGCAATCAACCTTTCCACAGGCCAGTGATCCAGGTGGCTTGGCAATCGGTAGCGAGAGCTACGCCTCTGGGGCTCCGGGAAGAGGGATCGGCATCTCTACGGCCGCCGGTTCCGGCGCACAGCTCACCACCCGCTGATTCACGACCTCACCGATCACCACGATCGAGGGGGAGGCCAACTCCGCCTCACGAACCGCGACAGCCAACCCCTGGAGATCGGCGATCACGCTGCGCTGACCGCGCACGGTGCCCTGCTGCACCGCCGCCGCGGGGGTAGCGGGATCCAGACCACCGGCCATCAACTCCTCGCAAATGTGGGCCAGGTTGTGCAGCCCCATGTAGATCACCAGGCCATCGCTGCTGCGGGCCAGCCCGCGCCAATCCACTCCGGGGCGGCGCTTGTCGATCTCCTCATGGCCGGTCACAAACGTGACCGAGCTACCGGCACGCCGGTGCGTCACCGGGATCCCGAGATAGGCGGGAGCCGCAATGCCCGCCGTGACCCCCGGCACCACCTCCACCGGAACGCCGTGGCGCTCCAAATGGGCCGCTTCCTCACCACCGCGACCGAACAGAAACGGATCCCCACCCTTCAACCGCACCACGCAGCGATGGCGCGTGGCCAGCTCCACCAGCACGGCATTGGTGGAGGGCTGGGGCACGGAATGATGCCCGCGGCGCTTGCCCACGAAATGCCGTTCAGCCGTGGACGGCACCAGGTTCAGCACCTCGAGGGGCACCAGGGAGTCGTAGACGAGGGCATCACATTGGCCCAGTAGCCGCTGGGCCTTCACCGTGAGCAGATCGGGATCACCGGGGCCCGCACCCACCAGGTACACCGTGCCCAACGGGGCCACACTCATGGCTGCGCCTCCAGCACCTGCAGGAGGCAATCGCGGAAGCGGGGGCGCTGCAGCAGCGGCGCACCCACCACAGCCATCAGCTCATCGGTAAGCCGATTGGCGGCCAGGGCCAGGGGCAGGGCAGGGGCGTGGAGTGTCAGGCGCAGCTCGGCCAGATGCTCGGCACTGTATGGAGTGGCCCTGCAACGAAAACCACTACGGGCCGTCAGGGTGCCCAGATAGCGCCGGGCCAGGGGGCCCTCCAGCGGGTGATGCAGCAGCAAGGGCGGCTCAGGGGAGACCTCGCCTGGCAGCCCCAGCTCCTGCCCCTCCTCCCTCAGGGCTGCGATCCACTGAGGCCAGGCGCCCACAAAGGGCAGACGCCGAAGCTGGGCACCGGGCCGGATGGCCCGCAGCTGCTCCACGATCCGAGGCAGGTCGGATCGAACATGGGCCCCGGGAAGCAGCATTAACGGAGCAAGGGTGAGCGGCAGCGCGGCATCCAAGGGCATGCCCGCCCCATCCCGCAGCTGGTTGGGCATGCCCGCCGTGAGCGGATGGACCAGCACCGGAGCTTGCCGGCGCTCGGCTAACTGCTGCGCCAAGTGCCAGAGCTCATCAGGCACCACACCGCCGCTGCGGCCGTGGACCAGCAGAAGCATGGCGGTTGCCATCGGCGCAGAGCTCGCCAGGGTGTCGTCAGCCAGGGGGTATGACCATGCTGACGCCTGAGGTGATCACCCAGCGACGTCAACGGCAACAGCAGGCTCTGGGCAGCGACGTGCTGCGGTTCCGCGAGCTGATCGCCAAATTGGGCAGCGGAGAACGCACCAGCACGGGGCTCAGCCGCACCGAGGCCCAGGACGCCATGGAACGGCTACTCAGTGGCCAGGTGGCCCCTGCCCAGGCGGGTGCGTTTCTGATCGCCCATCGGCTGCGGCGACCCCGGCCCTGCGAAATGGCCGGGATGCTGGATGCCTATCGCCTCTTAGGCCCCTCTCTTCCCAACACCGGTCGCCGGGCGGTGAGCTTCGGCACCCCCTTTGATGGGCGCTGCCGCGATGCACCGGTGCTTCCGCTCACGGCGCTGCTGCTGAACGCCGCAGGCGTGGCTGTGGTGCTCCACGGCGGCGGCGCCATGCCGGTGAAATACGGGGCAACCCACGCCGAGTTGCTCGAGGCCCTGGGGCTACCCCTCCAGCGACAGAGCTGGGCTCGGATCAGCTCCCTATTCCAAGAACAGGGCTTGGCCTTGCTGCATCAGCCACGGCATTTTCCGCAGGCTGAAACCCTGATCCCGCTGAGGGAACTGATCGGCAAACGGCCACCGATCGCCACCCTGGAATTGCTTTGGAGTTGCTGCGGCGGCCCCTGCCTGCAGGTGAGTGGGTTCGTGCATGCCCCCACCGAGCAACTGGCCTGGAACACCTGGACCCTGCTGGAGCAACAGGAAGCGATGACAGTCAAGGGCCTGGAGGGGAGCGTGGATCTACCCAGCAGCCGGGTGAGCATTGCCGCCCATCACCGCCTGGGTTCACCCCCCGAGCGACTGGTGCTGCAGGCCCGCGACCATGGGCTGCGGGCGGAGGAGCCGGAGCTCACCAGCCTGGCCGCCTGGGGCCACCAGGCCCTGGCCGGCCTGCGTTGCGACGGACCACTGGTCAAGCCTCTGATCTGGAACGGCGGGTTCTATCTGTGGCGCTGTGGCCAGCAGGCAACCCTGGAGGGGGGCCTGGCCCAGGCGGAAGACCTGGTCCGCTCCGGTGCCATCGACGAGCGACGCCAATGGCTCCAGAGCCAACTGGCAGCCAGCCCCGTGGGATCGTGACGGGATCACCGGGCTGTGCGCCGTGCGCCTTTCGCGCCCCTCCACCTCCCTCTGCGCCTTCGTCACCCTGCTGAACGACCGGCTGGGGGAGAGCATCGTGTTTCCGTTGCTGCCCTACCTGCTGGCCAGCTTCACCAGCAACGGCCGCACCCTGGGCCTGTTGGCGGGCAGCTATGCCATCGCCCAATTTGCCTTCACCCCCCTGATCGGGGCCCTCAGCGATCGCTACGGCCGGCGGCCGGTGATCGCCGCCTGCGTGGCGGGATCGGTTCTGGGGCTGGGGCTGTTCGCCATCACCGTGAGCATCAACTGGCAGGCCCTGCCTTGGGCCGCCGGCGGAACCATTCCCTTGGCCCTGTTATTCACCGCACGGCTGATCGATGGGGTCAGCGGTGGCACCGCCGCCACCGCCGGCGCCGTGCTGGCGGACATCTCCAGCCCGGAAAACCGAGCCAAAGCCTTCGGACTGATCGGCGTGGCCTTTGGGCTGGGGTTCATCCTCGGCCCCGCCTTCGGGGGGCTGCTGGCCGGCATCAACGTGACCCTGCCGGTGTGGGCCGCCACTGGCTTTGCCCTGCTCAACCTGGGGCTGGTGCTGGGGCTGTTGCCGGAAACCCACCCCCCCGAAGCCCGGCGGGCCCTGCCCCGCAAGCGGGATCTCAATCCCCTCAGCGCCCTGCAACGGGTGTTCAGCAATCCGCAGGTGCGCCGCCTCTGCGCCGCCTTCTTCCTGTTTTTCCTGGCCTTCAACGGCTTCACCGCCGTGCTGGTGCTCTATTTCAAGCAGGCCTTCAACTGGGGGCCCGGCCTGGCCACCACAGCCTTCCTGGTGGTGGGGGTGGTGGCCACGGTGGTGCAGGGGGGCCTGATCGGCCCGCTGGTGCAGCGCTTCGGCGAATGGCGCCTCACCCTGGCGGGCCTCGGCTTCGTGATTGCGGGCTGCCTGCTGATCCCCCTGGCCACCCTCGACAACGCCCCACGGGTGGTGTTCAGCGCCGTGGCGATCCTGGCCCTGGGCACCGGCCTGGTGACCCCCTGCCTGCGGGCACTGGTGTCACGCCGCCTCGATACCGACGGCCAGGGGGCCGCCCTGGGCAGTCTGCAGGGACTGCAAAGCCTCGGCAGCTTCATCGGGCCGCCCCTGGCTGGCCTCGCCTACGACCTGCTGGGGCAGCGCAGCCCCTTCTGGTTGGGGATCGTGGTGCTGGGGGGCGTGGCGGTGTTGGTGGCCGGCGGTCTGAACTCTGGCAACCAGAACACCGAATCCAGGGCGATCTGATTGCTACGTTGCCAACACTGGGTTGGCGATACATGGCGGAACCGGTTGTTGCTCCGGAGCTCTACATCAACCGGGAGCTGAGCTGGGTCGCCTTCAATCAACGGGTGCTGGCGCAAGCCCTCAGTGAGCACACACCGCTGCTGGAGCAGGCCAAATTCAGCGCCATCTTCAGCAACAACCTCGACGAATTTTTCATGGTGCGGGTGGCTTCGCTGAAGTCACAGGTGGAAGCGGGCGTTCAGACCCTCAGCGACGACGGCCTCACCCCCACCCAACAGCTGGCCAGGGTGCGCGAAGCCCTGCATCCGCTGCTGGAGCAGCAGCAGGCCCACTACCGGCTCTACCTCAAGCACCAACTGGCGGAGGTGGGCGTTCAGCTGCTCGACTACACCCGCCTGAACAAACGGCAGCAGCAGTGGGTGAACACCTACTTCCAGAACGCCATCTTTCCGGTGCTCACACCGCTGGCGGTGGACCCGGCCCACCCCTTCCCGTTCATCAGCAACCTCAGCCTCAACATCGCCGCCCTGATCCGCGACCCCGATAGCGGCCAGCAGCAGTTCGCCCGGGTGAAGGTGCCGCAGAAAAATCTGCCGCGCTTCGTGGAGCTGCCTGGTGACCTCAGCGACCACGACCCCCAGCCGGTGTACACCGCCGTGCCCCTAGAGCAGGTGGTGGCCTTCAACCTGCAGCTGCTGTTCCCCGGCATGGAGGTGGAGGGCCACTACTTCTTCCGTGTCACCCGCGACGCCGACCTGGAACTGCGCGACCTGGAGGCCGACGACCTGATGGAGGCCCTGCAGCAGGGCCTGCGCAAACGCCGCATGGGCGGGGAGGTGGTGCGCCTGGAGGTGGCCAACGAGATGCCCGATGCGGTGGTGGATCTGCTGCTGGAGGGCACCGGCGTGGAGGCGGAAGACCTCTACCGAATCCAGGGCCCCCTCGGCCTCGATGACCTGATGAGCCTGATGGCGGTGCCGCTGCCCAAGCTCAAGGACAAGCCCCACCGCGGCCGCACCGCCGCCGCCCTGGCCCGGGCCCAGAAGAGCCTGCTGGAGGACGGCTCGATCAAAGCCGAGGAATTCGAAAGCATCTTCTCGGTGCTGCGCCGCGGTGATGTGCTGCTGCACCACCCCTTCGATCTGTTCTCCACCTCCGTGGAGGAGTTCATCAGCCAGGCCGCCGATGACCCCTCGGTGCTGGCCATCAAGATGACCCTCTACCGGGTGTCGAAGGATTCACCGATCATCGCCGCCCTGATCCGCGCCGCCGAAAACGGCAAGCAGGTGATGGCCCTGGTGGAGCTCAAGGCCCGCTTCGATGAGGACAACAACATCCAGTGGGCCCGCCAGCTGGAGCGCTCCGGCGTGCACGTGGTCTACGGCGTGATCGGCCTCAAGACCCACACCAAAATCGCGCTGGTGGTGCGCAAGGAAAAGGAGAAACTGCGCAGCTACTGCCACATCGCCACCGGCAACTACAACTCCCGCACCGCCCAGCTCTACACCGACCTAGGGCTGCTCTCCGCCCGCCCCGAACTGGGACAGGACCTGGCAGAACTGTTCAACTACCTCACCGGCTTCTCCAAACAGCAGAACTTCCGCAAGCTGCTGGTGGCCCCGGTCACCCTGCGCCAGCGCATGCAGGAGCTGATTCAACGGGAAACCGCGCACGCCCGTGCCGGCCGGCCCGCCGCCATCAAGGCCAAGATGAACGCCCTGGTGGACCCGGCGATCATCGCCCTGCTCTACGAAGCCTCCCAGGCCGGCGTGCAGATCGAGCTGGTGGTGCGCGGCATGTGCAGCCTGCGGCCGGGCTTGGAGGGCGTCAGCGACAACATTCGCGTGAGCAGCGTGATCGGTCGCTTCCTCGAACACTCACGCCTGTTCTGGTTTGCCAATGGCGGCAGCGATGAGATGTACATCGGCAGCGCTGATTGGATGGCCCGCAACCTGGATCGCCGCGTGGAGGCAGTGGTGCCCATTGAAGATCCGGAACTGCACGCACGGCTGCTGCGCCTGATCAACACGTACCTGAGCGACAACAGCACCGCCTGGGACATGCAGGCCGATGGCAGCTTCAGCCGCCGCATTCCTGAAGACGAAAGCATCGCCGTACAGGCCAGCTTGATGGCCGGTTGGAGACATGGACTGAGCAACGACGACGACGCGCCGTAACGCCCACTACAAAAGCTAAGAAAATCAAACGAAAAGACTGCGGCAAGTCTTCCAATTCGCCGTGTTCTGTTGATGGTGGTAGTGCTACATTCCGGCCAACCATTTACGGAGCCTGGGGCATGGGCGCACCTCAACACTCCACATCCCCTGAGTTGCCCGCAACGTCCCGCTCCCAAGCATCCAACCAACCCGCCAGGATCGCAGCACCGATGGAGTCCTCAGACGCCCGCGCTTCCCAGCGAAATGCAAACAGATCAACCACCCGAAACGCCGCATCCAAACAGAGCGGTCGCCTCAGTGCTGATTCGATCGGCTGGTATCTGAGCAACATCGGCCGCGTGCCCCTGCTCACCCCCGCCGAAGAAATCGAGCTGGCCCACCATGTGCAGGCCATGAAGCGACTGCAAGCACTGCCCGCTGAGCAACTCACACCGCGCCAAAACCATCAGATCCGGATGGGCACCCGGGCCCGCGATCGCATGATGGCCGCCAACCTGCGCTTGGTGGTGAGCGTGGCCAAGAAGTATCAGAACCAGGGCCTCGAACTGCTCGACCTGGTGCAAGAAGGGGCGATCGGCCTGGAGCGGGCCGTCGACAAGTTCGATCCCGCCATGGGCTACAAGTTTTCCACCTATGCCTACTGGTGGATTCGCCAAGGCATGACGCGCGCCATCGACAACAGCGCCCGCACCATTCGTCTGCCGATCCACGTGAGCGAAAAGCTCTCCAAGATGCGGCGCATCACCCGCGAACTCTCCCATCGCTTCGGCCGTCAGCCCAATCGTCTGGAAATGGCCCATGCCATGGGCATGACCCCCGATGAACTGGAGGAGCTGATCGCCCAGAGCGCCCCCTGCGCCTCCCTCGATGCCCATGCCCGCGGTGACGACGACCGCAGCACCCTCGGGGAACTGATTGCCGACCCCAACAGCAACGAATCCATGGATGGCATGGATCGCAGCCTGCAGAAGGAGCACCTCGGCACCTGGCTGTCCCAGCTCAATGAGCGGGAGCGCCGCATCATCGAACTGCGCTTCGGCCTGGCGGGCCAGGAGCCCCTGACGCTGGCGGAAATCGGCCGTCAGATCAATGTCTCCCGCGAGCGGGTTCGGCAGTTGGAATCGAAGGCGCTGCTGAAGCTGCGCCTGATGACCAACTACCAACAGGCCGCCTGAACCCGGCGCCGCTGCTGGGGGTTGCCGTCGTCGCAGCCTGGCTCGCCGTTGTGGTGGCCATGGCTCTGGTGGTGCGCCATCGCTGGCCCCAACAGCGGGAATGGAGCCGGAAACTGGTGCACATCGGCACCGGGCCGGTGGTGCTGTTGGCCTGGGCCTTCGGCATCGGCCGGGAGATCGCCCTACCGGTGGCGCTGTTGGTCACCGCCGCCACGGCCCTCAACCACCGGCTGCAGTTGCTGCCGGCCGTGGAGGACGTGGGTCGCCGCAGCTACGGCACCGTCGCCTACGGCGCGTCGATCGCCGTGCTGCTGGCCCTGTTCTGGCCGCAGCAACCCCTGGCGGTGGCCGCCGGGGTGCTGGTCATGGCCTTCGGGGATGGCCTGGCGGGGCTGGTGGGCCCTGCCCTGCCCTCACGGCGTTGGCAGCTCTGGGGTCAGACCAAATCCCTAGCGGGCACCGGCTGCATGCTGATCGCGGCGTTACTCGTGCTGGTGCTGCTCACGATCCTGGCAACGGCGAGCGGCCAAACGGCTCCACCCCTGCAGGCCTGCCTCGGATTGGCGGTGCTCGCCACGGCCCTGGAGCAGTGGAGCGTGTTCGGCATCGACAACCTGAGCGTGCCCGTGCTCACCGGGATGCTGTGGAGCCAGTGGAGCGGCTGAGACGCCTCACACCAAAGCCACAGGCTGGGTTTGGGCACTGGCCACGGCTCCGGCCAGCTCCTGCAGCAGCTCCCGGGTGGTGCCCAGATCAATGCAGGCATCGGTGATGCTCTGGCCGTAGGTGAGCTGGGAGAGATCGGCTGGGATTTTCTGGTTGCCCGCCACCAGATGGCTCTCGATCATCACGCCCATCACATGGCGGCTGCCGCTGCGCAGCTGCTCGGCCACCTGGGCGGCCACCTCCCCCTGACGGCGGTAGTCCTTGTTGGAGTTGCCGTGGCTGCAATCCACCATCACCCGAGCCGGTAGCCCCTCCTTCTCCAGGGCGGCGGCGGCGCTCTCAATCGCTTCGGCGTGGTAGTTGGTGCCCTGTTTGCCGCCGCGCAGCACCAGGTGGCCATCGGGGTTGCCAGTGGTGGTCACGATCGCGGCGTGCCCCTCCTGGTTGATGCCCAGGAAATTGTGGGGACGGGCCGCCGCCTCCATGGCGTTGATGGCGGTGATGGCACTGCCATCGGTGCCGTTCTTGAAACCGATCGGCATCGACAGCCCCGAGGCCATCTCCCGGTGGGTCTGGCTCTCGGTGGTGCGGGCGCCGATGGCGGTCCAGCTGATCAAATCAGCGATGTACTGGGGCACCACCGGATCCAGCAGTTCCGTGGCGGCGGGCAGCCCCATGTCCGCCAGGTGCAGCAGCAGGCCACGGGCCAGCCGCAGGCCGGTGTTGATGTCGTAGCTGCCATCAAGGTGGGGATCGTTGATCAGCCCCTTCCAACCCACGGTGGTGCGCGGCTTCTCGAAATACACCCGCATCACCACCTCCAGCTGATCGCGGTGGCGGCGGTGCTCCTCCGCGATGGCGGCGGCGTACTCCTGGGCCGCCTGCACGTCGTGCACCGAGCAGGGGCCCACGATCACCAGCAGGCGCGAATCCTCACCCCGCAGGATGGCCTTGATCCGCTCGCGGGCTTCGCGCACCGTGGCGGCCGCCGTCTCCCCCAACGGCAATTCGCCGTGCAAGAGGGAGGGCGCCACCAGCGGCCGCGTTTCCACCACGTGGAGATCGGAGGTGGGGATCATGCCGGCAGCCGCAGGGCAACGCAGGGGACAGACCAGCCTAAAAGCCCGATTGCAGCCGTTGTCACCAGAACGGGGGGGGTGGCAAAGAACAATGGGTGTCACGTCACAGTTCGTCAGGTCCCCAAGGACCCCTGCGCCGATGGTTGCCAGCAGCTTCCTGTCCGAGTACCGCACCGCCGCCGCGGAACGGGAAGCCCAGGGGGTGCCGGCCCTGCCGCTCACCGCCCCCCAAGCCGAAGCCCTCACCGAGCTGCTGGCGGCCCCGCCCGCCGGCGAAGACGCCTTCCTGCTGCACCTGCTGCGTGAACGCATCCCCCCGGGGGTGGATGAGGCCGCCTACGTGAAGGCCAGCTGGCTCAGCGCCGTGGCCCAGGGCACCGCCACCAGCCCCCTGGTGAGCCCTGTGGAGGCGGTTCAGCTGCTGGCCACCATGATTGGCGGCTACAACGTCGGCGCCCTGATTGCGCTGCTCTCCAGCCCTGACGCCAGCATCGCCGAGGCCGCCGCCACAGGGCTCAGCCGCACCCTGCTGGTGTACGACGCCTACAACGATGTGCTGGAACTGGCGGCCTCCAACCCCTACGCCCAGCGGGTGATCGACAGCTGGGCCGCCGCCGCATGGTTCACCGCCAAGCCGGAGCTGCCGGCGGAAATCACCGTGACAGTGTTCAAGGTGGAGGGCGAAACCAACACCGACGACCTCTCCCCCGCCACCCACGCCACCACCCGGCCGGACATCCCGCTCCACGCCATGGCGATGCTGGAGACCCGCATGCCCGGCGGCCTGGAGCAGATCGCCCAGCTGAAGCAGAAGGGGTACCCCGTGGCTTATGTGGGCGACGTGGTGGGCACCGGCAGCTCCCGTAAATCCGCCATCAACTCGGTGCTCTGGCACACCGGCACCGACATCCCCCATGTGCCCAACAAGCGCAGTGGCGGCGTGGTGCTGGGGGGCAAGATCGCGCCCATCTTCTTCAACACCGCCGAGGACTCCGGCGCCCTGCCAATCGAATGCGATGTCACCGGTCTGAGCAGCGGTGATGTGATCACCATCCGCCCCTACGCCGGCACGATCGAGCGCGCCGCCGGCGAAGCCAAGGCCGGGGAGATCGTGGCGCGCTTCGAGCTCAAGCCCAGCACGATCACCGATGAAGTGCGCGCCGGCGGCCGCATCCCCCTGCTGATCGGCCGCTCCCTCACCGACAAGGTGCGCGCCCAGCTGGGCCTGCCCGCCAGCGACCTGTTCATCCGCCCCACCGCCCCGGCCGACAGCGGCAAGGGCTTCACCCTGGCCCAGAAGATGGTGGGCAAGGCCTGCGGCCTGGCGGGCGTGCGCCCCGGCACCAGCTGCGAGCCGCTGATGACCACCGTGGGCTCCCAGGACACCACCGGGCCGATGACCCGCGATGAGATGAAGGAGCTGGCTTGCCTGGGCTTCTCCGCCGACTTGGTGATGCAGAGCTTCTGCCACACCGCGGCCTACCCCAAGCCAGTGGACCTCAAAACCCACGCCGAACTGCCCGACTTCATCAGCTCCCGCGGCGGCGTGGCCCTGCGCCCCGGCGACGGCATCATCCACAGCTGGCTGAACCGCATGCTGCTGCCGGACACGGTAGGGACCGGCGGCGACAGCCACACCCGCTTCCCCCTAGGGATTTCCTTCCCCGCCGGCTCCGGCCTGGTGGCCTTCGCCGCCGCCATCGGCGCCATGCCGCTGGACATGCCCGAATCGGTGTTGGTGACATTCAGCGGCTCCCTGCAGCCGGGCGTGACCCTGCGGGACGTGGTCAACGCCATCCCCTACGTGGCCATCCAGCAGGGGCTGCTCACCGTGGCCAAGGAGGGCAAACAGAACGTCTTCAACGGCCGGATCATGGAGATCGAAGGCCTGCCTGATCTCAAGCTCGAACAGGCCTTTGAGCTCACCGACGCCACCGCCGAGCGCTCCTGCGCCGGCAGCACCATCAAGCTCTCGGTGGAGACGGTGAGCGAGTACCTGCGCAGCAACGTGGCCCTGCTCAAGAACATGATTGCCCGCGGCTACAGCGACGCCCGCACCCTGGCCCGCCGCATCAAGGCCATGGAGGCCTGGCTGGCCAACCCGGTGCTGCTGGAGGCCGACGCCGATGCCGAGTACGCCGCCGTGATCGAGATCGACCTCGACCAGATCACCGAACCGATCCTGGCCTGCCCCAACGACCCTGACAACGTGAAAACGCTCACGGAGGTGGCCGGCAACCGCATCGATGAGGTGTTCATCGGCTCCTGCATGACCAACATCGGCCACTACCGCGCCGCCGCCACGGTGCTGGAGGGCCAGGGGGAGAACAGCGCCCGCCTCTGGGTCTGTCCCCCCACCCGCATGGATGAGGAGATGCTCAAGCAGGAGGGCTACTACGCCATCTTCGAGAAGGCGGGCTCCCGCATGGAGATGCCCGGCTGCTCGCTATGCATGGGCAACCAGGCCCGCGTGGAGGACAACACCACCGTGTTCTCCACCAGTACCCGCAACTTCAACAACCGCCTCGGCAACGGCTCCCAGGTGTATCTGGGCAGCGCCGAACTGGCGGCCGTGTGCGCTCAGCTGGGCCGCATCCCCACCAAGGAGCAGTACCTGGCCATCGCCGCCGCCAAGATCGACCCCCGCGGCGCCGAGCTCTACCGCTACCTCAACTTCGACCAGATCGAGGGCTTCGAGGACAGCGGCCGGGTGGTGAGCGCCGAGCAGGAAGCCAGAGTGCTGGCGGAAGTGTGAGGCGCCGCTGAACCAGGAAACCCTGCTGTTCGAGCCCGCCCAGCCCCAGGCCGGGGCACTGCGGGCGGTGCTGGCCTTCCCCAGCACCTACAGCGTGGGCATCACCAGCCTCGGGTTTCAGGTGGTGTGGGCCACCCTGGCCCGCCGCGCCGACGTGGACGTGCGGCGCCTGTTCACCGATCAGGGGGATCCCCCCCATGGCGGCCAGCGGGGCCGCGGCCCCGACCTGGATCTGTTCGGCCTCTCCCTGAGCTGGGAGCTGGACGGGCCCGTGCTGCTGGACTTGCTGGAGCAGCAGCGCATCCCCCTCTGGGCGGCCGAACGCGGTGACCACGACCCAATCGTGTTTGGAGGCGGGCCGGTGCTCACCGCCAACCCGGAGCCGCTGGCCCCCTTCTTCGATGCGGTGCTGTTGGGGGATGGCGAGCTGCTGCTGCCGGCCTTCCTCGATGCCCTGCAGGACTGCCGCACGGCGCCGCGGGCCCAGCGGCTGCGGTCCCTGGCCCAGGTGCCGGGGGTGTACGTGCCCAGCCTCTATGCCCCGCGCTATGGCGCCGAGGGCCAGCTGCTGGGGGTCGAGCCCACGGAGCCCGACATCCCGGCCACGGTGGCCAAACAGACCTGGCGCGGCAACACCCTGAGCCACTCCACGGTGATCACCCCGGAGGCCGCCTGGCCCTCGATTCACATGGTGGAGGTGGTGCGCAGTTGCCCTGAGCTATGCCGCTTCTGCCTGGCCAGCTATCTCACCCTGCCGTTCCGCACCCCCAGCCTCGATGACGGCCTGATCCCGGCGGTGGAGGCTGGCCTGGGGGCCACCCAACGGCTGGGGCTGCTGGGGGCTTCGGTGACACAGCACCCACAATTCGCAGAGCTGCTGCAGTGGCTGGATCACGAGCGATTCGAGGGAACCCGCGTCAGCGTGAGTTCGGTGCGGGCCGCCACGGTGACCCAGGAGCTGGGGCGCATCCTGGCCAAACGCGGCAGCAAATCGCTCACGATCGCGATCGAGAGCGGCAGCGAGCGCATGCGCCAGGTGGTGAACAAGAAGCTCGCCACCGAGGAGATCTATGCCGCTGCCCGCTACGCCAAGGAGGGGGGCCTCAGCGGGCTCAAGCTCTACGGGATGGTGGGGCTCCCCAGCGAGCAGGAGGCGGATGTGGAAGCCACCGCCGAGCTGCTGCTCGCGCTCAAGAAAGCCACCCCCGGCCTGCGCCTCAGCCTGGGGGTGAGCACCTTCGTACCCAAGGCCCACACCCCCTTCCAATGGCAGGGGGTGCGCCCGGAGGCGGAGAAGCGGCTCAAGCTGCTGGCCAAACGGCTCAAACCCAAGGGGATCGAACTGCGGCCCGAGAGCTATGGCTGGAGCGTGATCCAGGCGCTGCTCTCCCGCAGCGACCGGCGGCTGGCGCCGGTGATCGTCGCCGCCCGGGGACGCCACGACAGCCTCGGAGGCTGGAAACAGGCCTACCGCCAGATCGGCTCCAGCGACATCACCCCGCCCTTGCCCAGTTGGGAGTCAGTGGTGCATGCCCCCTGGTCAGGGGAGCAGGTGCTGCCTTGGACCCACCTGCAGGGGCCCCTGCCGGTTACGACCCTGCGGCAGCACCACGATCAGGCCCTGAGCTGAGCCGGCCGCGCAGGCCCACCAACAGGATCCAGCCCGCAATGTTCAGCCGGCTGTCGTACATGGGGATATCGGTGGCGTGCAGAGCCACCAGCACCAGGGTCGCGGCCCACCAGGCCCGCTCGAACAGCCGATCGCTGGCCATGCCCGCCGCGGCCGTGCGCCACAGCAGCCAGAGCACGAGGCCCACCAGGCCCAGCGCCACCGGCCAACCGTGGCTCTGGGCCAGATCGAGGGCGATGTTGTGCGGGTGGTTGATGAAATAGCCCGCCCGCTCCTGGTAGATGGCCCCAAACGACTGGGCCCCCCAGCCGAACCAGGGCCGCTGGCTGATCAGCTGCACCGCCATGATCCACAGGCTCATGCGGGTGAGGGCTTCGGGGCGCACCCCCTGGGAGTTGAAATCGTTGAGCCGCCCCCAGACCGACTGGGGCACCAGCTCCCGCAGGGGCGTCTGCAGCGCCGCCGGCACCCCCGGCAGGGTGGCCAGCAACACCGGCAGCAACGCCAGCAGCAACACCGGCAGGAACCACAACCACCGGCCCGGCCCCAACACCACGGGTAGGGCCAGCACCAGGGCACCCCAGCCGTTGCGCGAGTCGGTGGCGGCCAACGCCGCCACCTGGGCCACCACGATGGCCAGGCTGGTGAGCCAGGCCAACCGCAGCGAGCCCCCTGCTCGCCATTGGCGCACGTGCTGCAACCAAGCGGCCAGGGCCAGTGGCCAGGTCATCGCCAGCCAGCCGGCCGTGACGTTGGCGTATTCGAACAGGCCCGACAGGCGGCCCGGCGGGTTGCCGCCGGCCTGCACCCACCAGATCACAGCGCCGCCGAACAATTGGAACGGCCCCTGCCAGCCCAGCAGCATCTGGCCAAGGCCCGTGATCAGCACCGGCACCGTGCCGGCCACGAACCACAGGGCCAGCCGCCGGCGGGCCGACTCCGTGGCCAGATAGGGCTGAAAACCCCAGAACGCCCAGAAGAACGGCAACCAGTTGGCCAAGCCGATCCAGGCCAACCAACCGCTGGGGGCGCTGAAGCAACCCAGGGCCATCCACAGGGCCACCGCGGCCAGCACCAGATTGAGCCGGTCTTGCCACCAGGGCGCCCGCCGCTGACACCCCTGAATCAGCGCCACCAGCAACAGCAGGCCCGCCAACAGGGCACTGGCGGGCAGCACCAGCAGGGCCAGTTGAAAACAACGCCAGCCCAGGGGGGCCGCCTGGGGCGGTCGCTCGCCATCCAACCAGGTCTGGAGGCGACTCATTCGAACACCGCGGTGCGACCGCGGTAGACGATCACCTGACGCTTCAGGTGCAGGCGCACCGCCCGGGCTAGGGCCAGGCGTTCGGTGTCGCGGCCCTTGCGTATCAGGTCTTCCACCTCGTCGCGATGGCTCACGGACACAGTGGACTGCGCAATGATCGGCCCCCCATCGAGCTCCTCGGTGACGTAGTGGGCCGTGGCTCCGATCAGCTTCACGCCCCGCTCCCAGGCCCGGTGATAGGGCTGGGCCCCTTTGAAGGCCGGCAGGAAGGAATGGTGAATGTTGATCACCCGGGGGAAGGCATCGGGGGGATCGAACGCCGCCAGGAACGTGGGGGTGAGCACCTGCATGTACTTGGCCAGCACCACCAGCTCGATGCCGTGCTCCGCCAGCAACTCCAGGTGCCGCGCCTCCGCCTGCCCCCGGGTGTCGGCGCTGATGGGCACATGTTCAAAACGGGCACCGAACTCCGCCGCGATCGGGGCCAGGTCGGGATGGTTGGCGATCACCAGGGGCACCCGCATGGGCAGCTCACCGGTGCGCACGCGCCAAAGCAGATCCAGCAGGCAATGGTCCTGCTTGCTCACGAAGATCGCCACCGGTGGGTGGCAATCGGAGAAGGTCACGCTGAACGCACCGCCCAGCCGTTCCGCCAGGGAGGCCGCAGCCGCCGGAATCGCCTCCCGTGGCAGACCAAACCCCTGCAGCTGCCATTCGATGCGGCTGAGGAACAGCCCTGCACCCTGATCACTGTGGTGATCGGCATGCACGATGTTGCCGCCGTTGGCTGCCACCCAGCCGGAGAGCTCCCGCACCAGACCCGGCTGATCCGGGCAGATCATCTGGAGGATGGCGGTGGCTGCCGTCATGGGGAGGGGCAAGAACGCCGGCGTCCGCATTGTGCCGGCCAGCGGCACCTCCAAGCCCTGCAACCGTTAACGGGACATCGCCCAGGGGCAAACACCCTGGGTAAAGTCCCGCTACCAGCGTTTCCGCCATGGCCGCCCAGCTGTTCACCCACGCCGCCAGCGCCCTCCGCCGGCTGGGGGCACTTGCCCTGGCGATGGTGCTCTGCATCGGCCTGGCGGCCTGCGACAGCGGCAGCCGCAAGGCGGCCAGCCTCAGCGCCGACGACATCGCCACCATCGAGCGCCAGGCCGAAGGCTTCCTGGCGGCCCGCGACCGCCTGCCCGAGCTGGCCAGTCTGGTGAACGAGCGCGACTGGACCTTCACCCGCAACCTGATCCACGGCCCGATGCAGGAAGTGGGCCGCGAAATGCTGTACATCAACCAGCGCCTGCTGCCCGCCGAGCGGCCCGAGGCCACCAAGCGCGCCGATGCCCTCAAAACCGCCTTGGCCGAACTGGATGAAGCCGCCCGCCTGCAGGATTCCAACAACCTGAGCAAGGCCTACATCAAGGTGGCCAGCGGCTTCGGCCTCTACGCCCAGGTGCTGCCCGCCCAGGTACAGGCCGACCTCAAGCAGAGCTGACCTCTCTGAAGCCGCCCACCGATCCGAGCGCCACCATCGCGGTGGTGGGCGCTGGGATGGTGGGCCTGGCGGTGGCCTGGCTGCTCTGCCGCCAGGGCCATCGCGTTGAGCTGATCGCTCCCGCAGATTCAGATCGAACCCCTGGTCGCAGCGGCAGCGCCGCCGCCCTGGGCCTGCTGATGGCCCAGGTGTACCGGCGCAGCAGCGGCCGCGGCTGGCGGCTACGGCAGCAATCCCAGGCCCTCTGGCACAGCTGGCGCCAGGAGCTGGCCCAACGGGGCCACCCCATCCCCTACCGCCCGGGGCTGCTGCAGCTGGCCGCCACGGCCGAGGAGCTGGAGGCCCAGAGGCGGCTGGTGGAGCAGCGCCAGGCCCAGGGGCTGCCGCTGCAGCTGCTAGACCGAGCCGCGTTGCACGCCCTGGAGCCCCCCCTGCCCGAAGCGGCCCTGGGGGGCGTGCTCTCGCCGGCGGATGGGCAACTCGATCCGATCGCCGCCATGGCTGCCCTGCGGGTCGATGCCCAGGCGGCGGGGCTGCAGACGCGGACGGCGACCGTGGAGCGCATCAGCCGCGGGGTCGGCGGCGCGGAGCGCTGGCTGGTGCACGGCCACGATGGCCGCACCTGCGCCTGCCGCTGGCTGGTGGTAAGCGCCGGGCTGGGCAGTGCCGCCCTGGTGGAGCCCCTGGGACACGAACGCCCCCAGGGGCCGGTGTTGGGCCAGGCCCTGGAGTTGCAGATCCCCAGCGGCTGCGGCGACCCCAGCACCTGGCCGGGCAGTGTCAGCTGGGGGGGCATCAACCTGGTGCCACGGCCCGAGGGACGGCTCTGGCTGGGGGCCACCCTCGAACCGGGCGCCATGGCAGATCCAGGCCCCCTGGCGGATCTGCGGCACCTGGGGGGGCAGGCCCCGGACTGGCTGCGCCAGGCCCAGGTGGTGGAGCACTGGCAGGGCCTGCGGGCCCGGCCCCTGGGGCGTCCGGCTCCGCTGCTGGAACAGCTGGAACCTGGGCTGCTGTTGGCATCCGGGCACTACCGCAACGGCGTGCTGCTGGCCCCGGCCAGCGCCGCCTGGGTGGCAGAGCACATTGCCACCGGTGACGCCCCCGAAAGGCATTAACCCTCTGCGAATGCAGACTTAACCTGCGGGAAACCACCGGCGACGCCCCATGCCGCGCTCCTTCCGCCACTGCGTTCCCCAGCTGGGTAGCGCGCTCGGCTTGATTGGTGCCTTGGCCCTGAGCGGCTGCGGCAGCTCCGGCAGCCTGCAGGGGGCCGGGGCCACCTTCCCCGCACCGCTGTACCAGCGCTGGTTCCAGGACCTGGCCGGCCAGGGGGGCACCAAGGTGAACTACCAATCCGTGGGCAGCGGCGCCGGCGTGCGCCAGTTCGAGGGGGGCACCGTGGATTTCGCCGCCTCCGATAAACCCCTCAGCGCCGAGGAGGCCGCGGCCATCCCCCGCGGAGCGGTGCAGATCCCGATGACCGCCGGCGCCATCGCCGTGGCCTACAACCACCCCGGCTGTGCCCTCAAGCTCACCCAGGCCCAGCTGGTGAGCATCTTTGAAGGCAAGCTGCGCAACTTCAAGCAGCTGGGCTGCGCCGATCTACCCATCAAGGTGGTGTTCCGCTCCGACGGCTCCGGCACCACCTACAACTTCACCAAGTCGCTGGCGGCCTTCAGCCCCAGCTGGAAGAACGGCCCCGGCGCCGCCAAGTCGGTGAGCTGGCCCACCGGCATCGGAGCCAAGGGCAACGAGGGGGTAGCCGCCAGCCTGCAGCAGGTGAAGGGAGCCATCGGCTACGTGGAAAGCGCCTATGTGCGCGGGGCCCTGCAGGCAGCCGCCCTGCAGAACGCCGGCGGCGCTTACGCCAAGCCCACCGTGGCCGAAGCCGCCCAGGCCCTGGCCAGCATCGACCTGGGGCCCGACCTCACCGGCAGCAACCCCAACCCCCAGGCGGGGTATCCGATCACCACCTTCACCTGGGTGCTGCTCTACCGCAGCGGCAACGGCGCCAAGCTGCCGGCCCTGCAGAAGACCTTCCGCTACACCCTTAGCGATGCCGCCCAGGCGGGAGCCCCAGCCCTGGGCTACATCAGCCTGCCGGCGCCAGTGCTGCAGAAGGCCCGTGCGGCCCTCGCCACGGTGGGGCCCTGAGGTCTGCGCCCCCCAGGCAGCAAAAAGCCCCCCGAACGGGGGGCTATTGAGGATCGGTTCAGGCGGGGGCTGCACGCCCCGATGCCTCACTTGCTCTCGGTGAATTCGGCGTCGATCACGTCGTCACCGGCGGCGCTGGAGCCCGCACCACTGCCGTTGCCACCCGGGGCCGCAGCGCCATCGGCACCGGCGGCCTGCTGGTACACCGCCGCACCGGCGGCGTAGAGGGCCTGCTGCAGGGTCTCAAGCTCGGACTTCATGGTGTCGAAGTCTTCCTTCTCGATCGCCTCCTTGAGCTTGGCGGAGGAGGCCTCCACCTTGGCCTTGTCCTCGGCGCCCACCTTGTCGCCCAGTTCGCCCAGCTGCTTCTCGGCCTGGTACACCAGGGTTTCGGCCTGGTTCTTGAGGTCGATGCGCTCGCGCTTCTCCTTGTCGGCGGCGGCGTTGGTCTCGGCATCCTTCACCATCTTGTCCACCTCGTTTTCACTGAGGGTGGAGGCACCGGTGATCGAGATGCTCTGCTCCTTCCCGCTGCCTTTGTCCTTGGCGGTGACACTCAGGATGCCGTTGGCATCGATGTCGAAGGTCACTTCGATCTGAGGCACGCCACGGGGGGAGGGGGGGATGCCATCGAGGCGGAAGGTGCCGAGCGACTTGTTGTCGCTGGCCATCTCACGCTCACCCTGCAGCACGTGGATCTCCACGTTGGTCTGCCCATCCACCGCCGTGGAATACACCTCGGTCTTCTTGGTGGGGATGGTGGTGTTGCGGGTGATCATCTTGGTCATCACGCCGCCAAGGGTCTCCACGCCGAGGGAGAGGGGCGTCACATCCAGCAGCAGGATGTCCTTCACCTCACCGGCCAGCACGCCGCCCTGGATAGCGGCACCCACGGCCACCACCTCATCGGGGTTCACCGTCTGGTTGGGGTCCTTACCGGTGATGCGCTTCACCAGTTCAAGCACCGCCGGGATGCGGGTGGAACCACCCACCATCACGATCTCGTCGAGCTCGGAGGAGGAGAGCTTGGCGTCCTTGAGGGACTGCTCCACCGGCACGCGGCAACGGTCGATCAGCTTGCTGGCCAGCTCCTCGAACTTGGCGCGGGTGAGGGTGAGATCGAGGTGCTTGGGGCCCTCCGGGGTGGCCGTGATGAACGGCAGGTTGATCTCGCTCTGGGTGGCGCTGGAGAGTTCGATCTTGGCCTTCTCCGCCGCCTCGGTGAGGCGTTGCAGGGCCTGCTTGTCGCTGCGCAGATCAATGCCTTCGTTGGCCTTGAAGGTGTCGGCCAAGTAATCGACGATCACCTTGTCGAAGTCGTCGCCGCCCAGGTGGGTGTCACCGGAGGTGGAGAGCACTTCGAACACCCCGTCGCCCACCTCGAGCACGGACACGTCGAAGGTGCCGCCGCCCAGGTCGAACACCAGGATGCGCTCGTTGCTCTTCTTGTCGAGGCCGTAGGCCAGGGCCGCCGCGGTGGGCTCGTTGATGATCCGCAGCACCTCGAGACCGGCGATCTTGCCGGCGTCCTTGGTGGCCTGACGCTGGGAGTCGTTGAAATAGGCGGGCACGGTGATCACCGCCTGGGTGACCGACTCACCGAGGTACTTGCCGGCGTCCTCCGCCAGCTTGCGCAGCACCTGGGCGCTCACCTCCTCAGGGGCGAACTGCTTGTTGAGCACCGGGCACTTCACCTTGACGTTGGCGCCGGCCTTCTCCACGCCGTAGCTCACCTCCTTCGACTCTTCGTTCACCTCGTCGACCCGACGGCCGATGAACCGCTTCACCGAATAGAAGGTGTTTTCGGGGTTCATCACCGCCTGACGCTTGGCGATCTGCCCCACCAGCTGGTCCTGGTTTTTGGTGTAGGCCACCACCGAGGGCGTGGTCCGGAAACCCTCGGCATTGGCGATCACGGTGGGCTTGCCGCCCTCCATCACCGCCACGCAGCTGTTGGTGGTGCCAAGGTCGATACCGACAACCTTGCCCATGGATGACCTCTGAACTGAAGGCATCCTCAACAGCCGGCCCGGCATGGGGCTAGGTGTGGTTGCCGAACCGTTCCCGTACCCACCGTCTGAGCACCGTGAGCAGCCAACCCCCCATCAGCGGCACCACCGCCATCGTGGGGGTGCTCGGCGACCCGGTGCATCACTCGCTCTCCCCGGTGATGCAGAACGCGGCCCTGCAGGCCATGGGGCTCGACTGGGTGTTCCTGGCCCTGCCTGCTCCTGCGGGCGAACTCGCCACGGTGGTGCGGGCCCTCGAGGCGTTGGACTGCCGGGGCCTGAACGTCACCATCCCCCACAAACACAGCGTGGCGGCCCTCTGCCGGGAGCTCAGCCCCCTGGCCCAGCGGCTGGGGGCCGTGAACGTGCTGGTGCCCCTGGACGGTGGCGGCTGGCACGGCACCAATACCGATGTGGAGGGGTTCTGCGCACCGCTGCGCCGTGATGGGCGCCAGTGGCAGGGCCAGCGAGCGGTGGTCTTGGGCTGCGGTGGCAGCGCCCGGGCCGTGGTGGCCGGCCTGGTGGAGCTGGGCTGCGGCCGGATCACCCTGGCGGGCCGCCGCCCCGAGGCCCTGGCCGCCTTCCAGGCGGATGTGCAGGGCTGGGCCCCCCAGCTGCAGACCCTCGCCTGGGGGAATGGGGTCGCGGGGGCACTGGCCGAAGCCGACCTCTTGGTGAACACCACACCGGTGGGCATGGCCTCCGCCAGTGATCCCAGCGCCGCCGAGGGCTGCCCGCTGACCCCGGCGGAGCTGGCGGCACTCCCCCCCAGCGCCTGGGTGTACGACATCATCTACACGCCTCGGCCCACCCAGCTGCTGCGCCAGGCGGCTAGCCGCGGCTGCCAGGGCCTCGATGGGCTGGAGATGCTGGTGGAGCAAGGGGCAGCCGCCCTGCGGCTGTGGAGCGGCCAAGCCACGGTGCCGGTGGAGGTGATGCGCCAGGCACTGCTGGAACGGCTGCCATAGCCTCACTGCAGCAACCGACGGCGCCCGTCCATGGCCGAGATCCCCGCGTGGCAACGGCCGCTGGCCGTGCTGGCCTACCTGCTGCCCTGGAGCGCCGCGCTGCCCTTCGGCACATCCCTCGACAACCTCTTCCCGGCCCTGCAGTGGCTGGTACTGCCCGCCCTGCCGCTGGTGATGCTGGAGCGCAGCGTGCCCTTCGGCGGCTTCCTGCTGTTCCTGGTGCTGTTCCTGGCGGTGGTGCGCAATCCGCGGGTGCCCTATTTCCTGCGTTTCAACGTGCTGCAGGCGATCCTGCTGGACATCGTGCTGGTGGTGCTGTCGCTGGCGTTCCAGCTGCTGCGCCTCGGCAGCCTGGGCTTTGCCGGCCGCACCCTCGCCAACACCGTGTTCCTGGGGGTGCTGGTGCTGCTGCTGTTCGCCCTGGTGCAGTGCCTGCGCGGCAAGGAGGCTGACATTCCCACCCTGTCGGAAGCGGTGCGCATGCAGCTGTAGGGTGGACGATCCGTCGCTGGTGCACAGGGGATTCGCCCCGCACCGCCAGCCACCGTTCCCTTCGGCGTCCACAGCGGATCGCGCAAGTCATGTCGCAGCCCTACTACGAAACGATGTACATCCTTCGTCCGGACATTCCGGAGGAAGAGGTGGAGACCCATGTCACCAAGTACCGCGATCTGGTGACCGAAGCCGGCGCTGAGGTGCTCGACTGCCAGATGCGCGGCAAGCGCCGCTTGGCCTATCCGATCGCCAAGCACAAGGAAGGCATCTACGTGCAGCTGGCCCACAACGGTGACGGCCAGCAGGTGGCCACCCTCGAGCGGGCCATGCGCCTCAGCGAGGACGTGATCCGCTATCTCACCGTCAAGCAGGACGGTCCCCTGCCCGCCCCCCGCAGTGGCCCCGTGCCCCAGGCCGCCAGCGAAGCCGCTGCCCTGGAAACCGCCGAGGCCTGAAGCCTCCACAACCCTGTCCAGGCTTGAAACCCACCGAACCCTTCGTTAGGGTTTGGTGGGCTTTTTGTTGTGGCAATCAGGGGCAATGATCGAGCCCGAGGGTCACCAACCAGCCGCCCCGAACGCGATCCCCGACGCGCTGGATGGGGTGCAGGACGCCGACTGGCGGGTGATCCCTGACACCAACGCGCCACATCCCGACGAACTGCAGCGGGCCCTGGCCAGCACCGAACGCCAGCTGGCCGAGGCGCGGCTGCAGATCACCGAGCTGGAATCGCTGCTGCAGGATCTGCCCGAGATCTTCGAGCGCAAATTTGTCCAGCGCCTGCAACCGGTGCTGGAGCGCCAGGAGCAGCTCTTAGCCGACAACCGGGAGCTGCAGCACCAGATCCGGCGACTGGCCCCGGCCCCCGGCGAGGTGCGGTTGCGGTTCAATCCCGAGGCCGCCAGCGGCGGGGCCGTGCAACTGCCGCAACTGCCGCAGCCGGCTTCGGGGCACCGCCAGGGCTGGGGGGAGCGCATCGGCCGACGGCGGCGCGCCGCCTGATCGCGCCGCTGGCCCCACGGGCTCAGCGCTGGCTGGCGGCCCAGAGGCGGGTGGGCAGACCCCACACGTAGATGAACCCCTCCGCCGCGCGGTGGTCGAAGCGGTCTCCGGCGTCGTAGGTGGCCATGTCGGGCACGTAGAGGCTGTTGGCGCTGCTGCGGCCCACCACCGTGGCGTTGCCCTTGTGCAGCTTCACCCGCACCGTGCCGTTCACCGTGCGCTGGGTGCGGTCAATGAAGCCGTCGAGCGCATCCTTGAGCGGGCCATACCAAAGGCCCTGGTACACCTGATCAGCCCACTGCTGCTCCAGCTGACGCTTGCTGCGCAACACATCGGCCGCCAGGGTGAGGCTCTCCAGCTCTTGGTGGGCCTTGATCAGCAGCAACAGCCCGGGGGTCTCGTAGATCTCCCGACTCTTGATGCCCACCACCCGGTTTTCGATCATGTCCAACCGGCCGAACCCATGGGCACCGGCCAGGGCATTGGCGCGGCGGATCAGGTTCACCGGATCGAGCCGCACGCCATCGATGCTCACCGGATTGCCCTGCTCAAAGCCGATCTCCACCACCTGGGCTTGATCAGGGGCCGCATCCACGCTCACGGTGAGGGCGTAGATCTCTTCCGGCGGCTCCACGTTGGGGTCCTCCAGCGGACCCGCTTCAATCGAACGCCCCAGCAGGTTGAGGTCGATCGAATAGGGCGACTTCTTGCTCACCGGTGAGGGGATGCCGCAGCGCTCGCCGTAGGCGATGGTTTCCTCACGGCTCATGCCCCACTCCCGCGCCGGTGTGAGCACCTTCAGATCCGGTGCCAGGGCGCCGATGGCCACATCGAAGCGCACCTGGTCGTTGCCCTTGCCGGTGCAACCATGGGCCACCGCATCGGCACCCACCTCGCGGGCGATCTCCACCAGGCGGCGGGCGATCAGGGGGCGGGCCAGGGCGGTGGAGAGGGGATAGCGGCCCTCATACAGGGCGTTGGCACGGATGGCGGGAAAGGCGAACTCGGTGATGAACGGCTCGATCAGATCCCCCACGATCGACTGGCTGGCACCGGAGTCCAGGGCCTTCTGGCGGATCGGCTCCAGTTCATCCCCCTGGCCCAGGTCGGCCGCGAAGGTGATCACCTCCTCCACACCCCACTCCTGCTTCAGGTAGGGGATACAGACGCTGGTATCCACACCACCGGAATACGCCAACACCGCCTTCTTGGCCCTGCCCATCACTGCGTCTCCACGCGCTCAGTCGGACGATTCTCCCCTGTCGTGGTGGCGCACCATGCCGGCCGCCAGCCACAGGGCCATCAGCAGCGGCGGCAGCAGCACCAGCAGCAACGCCAACGTGGCCGGCCGCTGGGGATGGGCCAGGGCCCAGGGCTGCTCCAGCAGCGGTGTGGACCAACGGCGCCCGGCCCCCACCAGCAGGGCACTCACCCCGAGGGCCGCCAGCCAAGGGGGCATCAGCCGCTGCCATTCAGACTTGAACTCCGACACCGGCAAGGGGCGGCACCGAAGTGCCCAGCGGGGGCTCCTCTAGGATGGCTGATTGGCCCCAGCCGCACGCCCCCCAGCGATGAGCAGCAACCTCAGCACCAGCCTTAGCCAGCTGGATGGCATCAACCCCTCGCTCACCCGCTACGGGCGCAACGAGCCGGCGCCGGTGCTGCCCCTGCGCGAGGAGCCCGATCTGCTGAGCTGGCTGGAAACCAGCGGGCGCCTGGTGGCGGATGAGGAAACTGCCAGCACCGATGTGAGCACCGTGGAAGAGGAGGAACTCTCGGCGCTGATGGGCGAAAAAGAGGATTACAACGCCGCCGACGAGCAACCCGAGGAAGACTGGGAGGACTGATCGTTCCCCCGGCCTTGATCTCCCCCACCAGGCTGATCGCCTCCCTGCCCAGCAACAGCCGCCACCTGGCGCTGTTGCTGGGCTTGCTGCTGTTGGGGCTGGCCGTCGCCGGCGATGCCCTCAGCCACGCCCCACAGCTAACCCCACCCCTGCTAGCGGCGGCCGTGGTGAGTGCGCTGCTCAGCCGCTGGGGGGTACCGCGGCTGCGGCAGCTCAAACTCGGCCAGGTGATCCGCGAGGAGGGGCCCCAGGCGCACCTCAGCAAGGCGGGCACCCCCACAATGGGCGGCCTGCTGGTGGTACCCGTGGGGGTACTCATCGGTGGCCTGGTGGATCCGTCCGACCCGCGGCTTCCGGCGGTGGCGGCCATCACCCTGGCCTACCTGGCGATCGGTGCGGTCGACGACTGGCGCAGCCTCACCAAGCACCACAACACCGGTCTCACCCCCCGCGGCAAGCTGCTGCTGCAGGCGATCTCAGCGGTGGCCTTCCTGGCCTGGGCCGCCGCCGGCCAGTTCATGGGCGGCGACATCGCCCTGCCCCTGGGCTGGGTGCTGCCCCTGGGGTTGGTGATCTGGCCCCTGGGGCTGTTCGTGTTCCTGGCAGAAAGCAACGCCACCAACCTCACCGACGGCCTCGACGGCCTAGCGGCCGGCTGCGGCGCCATCGTCTTCAGTGGCCTGGGGCTGCAGCTGATGCTGCGGGGCCATGAGGGGGATCCAGCCCTGGCGGGGTTCTGTGCGGCCATGGCGGGCTGCTGGCTGGGCTTCCTGCTGTTCAACCGCCACCCCGCCCGGGTGTTCATGGGCGACACCGGCTCCCTGGCCATGGGGGCCGCCCTGGCGGCGGTTGCCCTGCTGAGCAACAGCCTCTGGCCGCTGCTGCTGATGGGCGGTGTGTTCCTGGCGGAATCCCTCTCCGTGATCGTGCAGGTGTGGGTGTTCAAGGCCACCAAGGGGCCCAATGGGATCGGGCGGCGGGTGCTGCGCATGGCGCCCCTGCACCACCATTTCGAACTGGGGGGTGCCAGCGAGCAGCAGGTGGTGGTGGGCTTCTGGGCCGTCAGCCTGATACTGGTGACCCTGGGGCTGGTGCTGCTGCCCTGAACCGCTCGCCATGGCCTATTTCACCTGGAAGGAAGCCGGCCTCACCGCCGATTGCGCCAGCCTTGAGGCGATGGCCTCCCGCTTCGAGGAGGCGGCGGCCCTCATGCGCCGCATGGCGGCCGAAGGGTTCGTGCTGGAGCGCCACAGCGATGGCCAGCACATCACCCATGGCGACGCCTCAGTGTTCGCCGCCTACGGCTTCATCGATGAGCAGTCGCCGGTGCGGCAGCTGAGCCTGATCAACCCGGACGCCTGAGGTAGCCCACCAGCCACACCACGATGAAGGCCAGGGCTGACAGCCCCAGGTACACCAGCGTCCAGCGCTGCAGGCTTTCAATGCTCAGACCATTGAGCAATCCATCGGCAGCATCGCCGGCGGTGGCATAGGCCAGGGGAACACGCAGCAGCACAGGGCAGCGCCGGGGCAGGATCGATGCAGTCTCCTTCAGCCGCGGCCATGGCCAGCACCCCCTTCCCCCGCAGCCTGATGCTCCTGGGCAGCGGTGAGCTGGGCAAGGAGGTGGCCATCGCCGCCCAGCGCCTGGGTTGCCGAGTGATCGCCGTCGACCGCTACGCCGATGCCCCCGCCATGCAGGTGGCGCACGTGGCGGAGGTGGTGGCCATGGCCGATCCGGAGGCCCTCAAGGCCGTGGTGCGTCGCCACCTGCCGGATGTGGTGGTGCCGGAAATCGAAGCCCTGGCGGTGGATGCCCTGGCGGAGCTGGAGGCCGAAGGCACCACCGTGATCCCCACCGCCCGGGCCACGGCGGTGACCATGAACCGCGACCGCATCCGCGACCTGGCCGCCACGGAACTGGGGCTGCGCACCGCACGCTTCGCCTATGCGGAGAGCGCTGAACAACTGGCCGCCGCCGCTGCCCCCCTGGGCTGGCCCGTGGTGGTGAAACCGGTGATGAGCTCCTCCGGCAAGGGGCAGAGCGTGGTGCATCGACCGGAGGACATCGATGCCGCCTGGGAGGCGGCCATGGCCGGGGCCCGGGGCAGCGGTGCCCGGGTGATCGTGGAGGAGTTCCTCCACTTCGAGCAGGAGATCACGCTGCTCACCGTGAAGCAGTGGAACGGGCCCACCCTGTTCTGCCCGCCCATCGGCCACCTCCAGGAGCGGGGCGATTACCAGTGCAGCTGGCAGCCGGCCCACCTCGACTGGGAGCAGCTGGCGGCCGCCCAGACCATGGCCCGCCAAGTCACCGACAACCTGGGGGGAGCGGGCATCTTCGGAGTGGAGTTCTTCGTCTGCCGCACGGCGGAGGGCGCCAGTGAGGTGGTGTTCTCGGAGCTGTCCCCCAGGCCCCATGACACCGGCCTGGTGACCCTGGCGGGCCAGAACCTGAGCGAATTCGAACTGCACCTGCGGGCCGTGCTGGGGCTGCCGATCCCGGAGATTCGCTCCGTGGCCCCGGCCGCCAGCCGCGTGATCCTGGCCCAGGAGGCCAGCGACAGCGTGACGTTCCACGGCCTGGAGCAGGCGCTGGCCAGCCCCGATGTGCAGGTGCTGCTATTCGGCAAGCCCGATGCCCGGCCCCACCGCCGCATGGGGGTGGCCCTGGCCAGCGGCGCCAGCCTCGAGGAAGCCCGCCAGCGGGCCGACCAGGCCGCCGCCGCGATCCGGGTGTCGGGCGCGGGATGAACCAGCCGCCAGAGAGGCCCAAACCCCTCTAGCGCCAAGGGGAGTGAGGCGGTACGGTGCGGCCACGACGACCGCCCATGCCCCAGGTCCAGCCCACCCCTGATCCCCGCCGGCGGCGCGGCCAGGCCCAGCTGGTGCCGGCGGAGCAGCAACGCCAGCGGCGCCCCCGCCCACCGGCACCGGTGCCGCTGCAGGATGAGCGGCAGCGACGCCGGCCAGGGCGACCCGGCAGCAAACCCCGACGCGGCATCCCGCGGCTGCACGTATTTCTCGCGGGCCTAGGCCTGGGCTATGGCCTCAACGGCCCCCTGCCGCACCTGGCCACCGCCCTGCTGGCGGGGTTGCATCACCCCACCAACCTGCTGGGCTCCCTGATCACTCCAGCGGGCATGGGGGAGCGGCGCATCGTGGTGATGGGCACCGACCACGTCAGCACCAACACCGACGTGATGTTCACGGTGCAGCTGAAGGATGGCCGCACGGAGCTCACCCAGGTGCCCCGTGACACCTTCATCGACTCCAGCAAATACGGCGTGATGAAGGCCAATTCGCTGTACAGCAGCGGTGGGCCCGACATGGTGAAGCAGGAGCTGAGTCAGCTGCTGTCGGCGAAGGTGGATCGCTATCTGGTGCTCAACCTCAACGCCGTGCAGCGGTTGGCCCAGGCCATCGGCGGCGTGGAGGTGGATGTGCCCAAGCGCATGCACTACGTGGACAACAGCCAGGGCTTGTACATCGACCTCTACCCCGGCAAACAGCTGCTGCAGGGCAAGGAGCTGGAGGGCTTCCTGCGCTTCCGCCACGACGAGCTGGGGGACATCGGCCGCATGGAGCGCCAGAAACTGGTGCTGGCGCAAGTGTTCCGCAAGCTGGCGAACCCGGCCACGGCCACCCGCCTGCCGGACCTGATGCGGATCGCCGGCAGCGACATCCGCACCGACCTCTCCCCCGTGGACCTGGGCGCGTTGATGACGGCCATGGCCACCACCAAGCTCAGCACCCGTCAACTGGCGGGCACCCCCTACTGGTTCGAGGACATCAGCTACTGGATGCCCGACGGCATCCCCAACCGCAACGCCTACCCCACGTCGCAGCCCCCGATCTAGGGCTTGCCCACCAGCCTTTAGGCTCTGCCCACCAGCTTCTGGCGTAGGCCCTTGATGCGGTCGCGCAGGTTGGCCGCCTCCTCAAACTCCAGGTTCTTGGCGGCGGCTTTCATCTTCTCTTCGAGCTGCTGAATCAGCTCCGGCAGCGAATCCAGCGGCACCTCGTTGTGCTCCGCTTGTTCGGTGGCCTGCTCCAGCTGCTCATCGTTCAGGCGGCGCGACACCTCCAGGAACGCCAGGATCGAATTGCCGGCCCGCTTGCCCGCCGGGGTGGGCGTGATGCCGTGCTCCGTGTTGTAGGCCTCCTGGATCCCGCGGCGGCGCTCGGTTTCCGAAATCGCCTTGGCCATCGAATCGGTGAGGTTATCGGCGTAGAGCAACGCCACCCCCTCCACATGGCGCGCGGCCCGGCCGATCGTCTGGATCAGGGAGCGCTCAGCCCGCAGGAAGCCCTCCTTGTCGGCATCCAGGATCGCCACCAGGGACACCTCCGGCAGATCGAGGCCCTCCCGCAGCAGGTTCACCCCCACCAACACGTCGTACTCGCCGTTGCGCAGGTCCTGAATGATCTCGATCCGCTCGATCGAGTGGATTTCCGAGTGCAAATACCGCACCCGCACGCCGTTCTCCGCCAGGTAATCGGTGAGGTCCTCCGCCATCCGTTTGGTGAGTGTGGTCACCAGCACCCGCTCCTGCTTCTCAGCCCGCAACCGGATCTCGCCGAGCAGGTCGTCCACCTGACCATCCGTCGGGCGCACCTCCACCACGGGATCCAGCACACCGGTGGGGCGGATCACCTGCTCCACCACCTGGCCCGCGCTGCGGCGCAGTTCCCAATCGCCCGGGGTGGCACTCACAAAGATGGTCTGGCGGGCCTTCTCCCAGAACTCCTCCCCCTTGAGGGGCCGGTTGTCGGCGGCGCTGGGCAAACGGAAGCCATGCTCGATCAGCACCTGCTTGCGCGACTGGTCGCCGTTGTACATGGCCTGTAGCTGACTGCAGCTGACGTGGCTCTCATCCACCACCAACAGCCAATCGTCGGGGAAGTAATCGATCAGGCATTCCGGCGGCGTGCCCGCCGGTCGGCCCGCCAGGTGCCGGGCGTAGTTCTCCACACCGTTGCAGTAGCCCACCTGCTCGAGCATCTCCAGGTCGTAGGCGGTGCGCTGCTCCAGGCGCTGGGCCTCCAGCAGGCGACCCTGTTCATTCAGCACATCCAGCCGCTCCCGCAGCTCGCCGCGGATGGCCTTGATCGCCTCCTGCAGCCGCTCCTTGGGGGTCACGAAGTGCTTGGCCGGGTAGATGTTGATGCTCTCCAGGCTCTGCAGAATCTCACCGGTGGTGGGGTCCACGTAGCGGATCGCCTCCACCTCATCGCCGAACAGCTCGATCCGCACGAGGCGGTCTTCGTAGGCGGGTCCGATCTCCAGCACATCGCCCCGCACCCGGAAGCGACCCCGGGAGATCTCCAGGTCATTGCGGGAGTACTGGTTGTTCACCAGCTCCCGCAGGGAACCCCTCAGATTGAGGGTGTTACCCACCTCGAACCGCACCGCCGCCTTGAGGTATTCGCTGGGAATGCCCAGGCCATAGATGCAGCTGATCGAGGCCACCACGATCACATCGCGGCGCTCGAACAATGACCGGGTCGCCGAGTGGCGCAGCATGTCGATCTCTTCGTTGATCGACGCGGTCTTGGCGATGTAGGTGTCGGAGACGGGCACATACGCCTCCGGCTGGTAGTAGTCGTAGTAGGAGATGAAATATTCGACCGCGTTGTGCGGGAAGAACTCCCGCAGCTCATTGCAGAGCTGGGCCGCCAGGGTCTTGTTGTGGGCCAGCACCAGGGCCGGACGCCCCGTGCGGGCGATCACATTGGCGATGGTGAAGGTCTTGCCGGTGCCCGTGGCCCCCAGGAGGGTCTGATAACGCTCACCACCGTCGACGCCGGCGCTCAACGCCCTGATGGCCTCCGGTTGATCCCCCCGGGGCTCGTAGGGGGCCTGCAGCTGGAAGGGGCTCGCCATCGGACCATTCTCGCGGCAGGCCCCGAGGGGCTGTGGCTGGCCGACTCAGACGGCGACGCAGCTGCCGCTGCCGAGGGCTTCGCGCAGGCTGCGCACCACGGCCACCATGGCCAGCTCGTCGTTGAGCTTGTTCACCGCCGAGCCCACGCCCACACCGGCGGCGCCGGTGGCAATCGCCATCGGAACAGTCACCGCCGAGAGGCCGGAGGCGCACAGCACCGGGGCAGTGCAGGCCGCGGCGACCAGGGCGCGGCCGATGCTGTGGGCAGCGGCCAGGGTGGGGGCGGCCTTCTCGATCAGGCCAAGGCTGCCGGCGCTGAAAGGCTTGGCACTGGTGCCGCCTTCGGTCTGGATCAGGTCGGCGCCGGCGGCCACCAGGTCCACCGCCAGCTGCTCCTGCTGATCCAGGGGCAGCACGTGGGGCACGGTGACACTCAGCACCACCTCCGGCAGCAGCGCACGGGTGCGGCGGGTGAGCTCGAGCACCTCAGCGGCATCGAAGACGCGGCCCAGGGGGTAGAAGGCGTCGTAATTGCCGATTTCCACCAGGGCGGCGCCGGCGGCCACGGCGGCGGGGAACAGCTCCGGATCCACAGCGCTCACGCAGATCGGCAGACCCGACACCCGGGCCGCCAGCTCCACCAGCTCGGGGTCGCAGGCCACATCGATCAGGTCGGCACCGCCCAGGCCAGCGGCGCGGCTGATGCGCTCCACGCTGGCGGCGTCAAAGTTGGTGAGGCCGGCGATCACCTTCAGGGCGCGGCGCTCGGTCAGGGCCTGGCGCAGCGAAGCGGGCAGCTGGGCGAGACGCGACATACCGATCCAGAAATGCAGTGGGGCGATTCTCCCACGCAGCTCCAGGGCCGGGCAGGCTGAGGCCATGGCCGCCCCCTGGAGCCCCTTCCACCTGCGCCTGCACCGGCTGCTGTTGCGCCGGCCGCAGCTGCTGCCCCCGCAAGCCACGCTGCTGCTGGCGGTGTCAGGCGGCCAGGATTCGATGGCCCTGGTGGGCCTGCTGCGGGATCTGCAGCGGCTGCACCACTGGCGGCTGCTGCTCTGGCACGGCGACCATGGCTGGCGCCCGGACTCCGCCCAGCAAGCCAGGGCCCTAGCCGCCTGGGCTGACGGACAGGGATTGCCCCTGGAGCTGCAGCGCTGGTCGAACCCCCAGACCAACGAAGCCGCTGCTCGCCACTGGCGCCTCGCGCAACTGCAACGCTGGGCCACCGAGCAGGGCGCCAGCCGCGTGGTCACCGGCCACACCGCCAGCGACCGCGCCGAAACCCTGCTGCTGCAGTTAGCCCGGGGCAGCCACCGCCAGGGCATGGGCAGCCTGCGGTGGCTGCGGCCCCTGAACACCACGGTGCAGCTGGCCCGGCCCCTCCTGGTGTTCAGCCGCGGCGAAACCGCCCAGATCCAACAGCAGCTGCAGCTGCCCCTCTGGCCCGACCCCAGCAACGACGACCCCTGCTTCAGCCGCAACCGCATCCGCGCCGAGGTACTGCCGGTGCTGGAGGCGCTGTACCCCGGGGCCAGCCGCCGGCTCAGCGGCCTCAGCAGCCGCCTGGCGGATGAGCAGGAGGCCCAACGGCAATTGGAAGAGCTGGCCCTGCAGGCCCTGCTGAGCCAACCGACCGACAGCCCTGCCGGCCTGCGCAGACGGGCCTTGATGGCCCTGCAACCGGGCAACCGTCGCCGGCTGCTGCGGGCCTGGCTGGAGCAGCAGGGCAGCACAGAGCTCTCAGCCACCCAGCTGGAGCGGCTGCTGGAGCGGCTGGAGCCCCAGCAGGGGCCAGGGGCACTCCAGCTCCCGGGGGGAGCCCGGCTGGATTGGGACCGCGAATCACTGCACCACAGCAGCGGCGGCGGTAAACAGGGGGAGCCCCCCGGCGTCGCCAGCCGGCGCACGAGCCTCCATGAGCACCAGCCTTGAGCAGGCCTACGGGGCGGTGGAGCAGGCCTACGCAGCCGCCGATTTCCAGGCGGCCTTAGAAACGGCCGAGGCCCTGCTGCCTCAGATTCCTCGGGAGCGCGACGATCAACTGCAGCAGCGGCTGCAGCTGTTGATCGGCCACATCCATCTGTATGGGCTCCAGCAACCGGGGCCAGCCGCCGCGGCCTATCGGGCCGTGCTGGAGCACTGCCAGGAACCCGGCTACAGG
>Ga0310332_10053_pt1 | contig 33497 bp, 41 predicted proteins | sample LakMicSRFLOrngD5_FD_195546 | JGI IMG/M metagenome (GOLD analysis project Ga0310332, IMG submission 195546) | Enriched freshwater cyanobacterial communities from Lake Michigan, Michigan, United States - MI23.SRFL.Orng.D5 (v2) (version 2) | ecosystem: Environmental > Aquatic > Freshwater > Lake...
ATCTGGCTGATCCAACTGGGGGTGCTGCGGCGGGAAGTGGATGGCCAGGGCCTCACCGAGCGGGTGCGGCTCACGCCGATGGGACGCGAAGTTTTGGCCCAATGGCCTGGCGAAATTCCCGGCGCCAGCGGCCCCATTCGCCTGCAGCACTGGCTTCGCCGCCACCGGCCCAGACTGTGAACGGCAGCAGCTCGTAGCATTGAAGTGCTACATGCCATAGGGCGATGCCAACAGAAGTCACGCTTCGCCAGGCTGGTGGCTCTGTGAGCGCCACGATCCCCTCCGAGATGGCCCGCCGGTTTCACCTAGCTCCGGGAGACCGCGTGCAGGCGATCGAAACAGAGCACGGCATCCTGCTCTCCCCCTTCGATCCCACCGTGCAGGAAGCGCTGGCACTCGCAACAGATGCGGCGCGCCAGTTCCAACCAGCCCTGCGTGAATTGGCCCATTGAGCAACATCCAGGAACCACGATGGGTGCCTGACGTAGCGGTGAAGGCCATCCACCACCAGCAGACCCTGGAGCATGGTGGACTTCGGGGCATTCGCAGCGAGACAGCTATGGCATCTGCCCTGGCCATGCCTAGGCAGCGCTGGGCCTACGGAGAGTTGACCACAATCCCCCAACTGGCCGCTGCCTACGCCGAGGCGCTTGTGCGCGCCCACCCCTTCAGCGATGGGAACAAACGGAGTGGGTTTCTCGTGGCCGTTGTGTTCCTGGGCCTAAATAGCTTCAGCTTTCAAGCCAGCAATGAGAGTGTTGTTTTGACGATTCAACGGCTTGCGGCAGGCGACCTTCCCTGGTCGGAACTGGAACGGTGGTCTGTAGACCACAGCCGGGCCAACGAATGAGCCAGCTCCCTCCCCGGCCCCTGATGGTGCTTGGCACCAGTAGCGGGGCTGGCAAGTCGCTGATGACCGCTGCCCTCTGCCGGGTGCTGCGCCGTCGCGGCGAAACGCCCCTGCCCTTCAAGGGGCAGAACATGAGCAACAACGCCTGGGTTGATCAGGACGGCGGCGAAATGGCCTACTCCCAGGCGCTGCAGGCCTGGGCCGCTGGACTCGAACCACACCACAGCATGAATCCGGTGCTGCTCAAGCCCCAGGGCGACTCCACCAGCGAGCTGATCCATCTGGGCCAGTCGGTGGGGCTGGCCCGCGCCGAGCACTACTACCGCGACTGGTTCCGGCCAGGCTGGGCGGCCATTCGCGCCGGCCTGAGCGAGCTGCAGGCGGCCCATCCGGGGGGGCGCCTAGTGCTGGAGGGAGCGGGCAGCCCGGTGGAGGTAAACCTGCAATCCCGCGACCTCACAAATTTGCGCCTAGCCCAATTTCTGCGGGCCCGCTGCATCCTCGTGGCGGACATCGAGCGCGGTGGCGTTTTTGCCCAATTGGTGGGCACCTTGGCGCTGCTGCGGCCGGTGGAGCGGCCCCTGATCAGCGGCCTGCTGATCAACCGCTTCCGCGGCCGGCGTGAGCTGTTTGACGAGGGGCGGCGCTGGTTGGAGGCCCACACCGGCATCCCCGTGCTGGGGGTGATGCCCTGGCTCGACGAGCTATTTCCGCCAGAAGACTCCCTCGATCTGCTGGAGCGCCGCGGCCGCAAAAGCGGCGCCGAGCTGGAGATCGCCGTGCTGCGCCTGCCATCACTGAGCAATTTCTCAGACCTCGATCCCCTCGAGGCCGAACCAAGCGTGCAGCTGCGCTGGCTGACGCCGGGGGAACCATTAGGGCGCCCCGATGCGGTAATCGTGCCGGGCAGCAAGCAGACCCTCAGGGATCTGGCGGCCCTGCAGCGAGCTGGGCTGGGGCAGGAGCTGCGCAGCTACGTCGCCGGCGGGGGGCAGGTGTTTGGTATTTGCGGCGGCCTACAGCTTCTGGGCCGGGAGCTACTGGATCCGCAGGGCCTTGAGGGCGGTGATTGCGCCGCCGGGCAAGTGGTGGCCGGCCTGGATCTGCTGCCGCTACGCACCCGCTTCGGCGGCCGCAAGGCCCTGCGCCAGCGCCAAAGCACGGCCCGCTGGCCCGGCGAGGGCTTGAGCCTGGAGGGATTCGAACTGCATCGCGGCCTCAGCAGCCCCATCGAAACTGCCGGCCCCCTGCAGCCCCTCGCCACCGATCCCGACCTGGGCCATTGGTACAGCTTTGGCGAAGCGGGTGGTCTGGTGGCTGGCACCTACCTGCATGGGGTATTCGAAAGCGGGCCCTGGCGGCGCCGTTGGCTCAACCAACTTCGCCAGCGTCGCGGCCTGGCTGCCCTGCCGGAGAACCCGCCCCACCACAGCCGGCAGCGAGACGCCCTCCTAGAGCGACTGGCAGATGCCTTTGAGGCCCACGTAGACCTCGCCCCCCTGCTGAGCCCCTAAATGGCCGACTCCTCCACCAGCATCCACTGGCCCAACGGCCACACCAGCAGCTGCAACGCCGGGTGTGACTGGCTGGTGGCAGCCCAGGCCGCAGGCTTTCTGATCCCCACGGGCTGCCTGGGCGGCAGTTGCGGCGCCTGCGAGATCGAAGTAAACGGCCAGGTGGTGCGGGCCTGCATTGCCACGGTGCCCGCCAGCCGCTCCGGCTCGCTAACGGTGGAGCTAGCCAGCGACCCCTACTGGTGACTGCCTGGGCTCAGAATTGACTGGGCTTAGAACTGCCTGGGCTCAGGACTGAATCAGGCCTCCACCGAGCAGCACCTCACCGGCGTAGAACACCGCCGCCTGACCAGGCGTGATCGAAAACTGCTCCTCGGCAAACTCCAACCGCACCCGGTGGGGCCGCAGGGCTGCGCTATCGGCGTCGGTGGCGGGCAAGGGAATCAGTCTGGCCGGCTCGGGTGCACTGCGGTAACGCACCTGCACCTCCAGCTCCATGGGCGCCGTAGGTGGCTCGATCGACACCCAATTCACCGCCCCCACTAACGCTTCGCCCCGGGCCGCCCCAGCGCGGGGAGCCACCACCACCTGATTCATCGCCCCGTCAAGGCGCACCACATGCAGTGGCTCGCTCCAGGCCACCCCCAAGCCCTTGCGCTGGCCGATCGTGAAATGCTCAATGCCGTCGTGCTCGCCCACCACCGTGCCATCGGTAAGCACGATCTGTCCCTGGCGCGGCGGCAGGTAGGCATCGAGAAAGGCCTTCATCGAGCCGTGGTGATCGGCCAGGCAGAGGTCCTGGCTCTCGGGCTTCTGGGCCGTACGCAGCCCATGGCGCTCCGCCTCCAGCCGCGTGTCTGCCTTGGTGAGCTCGCCGAGGGGAAACACCAGCCGGCCCAGGGCCTCCTGGGGTAGGTCGTAGAGGAAGTAGCTCTGATCCTTCTGGCCATCTAAGCCGCGCAACAACTGGTGACGGCCGTTGTCGCTGCTGGCGCCATGGCGCACCCGGGCGTAATGGCCCGTGGCGAGCCGGCCGATGCTCCGCTCGCTTTCAGCCCACTGGAGCATCGGCCCAAATTTCACCTCCCGATTGCAACGAGAGCAAGGCAGCGGCGTCACGCCGGCCTGATAACCCTGCACCAGAAAATCAACGATCTGGGCCTGGAAGTGCTCGCGAAAATCCACCACGTGGTGGGGCACCCCGAGTTGCTCGCAGATGCCGGCGGCATCCACCAGGCCCTCGGCGCAGCAGGCACCCTTGCCACTCATCAGCCACAAGGTGAGGCCCTCCACCTGCCAGCCCGCCTCCACCAGCAGGGCTGCCGTCAAGGAGCTGTCAACGCCGCCTGAGAGGCCCACCGCAACGCGATGCTCCCCGGGCCAGGCCCGCAGCCGCTCTAAAGCGGCCTGGCCAGCGGGCGTAGAGGCAGGCGGCACAAAAGCGGAAGAAGCCACTGGAGCAGGCAAAGGGCAGACAGCTGGCGGGAGTACTCCCATCATGAAACCCAGATGCCTTAAAGGGGTTGGGAGAGCCGTCCGCAGTAGCCCCTTGGCCGGAACGCAATAGCAGCCACCTGCTGGTCAACAGCGCCCAGATGGCAGCGCTGGAGGAGCAACTCTTCGCCAGCGGCCTGCCGGTGGAAGCCCTGATGGAGAAGGCCGCCCTGGCGGTGAGTCGGCTGCTGCTGGAGCAGCACGGCGAGCGGCTGGGGCGCCATGGGGCGCTGGTGCTGGTGGGGCCAGGCCACAACGGCGGGGATGGGCTGGTAATCGCCCGGGAACTGCACCTGGCTGGTATCTCAACGGCCATCTGGAGCCCGTTTGGGCGCCACAAGCCGCTCAGCGCCGCCCACCTGCGCCACGCCCTGTGGCTTGGCATTCCCCGGCTGGAGTCAAGCCCCGATCCCAGCGGTGCCGCCCTCTGGATCGATGCCCTGCTGGGCATCGGCCAGCGGCGAGCACCTGGAGAGGCGATCGAAGCCCTGCTGCGGCAGCGCCAGCGCCAGCGGCCACATGCGCTAGTGGCGATTGATGTGCCCACGGGCCTCTGCGCCGACAGCGGCCAGGCCACCGGCTCATACACGGCCCAGGCCATCAGCACCTATGCAATCGGCCTCATCAAGACCGGCCTGGTTCAAGACGCGGCCCTAGAGGCTGTGGGGTCGCTGCACTGGGTCGACCTGGGCCTGCCGCCAGCGCTGCTGCAGGAGCTTCCCCTCAAAGTGCCCCTGGCTCTGGCGGAGCGGGATCTGGCGGCAAGGCCTAAACCCAAATTGAACCCGGCGGCATCGAAATATCAGCGCGGCCGACTGCTGGTGGTAGCGGGCAGCGATACCTATCGGGGTGCCGCCAGCCTGGCCCTGGCCGGCGCCAGCAGCAGCGGCTGCGGCAGTGTCCGGGCCGCCCTGCCGGAGGCCCTGGCCGGCACCATCTGGCAGCAGCACCCACAGGTAGTGGTATGCCTCGATCCCCCGGCCGAACTCGATCCCCAGCGGCTGGATGCCCTGCTGGTCGGGCCCGGCCTGGGGGAGGCCAACTGCTGGCCCAATCCGCCGAGTTGGAGTGAGCTGCTGAGCTGGCAAGGGCTGCTGGTGCTTGATGCAGACGGCCTCAACCGCCTTGCGGGGCCAGTGAGCCAAGGGCTCGGTCTGCAGGCAAGCCGCTGGCTCCAGCAGCGACAGGGGCCTACCTGGATCACCCCCCACCCCGGCGAATTCGCCCGCCTCTTTCCCGAGCTCGCCGGCACCACCGCCCTGGAGGCGGCCGCCCAGGCGGCCATGATTAGTGGGGCCTGCGTATTGCTCAAAGGGGCCCGCAGCATCGTGGCGGCCCCGGATGGCCGCCGCTGGCAATTGCTCGAAGCCAGCCCCGGTAGTGCCAGAACAGGACTCGGAGACGTGCTGGCCGGCTACGCCGCCGGCCTGGGAGCGATGGCCCTGGCAGCCAGCGGCAACGCCGACGCCACTTGGCTCGCCGCGGCAGCACTGGCCCACGCCCAGGCTGGGCGACGGGGGGAAAACTCCGAGAGCGGTTTCACACCAATGCAGGTGGCAGAAAACCTGGCTCAGCTGTGTTGATCACAACACGGAAATCAGCAAATGTCAGACCAGGACAGGGCTGCTTCTGTGTTGTTTTGCAAGTGAAAGCTAAAGGGTTGCTGAAAACACCCTCATAGAGCCGAATTTGCCTCGATAGTCAACTCCTTCGATAGGCCTTCCAATGACCTCATCCCCGACGAGGGTCAGTGAAAGCAGTCGCCGTAGAAGTAGCGACCCGATTACTTGGTACCTGGCCACGATCGGGCGGGAGCCCCTGTTGACGCCAGCTGAAGAGATCGAACTCGGCAATCAGGTGCAAACAATGATGCGCCTCACGGAGGAGGGCGATCGGGAGCTCAGCGACCTGGAAAAGAAATTGATGCGCATCGGCAAGCGCTCTAAGCAGCGCATGATGAAGGCCAATTTGCGCTTAGTCGTAAGTGTTGCCAAAAAATATCAAGGCAAGGGTCTGGAGCTGCTCGACTTGATCCAGGAAGGTTCACTGGGACTGGAGCGGGCTGTTGAGAAATTTGATCCCACCCGTGGTTATAAGTTTTCGACCTATGCCTTCTGGTGGATTCGCCAGAGCATGACCCGAGCGATCGCTTGCCAATCGCGCACGATTCGACTGCCGGTGCATCTCAGCGAGCGCCTCACCGCCATTCGCAAGGTGAGCCTCGACCTTGCCCACAAGCTCGGCGCCATGCCCAGCCGCCAGGAGATCGCCGAGGCCATGGCCATGCCGATCGAAGAGCTTGATGGCCTGTTGCGCCAGTCCCTCACCACCTCGAGCCTGGATGCGCCAGTAAACGGTGATGAAGGCCGCAGCTTCCTGGGCGATCTGATCGCCGATTCCTCCGAGGAGGAGCCCCTCGACCGGGTGGAGCGTGGCATCCATCAAGAGCAGCTAGGGCGCTGGCTGAGCCATTTGAGCGACCAGGAGCGCCAGGTGCTGCAACTGCGCTTCGGGCTGGAAGGAGAGGAGCGTCAAACCCTGGCGGAGATCGGCCGGCGGCTCGATGTGTCCCGGGAGAGGGTGCGCCAGGTAGAACTCAAAGCTCTACGCAAGCTGCGCAATCTCACCCGCCGAACCCCCACGACGCTTTAGGGCACGGGGCTTTAGGGCACGGGTATCAGTCTTCCGCCCATCAGTCTTCCGCCCAGATGTAGCGAGTGAGCTCTTCCGGCTTGGGTTCGGGAGCCGCCAGGGCGAATTCGACGCAATCTGCCACTTCGGCATCGATCTCCTTCTCGATCGACTTGAGCTCCTCGGCCGTAGTCAAGCCCTGCTCGATCAAGCGGCTGGCAAGGGATTTGATCGGATCTCGCTTGGCCCAAAACTCCTTTTCAGCCTCTTCGCGCAGCTCGTCGGGGTCAGCCAGGGAATGGCCGCGGAAGCGATAGGTGAGGCACTCCAGCAGGGTGGGGCCCTCTCCGGCCCGGGCCCTCTCAACGGCGCGCTGGGCGGCGGCACGCACCGCCAGCACGTCCATGCCATCCACCTCCTCACCAGCCATGCCAAAGGCAGCGGCCTTACGCCAGATCTCCGGATCGCTGGTGGCACGGTTGTGGTCCATACCGATGGCCCACTTGTTGTTCTCCACCACAAACAGGATCGGCAGCTTCCAAAGCGCCGCCATGTTTAGGCATTCATAAAATTGACCGATGTTGCAGGTTCCGTCGCCGAAGAAGGCGGCAGTAACAGAGTCGCTACTGGCATCGCCTAAGGCATCGCGCTTGTAGCGGCTAGTGAAGGCAGCCCCCAAGGCCACGGGAATCCCTTCACCGATGAAGGCGTAGCCACCGAGCAGGTGATGCTCTTTGGAAAAAAGGTGCATGGAGCCGCCACGGCCCTTGCTGCAGCCGGTTTCCTTGCCGAATAGCTCGCTCATCACCTCGCGGGCCGGCACGCCGCAGCTCAGGGCATGGACGTGGTCGCGGTAGGTGCTGCAAAACCAATCGTGCTGCAGCTTCATCGCCTTGATCACGCCCGTGCTCACGGCCTCCTGGCCGTTGTAGAGGTGCACAAAGCCAAACATTTTGCCGCGGTAATACATCTCCGCGCACTTGTCCTCAAAACGCCGGCCCAGGGTCATGTCGCGATAGAGCATCAAGCCCTCGTCGCGATTCACCGTGGCAGGCACGGATGGGTAAAGGTTCTCGAGGCGCTCAGCGTGAGCCCCCACCAAACTGGTGACGTCGGCTGAACAGGTCGGTGCTCCGGAGGCTGATCCAGGTGCCGCCGCAATGTCGTGGCCCATGTCCGCCTGCGTCATTGCCCAACTGTACGAGGTCTGTTCCCGCAGCAGCTGACAATTTGTGCCACAACCGCTGACCCTGCCTACAGTCAGCCACCAGTGGAAGGCATGGATTGGAACTGCCGATCGATCATTTCCGGTTGCTCGGAGTCAACCCGACCACGGACTTGCAGTCCCTATTGCGGACCCTGCAGCAACGCGTCGACCGGGCGCCAGATAAGGGATTTACCCAGGAAACCCTGCTAGCCCGTGAGGAACTACTGCGCGCCAGCGCCGACCTACTCAGCGACAGCAGCCGGCGCCAAGCCTACGAATCCGGCCTGACGGCGCTGGCCGGCAGCGGGCCAGCGCTGATGCCCGCCCTTGATGTGTCCACCAGCAAGCAGGTGGGCGGCCTGCTGCTGTTGCTCGAAGCGGGTCAGGCCTTCGAAAGCTTCGAGCTCGCCTGCCGAGCCCTGCAGCCACCTCAGACGCCAGCGCTTGGGAGCACTCGCGAGGCCGACCTTGCCCTGCTAGCTGGCCTCGCCTGCCTGGCTGCCGCCGTCGACCTGCGCCAGCAACGGCGCTACGAGGCCGCCGCCCAGACCCTGCGGCAGGGCCAGCACCTGCTGCAGCGGATGGGCCAGTTACCAGCCATTCGCCAGCAACTCAGCGACGAGCTCGATGGTTTGCGGCCCTACCGAGTGCTGGACCTACTCAGCCGCAACCTCACGGCTCAAGCGGAAAGGGCCGAGGGTCTGACCCTGCTTGAAGAGCTAGTGGCCCGCCGGGGCGGACTGGAGGGTTTCGGTGACCCGAGCATGGGCCCAGAGGAATTTCAGGCCTTTTTTAAGCAGATCCGTGCCTTCCTGACAGTGCAGGAGCAGGTGGATTTGTTCAGTCGCTGGGCAGAAGCCTCTGCGGCTGCAGATTTTTTGGCGAGCACCGCCCTCACCGCCTCCGGCTTTGCCCAACGCAAGCCCGAGCGCATCGCCGCGGCCCGCGAGCGGCTGGAGGCCAGCGGTCAAGACGGACTGCAACCGCTGCTGGCCTGCCTGCATCTGCTGCTTGGGCAGGTGGAAAAAGCCCGCAGCGCCTTCGAGCAGGGAGCAACCCCCGAACTGAAGCGCTGGGCCGAGCAGCAAAGCAGTGACTCCTTAGCCCAACTTTGCGCCTACTGCCGCGACTGGTTGGCGCGTGATGTGTTGCCCGGCTACCGCGATCTGGAGGCTGATCCGGATCTGGAGGCCTACTTCGCCGACCGCGACGTACAGGCCTATGTCGAGCAGCACGACAGCCCCTCAGCGCGATTGCCAGCGACCACCGAAAGCGCCTTTGGCTGGGACATGGGCTCAGCCCCAGTTAGCGCAGCCCCAGCCAGCCCCAGCGGCGGCTTCCCGGAACAGGAAGACGAAGACGAGCAGTGGGACTGGGACGGGACGTCCTGGCTAGAGAGCCTGCGGGAAGCCTGGGACAGCCATGGTCCCGCCTCCTGGATGGAGCGCATGCCCCACTGGCAGTGGCAGTGGCAGCGGCAGTGGAAGTGGCCGTCGCGCCGCACAACTACCGGAGTAGCCGTGGCAGCCGGGGTGGCACTGCTTGCCATCGCCTCGTTTGTGAGGCTGCGCTCTCCCGCCCCCGGCCCGGGCCGCACTCCCATCGCGGTGCAACCGGTCTCCCCACCGGCTGTTCCCATCAAGGCCACCCCTCCCGTCAAGGCCACCCCTGCCGCCGAGCCCAGCCTGCCCCTGAGGGAGGAAGCGCCGAGTGAAGCCCAGGTGCAGGCCCTGCTCGAAGCATGGCTCGACGCCAAGGCCGCAATCCTGGCAGGCAAAGACAGTCGCATTCCCCTGGAGGTGCTGGCCCGGCCAAGCCAGCTGGATCGACTCGGATCGGAGCGCGACGCCGACCAGGCCCGCGGCGAAACCCAGACCATCAGCACCGACATCACCAATCTGGTGATCAACGAGCGAGACGCCAACCGCATCGCCGCCACGGTGGGGCTGAGCTACACCGATCAGCGGCTCAACTCCAAGGGGGATCCTCAAGGCGAGCCCAGCAAGATGGAGCTTCGCAACCTCTATGTGTTTGGCCGCGACGGAGGTATCTGGCGCCTGGTGAGCTTCCAGAAAGCTCCCTGACCAGCCGGACTGGTTTTTACGATCGTTTGAATATGGGGTCTAGGCCCCAACCCCTGGCCCCGGAGTGGCACCGCGATGTTTGACGAGCTTTCCCAGCGATTTGAAGAGGCGGTTAAGAGCCTGAGAGGGCAGGCCTCGATCACGGAAACCAACGTGGAAGGCGCGCTCAAGCAGGTGCGTCGAGCCCTGCTGGAGGCGGATGTGAGCCTGCCGGTGGTTCAGGACTTCGTCGAGGAGGTGCGCCGCAAGGCCGTGGGCGCCGAGGTGGTCCGGGGCGTTAGCCCGGATCAGAAATTTATCCAGCTGGTGCACGAGCAGCTGGTTGAAACCATGGGAGGCGAGAACGCCCCCCTGGCCGCAGGAGGCAAACCCGGCGCGCCCTCGGTGGTGCTGATGGCCGGCCTGCAGGGCGCTGGCAAAACCACCGCCACCGCCAAGCTCGGCCTGCACCTCAAGGAACAGGGGCGCAAGGCCCTGCTGGTGGGAGCAGACGTCTACCGACCTGCCGCCATTGAGCAGCTAAAAACCCTGGGCGCCCAAATCGGCGTGGAGGTATTCAGCCTTGGCACCGAAGCCAAGCCCGAGGACATAGCCGCCGCCGGCATCGCCAAGGCCCGCGAGGAGGGCTTCGACACGGTGCTGGTAGACACCGCTGGCCGACTCCAAATCGACACGTCGATGATGGAGGAGATGGTGCGGATCCGTCAGGCCGTGCAGCCCGACGAGGTGCTGCTGGTGGTGGATTCGATGATCGGCCAGGAGGCCGCCGATCTCACCCGGGCCTTCCACGAGCAGGTTGGCATCACAGGAGCCGTGCTCACCAAGCTCGACGGCGACTCCCGCGGCGGTGCAGCCCTTTCGATCCGCAAGGTGAGCGGTGCGCCGATCAAGTTCATCGGCACCGGCGAGAAGGTAGAGGCTCTCCAGCCCTTCCATCCCGAGCGGATGGCAAGCCGCATCCTCGGCATGGGCGACGTGCTCACCCTGGTGGAGAAGGCCACCAAGGAGGTGGAGCTGGCCGACGTGGCCCGCATGCAGCAAAAACTCCAGGAAGCCAGTTTCGACTTCTCCGACTTTCTGCAGCAGATGCGCATGATCCGGCGCATGGGCTCCCTGGGCGGGCTGATGAAGCTGATCCCGGGCATGAACAAAATTGACGACGGCATGCTCAAGCAAGGCGAGGTGCAGCTCAAGAAGATCGAGGCGATGATTGGCTCAATGACAGAGATCGAGCGCCAGCAACCGGAGCTGCTGGCCTCCCAACCCTCAAGAAGGCGCCGCATCGCCTCTGGCTGCGGCCACAGCTCGGCCGAGGTGGACAAGGTGCTGGCCGATTTCCAGAAGATGCGCGGCTTCATGCAGCAGATGACCCGCGGCGGCGGCATGCCCGGCATGCCAGGGATGGGGGGTATGCCTGGAATGCCAGGGATGCCCGGCATGCCTGGCCCCATGGGTGGCGGTGGCGGTGGCAGTGGCGGTCGCAGTGGCAGTGGCGGTGGGGCGGGGCAAAGAGTTGCCAAGCCCGCCAAGAAGCGCAAGGGATTCGGCCAGCTGTGAGCACCCGACGGGGTACATTGCTTGTTTGGACACCTAGCGCAAGGCCACGATGATCAAGCTCCGCCTGAAGCGGTTTGGAAAGAAGCGGGAAGCGAGTTTCCGCCTTGTGGCCACTAACAGCACCTCTCGCCGCGACGGACGTCCGCTTGAGGAGCTGGGCTTCTACAACCCCCGTACCAAAGAGACCCGTCTCGACACCGAGGCGATCCGCACTCGCCTGGGCCAGGGGGCCCAACCCACCGACACGGTGCGCTCCTTGCTGGAGAAGGGTGGTCTGATCGAGAAGACCGTGCGCCCTGCCGAGGTCGTTGGCAAGCAAAAGCAGGCTGATGCCCGCGAAGCTGCAGCCAAGCAGGCTGCCAAGGAAGCAGCTGAGGCCAAGGCTGCCGAAGCTGCTGCTGCCGCCGAAGCCAAAGCAGCTGCCGAAGCTGCTGCTGCTGAAGCCGCCAGTGCCGACGAAGCAACTACGGAAGCCGCCGCTACCGCCGAAGCTTGAGCTTTCGCCCCATGGCAGAGCCAAAGGGGCCCACAAGCTTTGCCATTCCCCTGCCCAATCCTGCCGCGGCTCTAGCCCTGGCAGGTGACGCCGAATCATCCACCCTGCACCAACTCGAAGCCCTCACCGGAGCTTCGCTAGTGCTGCGGGGGCTGGATTTGGTCATTCAGGCACCTCCTAGCCAGATGGAGAGAGCTGCGGCGTTGGTGGAATTGCTTCGCCCCCTGTGGCAGGAAGGCCAAGCCATCACCCAAGTGGATGTGCGGGTAGCCCTGCAGGCCCTCGACACCGGCAGGAGCGCGGAGCATCAGCAAATGGGGCGCCAAGTGCTGGCCCGCAGCCAGAGTGGCAAATTGCTGCGCCCGCGCACCCTGCGCCAGCAGTCCTATGTGGAAGCTATGGAGCACCACGACCTCACCATTGCCCTCGGCCCGGCGGGCACTGGCAAAACCTTTCTGGCCGCCGTTCAGGCGGTGCGCATGCTCACCGAGCGCAAGGTCGAGCGGTTGGTGCTCACTCGCCCGGCGGTTGAGGCGGGCGAGCGGCTCGGGTTTTTACCAGGCGATCTTCAGCAGAAAGTTGATCCCTACCTGCGCCCCCTCTACGACGCCCTGCACGCCCTGCTTGGCGCCGAGCGCACCGGTGCCCTGCTGGAAAAAGGGGTGATTGAAGTGGCCCCTCTTGCTTACATGCGTGGCCGCACCCTGGCCGACGCCTTTGTGATCCTCGACGAAGCCCAAAACACCACCACCGCCCAGATGCGGATGGTGCTTACCCGGCTGGGGGAACACTCCCGCATGGTGGTAACTGGCGATCCCACCCAGGTGGACCTGCCCTATGGGGTAAAGAGCGGCCTGCAGGAAGCTGCCCAGGTGCTGCAGGGGGTGGAGGGGGTGGCGATCTGCGAGCTCACCGCGGCTGACGTGGTGCGCCACCCGCTAGTGCAGCGGCTGGTGGAGGCCTATGCCGATCGCGATGCCACCAAGCTGGCGCCTGCCGTTAAAAGGCAATTCGGTAGCCCGTGCAGTGAGCCTGAGCCATGAACAAGGCAGAGCGCCTGCGCATCCCCGCCGAAATCGCCATAGCGGCGTTGGTGGCTTACTTGCTCGGCTACTGGTTCACAAATCTGTTCCCGGGCTACCTACCCAAGATCGGCGGGCTTTGGTCGGCGATCTCCGCGATCGTGGTAACCCAGGCCACCCGCAGGGAGACAACCTCCTCAGCCTCGCTGCGAATTTTGGGTTCAGCCATAGGCGCCGGCACCAGTGCCATCTACCTGACGCTGCTTCCCTTTCACCCCCTGGGCATGGCCGTGGCAGTCTTCGCCACAGTTGCGCTCTGCGCAGCGATCAATGTGCCCAGCCATGGCCGCCTCGCAGCGATCACCGTGATCGTTGTGATGGTCACCGGCAGCCTGGATCCGAAGCTGAGTCCGGGGCTAAATGCCCTGCTGCGCTTGGCTGAATCATTCATCGGCACCGGCGTTGCGGTGCTCGCGGCGGGGCTCTGGCCTGGCTCAAACAACCAGGTCGGTGGCGATTCCTGAAGCCCAGGCGCCAAACCTGTGCCCAATCCCGATAGGGAGATCCGCACCAACGGCAGCCAGCAGGGCCTCCCGTTGCCTGCAGATCACTGGCAGGATATAGAAACTTCGAAACCACTGGTGCGCCATGCCGGCCAGCAGCAATTTTCAACAGGCCATTCGTGAGGCCCAATCAAGCGCCCTAGTGGGCCCCAATGTGGTCAACAAGGCCCTGCCCTATGTGGGCGGCGGCATGGTGCTCACCGCCGGTGGGGTGATGGGAGGCCTGGCCCTGATGGCCAGCAGCCCAGCCTTGTTCATGCCCCTGTTCTGGGTGGCCCTGATCGGCAACTTCATCCTGTTCTTCGTGGCCCAGAATGTGGCCCTGAAGGGCAACAACAACACTGCCCTGCCGCTGCTGACGGCCTACAGCCTGATCACCGGCTTCACCCTCAGTGGCATCGTTGCCTACGCCGTAAGTGCCGCTGGTGTAGGCGCCATAGGCACTGCCACCCTGGCTACGGGCATCACCTTTGTGGTGGCCTCAGTGGTGGGTCGCCGCATGAGCGACAACATCGGCCAAGCCCTGAGCGGCGTAGTGGGTCTGGGCATCCTCGGCCTGCTGATCGCCATGGTCGTGCAGATCATCGGTGGCATTTTTGCCCCAGGCGTTTTCAGCGGCGGCACCTTCGAACTGCTGATTGCAGGCTTCGGCACGGTGCTGTTCGTAGGCGCAGCCTTCGTCGACTTCTACACGATGCCTCGCACCTACAGCGACGACCAATATTTGGCCGGCGCTTTGGGGATGTATCTCACCTACATCAACCTATTTATCTTCATCCTGCGCCTGATCATTGCCCTCCAGGGCGGCGGCCGCCGCGACTGAGCTTCAATCCAGCAACTTCAGCGCCCCCAAAGGGGCGCTTTTTTTATGGCTGAGCCTGTGGCTTGGGCGTTGGCTTGGGCAACGCCGATGTCACGTCCCGCAGCGGATGGGTTGCACTGCCCCAACCAGCAAGCGGCAATTCAGGCGGGTTACCTGGGCTTAAGCGAGCAGCAGAGTTAAACCAAGCCAGCAGCAGGGCCCGCAAGGCCCCCCCGGACTCGCCCCTGGGCGAACGCAAATTGAAGTGATCGGCATTCTCAGCCAGCACCAGGCGATGGCCACTGGCGCCGCCCCGGGTGGCCCTGGCCATGGGCTCGATCGCCTCGGGCCCGGGCGGAACCACCCAGTCGCGGCTACCGCTGATCACCAGCACCTTCGCCTTCATGCTGCCGGCGGAATCGACATCAAATAGCAAGCGCATCGGCGGACTCACCGCAATGGCAGCAGCCACCCGGGGGTCTACCAGAGCGGCACTATCCGCCGAACCAACGAAGTTGCACTGCAGTATCCAGCTGAGATTGCGGGAGGGGTCGCGCACCTCATCGCAAAGCTGCTGAAGTTTGGTGGTGATGGGCCGGGCCCCAGCCAGCTGCAACGCAGTGGTCGCTCCCCAGGAATGGCCTGCCACCAGCACCGCCTGGGTGTTCACCGGTCGGCGCAAGGCGAGCCGCCCCTGGGCGGCGGCATCGATCACGGCCGACACATCTTTTGGCCGCAGGGCCAGCTCAGACGGACTAGGAGGCGGCTGCTTGCCGGCCAGCATGGCTCGCTGCTGGCTTTGATCGCTGCCTGGGTGGCGGGGCAGCACCACGGTGTAGCCATGGCTAGCCAGGTGGGCTGCCCAGCCCTCGAAGTTGCTGGGGTCATCCCAAAGCCCGTGGGAAATCACCACCAGTCGATTTGGCGCCGCTCCAGATCCGGTTGGCTCGAGCACCACCAGAGCCAACGGCTCCGGGCGATGGCCAACGACGATTTTTAATTCCTGGCGGGCAACAGACTGCCGCCCTGGCTCCTGCAGTGGTCCAGCACTGCCCACAGCCGGGATGGATGCAATCAGCTTTTCAGCCGAGCGGCGTTGGTCTCGAAACCGCTGAATTGAAAATCCCAACCGGCCCAGCTCCACCGTGACGCTCTGGCCTGGTAGCTGCTCGATCACATCCAGCAGGGTGATGCCCCCCTTAGCGGCAGACCGCTCCATGGCTTGCTCAAACTGAGCCGGATCGAGGGGATCAGGCAAGCCATCGATATCGCCTAGGGCCCCCACCAACAGCAGCACCTGATCAAGCAGCGGTGAACCCTGGGCCTGGCGAATAACCGCCTTGATCTCGAGGGGCAGGTTTGAGTTCACCACGGCCTTAAGCCTGCGGCCAATCTCGCCTCGGGTGGCACGGTCGAGCTCGGCCAGATCGCTGTCGCCGGCAATCAATGCTTCCGGACTGCGCAATTCAGCGACCCTGATGCTGAAGTCTGTCTCGAGCAGGGGCAGGCGCAAATTGATGGTTTCAATCGCCCTGGCCGGCGCCGAGCCCAGCAGGGCGGCGGCACCGATTCCCGTGGCAAGAATGGATAAAGCCCGGAATCTGAAGGGGCGATTCATGGGCAGAAGCGACGGCGGGGCAATCCAGTCATCTTGGCCCGTTTCAAGCCTCAGCCACCGCCTCGACTGCAGCGGCGATCGAGCTCCGCTGCTCGGCGTCGTAGCCCCAGCGATCTAGGAAGGCGACGTCTTCTCCCTGCCCGGCGGTAGCCGCCAGCAGGATTTCCAGCCGCTCCTTAACGGCCTGAGGCTCAAGGCTCCGCAGCAGTTCGGTGCAGCGGGCTTGCACCCGCTCCGAAGCCCCCTGCTGGCTGGAATCGCCAGCACGTTGATGGTGCAGGGCCATCGCCGTACTCATGGCCAGGTTGCGGGCCGAGAGATCGACGACGCCCTCGCCTGCCAGCCGCAGCTGGAGCAGCAGGGTTTCGGGCAGGCGGTCCATCAGCGGGCAGTCGCCGGCCAGGCTCACAACAAAAAAGCCCCGGGCACCATCGCGGCTAGCCACCAGCTCAGCCACCCGGTCGGCAAGTACTTCATCACTGAGTTCGCCGTGCTCCCACAACTCCAGCCACTGGGCCGTGATCTCCATGGCCTGCTGAAAGGTGGGTTGGCGAGGAGCTGGGGTCATCGCTGTAGACACAAGTTGCACACCAAAGCAGCCTATGGGCGTTCGCCGCCCCGCTTCGATGTCCTGCCGCCGCCACACGATGGAGCTGCACTTGCCCGAGGGACACCGCCGGGCCCTGGAGGCGCATTGCCGTCGCACGGGCGAAAGCGCCAGCCACGTGCTGCGAGCGGCTCTGAGCGACTATCTCGACCTGGAGCACCACACCCTCTGGCAGGTGTCCACCTCCACGGCCGTGGTGGAAGGGGTGTCCCAGGGCTGCCTGCGGGTAGGCGAGCTGGCCCGGCATGGCGATTTCGGCCTGGGCACCTTCGATCACCTAGATGGCGAAGGGGTGCTGCTGGAGGGCGAATGCTGGCAAGCCCGGGCCGATGGTTCCCTCAGCCGAGCCCCCGACGAGGAACTGACGCCCTTTTTTGTGGTGACCCATTTCCACAGCGACCAGCAGCACCAGTTCGAGCAGGTGACCAGCTGGGCAGACCTTTGCAACCGCCTCGACGCGTTGCGACCGAGCGACAACCTCTTCATGGCCATCCGCGTGCGCGGCATGCTGGATCGCATCGAGGTGCGAACCGTCAGCGCCGTGGAGACCGGCACGGAACTGGAGGCAGCCGCCGCAGTCCAGACCGTGTTCGACCACCACAACCTCAGCGGCACCCTGGTGGGCTTCTGGTCGCCGAGTTACGTCAGCAGCCTGAATATCCCTGGCTATCACTTCCATTTCCTCAGCGACGATCGCCATTGCGGAGGCCATGTGCTCGAGAACGGCGCCGTGAAAGCGGGCCAGTTGACTGTGGATCTGCACCTGGAATCCGAGCTGCGGGTGGCCCTGCCCCAGACGCGCGACTTCCTCGAGGCTGACCTCAGCCGGGATCCCAGCGAAGCCCTGGCCCGGGCAGAAGCCAAATCCTTCTAAGGCCTGCCGGCTGCCAGGCTGGTGATATGGAGTTTCCCACGACCATCCCGGCCCTGCCCACGAGCCCAGAAGGCTTTCGCTCCGGCTTCGTGGCGCTGATCGGCCGGCCAAACGTGGGTAAATCCACCCTGCTCAACCAGCTGGTGGGCGAAAAGGTGGCGATCACCTCGCCCGTTGCCCAAACCACCCGCAACCGGCTGCGGGCGATCCTCACCACCGAAACAGCCCAGCTGGTGCTGCTAGATACGCCGGGTATCCACAAGCCCCACCACCTGCTGGGGGAGCGACTGGTACAGAGCGCCCGCCGCGCCATCGGGGAAGTGGATGTGGTGCTGCTGCTGGTGGATGGCAGCGAGCCGGCTGGCCGGGGCGATGGCTTCATCGTGGAGATGTTGCAGCACTGCAGCGCACCGGTACACCTAGCCCTCAACAAAAATGACCTGGTGGATCCGGCCCGGACCGAGGAGCTAGCCCAGAGCTACCGCGAGCTGGTGCCGGGCTGGCCCCTGCATCCGGTGAGCGCCTTGAACGGCGCGGGTACCAGCGAGTTGGTGGCAGCTCTCGCCGCCGACCTACCGGAGGGTCCCCACCTATACCCACCGGATGCGGTGAGCGATCAGCCCGAGCAGTTGCTCCTGGCGGAGTTGATCCGCGAGCAGGTGTTGCACCAAACCCGCGAGGAGATTCCCCACTCGGTGGCGGTGCAGATCGAGCGCATCGTCGACGACGGGCCGCGCACCGCCGTGCTGGCCACGGTGTTGGTGGAGCGCAGCAGCCAGAAGGGAATCCTGATCGGAAAAGGGGGCCGCATGCTTAAGGAGATCGGCAGCGGCGCCCGCCAGCAGATGCAGAAATTGATCGACGGGCCGGTGTATCTGGAGCTGTTCGTGAAGGTGGTGCCCAATTGGCGCCGCAGCGCCGCGCGCTTGAGCGAACTGGGCTACCGGGGGGAGTAACACCTGCTTAGCCGCCTTACCGGCTAAGCCGAAGCAATGCAAGTCAACCTCCACGACGCCAAAACCAATCTCTCCCGGTATGTCGAGCAAGCGCTCGGCTTTCTTCAGGGGTCTGAGGTTCTGGACTGCGACCTCAAAGCCGAGCTGCTGCTCTGGCTGGCCATCGCCCCTGAGCGCCTACCGGCAACGTTGCGTGGCACCCTCATGGACCGCCGCTTGCCCATGCTGTACAGCGTGGTGAGCCTCTGGGAAGTGGCGATCAAAACCTCCCTCGGCAAACCTGGATTAGTCGTCGACGCTGCTCAAATGCGTGACGGACTGAAGCAGCAGGGCCACCAGGTGATCTGGATGGGCGACGGCGGGGCAGGCGGCTGAGAGAATCACGCCCATGAGCGAGCCCAGACCCAACACCGCCCCATTTCCTCCCGAAGAAATCGGAGCCTTTCTGCGCTGTTGCGCCGGCGAATGGATGGGCCTGCGCAGCCAGTTCGCCCTCGGCGAGGTAAGTGCCGGCGATGACGACGACGACGGCTGGCACACAAGCGACCGCGGCGAGCTGGTGGTGGCCTTTCTCGAGGCCGAGACAGCTGGTGGGGCGGGCGGCCTGCAAGTGGGCCAGAAAGATGCGGTGGCCCAGCAGCAGCTGCACTTCGACGCCGAAGGGGGCTTCCGCAGCGGCGAGCAGCAGGGCCGCTGGCAGCTCTGGCCCGACGGCAGCCTGGAGCTGGTGATCACAGGTGATGGCCGGGAGGTGCGCGAGCGGATCTGGTTTACCAAGCCCAATCTGAGGCTGCGCTCCACGGTGGAAACCAGCGCTGATGGCAGCCCCGGCCGGGCCAGCTTCAGCTCCGAGATCCGCCGGGTGAGCCGGCCCTCCGTGCCCGCGAGCTGAGCTGATGCGCCTTGATGTGGTGAGCCTTGCACCGGAGGCCTTTGCACCACTGCTGGGCCTGGGGGTGATCGGCCGGGCCTTTGCTGCCGGCATCGCCGCGCTCCACACCCACAACCCCCGCGATTTCGCCACCGACAAATACCGCAAAGTCGACGACGAGCCCTACGGCGGCGGCGCCGGCATGGTGCTCAAACCAGAGCCGGTATTTGCGGCGGTGGAGGCGATCCCGGTGCTGCCGCGGCGGCGGGTGCTGCTGATGAGCCCCCAGGGCAAGCCCCTGCAGCAGAGCGATCTGCGCCGCTGGGCTAGCGGCTACGACCAGCTGGTGCTGATCTGCGGCCACTACGAAGGATTCGATGAACGCATCCGCTCCCTAGCTGATGAGGAGGTGTCGATCGGCGACTTTGTGCTCACCGGCGGCGAGCTGCCGGCGGCGGTGATCATCAACGGTGTAGTGCGGCTGCTGCCCGGCACCGTGGGTACCCAGGCCTGCCTCGAGGAGGAGAGCCACAGCGCCCTACTGCTCGAGCATCCCCACTACACCCGTCCCGCCAACTTCCGGGAGCTGGAGGTGCCGGCGGTGCTGCGCAGCGGCGACCATGGCGCCATCGCCCGCTGGCGCTTTGAGCAGCAGCAGCAGCGCACCGCCGAACGCCGGCCGGATTTATTCGGGCGCTGGCAGGCGCAGCAGCAACTCCAGCAGTAGAAACAGCAAACTGGGCTCAGCCTCCGGTTGCCTTAACACCGATGCTGCTCAGCACCACCTCCAGCCTTGAAGGCCAGCCGATACGGCACTACCTGGGCCTGGTGCACGGCGAGACCATTTTGGGCGCCAATATCTTTCGCGACATCCTGGCCTCAATCCGCGACCTAATCGGCGGGCGGGCTAGGTCCTATGAGGTCACTCTGGAGCGGGCCCGGGAGATGGCACTGCAGGAACTAGGCAGGCGCGCTCGATTGCTGGGAGCCGATGCGGTTGTGGGGGTGCGGGTGGACTACGAGGTGCTGGGACAGGCGGGTGGAATGTTGATGGCTTGCGCCATCGGCACTGCCGTAAGGCTCGAGGCTGCTGGGGATTGGGCTTCTGGGGATAGGGGCCTACCACCGCCGCCTCTGCCACCTCAACCCTGACCCTGCTGCAGACCCCGCAACGCCGTGAGTAGGGCTGCCGGACTCTGGGGATCCACCATCAGCACACTGCCTCCAGGCGCATGGGCCATCTGCTCGCCCATGGCCATCCAGTCGCCGGCCAGCAGCAAACGCATCGCCTCGGCAGCCTGGGGGTTGGCCTGCATCGCCTCCGCCAGCCGACTGGCCGCATCGGCCCTGGCCTGGGCCAGCAGGGTCTGCTGCTTGGCCTGGGCTTCGGCATCCAGCAGCAGGGCCTCCGCCCGGCCCCGGGCCGCATTCACCTGGGAGTCGCGCTCCCCTTCCGAACGCAGGATCGCCGCCCGCTTCTCCCGCTCAGCCGTCATCTGCTGCTCCATCGCCTGCTGCACGCCCCGGGAGGGCTGGATATCGCGTAGTTCCACCCGCGTCACCTTCACGCCCCAGGGATCGGTGGCCTGATCCAGCTCCTTCATCAGCACCTCATTCACCTCCTGGCGGGTGGTGAAGGTTTGGTCAAGGTCGAGCTTGCCCATCTCGGCGCGGATCTGGGTCAGCACCAGATTCACCATGGCCGCCTGCAGGTTGTCGACGGCGTAGTAAGCGCGGGCGTGCTCCAGCAGCTGCCAATAAACAACCGCATCCACCTCGATGCCGACGTTGTCGCGGGTGATGCACTGCTGGGGCGGGATATCGAGCACCCGCTCCTTAAGTGATTCATGGCTCACCACCTTCTCCAGCACCGGCAGCACAAGCGACAGGCCCGGCTGCAGCTGGCGGTCGTATTTGCCAAGGCGCTCCACCAGACGCGACTGGCCGCCGCTGGTGACCTTGACGCTGCTAACGCCCAGCAGGGCCATCAGCACCAAGGCGGGCAGGGAGAGCAGAGCTTCCACGGCGGGAATCCGAGCAGGAGATGCCAACGCTAGTCAGCATGGGTGGGCCGAACCACCCACGCCCGCCGCGCCGCCATGGCTCCCGTGTCGCTCCTCTGGCTGCTGCTGGCCACCGGCCTGCTGCTGCTTGCCCTGGCGGGCGCTGAGGTGGATGGCCTGTTGCCGGCGGCGGTGGTGGCTCTGGTGTTGTCAGTGGCGACGGCCTGGTTACCCCTGCCGCCCCTGCTGCAGCTAGGGCTACTGGCGGGCCTCACCGGCCTGGGGGTGTTGGGTCTGCGGCGCTGGTCGGCACGGCAGCGCCACCGCAGCCTGCCGCCAGCGGAAAATGCCACGGTGCTGAGTGGCTTCAACGGCAGCGATACGGGTCGGGTGCGCTGGCACGGCCAAAGCTGGAGCGCCGTCAACCTGGGCAGCAGCCAAGCCCTCAGCCCGGGTGCGGTCGTGACCGTGCTGGGCCGCGAAGGCAATCAGCTGCAGGTGCTGGGGCCTGGGTGAGATTGGGTCTTGGTTTAGATACAGCCCTAGGTGAGACTGGGACCAAGCACCCCCACTCCATGCAACTGCGCATCGGCAACGGCTACGACATCCACCGGCTGGTGCCCGGTCGGGCGCTGATCCTGGGCGGCCAGCGCCTGGAGCATCCCGCCGGCCTGGGGCTTGATGGCCACAGCGATGCCGACGTGCTGGTGCACGCAATCATGGACGCCCTACTGGGGGCCCTTTCCCTGGGTGACATCGGCCTCTATTTCCCGCCGGACGACCCGCAGTGGCAGGGGGCCGACAGCCTGGAGCTGCTGGAGCAGGTGGTGGCCCTGGTGATGGAGCGGGGTTGGAGCGTGGTGAATGTGGATTCAGTGCTAGTGGCCGAGCGGCCCAAGCTCAAGCCCCACATCGCCGCGATGTGTTCTGCAATCGCCTCCCGCATGGGGCTGACAGCCGATCAGGTGGGTGTCAAAGCCACCACCAACGAGCAGCTGGGGCCTGAAGGCCGCGAAGAGGGCATCTCCTGCCACGCCGTGGTCCTGCTGCAAAAACCGTGAGCCGCCTCTGGCAGTCCAGCTTTTCTAAGTTTGTGAGATCAATATTGCTTCTAGGGATGACCCTGGTGCTGCTCTCCAGCCAAGCCAGCCCGGTGCACGCGGCCTTTGCCGAGCCCGATGGCTCCTACGACGTGGTGGTGGTGGAACACCTGCGCCTGAAGGTGCCTGCCGAGGGCCGCCAGGCCTGGCTTGAGGCGGAACGGGGCAGCTGGGAACCATGGCTGGCCCAGCAGGAGGGCTTCCTCGATCGCCAGCTGCTCTGGGATCCCGTCACCGAGGAGGGCACCCTGCTGATCCGCTGGGTCGATCGGGAGCACTGGAAGGCGATTCCGCCGCAAGCGGTGCAGGCGGTGCAGGAGCGCTTCGAGCAGCTGGCCCAGGCGGCCACCGGCCAATCGCAAGGCAACCCCTTCCCGCTGGTGTTTGAAGGTGAGCTGCTGCCGGCATGAGCCGCATCAGCGCAGACCAGGCCACCTACGTGCTCGGCAGCCATGCCGAAGAGAGGGCCAGCCTCTGGGTGACACCGGTATTGGTGGAGATGGTGTGGGAGCGGCTATGAACGGCAGCCCGGAGCATCGGCTCGACCTTGGCCGCCGCCAGCGGCTGGGGATGGTGGAGGCCATCTGGGGCGAACACAAAAGTGCCGAGCAGACAGCCCGGATCCTGGAGGAGCTGCATGGGGCAGGAGAGCTGGCGCTTGTGACCCGCGTCTCCCCTGAGAAGGCTGAAGCCGTGGCAGCACTGCTAGGGCGGGAGCGAGGGGAGGCCTGGCTTCTGCAGCACCATCCCCAGGCCCGCTGTCTCAGCGCCGGGCTCCTACCAAGCCCAGAATCAAGGCTGGGTCGGGTAGCGGTGCTAAGCGGCGGCACCAGCGATTTACCGGTGGCGGCCGAGGCCCAGCTGGCCCTGGCCTGCCATGGCATCGCCACCGAGCTGGTGCTGGATGTGGGCGTGGCGGGGCTGCACCGGCTGCTGGAGCGCCTCGAAGACCTGCGTCATGCCGATGTGCTGATCGCCTGCGCTGGTATGGAGGGAGCCCTGCCCACCGTGCTGGCCGGGCTGCTGCCCCAGCCGGTGATCGGCGTGCCGGTGGCGGTGGGCTACGGCGTAAGTGCCGGTGGAGTAGCCGCCCTGCACGGCATGTTGGCTAGTTGCGCCCCCGGGCTCACGGTGGTCAACATCGACAACGGTTATGGCGCCGCCATGGCAGCCCTGCGGATCCTGGGCTGCGGGCCTGGGCGCTCAGCAGCCTGGACGCAGGGGAGTTGAACCTGGCTGCTCAATCTCGAGCACCGCTTGGATCCAGAGCTGCATCGAGCGGGGCAAAAGTCCCTGCTCGTAGCGCTCGATGGCCTGAAGCAGCACCGCTGTATTGACCCAGGTTGGCGAGCGACGCAGCATGAAACCAGCCGGCACTCAGCGCAGTGTGGGTAGCTAGCCAGGCAGGGGCAAGGGGACAAGCAACGATCTCCCCTCGCCGTTTGGGACTCGAACCAGGACAACAGTCCTAGAGGTGTTGAAGCTGGGGGTAGGCCGTCAGCAATTCTTCGGTGCTCAGCACTTCACCGGCCCCTTCAGGCTGCCAGATCACCTCGATCGCCAGCAGATCAGCGGCACCGACGGCGCCGAGCTGCTGCAGCGAATCACGCACCTGGTCCGCACTGCCCGAACCCTTGAGAGCAAGCCGGCTGCGGCTTGCCACCAGCAGGGTGACGGCGATGAAATCGCTACTGGCATCGCTATCTCCCGCAGCCACGCTGTCATCGCTAAAGCGCTTGCCGCCCACATTGGTGGTGACCTCACGCTGCAACTTGCTGCGCTCCGTCATCGAGAGGCGATTGAAGGTGGATTCGGCACTAGCAAAAGGCACCTGACCCACCTCTGAATTGGCATAGACCCAGAGGTCGGGGTGGCGCAGCAGGGCCAAGGTGGTCTCTTGAAGCAGGGCTTGGAGGCCCGCCGCATGGCTGGTGTCAGCGCTGCCAGCTAGACGGCGCAGATCGGTTTGAAGCTGGCGGGCCGATGCCAGCAGCCCAACCTGCAGCTGGCTGATCGTGACGGGGCCATCGGGGCGGCCGCCGCCCACCAGATCGCCGCGGCTGCCAGAAATTGCTGGCCCCTGGCCGCCACCACCGCCACCTCGCACCGCGTTGAGCAACAGACCTCCCACGGCCATCAGCACAAGAAAACCGAACAGGCCGCCACCACCGAAACCAAACATTGGAATCAGGAAGGGAAAGCCGATACCCCCTCCCCCGTAGCCACCGCGGTAGCCGCTGTTGTATCCACCACCACCTCCGTAGCCACCACCGCCATAGCTCCTCGGCATCGAGGGGGCCGAGCGGAAGCTGCCGCCACCGATGCGGCCGCCACTGGCGGCCCAGCTGGGGCTGGGGTGCACCACCAACAGGCTCAGGGCCAACATCGGCACAGCCAACAAGCTGAAACAGCGCCGCAAAACCAAACGGGTTGAAAGCGCCAAGGCGCTGAAAGCAATTGGTCGAAATCTAGGAACCACCGCCCACAATGGTGACCACCTCAAGCACATCGGATTCCACCACCGGCTGGGCGGGCCAGAGCTGTCTGGCCAAAATCGTGCCGTTGAACTCCACCACCACCAAGCGGGGTTGATAGCCCAGCTCCAGCAGGGCCTGCTCCAAATTGAGCCCGTCTGAGCAAACTCGCTGATCGCCGTTTACCTGCAGGGTGATCACAGAGCCGGCGCCTCTAGTGCTGCCAGCAGCTCGGCGGTGGCGGCAGCCGGATCAACCGCCTCGGTGATCGCCCGCACCACCGCAATCCGCTGGGCTCCAGCAGCCCGCACCGCAGCCACCTTGCTGGCCTCCAGCCCGCCGATGGCAAAGAAGGGGATCGGACTAGCCGCCGCGGCCTGGCGCACGTAATCGAGCCCCACCGGCTCCCGGCCGGGCTTGGTGGGGGTGGCCTCCACCGGGCCGACTCCGAGGTAGTCGCAGCCATCGCTGACCGCCTGCTGCAGCTGGTCCAGGGCATGGGTGCTGCGGCCAATTAACCGATCGGGGCCCAGCAGCTGGCGCGCCACCGCCGGCGGCAGATCCCCCTGGCCCAAGTGCACCCCATCGGCCTCCACCGCCAGGGCAATATCAATTCGATCATTCACCAAAAACAGGGCGCCATGGGCGGCGCAGAGTTGGCGCAGGGCCCGGGCCTGGCTGAGTTTTTGCAGGTCATTGAGACCGGCGGCCTCCTTGGCGCGGTATTGCACCAGGCGTACCCCGGCCCCCAGGGCGGCGGCCACCACCCACTCCAGGTTTGGCACTGGCGAGGTAACTAAATAAAGTCGGCAGCTAGCCAGCAGCTCTCGGCGGCCCGCCCCGCCCGCAGCGGCCAGCCGACAGGCCTGCAACAAATCCACTTCCAGGTCGTAGAGCAGATAGCGCAGAGCTGAGGCCTCCTCAGCCAGCAGGGGATCGCTGCTGCGCCCAAATTCCTCCAGCACCCGCAAAGCCTCCTGCACCCGGCCGGCGTTGGCACCCACCACGGCGCTGGGGCTGGATCGCTCCGCTTGGGCCGGATGGCCGAGGCCCGCGGCCGGATCGGTAGCGGTGTGGCGCGCAAATTTGTAGGCATCGCGATGCAACCGGCCGAGCCGCTGGCGCATGTCCTTGGTGCGCACCACCAAATCGCCCCGATCGAGGCCAAAGCGGGCCCAATCTTCCAGCACCCGCAAGCCCTCCCGAGCCCGATCGAGGTTGGCATCGAGCAGCCGGTCGCGAGCTGGGCTGGAGGAGCTGTCTAGGGTGGGATCCATCACACAATGGGCCAATGGCAGGCGAGCCAGGCAATCCAAATCGGGCCAATTCCGACAGCCCGATGCTGGTGCTGATTTCAGGGATTCTGCTGCTCGGCGGGATCGCAACCTTCATTGGCTGGGGCCTCACCCACGCCTATCCCGGCGCTTAAGGCGCGGGCCAGCTGGGCATCGGCGGCAATCTGGGCTGCGAGCTGCTCAAAGCTGGCGAAGGTTTGCTGGCGGCGCAGCAGTTGCAGCGGCTCCACCACCAGCTCCAATCCCTCAAGCTCCAGCTGTCGATCGAGCAGGTGCACCTCCACCGCCGAAGGGGCGGTGGGATCCACCGTGGGCTGGGGGCCGAGGTTCATCACCGCCGGCAGCATCGGGCCGCCGGCCACCGATGCCATGGCTGCATAAACCCCCTCCAGCGGCAAAAACTTGCGGCCATCCACCTGCAGGTTGGCGGTGGGCCAACCGAGTTGCTTACCAAGCCCGCGGCCACGCACCACCAGCCCACTGAAGCGATAGGGACGCTCCAGCAAGCGGCGGGCCTCCGCCAGATCTCCGGCCCCTAGGGCCCGGCGGATGCGGCTGCTGCTCACCCGCTCCTCGCCATCCCAGAGCATCGGCAGCACCTCCACCTCGATGCCGTGACGGGCACCAATCACCGCCAGGGCCTGACTGTCGCCGCTGCGGCCGGCCCCGAAGCGGAAGTTGTCACCCACGGCGACCCGCTGGGCCGCCAGCTGGCCCACCAGCACCTGCTCCACGAAGGCCTCGGGGCTGAGAGCGGCAAGCTCCCGGCTGAAGGGCACCAGCACCAGCTGCTCAATGCCCAGGGGCTCCAGCAGATGCAGCTTTTCAGCGGGCAGGTCGAGCCGCAAGCGCGCCTCGCCGTGCAGCACCTCGCGGGGATGGGGCCAAAAGCTCACCACCGTGGGAATCGCCGCCGCTTCGTTGCCAGCCGCAGCAGTTACTGCCGCGATGACGCGGCGATGGCCCTGATGCAGGCCATCAAAGCTGCCGAGGGCGATGGCCGTGGGGCGCAGGGCCTCCTGGGGGGATCGCAGGGGTATCAACGCTACGGAACCCAAAGGCAACGGGAGCCAAATCGATCCTCCCATGGCACCTTTGGTTCACCCATCTGGATGGCTGAATGGCTGACCGCCTCGACCTGCAGCTAATCGCCGCGGCATTGCGGCGCCTGGGCTGGATTCGGCTCTGGTCCCAGGTGGTGCTGGGGGTGGTGGTGGTTGGGGTGCTGCTTTTCAACAACATCGGCGGCCGCCTGGCGGCCAATTCAGCCCGCGCCCTCGGCCTGGGGCCTGGCATCTCGCTCACCACCATCGCCTTCCTGCTGCTGCTCTGGTGCATCTGGCAGAGCTGGCTGGTGGTGCGCTGCGGCCGGGCCCTCAATTCGCCGGTGCGGCCCAGCAAGGGTGAAACCTCGCGGCTGATCAAGCGGGGCGTGCTGGCCGACCTGGCCGGCATCACCCTGGCGGTGCTGGGCTATCAGTCGCTGGCCGGCAGCCTGTTTGTGCAGGCCTCCCAACAGGTGCCAGGCTTCTTTGGTGCCCAGATCCAGGCAACCCCTGGCGTGGCTGGGCGAGTGATCGGTCTACCGATCACCTCGATCGAGATGTTGGCCGTGCTGGGCAACACCCAGGTGCTGTTTGCCCATCTGATCGGGCTCTGGATCAGCCTCTGGCTGCTGCAGCGGGTTTACCGCACAGCCTGATTAACGGCCGCTCACCAAACCGGCAGATCAGCCGTGCGGCCGCGCCAAAAAATATCCGGTTGGAGCGGCGTCAGGGAGACACCACCGGCATTGATCTGGGCCACATCGGTGGGCCAGGCCGCCGGCCCCGACACCTGAGCCTCCAGATCGTTGACCACCTCCCCCGCCAGCCAGTAGTAGCTGCGGCCGCGGGGGTCTACCCGCTGCTCGAACTGGTCGGTGTAGCGACGCACCGCTGAATTACACCAGCGCAGCTCTCCAATCGCCTCAGCCGGCCGGGGCGGCACATTGAGATTGAGCAACATGTTGCTGGGCCAACCCTCCGCCAGCATCCGCTCAGCCACATCGAGGGCGAGGCGTGCCGCTGGCGCAAATTGGCGCCATTGAAAGTCGGCACTACTTACTGCCAGGGCGGGGAGGCCCTCAATCGTGCCCTCCATCGCCGCACTCACCGTGCCGGAATACAGCACATCTGTGCCCAGGTTGGGGCCGTGGTTGATGCCGGAGAGCACCAGATCCGGCCACTCATCCAGCAAGGAAAACAGGGCCAGCTTGACGCAGTCCGAGGGGGTGCCGCTGCAGGCCCAGGCCTGGACGCCATCATCGAACAACTCATCAGCCCGCTCCGCCCGTATTGGGGTCTGCAGGGTGAGACCGTGGCCCGTAGCGGAGCGCTCCTGGTCAGGACACACCACACTCACCTGGTGGCCGCGGGCCAGGGCCGCATTGGCCAGAGTTCGAATGCCTTCAGCGAAGACCCCGTCGTCGTTGCTGATCAGGATCTTGAGCGGTGCCATCGGGCCTAACGCCATTTAGCCGCAAGGTAACTGGGGCGGCTCCTTACAGTCAGTAATCCCTCCGCCCCTGCCGTGAGCGCCACCGTTTCCCTGCAGCAGCTCACCGACCAGCTCCAGGCGCTGGAAAGCCAGGCTGCAGCAGAGATCTCCACCGCCAGCACCGCTGCTGAACTGGAAGAACTTCGAGTGGGACTGCTCGGCAAGAAGGGGCGCCTTTCTGGCGTGCTCGGCGCCATGGGCAAGCTGCCTGGCGATGAGCGGCCCCTGATCGGCCAAAGGGCCAACGTGCTCAAAGAGCAGGTGCAGGCGCTCCTTGGCGAGCGGCTTACGGCAGTGAAAAGCGCAGCCATGGCCGAGCGTCTCGCCGGCGAAACCATTGACGTAACTGCGGCCTGCAGCTTCACGCCGCCTGGCCACCGCCACCCCTTAATCAGCACGATCGAGGAGATCGTCGACATCTTTGCCGGCCTGGGATATCGGGTATCGGAGGGGCCTGAGATCGAGAGCGATTACTACAACTTCACGGCCCTCAACATCCCCGAGCATCACCCCGCCCGGGACATGCAGGACACCTTTTATCTGGGCGATAGCCAACTGCTACGCACCCACACCTCGCCGGTGCAGATCCGCTACCTGGAGAACAACCCACCGCCAGTGCGGGTGATCGCCCCAGGGCGGGTGTATCGCCGCGACGCCGTGGATGCCACCCACTCGCCCGTGTTCCACCAGGTGGAGGTCCTGGCGATTGATGAGGGGTTGGACTTCAGCCACCTGCGCGGCACCGTCACGGCCTTTCTGCAGCAGTTTTTCGGCGACCTGCCAGTGCGCTTTCGGGCCAGCTACTTCCCCTTCACCGAACCCAGCGCCGAGGTGGATGTGCAGTGGCGTGGCCGCTGGCTGGAGGTGATGGGCTGCGGCATGGTCGACCCCGCCGTGCTCACCGGTATGGGCCTCGATCCAGAGCGCTGGAGCGGCTTCGCCGCTGGCCTGGGCGTCGAGCGCTTCTGCATGGTGCGCCACGGCATCGACGACATTCGCCGGCTCTACACCAGCGACCTGCGCTTCCTGGAGCAGTTTTAGTTGGGCGGTTTGATTGGAGCCCCATAAACTCGGGCAGCCCCTCGCTTCCCGATCGGTGCCCCGCGTCGGACTGATCGTGAATGACGGCAAGGACCTCGCCCTGTCCACCGCCGACACCATCGAGGCGCGCTTTACGGCGGCTGGCTATGGCGTGGTGCGGGTTAGCAGCTCCGGCGGCATGGTGGGTTTCGCCAACCCCGACCAGCACCTGCGCACCCGGGGCTATGCGGCCTGCGTGCCGGCCGGCTTCGACCGGGATCTAAGCCTGGCGGTGGTGCTGGGCGGCGACGGCACCGTGCTTTCAGCCGCCCGTCAAACGGCTCCGGTTGGCATCCCGATCCTCACCATCAATACGGGCCATCTGGGCTTTCTGGCGGAGGCCTACCTGCACCAGCTGGAGGGGGCCCTGGAGCAGGTGCTCTCCGGCGAGTGGACGGTGGAGGAGCGCACGATGCTGATCGTCAGCGTGATGCGCGGCGAGCAGCGGCGCTGGGAGGTGCTCTGCCTCAACGAAATGGCCTTGCACCGCGAGCCGCTCACCTCGATGTGCCACTTCGAAATCGCCATCGGCCGCCATGCGCCGGTCGATATCGCCGCCGACGGGGTGATCCTTGCCACCCCCACCGGCTCCACCGCCTACGCCCTCAGCGCCGGTGGACCGGTGATCACCCCGGACTGCCCGGTGCTGCAACTCACGCCGATCGCGCCCCATTCGCTGGCCTCGCGCGCCCTGGTGTTCAGCGACCGCGAGCCGGTGACGGTGTTTCCCGCCACGCCCGAGCGACTGATGATGGTGGTGGATGGCAGCGCTGGTTGTTACATCTGGCCGGAGGATCGAATCCTGGTGCGCCGCAGCGAGCAGCCCGTGCGCTTTGTGCGGCTGGCCAACCATGAGTTTTTCCAGGTGCTGCGCAACAAATTGGGTTGGGGCCTGCCCCACGTGGCCAAGCCCGGCAACGGCACGGCGCCATGAACTATTCCCAAATCCTGCTGCTGGGCCCGGAGGCCGAGGCCCTGGCGCCACGGCTGGAGGCTTCCGGCTACTCGTGCAGCAGGGAGCCTGTGCCGGCTGGGGCAACCCCAGATGCGGTGCTGCTCTCCAGCGGCGATTCGGGCCGCATCGCCTCCCTGCGAGAGCAGTGGGGCCCCATCCCCGTGCTGCTGGATGTGGGCGACGACACGGTGGAAGCGCGGGTCCACTGCCTCAGCTCAGGAGCAGACGACTTCTGGCTTTCGAGCCTCGGCCCCAGCGACCTCCTGATGCGGCTGCGATTGCATCTAGATCTCACAAGCAGCGCCAATGTGCCGGCCCAGCTACTGCAGGTGGGGGACCTGGTGCTGAATCCCAGCACCCGCCAAGTGAAACGGGGAGCGCGGCTCGTGGGCCTGACGGCCAGGGAATACCAGCTGCTGCTGCTGCTGCTGGAGCGCAAGGGCACTGTGGTGAGCCGGGAGTTGATCCTGCGCCAGGTATGGAACGATGAGCAGGCCAGCAACAGCAGCAGCAACGTGATTGAGGTGTATGTGCGCTACCTGCGCCAGAAGCTGGAGGAGGGCGGCGAACGACGGCTGATCCACACGATCCGCGGTCAGGGCTACTGCCTGAGCGAGCGGCTGCCCCAGCTGGAGACCTGCGAATGAGCGCCAGACGCGGCTGGGTGCTAGCCCTGCCTGGAGTGGCTGCCCTGCTGTGCGGCTTCACGCCGCCGCCGCCCCAATGGCTGCCGATCACGGCCCGGTGGTGCCTGGCGCCTGATCGCTGCATCGCCCTGGAGGTGGCCGACACCCCCGAAAAGCAAATCAAGGGACTGCAGCTGCGGCCAGCGCTAGCGCCATTGCGGGGCATGTGGTTCCCCTACAACCCGCCGTCTCTGGCGCGCTTCTGGATGCACCGCACCCCCGAACCCCTCGACATGTTGTTTGTGCAGGGCGGCCGGGTGGTGGCGATCGAAGCCCACACCAAACCCTGCCTGCACCTGCCCTGCCGCAGCTACGGCCCTGATCAGGAGGTGGACGGCGTGCTGGAGCTTGCCGCCGGCCAGGCCGCAGCCCAGGGCATCCAGGTGGGCACGGCGGTGCGGCTAGAGGCCATCAAGGCAGCCGCCCCGTCAGCACCAGCACGGGATTAAGCGGCGCCAGGCGGGTGCCATCGGCGAGGGGGGCACCGCGCCAGGCCTGGTGCTGGGCCAGCGCCACCTGGCAGCCCGCCTGCTCCAGCAGCGGCCGCAACTCCGCCAAGGCTTCCAGCGTGGCCAGGGGGATCACCACCACACCGCTGGGCCGCAGCCGCTGCAGCACCGCAGCCAGCACCGCCGCGCGCTCGCGGCCACCTCCGCCGATCAGCACCCGATCCGGATCGGGCAGCTCCGCCAGGGCTTCGGGGGCCCGGCCCTCGTGAATCCCCGCCGGACGCACCCCCAGCCGCTCGGCATTGGCTGCGATCAAAGCTGCAGAGCCGCCGCGGGCCTCCAGGGCCCAGAGCGCCAGGCCAGGCCGCAGCCGCAGCGCCTCGAGCCCCACCGAACCCACGCCGGCGCCGATATCCCAGATCACGCCGCACTCGGGCAGCTCCAGATCGGCCAGCAGCTGAATGCGCACCTCCCGCTTGGTCATCAAGCCGGGGCGGTCGTCGTGCTGGAGGAACAGGCCGTCTTCAAGGCCAAACAGGGGGAGGGCGGCGGGATCAGCCGGGGGCGCCGGCGGCTCAGCGATCAGCAGCACTAGGTGCAGCGGATCCAAGTCGGGCGGCAGGGGTGCCCCGGGGACCAGCCGCTGCATCCGCTCCGCCGGATGGCCCAGGCGCTCACACAGCCAGAAGGCATAGGCCGCCTCCAGGCCAGAGGCCGCCAGGATCCGCCGCACCTCCTCGGCGCCGCCGCGGCCCGGGTCGGTGAGCACCGCCAGGGCAGGCGGTCGCTTCTGCAGGGCGGCGGCCAGGGGTTCGGGGTCGCGGCCGTGCAGGCTGACCCAGCTGGCGTCCTGCCAGGGGCGACCGAGGCGGGCAAAGGCCAGCTGCAGGGAGCAGGGGGCGGGGTGAAAGCGCAGCTGGGCGGCTGGAAAGCGCTGCTGCAGCAGGCGACCGATGCCAAACCAAAGCGGGTCGCCACTAGCGAGCAGCACCGCCGGCCGGCCCGTCGCCAGGGCCTGCTCCAGCGGGCCGAAAATCTGCTCGGGCCGATCGCTGGCCAGGAGCTGGGGGCAGGGGTTCCCCGCCGGGATGCGGCCGGCCCCCTGTTCCTCCTGCCACCAGGGGCCAAGCTCCGCCAGCAAGCGCTGGGGGGCAAGCAGCAGCTGGGCAGCTCGCACCAAGGCGAGGCTGGGGGCCGGCAGCGCAGCCACCCCCCCGGCATCGGTGCCGACCACCTCCAACACGGCCTGCTGAGCCAGGGCGCCCCACGGTCACTGCAGCCATGATGGCCGGCCTGTGCCACCGGACCCAGCCATGAGCGACCGCCGCCAGCGCATCCACGACCTGGTGCTGGCCCTGCTAGCCCAGCAAAAAGACCTGGAGCTGCTGGCCGGCGACGGCACGGGCCTGCCCAGCGGCGATCCCGGCAATTGGATCGAACGCAACCGCCGCGTGGTGCAGCGTTATCAGGCCCTGGTGCGCTCGGCCGTGACCCTCGACGCCTTGGTGGATCAGGAGGTGAATAGCGGTTTCCAGGCGCCAGCGAACCAGGCCTACTGATCGGCTCTACTCAATCCCGATCACCAGTCCAACACCAAAATCCGCCTAAACTGCTCTCAGGGTCGGACTCGAGGTAGCTGAAACCATGAAAGTGACCGTTGAACTTTCGGATGCTGAGATGACCGAAATCCTGGAGCTCACCGGCGAGCGCAAGAAGGGGCCCGCCATCCGCCGCCTGATGGAGGAGGCCCTGCAGCAGCACCGTCGCGCCC
>Ga0310332_10055_pt1 | contig 33470 bp, 41 predicted proteins | sample LakMicSRFLOrngD5_FD_195546 | JGI IMG/M metagenome (GOLD analysis project Ga0310332, IMG submission 195546) | Enriched freshwater cyanobacterial communities from Lake Michigan, Michigan, United States - MI23.SRFL.Orng.D5 (v2) (version 2) | ecosystem: Environmental > Aquatic > Freshwater > Lake...
GATTACTGCACGGGAGCAAAGGTGAACTTTTGCATGAAGAAAACCTCTTTGCAATTCATGGGGCTTGACATGCAAAAATTCTATGTATAATCATATTAGCATTTAAATACAGTTGGTCTCCACCGAAGAACTCGAGGCGCTTGATCTCTCTGCCTGGCTACAAACTGGTGAGGCAGCAGGGCGCATCTTGCATTGCAATCAATCAACAATTTCTCGGCGAAAATCAAAGGTTTTATCAGTCTTTAATACTTCGGCAAAACGTGGCAACACTGGCTGGATTGTTGAGCCAGAGAATGGATCGCTTCTTGTGATGGAGAGGCGAGTTCACCAGGTTCACAGACTCACAAAATCTCGTAGGCTTCGCATCCATATCCCTTTCTGGAGCCATTGCATCATTCGACCATTTTTGCCTCACGAAGTAATTAGCAATCCGCCCGACGCATCTATCCTCTGTGATAATGTAATGGATTTGCTTCGCGCCCATGTGATCGATGCCTGCATCCTTACCCCCACGCAACTGAAGGGTGTAAATACAGAGGATCTACAGCTTGTAGACCTATACAGGAGCCAAATCAATCTTTACCATATCCAATCGCCAGGAGCATTGACTTGCGTAATAAACAGCTCATCGGGAATTCCCGATAACAGCAGGCTTTGTGTTGCGGAATTTCTTCCGCAGTCGTGCAAGGACGCTTGTCTTTATCGATATCGTCAGTTGATCGACAAGCCCTGCAATCTCAACGGTGACAGTAAAATCTACAATTTATCTTTCATGACCCCCGTTATGGCGAGGTCATTCCCTAATGCTTATGAAATGAAGGGCGGCCTCGAATGGCCATACACGGAAACGCTAGTCTTTCTTAAATCACTATCTTCCGAGCCAGAAATAACCAAGATCATTGATAGAACAAGAGAAGCTTTTGCTCTTAATAGACCTACGTGCGACCTTGATATTCTGATCTGACATTGATTTTAGGTGTCTAAAGATGGCTCAACCTTTGTAGCTGCTAGACTACCTGGGTCATCGCAATGGCGAAATTGAGCCGACTTGTTTATTGACCTAGGCATTATCTATGGGTCCCTCTTTGGATCTTTAGTGCAGGTCCACGAACACCGCAGATAATCACTAGCGTCAGGCCCCAAAATGATTTAAGCGCAAACAAGACCTGCCTAGGCTGTAGCAAGAACCATTGGCAGCACAAGAGAGTTGGGCCAATCAACAACCGGGCGTTTACTTAAAAAAGACGCTGCAACTGTTTTAGGGGTTACGCCTGCCCGAGTGTCTCAGCTGATCCGCGATGGGTATTTACGACCTGACCCTGATGGACGGATCACGCATGAAGAGGTCGAACGCTGCAGGGAGCAAGCTCCAGTGGCCTGGCAGTTGCCCGGTTACAAATCAGGTCGTCCTAGTGCCGCTGAATTGAAAGAGCGGTCTGCATGGCGCGGATGGGCGCAGGTTGAAGGCCAACTGGCAAGGGATGGGTGGTCGTTGCGATCAGACCAAGCGAGGGAATTGTGGCCGCTGTTTCGTAGTGCGGTGGCTCGCTGGGCACCGGATGAACTGTGAGCTGGGTATTCCCAGAACAGGAGGCTGTCGACCCTGCCAGGTTGATTCTTGCCAATGGGGTCCAGGCAATCATTGAGCAGCTCGAAGCGCATGGCCTTGGTGGTGGCCCGATGCGGATGCTGGCGCTTGATCAGATCCAGGTCGTGCCAGGAAAATTCCAATTCCGCGTTGCTGCTTTTGGCAGGGGTGGAACGACTGATCGGTTGAGGCATTGCCAGAGGTACAACCCCGCATTGGCCAAGGTGTTGAGCTGTTGGCAGAACCCTGCCGATGGGTTGATCTATCTCTGCGATGGGCATCACAGGATGCAACTGGCCAAAAGGGATGGGGTTACGCATGTAGCGGTGATGCTGCTCGATGCACCTGATGCGACTGCTGCCCGGTCTCTAGCGGCATTGCAAAACATCAGCGAAGGCACAGCCACCCCACTCGACACAGCCAAATGGCTCAGGGATACAGGCTCCCGGACGTCGGATCTTGAAGAGTTCGGAATAACGAGACATTGCACAGTGATTCGTGATGCAGTCCCCCTCCTGCAGCTGGATGAGGGGTTGTTCACCAGTGCATGTAATGGGGAGATTCCATTGGCTGAGGCGCAGGCATTGGCGGGTGCTGGTGACCCTGTTGCCCAACGGGAGCTGTGGGCATTGTCCAGAAGCAAGGGATGGGACGCGGATCAGATCCAGGAAGCTGCTGGGATTGCTCGGGCCGCCACTATCACCACCCACACCCCTGATGGCTGCCTGCCTGGTTTGGGAGCGCTGCTGCAAGAGGCCAACTCAAACCTGAGTGAGCTGCTGGCCATCCGCGCCGAAATTCGCCGTCAACTACGCCTAGAGGTCAAAGCCTTGGCACTGGCATCACGGCATAGAACCGCCGCAATCCTTGAGGCAGCAGATGCGGCCCTGGTGGACGTTCAAGCAGCGCAGGCGGCGAGGGGACAGGCGCAGGCTTTATCTGGATTGTTTGCTGCGATCTGCAACACAGGAGGCCCACTGGCAACGCTGATCCATGCCCTTGCTGCTCAGGTGAGGGGAAGGACCACGGCGGGGATGGTGGTGGCTTCCAACCTGGGGCGCATCAGGACCGTGATCCAACTGGAGATGGGTTGAGACGCATCTATCTGTGAGCCAACGCCGCCTCTGCCCGTTCAAACGCTGCAGTCGCTCCGGCCTTACTTGCCCATGGGTATGCCCTGCAATGCACCTCGAATGAGTGACCCATCGACAGTGCAACAGAGCCAGCATCAATCCCTCGCTGATGGCCCCGCAGGCTGTAGCTATGCCGGAAGCTATAGGGCACAGCGTTCTCGTCTTTAGCGGCCAATTCAGCTCTAAGTGCTCTCCACCCTTGCTGGCGGTTTAGGTAGGTGCGCATCCCATCCCCTGCGCCGTTTCCGCTTGTTAGTGGGGGAAGCTCAATCAATCCCGCCTGCCAACGCAAAAGCAGGTTCCATTGCTGAACCTCGCCCTGGTCATCAACCAAGCGCAGCGCATGAACCCTGCGTGGTTCTGTTGCACCACCACCTGATCGCTTGCGGTAACTGCACCACCAAAACGCTTCACTTGTTGCCGGGTCCGTCTTTACCTGCAGATGCAACAACTCCCCAGGCCGTAGCCCAAGCTCTGCCAATAGGCGAATTGCATCAGCCCACCGTTGCCCAGAACTGTCTTCAGGAAGGGAGGCCAACAGGTTGAGGATCTGCTGGTCCGTGAAAGGGTCACCTCCAAAGGTTGCAGCAGTTGTGGCTTTGATGCCCACGTGTTGCTTGAGGTCTGCAGGTGGTGCCCATAACGCAGGGAAGCCCTTGCGATCTACGCAAAACCGCAGGAATTGAGCGAGGGATTGTGCCCGGATTTGACGCATGCGAGAGCCTGGCTTCCACTTCCTGATGCAGGCATCCATGAGGTCAGCAGCAGACCCTGGGGCATTGCGGCCCGTCAGCAGCTCTACCGCTGTTGTGACCACTGGCTCATAGGTGGCTGCGTAGGTGGTGGGTTTGACGGTGGTGCCGTGTTCAAGCTTCTGGGTGCGAAAGGCATCAGCAGCCCCTGCCCAGTCACGTTGGGCTGTCAACTTCGGCGCTTTACCGGCGGCAATGTCGGCTGCTTGCTTAACGCTGTGCCCCTGCTCCACCTGCGCGTAGATGTTCCTGATCCTCACGTAGGCATCACCAGCGGATGCAGCAGTCCATGGCATCGACAGGGTGACGGATTCCGTAGGGCTTCCTTCAACCCGCACTTTGAGCCGAATCCTGTTGCGGGCTTCCTCAACTGTCCAGCCACGAGCTAGTGCCCTTACCTGCTGCCGGAGGGAGGTGGCCCAGGCATCCCCGTGGATGATTTCCGGCATGAGCGTGGGCAAAACGTGGGCAAAACTTACCTAATTGAGCGGGACAGGGCAAGACAGGCTCTCTCAGATCCCTTGGTATGACTCAAATTGCTAGACGGAGCCTTGCTGTATTTCTTGCTTTGGGAGCACTAGGTCGCAGGTTCGAATCCTGTCGCCCCGATTGACTTTTCAGGGATTGGCCTTCAAGGCAGGTCCCCAAAACGGTCCCCAAAGCCGTTTAGGGCCAGTTTCCCTATTTTCATGTTCATGGCTGGGATTTTTGGATTGTCCGATTCTTTTGGCGCGCACCGTTTCCAGCTGCAAGACCCGACTCTTATGACGCTTGGCCGCTTCGCAATCCTGTTTGCCTTTGGCTTGGTGGCTGCCATTGCGTTCAAGCTCACATGGCTTTATTGGCTGCTAGCTGCCGCTCTAGGGGCGGTATTGCTCAAGCTGCGGCTCAACGGGTGAGCAAATGAACCCAGAGCAGCTCCAGAGCCTTGCTGTGTTGGCCTTGGCGATGGTGCCAGTGGCAGTGCTGTGGTGGGTATGGATTCGGATGCTGGACTGATCCTGCCGGTGTGCCCAGCTCACCCCTCCGCCCTAATCCACGCCATCAGCAGCTGGTGGCGGTCTTGCCCGTCGAGTAGCCCGGGGAGAGCAATTGCGGCAGCAGGGTTGGCTGCGGGGGGCACGGGAACGAGCGGAAACTGCTCCGCCGCGAGTGTGAAGGTTGCCAACGAGCCTGCCATTTGTGTTTCAGGATCGCGTGTTATGCGTTAAACACATGAAACCGCAGCTTCACAGTGGACTTGTGGGGCGCTCGCCCGCGACACTGGAAAAGCGAGTTCCTATTAATCAGAACAATGCAAACCACAAGCAGCACAGATTCGCATCAAATCGTCACCCCGGATGACTTGAAGTGGGAAACGGTCATCCCCGGCACGCAGATAGCGGTCGTAGCGGGCGACCCCACTAAACCCGGTCCCTTCGTGATCCGCCAGAAGACCGCCGCGGAGGCCATTGTTCCGCCACACTGGCACCCGACCACTGAAAATGTGACGGTACTCCAAGGCACTTTCGCGATGGGAATAGGTGACAAATTCGACAAAACGAAACTTACGCGCATGCATCCCGGCGATTTCAGCACGGTCCCCGCGAACGTGCCCCACTTTGCGATGCCCGAGACCGATATTATTGTGCAGCTCGAAGCCATGGGGCCGTGGGTCATTAATGTCGTCGACCCGGCTGATGATTTGCGCGTCTGAAGCATTAAACTCGGCGGGACTATCCGTAACTTTGTGTAGATACCTGTGGTCTGATCGTGTCGGCATTCGGGTTGTCGGGAAGGGAGTACAGAGATCAACGAACACGCGCTCGCCAGCTCAGGCCGCTGTGTGGTGGCCCTCCATGAAGGCGAGCTGATCGTGCGCAGGATCAAGGGCAGGCCGCCCAGGGTGTCCCTGGTGGCGACCGATGGCATCACACCCCCGATCTGGTTTGGCCAGGGTTCTGACCCAGAAATCCTGGGCACCGTGACCGTTGGGGTGCACTAGCTGGTCGATCAGCCAGCTGCCTCACGGCAAGGCGGGAAGGGCAGGGCCATCGATCTACAAGACAGGCATGGGGAAATAAAGTGACAGGACCTTGATGCCATGGGTGTCGGTGTCTGAATTTCTCAAGCGCAAGTTGGCTGTTTTTAGCCGCCAATTAACCCAGGCAACGGCTGCCTGCATGATGACGATGACCAAGGGCAATGTTGCTTATGTCACCCTGGACCATTGGCAGACTGCTTTTACGACGGGCCTGATTGCTGGAGTGATCGGTGTTGCCATTAGCTTTACCAACTTATTTCGGGGCTATAAGTACATAACTTCCAACGCCATTATCACCTTTTTATCCACTCTAGTTGCCGACTTTATCTCCCATCCATCGAAGCCAGGTACGCCATTATGGGGTCACGGAGAAGCCTTTTTAACGGCATTTGGTGCAGCTATGATTAGCCTTGCTGTCTCTTTCTCACCTTTTGGCGTTACCGTTGAACGCCTTAAACAACCTGAATCCGACGATTTCAAATAACGCGACCGCTGACCAGTCAGCTTGTGATAACACCAGGCGTCACACCGACACCAGGGGCGCCTGCCCCAGGAGTGGTGGCCCGCACGGCCGGACGACCCACGCAACCAGCGGGAACGCCAGCGGCTGTGCAATAAGGCGCTGCCAGGGAAGGCGAAGTAAGCAGCAGACCTCCTGCCGCCAAGATTACTGCCTTGAAAATGGTGATTTGACGTCCCATGGCTCTGCCTGAATTGGGGACTCCATCCTGACAACCGTTCTGGTCACGGGCGATCTTGGGAAAGGTTTTCAACCGCATGGCCAGCTGCGCCCGAACTTATTCAGCTTTTGCTCTATGGTTAAAATTTAATAAAATTGAGCCGGCCACTTACGCAGGTAAGAACTTGGTGTCCTTCAATTTATCGTGTAACACACAAAACAATTAGTACTTTTGTTACGCCATGAAATTTTCTCCATCCAAAAAATTAGTCGTTCAAAACGGCTTTACGTTGATCGAGCTACTGGTAGCGATCGCAATCGTAGCAAATCTGTATGGCATTGCTGTAACCGACTTCAAGTCGGCGAGGAATCAGATTTGCCACACCCGAGGTTGTTAAGTGACCGTGCGTAATGGATCGTCGATTCCCACTAACATCACAAATGCAGCGCTAGGAATGTGGAAGGCAGCGCGAAAACCCTTGGAGAAGGCAACAAGGCGATCAGGGGCCTGGGCTTGATCCGTTCCTGCAGGGCCGCGCTGTCCTGGGCTTGCTTTGCCTGAACTGGCTGAATCTAAGCTGGCGGTGTAACCCCTCTCAACTGGCGTTGCTGCTTGTCGTAAAGCGCCAGGCCTGATCTTGAGCTTTGGATCAGCTGGTGTGCAGCAGATTCTCGTTCCCATCAATCTTTGACTTTGACCCCCGTTAGGACTAATGGGTCCAATAAACCAGGAATTGTCATGCATCGGATCAAAGAGGAATTAATTTCGGAAATCCTTGAGGAACAAATTATTGGTGGAGGTGTCTCTAGTGTTTCTACAAGTGTCAATACCTCTGCAGATGTGTATCAAAATACCAGCGTAAGCTACTCGGCATCTTCCTTCAGCCAGGTCAGTGGGGATCTTCCACAAATTAATGTGATTGGTGATCCATTTGCTTTTTCGGAAGCTTTGCTCAATTCGATTGTTTAATAGTATGGCCCGCCTTCGGCGGGTTTTTTTCTTTTTGCCCATCTCGGCCCGCAGCGCATTCCGAATCAGGTCGAGGTGCTCTTCCATGCTTACTACCGAGCTAGGCCCGGATAACGCAATCTCCCCGCAGACCTGTCTCCAAGCAAAAAGAGCTAATGAATCGGGCGCGCCGCCTGTTCAACTGCACGATCCCGTGAAGGGTTCTGACGGCCAGTCCCATTTTTAAACGTTCACAAGCTCTTGAATTGTCTTCATTATGCAGCACATTTGCTGCACGCCTGCTGATGCAGCACCCCATTTGTTCTTGCTGCAACAGCTAGTCAACATCCCCTGGATGCGCTACTTCGGGATTGACGGGCCCTACCCCTGGCGCAGGGCAATGGCCAAAACCAGATAACCCAAAGACTGGCTGACCCCCTAAGATGTAAGGATCCTCGCCCTCCAGCGGCCACTTCTGAGCCCTGGAATCTCTACCCCAGACTTGTTATAAGTCTGGGTAATTGATGGGTCCTGGCTTATTTGGCATTTCTAAAACAGGTCAATGACCTGACCATTCCTTCTGCACCGCATCAAGCTTCGGTGCAGAAGGCTGCTGTCGTCTACTGCGAGGGCAACTTCGCCGGGCTCGACGGCAAAACCGCCCATGGCCTCGTGCGCTTCTGTGAAGCCTTCGAAATTAGGGCAATTATTGATAGCCAATCGGCTGGAATTGATGCAGGCCTGCTATTGGATGGCATCAGCAACGGCATTCCCATCGTCTCCGATCTAGGCCAAGCCCTTGCCTTGCCAGGTCCCCGCGCTACCACCTTCATCTATGGCATGGCGCCTGCCGATGGCCTTTATGGCAAAGACGATCGCAAGGTTCTGATGCTGGCCATGGCAGCTGGCCTGAATTTGGTCAGCGGCATGCGCGAATTCCTTAATGACGACCCTGAATTTGCCCTTGCGGCCGCCCGTCATGACGTGTCAATCCGGGACGTGCGTCGTCCACCCGCTTTGAAGGATCTTCGCCTGTTCAGTGGCTCGATCGCCACGGCACGCTGCATTCGAATCGCCGTGCTTGGCACCGATGGCGCCATCGGTAAGCGCACCACGGCGACACTTCTGGTTCAGGCCCTTAACGCCAGCGGCATTCATGCCGTTTTGGTGAGCACGGGGCAAACCGGTCTGATTCAAGGGGGGCGCTATGGCATTCCCCTTGATGCCATTCCGTCGCAGTTTTGCTCAGGGGAGGTTGAGGCCGCTGTGGTCGAGGCCTACTGCACGGAAAACCCCGCGGTGATCGTGATTGAGGGCCAAGGGGCCCTCAGCCATCCCGCCTATCTCTCTTCCAGCTTCATCCTGCGGGGCAGCCAGCCCCAGGCGGTGGTGTTGCAGCACGCCCCGGCGCGCAGGCAGCTCAGCGATTTTCCGTTTATGCCCATGCCCACTCCCGCAAGCGAAATTCGCCTGATCGAATCCTTCGCGCCAACGCGGGTCATCGGCCTAACCCTTAACCACGAGGGCATGAATGACGCCGAGGTCAGTGCTGCAATCGCCCTTTATGCGGCCGAGCTCGCCATTCCTGTCACCGATGCGGTGAGTCGTGCCCCCTCTGCCCTCGTAGCCATGGTGCTGCGGGCTTTCCCCGAGTTGTGCGTAGCTACTGACGGGCAGCTTTGAGCGCGCCGCGGCTGGAGATTCATCTCGAGCATCTACAGCACAACGCCACCACCATGGTCAACCGGCTTGCCCGCCAGGGAATCAAGGTGACCGGGGTCAGCAAGGCAACCCTGGGACTGCCGGAAATTGCGCGCACCTGGGTGGCGGCAGGGGTGCATTCCATCGGTGAATCGCGAATCGAGTCCATCGAATCGCTTAGCCGCTGGGAGCTCGGCGTGCCCCTGCTACTGATTCGCTCGCCGATGCTCAGCCAGGTGGATCGCGTGGTGGCCCATGCGGCAATCAGTTGCAACAGCGAGGCGGTGGTGCTTAGGGCCCTGGCAGCAGCGGCGCATTGCCAGGGGGTGCGCCACGGGGTACTGCTCATGGTGGAGCTAGGGGACCTGCGTGAGGGCATTCTCGCGGCAGACCTCGAGGCGATGGTGATGCTGACCCTGGCCCTGCCAAGCCTCCTCCTGGTGGGGATCGGTACCAATCTGGGCTGCCAGAACGGCGTAGCTCCAGACCAATCGAACATGGGCGAGCTATCACATCTGATCGAAGCCCTGGAAGGACGGTTTGGCATCAGGCTCGCGTGGTGCTCCGGAGGCAATTCGGCCAATCTTCCCTGGCTGGCTGGTGGAGGTGATCCGGGCCGCATCAACCACCTGCGCCTTGGCGAGGCCCTACTGCTGGGCCGAGAGCCGCTCACCCGTACGGCGATACCAGGGCTGTATACCGATGCCATCACCCTGGTGGCAGAGGTGATCGAGTCCAAGCATAAACCGACCCGTCCGTGGGGAACGCGCCAATGCACCAGTTTTGCCAAGGGGCCAGCTGCTCCCCAAAAGCAACCAGACCAGCCCGTGGCTATGGCCATGCGAGCCCTACTTGCCCTGGGCGAACAGGATGCCGATCCGGCCGGTCTGAGTTGCCCTGGGATCAGCATCGAGGGCGCATCCAGCGACCACTTGGTGGTGAGCGGGGCTGAATCGGGACTGGCGGTGGGCGATGAACAGCGCTTCCAGGTCAGCTACAGCAGCCTGCTGCGGGCGATGACATCGCCATTTGTGAGCCGTTGTTTTATCGAAGGACCTGCCTAGGCCTGGCTTTAGATGGATGCAGATCCGTTGAAGCCACAGTCATTGAATCCAGCAAAACCTATTGGTTCGAGCTTCGCCATTGAATCGACCACTCATTCCATGGCATCGGAGAATGGCACATGTACGGGTAAGCGTAAAAAATCTCGGCCACACTCAAGCTGGTGGTAAGTCCTTAGCTCGATGGTTTTGACTGATAGAAGTAGCCATCCCCCCCTCCCCTTTGACTCACGACGTTGCAGCGCGTGGCAATGCGCCACAGGGCCTTGTGTATTGGGGTGCTGTCGTAGCGAACCAAATCGGGAAAACGACTTTTAAGTAAGGCGCTGGCGTACCAGGCATTGTAGTGAGGAATTCTTGGGTTGATGTGATGGCACACATGGGTTGAGCCGATGCCGTGATGCAGCAGGTTTAGCAGGGGCCCATAGGGACGATCCACCGTCTGTAAGGCACCTTTTGCCCAATTCCAGTCGTTAGTGGAGAAATGGGGAATGTTGGTATCGGTGTGCTGCAACCAGGTGTAAGCAACCAGCCAGGCATTGATCACCAGATAGGGGAGCCCGTACACCAACAGCACCCTGGCTGGCGAGAAATGGATTGAGGCCAGCACCAGTGCAGCAACCGTCGCCAGCAGACCGAGGTTGGAGACCACCATCAGGCGGCGGAAGGAGTCGGGAAACAGGCGGCGCCGACCATTGCGGAAGGGTGCAGCTGTCGTGAAATGGGAACTGGGGCTGCCGTAATCTTCGCCACCGGCAACACCAAACATTAAATAGAGCGGCCAACCCAGTACTAGGTGGGTAAACAGCGAGACGACGCCGTAGAGATTTTTGCCAAGCTTCTCACTGACTCCGGCCACATAGCGTCCCGAACTGGAATCGGAACGGGGCGGTACATGGGTTTCGCCAGCCTCGAGATGATTGCAGTTGGCGTGGTGCACCGCATGGCTGCGCTGCCAGCTGAAATAAGGCACGAGCAGCAAGCTGTGCAACACAAATCCCACCACAGCTTCAACCCGAGGGTTGGAATGGAAGGCCCGGTGCCCGCACTCGTGGGCAATCACCCAACAACCTCCAGCCACCGTTCCCGTCACCACGGCGTAGACCAACCAGAGGGGTGCAGCGCTGAGTTGGAGGGGGATCAGGGTTCCCAGTCCGTAAGCCAAAACAGACAGGCCCAAAGACATGGCCAGACTTCCCCAGGCTTTAAACGGGTTGATCTGGGTGAGCTCAAATGGCAGGCAGGCCAGCAGCTCGGCTTTGCTGGGGTAAGTGGGAGCTGGCGTTGGGAGTTGCGCGTTGGCGCGGGGCTGGAGGGAAACTTGGGGGGTCAATGAAGCTGTTGCAGAACAAAGGGGAGGAAATCTGCATCAGGATTTCCTTTTAAAGCTTAGGAATCAGCAGCTTGCACCGGTGCTGTGGTATATGAGACCGCTTCTTCAACATTCAGCTGGCAAAACAGCCCTCTAGGCGTATCAGGTCAATCATTGCCTTGATACAAGGGTTAGATTGGTTTCTTACATTGCTGTGGTCGACTCTGCTTGGCGCTTGAGATTCTCTTCATTCTGTTGCTGATTATCTGCAACGGGATCTTCTCCGGCTCTGAGATCGCCGTCGTCACTGCCCGAAAAGTGCGGCTGCAGCAACTGGTCGATAAGGGGAGCAGGCCCGCTCGCGTGGCTTTAAGGCTGGCAGAGACTCCGAACGACTTCCTCTCCACTGTCCAGATCGGCATCACCCTGATTGGCATCCTCAGCGGTGCCGTCGGCGGGGCCACGGTGGCAAAGCACCTCAAGCCCGCCCTTGATGGCATCAAAGCGCTGCAGCCCTACAGCGAAGGGCTGAGCGTCACCCTGGTGGTCGTCCTGATCACCTACCTCTCCTTGGTGATCGGCGAGCTGGTGCCCAAACGCTTAGCCCTGGCCAATCCCGAGCAGATCGCATGCCGCATCGCTCCCGCGATGCGAGCGCTATCGAGGCTGAGCTCACCGGCGGTTCACCTCCTTGGAGTTTCCACGGAAGCCCTATTGAGGTTCCTGAACGTGGAGGTCTCCACTGAGCCTGAGATTACGGAAGAGGAAATCAAGGCGCTGATTCGTCAAGGCGCCGATTCCGGGGTGTTTGAGGAAAGCGAGCACGACATGGTCCAACGGGTGCTGCGACTTGGTGATCGCGCCATCAGGACGATGATGACTCCCCGCACCGATATCTGCTGGCTGGATCTTGAGGACTCCCTCGAGGAGAATCTTGCCGAGGTAAGGGAATCCAACCATTCCCGTTTCCCGGTGGCCCAAGGCAGCCTCGACAACTGCATTGGCATCGTGCGGGTACGCAGCCTGCTCACAGCCCACATGGGCAGCGAGCCCATTGATCTACCGGCACTTTGCCAGGCACCGCTGCATGTTGCGGAGTCGACCCTCTCACTCAACGTTCTGGAAGAGTTCAAGCGCACGGGCATCCACATTGCCCTGGTTACCGATGAGTTTGGTGGTGTTGAGGGCCTCGTGACCTTGAACGATCTCATGGAGGGCATTGTTGGTGACCTCCCTGCCCTAGAAGACGAAGATGAACCATCCTTTGTGATTCGGCAAGATGGCAGCTGGCTTGTGAATGGCAGCCTCGATATCAATGAATTTGATGCTCGAATCGGCACCAAACTGATCGGCTCCATCGATCAGAATGTTTTTCATACGTTAGCTGGCTTCGTGATTCATTCCCTGAAGAGAATTCCTAGCGCCTCCGACTATTTCGACTGGCATGGCTATCGCTTTGAGGTGATGGATATGGATGGCAACCGGGTTGATAAAATCCTTGTTACTCCCCTCAGCTCGCTTCGCAATGGCTGAACAATGGGTGATTAGTGGCTGCCGGGTGTGAGCTAGCCAATCAAGTGTGCACTTGAAAGGAAGAGAGAGTCAAAGGCTGCGCGAGTCAAGTCAGCAGTAGAACTCAAGTCCCGTAGAACAGATGCAGTCAAAAAATCCCTAGACCCGATCGAAGATTCAGCATAAGAAGTCATTGGACAATAGGTAGTCGACCTACTTTGCAAAAGGGTGGAATAGGTAGCATGCCGCCCCAGTTCTGATGCAGAAACACGGTCAGGTAGGAGGGGCTCCGAAGACCTGAACCAGACTCTCTGGGATGAAGTCCATCAGTTGGTACGACCAGTTTTCAAGAACAGCGGCACGGGGCGCTGGTCGCTCCATTACGTTCACCGTTGCCTGCGTTGTGATCCTTCTATGGATCACTACTGGACCACTCTTCCACTACAGCGATACCTGGCAACTTGTCATCAATACCGCCACGACCATCGTGACCTTCTTGATGGTCTTCCTAATCCAGCATACCCAGAACAGAGATGCAGAGGCAGTGCAGATTAAACTGGATGAATTGATAAGAGCGACAAAAGGTGCACACAATGCACTGCTAGATCTAGAAGAGCTGACAGAGCAGCAACAGGATTTTTTTAGGGACAAGTACGAAGCCATTGCCCGCCAAGCACAGCAGAATCTTTTGGCAGGGGAATCGGATACGGACAGCCCTGAATTGGGTTGATTCGTTGGTGTAACGAAGAGTGCTTTGTATGTTGATGCACAAGGCACCCCCTAGGCCATGGGGCCAGAAGGAACGGTGGAGGTCACCCTGCTGATCCAGGAGCCTCTCGAGCCTCTGGGCTGCGGGTTTGCCCAGGCCTGGACAAGAAGCTCGCCCGGCACCATGACCGTTGTTAAGCGTTTGTCACACTCTCAGGACCAGTCGAACCCTCTGCTAGCGCTGCGTTTCGCAGCGGTGGCAGAAAGCGTTTGGCCCAGCTTGACCCAGGGAGATCTGCCCGCTGCTTCACGTTTCTTAATCCAGTCTGCCAGGATCTCATAAATTCTTTTAGGCCATGACCACAACCTTGCTGTTGGAGCTCATCGGCGGCTTTGCCGGTGCTTGTTTCGCCCTTTGGTTGGCCACCCAGAGCCTCTCCTCACCAGCTGGATTTCTGCTGGGGCGCTTGGAGCCGCTTAAGCCAGCAGCATTGGCCTACTTGCAAAGGCCAGGCCTGCTTGGCTCCATTGGCCTGCTGCTTTTGCGCTTGAGCATCGGCGTGATGATGATCCACCACGGCCAGGAGAAGCTCGCCGATCCCCAGCAGTTCGCCAACACCTATGTGGCATCCCTGCACCTGCCCTTCCCCCTGTTCTTTGCCTATGCGGCGGGCTTTTCTGAACTGATCGGCAGCTGGCTAGTCATTCTTGGCTTCCTCACCCCCCTGGGTGCCCTAGCCCTGACAGCCACCATGGCGACAGCGGCCTACCAGCACATCCTCACGGCCGGGTTGAACATTTACGTTCTGGAGTTGGTGGTGCTCTACCTGGGAGGCAGCCTGGCGCTGCTGCTCAACGGTCCAGGTCGGTTCTCCTTTGACGCAGCCATGGGCCCAGAGCTGATCTCCGGCATCGGTGCAACCGACCCATCCCCTGAATCAGCCATGGCCTCCAGCTCAGGCACCCTGATCCCAGCGGCCATCCCCGTCGAGGCCTTCAACGGCGCCCGTTGAGCCCAATTGAGCCGATTACGGCCAACGGCTCGCAAAGCGCTCCAAAGACGTAACGTTGCGTTACGATTGATTTTTACAAAACGCAATACCCATGGCCGACTCCACACCCAAGTACGGATTTGTTGCTTTTGCCGAAACCTGGAATGGCCGCCTGGCCATGCTCGGCTTCGTGATCGGCCTCGGCACCGAGCTGCTCACCGGTCAGAGCATCCTCGGCCAAATCGGCCTCGGCTGATCCCATGGCAACCGACTATTCCGCTGCTGTTACCGGTTTGATTGTGGTCGGCGTGCTGCTGACCGCCATGGTTGGTTACGTGCTTACCCGGCCTACCGACCTTGGTCGGTCTCGCTGAAGTCTCCCAACCAATCAACCCCCCACCATTCCATGGACGAATGTTGGGGGGTAATTTTTTGTCCATGAAGATCGCGGTTCCGCCATCTTTTCAGTTCAGCTTGTTGAACAACCTTTCCATTCAGACTTCATGGCCGCCCGGATTGATTTGCCATTGACCGAGTTGAAGTTGCGTCAACTCTTTACCAAGCCCTACGGCGTTGACGCACCTGATGAGCAACAGTGGCGTGATGTCTATGCCGCTGATGTTCAGTTTGAAGATCCGACCCAAAAAAGGGCTGGCATCGGTGCTTTCATCAAGGCCCAGCAGGATTTGGTTGACCGTTGTGATGATGTCTTTCTAGAGGCCGGAGCTGTTGTGATCAATGGCAGCCAGGCCTTTGTGGAATGGCGCATGGGTCTCAAAATCAAGGGCATTGAATTCATCTACCCCGGCGTCACGCGTCTCCAGCTTGGATCTGATGGGCGGATTGGGGACCACCGCGATTACTTCGATTTTGTGGGACCTACCTTTGAACCAGTTCCAGTGGTCGGTGGTTTTGTCCGTTGGATCTACCGACGTTTTGTTGCCTAATCCTCCAGCGTCCTCATGATCAGCAACCAAGCCGGAATCAGCAATCAAGCCGAAATCTCTGGTTCGTCGCAGGCACCGGAAGGGCTGCTTCGCTACCTGGAAGGGGTGGCCGGCATGGGCCGGGGCCAGCGCCGACTCGTGTTGCTGTTGCCCCAACTCGGGGATTTCGACAGCCTTGAATACGCCCAAGCCCTGGTGCCGGTGTTGCCGCAACTGGCGTCGGCTGGAATCTCCATCCTGGCCATTGCCATTGGCGATGAGGCTGGTCGCCAACGCTTCTGCGCGTTTACGGGCTTTCCCCCCGATCGTCTCGTGGTGACAGCCGAGCCAGAGCTCCATCGAGACCTGGGGCTCTATGCGGGGCTAACCGTGTTGGGCGGGCCATGGCCCAACCTGCTGTTGATGTGTGCCGGGGTTGGTTCCCCAGGAACCCTGGCCGAGGTGCTACGGGGGTACACGGGCGATCGCCAAGCGCCCCAGCGGATTGCCGACGATGAAACCGTTCAGGCTGGCCCGTTACCGCCGATCCAAGGATCGTTCTTCGCGCTTGCTGGTGGCAAGGGCTTCCAAAGGCCCTTCGAATTGGCCACCCTGCGGCTGCGCAACATGGCCGAAGTGATAGCCCATTGGCGCACCTACGTTCCCTCCGAGAACCACCTCACCCAGCGCGGCGGCACCTTTCTTTTGGATGAAGGCGATGCCCTGCTGTACATCTACAAAGACCGGGGCATTCTGGGTTTCTCGGCAACCATGGCCCGGCCCTTGAGCTTTCTCGATCCCTACCTGGCCTAACGAAGCCCAGATCCAGTGGGTCTGTCCTTCACCGGCCCTCCCTCTGGGCACAAAGGGTCTGGAGGTCAGCGCGACCCGTGAGCTTCAGGCGCCAACTGGCCCAAAGGCCATAGATCCCATCAACCAGCGGCTTGAGCAGGGGCCAGGTGGTGGGTGCGTACAGCCAACCCAGTCCCACCAGCCTGTAGGCCTCTCGAAAGGCGGCCACGTCGACGATGACCCGGCCATCGGCTCCAATAGCGTGGATTCGGCCCATGGCCTCCCGGTAGCTGATCCCTCCATGGGCGGCGGGGTCGTAGTCCTGGACATCGATGTCGACAAAGCAAATCAGGCCCTTGCCTTGATCCCGGCTGCGAAGGGCCTCAACTTCTCTTCGGCAAAGGGGGCAGGCCCCATCGAAAAGGAGCGTGAGTTGGGGTTTGGCCATGGCCCCAGCCTAGAAATCGCCAGGGGGCCAGCGTTCCTAGGGTTGACGCAACACCCGAATACCCAAGGGAACTGTTTGGAGCCCACGCCTACCAATCTCCAGATGGCCCTGGCTGTGCCCTTGCCAGTTTTGTGGAGTCAGCTGGGCCAGCGGCAGCTGAGGCCCGAGGTGATGGATCAGCCCGGCCTTGACCCCCAGGCCCACCAGGCGGCCCTGCTTGGCCTCGCTCGGATCAACGCGTTGACCCGCAGTGCCGCTTGCTTCTTTCCATCCATCCGTCGCTTTGCGAGCCAAAACCCCTCGCGGCGTTTGCGCATCCTGGATGTGGCCTGCGGTGGGGGCGACACGGTGCGGGCCATCAGTCGCCTGGGCCGGCGGGAGGGGATCGATCTGGAGGTGCACGGCTGTGACATCAGCGATGAAGCCGTCACCCTCGCCACCGCAGCGGCACGGGCGGAGGGCCTGGAGGCCCACTTTTTTCAAGCCGATGCGATCGGTGCCCCGCTCCCCGGCGGTTATCACCTGATCATCACGTCCCTGTTTCTGCACCATCTCAGGGAGGTCGATGCGGAAGCTCTGCTGCGCTCCATGGCCGCCGCCACCCTCGAACAGGTGATGGTTCACGACCTGATCCGCAGCCACCTGGATCTCTTGCTCACCTGGATCGGTACCCGGTTGCTGAGCCGCTCCCCGATCGTGCATATCGATGGCCCCCTCTCGGTGGGGGGTGCCTTTCAGCTCGATGAAGTGGCCCATCTGGCTACGGCCGCTGGCCTGACGGGCGCCCAGATCAGCCGTTTCTGGCCCGAGCGTTTCCTGCTCTCCTGGAGGCGAGATGCCCCCAGCGCCTGATTGGGATGTGGTGGTCGTCGGTGCCGGACTGGCCGGCTCTCTTGCGGCCCATGGCCTTTCCCGTCGCGGCGTGCGGGTGTTGCTGGTGGAGCAGCGGGTCTTCCCGCGCTGGAAAGTCTGTGGGGCGTGCCTCAGCCCCCAGGCCCTGGCAGCCCTTGAGGCCGCAGACCTTGCTGGGCTAGTGGCAGATCAGGGTGGCCTGGCCCTTGGCTCGCTGGAGCTGGGGGTGGCTGGTTTGGTGAGCCCGATCGCCCTGGGCTCTGGCCGGGTTTTGTCGAGGGCCCGCTTGGATCAAGCCTTGGTGGAAGCGGCTGAGGGTGTTGGTGCCACGGTCCTGACGGGCACCCGGGCCGTACTGGCGCCCGCCGCTGGCCATGCCCCCCACCGGGAGGTGGTGCTCCAAAACGGCACTGCCCGGCGGAGGGTCAGCGCCAAGGTTGTGTTGATCGCGGCGGGCCTCACCCACCGCTGCCTGGATGGCGAGGCGCAGATCGCCAGCAGCATTGATCCCAAAAGCCGGCTTGGGGCCGGTTGTGTGCTGCCTGCGGGCGCTGCCGCACTTCCGCCCGGAGTTCTGCAGATGGCCGTGGGCCGGGGCGGCTATGTGGGATTGGTTCGGGTGGAAGGGGGCGAGATCAACCTGGCCTGTGCGTTTGATCCGCTCTTGGTGCGGTCCAGCGGCGGTGCGTCCGGTGCCTGCCAGACGGTCCTGAAGGAAGCGGGCTTTGCCCCGCCGCCCGGCCTGAACGGGGCGGCCTGGCAACTCACCGCAGCCCTGAGCCGCCGCACCCGCCCGCTTGCGGGCCACCGGCTGCTGCTGCTTGGTGACGCCGCCGGCTACGTGGAGCCCTTTACCGGCGAGGGCATGGGTTGGGCCCTGACCTCCTCCTTGGCGGCCCTGCCCCTGGTGGTGCGCGGACTGGAGCATTGGGATGGCGCGATTGAGGCGGATTGGCGGCGCCTTCACCATCGCTGGGTGAGCCAGCGCCAAACTTTCTGCCGAGCGCTGGCGATGGTTTTGCGGAATCCTTGGGCCACCTGGGGAGTGTCCAGGCTGGCGCGCACCTTCCCCTCGATCACCAGCTCCATGATTGGGCTTGTGCAGCGGCCCACCTTGCCCTGCTTGACGGACTGATCAACCATGCCCTTGTCCGTGATTGGTCTTGGCACCGCGGTGCCCCAGGGGCGCATCAGCCAGACAGAAGCCCTGGCCCTGGCACCCCAGATGCTCACGGCCAGCCCCCGCGAACAACGGTTGCTGGAGCGGATCTACCAGCGCTCAGGGGTGATGCACCGCCATTGCATTACCCCTTCGGTTTCCCCCAACCCCACCACGGCCGAGCGCATGCGGCGCTACCAACCGGCGGCCCTGGATCTGGCCCACCGCGCTTCCCTGCTGGCCCTCGAGGATGCTGGCATCGAGGCCAGCGCGATCACCCATCTGATCACCGTGTCGTGCACGGGCTTTGGCGCCCCGGGCTTCGACCTGGCCCTGATCGCCAGCCTGCCCTTACCCATGGATGTGGCCCGCACCCACGTGGGCTTCATGGGCTGCCACGGGGCCTTCAACGGACTGCGGGTGGCTCGGGCCTTTGTGGAGGCCGATCCCAAGGCCTGCGTGCTGCTGTGTGCGGTGGAGCTGTGCAGCCTTCACCTGCAGGAGGGCTGGAACCCCGACCACATCGTGGCCAATGCCCTCTTCGCCGATGGCGCAGGAGCTGTGGTCGCGGTCGGGTCTGAGGTGTGTTCCGAGCTGGGGCCCGAGGTGGGTGGCCCCAGACCGAGCAAGACAGGCGGCCTGCAGCTGGTTGCCTCGTCATCGACGGTGCTCGCCGGCACCGAAGACCTGATGGGCTGGACCATTGAAGACCATGGTTTTTCAATGGTCCTTTCGTCCCAGGTCCCGAGTCGCATCGCCGCCCACCTGCGTCCCTGGCTGGATCACTGGCTGGCTGGCCAGGGCCTGGCCTTGCCGGAGGTGGAAACCTGGGCCGTTCATCCCGGCGGACCCCGCATCCTGCGGGCGGTGCTGGAGAGCGCCGGGTTACAACCAGCTCAGATCGATCTGTCCACCGAGGTGTTGAGCCAGTTCGGCAACATGTCGTCAGCCACGATTTTGTTCATCCTGGAGCGGCTGCGCACCAGGGCCGGCTCCGGACCATGCCTTGCCTTGGGTTTTGGGCCGGGCCTCACGGTGGAAGCGGCGTTGCTCATGCGCCAGGAGTGCATCTGATGGCTGATTTGGCTGGATGATGAACCTCCGTTGGATGGAAGGGGGACCAACGTCCATGGAGAAAGACTTGCTCCCCTAGGGATTGAGCTCTGTTTCGCTCCAGCCAGAGCCGCCACCATCGCCATCACCAGCGCACCAGCGGCGGCGGCGGTGGGGATGGGCGCTGAGGTCGAGCAGCTCCACCTGGTGCAGGGCGATGCGCAGCAGTACGAAGCTGGCTGGAACCTGGGTTTCAGGCGGCAGTTCGGCGGGGAAGGCCTCGGCTCCGCTGAAGGGGGCCCCGGGTTCGGGCCAACCCCAAAGGGCCCGGCCGCCGGGGGTGAGCGCCTGCCAGTGGTGGTGATGTTCGGCGCTTGGGGGTGCGGCGGGCAGGATCTCGGCTTGGCCCCGCAGGCGGAACTGGGCGCGGGCCTTAGGCAGGAGCCAGGCCAACTCCACGGCCGGATTGGCCTGCAGCTCCGCCAGCTTGGCGCTGCGGCCATCGGTGAGCAGATCCAGGTGACTGGCAGCTCCCCAACCCCGAAACACCAGGGTGCGCACCCGCGGTGTGCCATCGGCTGCCACCGTGGCCAATTGCAGCCAGCGCGCCATGGGCGAGCGCCCTTCCCGATGCCGGGCCGCCCGCAGCAATGGCCGCCACGGCGGCAGGGGGTCGGGTTCAGGCAATGGCTCAGACGTCGGGTGCTGCATTCAATGAACCACGCTGAAGGGAGCGTCCCGAAAGAGCAGCAGCGTGCGGCCAACCGCGTTCTGGAGGAGCAGGTTGCGTTTGTCGATGTTCCACCGCCGAACCTGGGCTAGGGCCGCCAGGCCAGGGGCGATGGCTTGAGTGATCGCGATAGGCCGCAGCTGTCTCATGGCATGCCCACGGGTAGGAACAGCCCCATGATGGTCACTTGATCTGGGCATCTCCACGAGAGAAGCCAGGCCATGCCCAGCCAGTTCAAACCCCGAGAAACCAGTGCCCACCACATCCTTCGCGGAGTTTGCGCAACGGGCCGACTATTCCCTGCTGGATTTTCTTCATGGCGATCCCCAGGCGACCGCCGATGGCCGTGATCATCGGCCCCGCCAGGTGTTTTCGGGGCATTACGTGCCGGTGACCCCCACGCCGATTCCGGCGCCGGAGCTCGTCGCCCACAGCCCAACCCTTTTCCATGACCTGGGCCTGGGCGATGGGCTAGTCCACGACGAAGACTTCCTCCGTCTGTTTTCCGGCGACATCACCGTGGCACGGGAACCAATGCGTCCGTTTGGTTGGGCCACTGGGTATGCCCTCTCGATCTACGGCACCGAATACATCCAGCAGTGCCCGTTTAAAACCGGCAACGGCTACGGGGATGGCCGGGCCATTTCCATTTTTGAAGGCCTGTTCAACGGTAAACGCTGGGAGATGCAGCTCAAAGGCGGAGGTCCGACGCCTTACTGCCGTGGCGCCGATGGCCGCGCCGTGCTCCGCTCCAGCGTGCGCGAGTTTTTGGCCCAGGAGTTCATGCATGCCCTGGGGGTTCCCACCTCCCGCTCCCTCACGCTGGTGATGTCGCGGGCGGAAGCCGTCCGCAGGCCCTGGTACTCCCCGAATTCCAGGTCGTTCGATCCCGACATCCTGGTGGACAACCCTGCGGCGATCACAACCCGGGTGGCCCCATCCTTTTTGCGGGTCGGCCAGCTGGAACTGTTTGCCCGTCGCGTTCGCAGCCAGGCCCATCCCGCTGCCCGGAACGAGTTGCAGATGATCGTTCAGCACCTCATCGAGCGCAACTACCGGCCGGAGATTGATTCGGCCCTGGAGTTCAGCGAGCAGGTGGTTGAGCTGGCCCGATTGTTTCGCGGCAGGCTCACAGCCCTGGTTGCCCATTGGATTCGCGTTGGCTTTTGCCAGGGCAATTTCAACAGCGACAACTGCGCAGCTGGTGGCTTCACCCTCGACTACGGGCCCTTCGGCTTCTGCGAACTGTTCGACCCCAGATTTCAGCCCTGGACTGGAGGCGGCGAGCATTTTTGCTTCCTCAACCAACCCCTGGCTGCGGAAGCCAACTACGAGATGTTCTGGGCCGCCATCCGGTTGCTGCTGGAGGACAACCCCCAGGCCCGCTCCAGGCTTGATCAGATCCGGGACGGCTTCGCAGGTGTGATGCAGCAGGAGCTAGAAGCCATGTGGGCCAGCAAGCTCGGCCTTGGCAGTTATGACGCCGCCATGGTGAACGAGCTTGTGAACGAGCTGCTGCAGCTGATGGCCCTCTCCAAGGCCGACTACACGATCTTCTTTCGCAAGCTCTCTGCCATTCCTGGTGCCCTTCCCGCTGATAGTCCAGCTGACAGGGCAGAGCATCTTTCAAGCTTGAAGGAGAGCTTCTACTTGCCCAGTTCGGAGCAGCTCGATAGCCAATGGAGCCAATGGCTCCAGCGCTGGCGCCACCCCATCACCAGCTGCGGCGACCCAAGCGGGAGATCCACAGCGATGAAACGCACCAACCCCAAAATCACCTGGCGTGAATGGCTGGTTGCACCGGCCTATGAGCAGGCTGCCCTTGGTGATTTCAGCCAGATCCACGATCTACAGGCGGTGTTCAGCCATCCCTACGACGAACCATCCCAGGAGGTGGAGGCGATTTACGACCGCTTGAAGCCCAGGGAATTCTTCAACGCCGGCGGCGTCTCCCACTACAGCTGCTCGTCTTGAGTAATTCGTCTTTAGCTGATTCGTCTTTAGCTGATTCGTACTGATCTGGATGACGTGGGCTCGTTTCCCACTGCTGATACTTTTGTGGTTTCCTTTTTAATCGCCTACTCGATACAATGGGGTTGTCCCGATTCGGTGGCCATGGGAAAAGGCGCTCCCAGTGCCGAAGGGTTGACACCGCAGAGAAGGCATCGAAGTCCTGGTAAAAATGTCAGACTATGCCAGCGCAAATAATGGTAGAAGCCATGGCAAAGCCCTATCAGCCATCCCTACTTCGGCTCCTGCATGGTGCAACAGGCTTGTTGGTGGGTGCTGCATGGATGAGTGGTCTTGTGCTATTGCTCACCCTCGATCGTCGATGGGGAGCCTTGCCCTATGCCTTGCCAGGGGAGTGGGTTGATATCCACGGAATGATTGGAGTGGCTCTTCTGCCAATTGGTGTCATTTTTGGCGGCTATGCCATCACAATCGGCCGGTATCGACTTAACAGAGCATCAAACCTGGTACCCCTTCTTGCCCTTATGCTCGCTCTCATCAGTGGCAAGCTGATGCAGGAGGACTGGTTGCGCGATGGCCAGCTCCACAAAGCTATTTATAGCCTGCATCTGAGCGCCTGGCTGCTTATGACAATCGCGGTGATTCTCCACCTGATCGGGGTCTTACGACGTGGTCATTGGCCCTTGGTGCAATCGATGCTGCAACTCGGATGGCGGCCGAATGATTCGCCTACCGACTGGTGGGGACAACTGCAGCGGACAATCGGTCGTCGGTGATCTCGCAACCTGCCACCAACTGGCAGAAGAGCATCGAGGGATCAGTTCTCGTTGCAGCTTTCTCCGCAACCACCCCAACTTGCGCCTGTAAGATTAGTCTGATTCCAATCATGTCTAAACTGCCACTGCTTCGTCAAAGTATGCCTTTTCTGAGAAGCATTTTCGCTGCTGCTGCCCTGATCAGCATGGTTTCACCCGTCCACGCTAATACTCTTTCTCTGACCTGCGAGATGGTTAAAGAAGGGTCAACCTATGCAAAACCTCAAAAGATTCTAATCAATCTAGACTTGGCCTCCGGTGCTGGCTCCTATGACGTACCAGAGACAGCAAAAACAAAGCGACTGGTCGCCATGGTTCAAGGAAATCTGATCACGATGAGAGAAGAAAGTCTTCTTGGGATCGACCGAACTGATGGTTCAACCTTAGTCCTCAATACCATGGACAAGAAAATTATTAGGACCGTTCTTATCCTTGGTGTACCTTTCAAGAAAAAAGAGATCGGTGAGTGCTTTGAGCGTCGAATGTCTGCGACGTAACCCCCTTGCCGCACAAGAGTTGAATCTCATGCAAGAAGCAAGAGACTCACGCTCATGACTGCCATCCCAGCGGTTACGCCTCCAATCATCAAGTTGTGCTTGGCTCCCGTGCGCTGGGCAGCTGGCAATAGCTCATCAAGGCAGATGTAGATCATGATTCCTCCAACACTGGCAAATACAAGTCCGAGCAGTAGGTCATTGTTAAGCCAGCCTAAAAACAGATAACCAGCCAAGGCCCCAAGTGGCTCAGCCAGGCCTGAGACGAAGGAAACCAAAAAGGCGCTGCGCCTACTCCCTGTGGCGTAGTAGATGGGGGCCGAAATTGCCAGACCCTCAGGAACATTGTGGATGGCGATAGCCAGAGCTATCCCAGCCCCAAGGCGAGGTTCGGAGAGCGCTGCCACAAAGGTGGCAAGACCCTCGGGAAAATTGTGGATGGCGATGGCTAGAGCAGAGAACAGCCCTGTTCGCATGAGCGCAGAGGAACTTTCCCCTGGCCTCACTCCCTGCAAGGGCAATCCGTGGGCCGGCAGGCATCGATCAACCATGGCCATGGCGAACATGCCGCCGAAGAATGCCAGCACCGCAACGAGGTACCCAGTAGTGCTTCCGAGCGCCGATGTGAGGATCTGTCGAGCCTTTGGGAAAATTTCCACAAACGAGATAAAGAGCATCACCCCGGCGGAAAAGCTCAGGGCCAGGGTGAGCAAGCCGGGGTTAAACCGACGGCTTAATACCCCCAACAGGCTGCCTAGGCATGTCGCAAGGCCAGCCCCAAGGGTGAGCAAAAAGGCAAAGATCACCCGTTCATCCAGCTCTGGCAAAGGCTCTCCATGCTGGGCGGGCAGGCCTCATAATCGCAGACCGCGCCCGGCCTATGTCCAGGCTGCCCTTGGTAATTTCAGCCAGATCCGATCTATTGGTGATCCCCTTGATCCTCATTTCCCGTTGCAATGGCCTACGGCCATGAGGTAGATGAGCTTTCCAGGTGCTTCCTGGGTTTTCAGGTTTGGGGTCTTGCGTAAATTGATCTGCTCATCGACGCAGGCGTTGTAGCGGCTATTCCTGATGGCACTTGGAATTTGCAAGGCTGCAATCACGATCAGGCTGATGGTGCTTAATACCGCCAGTACCGGATAGGCATGGGCACGAACCATTTCGCGCTGGCTCAGCTTCTCTCCGTTGTGATCGTTGCCCATGGTCAAGATCTGTTGTTGACCCCATTATCCCAGGTGTGCTGATCAAGTGCATGGTTGTGGGGAAAATGGTTGGCGACAGAAAGTTTTCAGCAACCCATTCCCCTAACCAATGTCGCCCGATAAGCTGATCACATCACGCCGCGCCGGCCGGTGAGGAAAGAGATAACGGCAATCACGAGGAAGATGAAAAACAAGATCTGGGCGATACCCCCAGCAGATCCGGCGATGCCACTGAACCCAAGGAAGGCAGCAACGATCGCAATGATAAAAATGTTATGGCGTAATTAAGCATTAGTCGGTACCTAGGGAGTGTTAACGAGCTGGGCGATCTCGTTTTGGCTTTTGCCGAGCTTCTTCTCCAGGTGGCCAAGGAATTCCTCCTCCTGGCCCTCGGCATAGTCCATGTCGTTATCGGTGAGATCGGCGAATTTCTGTCTGAGCTTCCCTTTCAGCTCATGCCATTCACCTTGCAACTGGAGCTTGTTCATGGTCATGTCCGCATGGGTCAGAGATTGATGACATAGCGCATCACCTTCAACTTGGCCATGGAACAGCTGATTGGTTGCTGTAGTTGTGCCTAATGTTCTTGGTGCTAACGGGGCTCAAGTTTTCCCCTTGCCCCATGCCTGGAGGCCAAGGGCCAGCTGATCGACTGGTCTCGCCGCCCGTCGGCTTGCTTGTCTTGAGTGCTTTGATGGTTAGGTGAGGAGATAAAGGATCGCCTCTGAGGAGTCGAAACGAGGACAGACGCCCTTACGTGACCCACCCCTAGCCCTGCCTTCGGCGGGGCTTTTTTATTGCCTCTTACTGAGTCAGCTAAAAAGCCGGCCCCACCGCGGTGGAACCGGCTGTTCGAAGCTGCTGGCAGTGGTGCCTGGGGCCATGGGATCCAGGAGTGGGGCTCATTGCTCCGGGGGCACCTTCAGGCGGTGCAATGGAGTGCCGACTGACTTGATGCCCACGGTCAGTGTCGATTCAGATTCAACATCGCGTCAGACGGCTAGCCCACGGTTCGGTGGAGACTTTTGGAGCAGGAACCGTTTGTCAGCTTGCTATTGGGCCTGCTCAGGTGGCGTGTCGTCCATTTGGGCGCCTCCGGGTTGATGGGATCAGATTGATCGCTTTTCGTTGCCAAGGCAATCGGTAATCCCACCCATTACCGCAACCACTTCAGGCCGTTGAGCCATGTCTAGACCGGAACCAGGAGGAGGCATGGGACCCCAGGACTGTTTCCACCTGTTGATCCAACTTGCCACCGTCACCATGATGCAACGCCTTTTCTCACTGCTGGCCTTCGTCAGTGTTCTTCTCTCCCTTTGGCTGCAGGCCCCTGTCCAGGCAGCTCCGCTCCCAGTGAGACATCACGCAGGTTTGATGGCCACCAACAACCTGGCCGTCAATCCCGCCTCGAAACCGAAGGGTGACCGGTTGGGAGACGCCACGGCTTCAGCGCCTACGGCAGATCGCCTTGACCTCACCAGTCCGCCGACTTCTCCCGAAACCGGAGCCACCCACAGGGCCATTGAATTCTCCGATAGCAAGCGCTCCTGAACTGCATCACAGGTGGGGGGGATCCACTCCCCTGGCTGCCTAGGACTGGATCTTCTGTTTAGGGATGGGAATGGCACCCCGTGCCGTTCCGTTGCCATTAACGCGATGAAAAGCCTGATCGTTGCCCTGTTGGCGGTCGTCACTTTGTTGACGTCGTTGCTGAGCCCAGTGCCAGCTTTAGCGCTTTCCAGCCCCAGCACCAGCCTTGGCTCTCCCTATCCCCTTCCGACGGTATTGATGACCAAAAAGATTGATGCCAAGGCCAAAACAGCGGAAGGACGGCTCCAGTCTGCCGCTGGCGATCTGACCGGCAAAAATGAAGACAAGATCAAAGGTGCTGCCAAGCAGGTCCAGGGTTCGGCCATGAACACCGCGGCCAACCTGCAGAAGGCCAACAAGAACGCCGACAAAGCCTCCTGATTGGTGGGCTAGTTGGGAGCGTTGGGGGGGATGCAGCTATTCCGCGTTTACCCCCTTCCTGCTTTGGCCAGTCTCCAATGAACTTATCAAACCCTGAACGAGAGGTTGAATACCATGCGTCGTGAAAATCAAATTTGGCTCACAGGAGCGATCGTTGCTGTGATCGGATTTGGCTCCATTGTGGTGATTAACCAAAGGGGCCAGATTGGTCAACAACAGCGTGCCATGGATCAGCAAGCACTCCAAGCCAAAGCCTTGCAGGAGCGCAGTGACGAGGCCGATCAGTTGCGCAAGCAAGAGTCGATCTTCACCCTCCAACTGAGGGCATTGGATGCTGAGCAGGCCAACCAGGCTGTTTCCGCCCAACGGTCGCTGGAGCGCCAACAGTTGATTGGCCAGATCCAAGACCTCAAAACCCAGCGGGTCCAGATGGTTGGCCAGGCGAATTGCAACCAGACCCAAATGGGTATCAAGGTTGCTGAACGCTCAGGAGATACGGTTCAGGTTAAGGCCCTGCAGGATCGTTGGAATGCCAACTGCTCCAGTTAATCAAAATCTGCGGGTCGCGTAGAAAGCGTAAATCCGCCCCACATCGAGGCGATGGTTCTATGCCTTTAGTCGTTTCTGCCTAGTGTTTTATTGAGCTGCGAGGGGGATCTGTTTGCATTTTTTGGAAATAAATGTACAGGCTCTTTTTTTTGGCGTGGGAATTTATTCGTTACCATTCTATGCACTTTGCTTGTTCATTATTATTCTTGTCCGTTATTTAGTTGTGGCGGGTTTGGCCTGGTGGCTGGTCTGTGCCCGATCTAGCCTGCTGGATCAAGATGTCTTCCAAGATGTACGATTGTCGATTGTTTCAGCAGCCATCTTTGCAATGGCAATGGCAGCAGCAATAGAGCTCCACCTGCTTGGCTATACCCGTATCTATGACCAGCTAGGTACCTATGGCTGGTGGTACATCGGAGGGAGTTATTTCCTTGTGCTAATTCTGCAGGATAGCTTCTTTTACGTCACCCATCGCCTGTTTCATCGCCCCAGCTTTTATCATTGGGCCCACCAGGGTCATCACAGGTCCCGTCGGCCTTCTCCCTGGACTTCATTCGCTTTTGAGCCCATGGAGTCGTTGGCCCACGCCATGTTTCTTGTTGGTGTTGTCTGGCTTATCCCGCTGCATCTCGGCACCATTTTGGCCGTGCTGACAACGATGACAATTTGGGCTGTGGTTAATCACCTGGGCTTGGAGCAGCTCCCAGTTCGATTTCCCCATCACTGGCTGGGACGGTGGATTATTGGTCCAGCCCATCATTCTGTTCACCACGACCATCAGAACAAGCACTTCGGGCTTTATTTCACCTTCTGGGACCGGGTCTTGGGAACGGAGGATCGTGCCTACACCTGCAGGATCAAGAGTCGAACGCCCAACTTCTCTTGCCAGTCCTCGGTGGTTGATGGTTAGCCGCCTTTGCCCATCAGCAAATCGAGTACTGCTTTGAGTAGTTCCACCTCGGCTGCCATCGCTCCCTTGTGAGCCACCGTGGGGGTCATCTGTCCCATACGGTTCAGCTCGGCGCGCACTGAGCAGGCCAGCCTGTGCCGCAGCATCACCGATTCCTTCAAGGCCTTAATGCTGGCGGGGGTGCCCAGATTGGTTTTGGTGGCCATAGAAGCGATTCAGATCCCCCACCATGGACCAGCGCCTGCCCCTCCAGTCCCCGGCTGCAGCAAAGCTGCTGCAGTGGCCACCAATTAACTAGGCCTGCCGACCTTGCTTGCCGTTTGAATGATTTCGATCATCGTGCACTCAACTTCGGTCGCGATTGATCTCAGTTTGCCATCGTCTGACAGGGCGAGCAGCATTCCCTCTGGGCGAATCATGCCGATGTGGGTTTGATTGTTCTCTGTGTAAACAGAGATCCGGCAAGGAAGGGCCATATTGAGTTTCATTTGAATGTTGAGAACTTGATCTGCCTGCTTTGGATTACACACTTCAAAGATGCGGCATTGCTCTTTGAATGCCTTCCCTTTTGAGCGAAGGGTTTGGCCGAGGTCAAGGATCCCCAGGATTCCAAATCCATGGCTTGTGACTGCAGCTTCAAGGCTTAAACTGGCTTGCTCAAAATCGAGGGCTGTTTTAACGACAAAAAAGGGATCCATGGATGAAAATCACCGGGTGTAAAGCGGACGGATAGTTCGGGCATATCTGCGTATGTTTTCAGGTAAAGAATACCCAATTAGCGTTAAGTCTGTCATGGGTCATCAGGCTCTGTATGTTGTCATGTCTTATCGATGGATCTGATTTCCCTTGTCGTCACCCTGATCGTTGTTGGGGTGCTCCTTTGGCTGGTGAACAACTACATTCCAATGGATCGTCAGATCAGCAGAATTCTCAATGGTGCTGTTGTGATCGCAGTCTTCATCTGGCTGCTCAATTCCTTTGGACTACTCGACTCCGTTCGGACCATCCACGTGGGCAAATGATCAATCCGAGTCCTTCGCCCTCATGCGCTGACGAGCTCACTGGTATGAATGCGACTCCAGTTTAATTGGCTGGTGACCTCTTCACGCACCACAGAGCGGTATTCAAGGAAGTGCTCATTGAGTACGCACATCCACAGGTATTGATCGAGAACCTGGGGGCGTTCAACCATCGTTTTAATCAGATAACCCCAGAACAGCCAGCGGCTATTGCGGCGTAGACCCTGATTCCAAAATAGTGTTAATACACCAGTAACGGCAGCTGGTCGATTGAGGTGGGCTAAAAATCCTTTGTAACTAGCTCTACGCTTGCTCCTTTTGCTCCCCAGCATGATTGAGTAATCATAAATTCGTTTGAGGTAGTTGCTAGGTTCATACAGCTGGTCAAAGGCATCAATCAACTCCACTGCAATGTCCTCCATGGGTCTACTGGGGAGGAAGTTAAGTAAATTGGTTTGGATTCCTGCTTCAAAGTTGGTGTCCAGTTTGATCAAACGCTTCTCCGCATCTAGGCGATGCCAGAGTGCTGTCTTTGGTAAGGCCTGGAGGATGCCCAGCATGGCAACGGGGATGTTGCTTTGGTTGACGAAGTCAACGATCCGTTGGCCCGCACCAGAGCGCTCCCCATCAAATCCAAGGATAAATCCAGCCATTACAAGCAACCCTTGTCCGGTGATGGTATCCACCGCTTCGAGCAGGGGTGTCCTGGTATTCTGATGTTTGCCTGCTCCCGTAAGGCTTGTCGTATCTGGTGTTTCGACACCTAGGAAAACGCGGTTGAAACCGCTATCGACCATCTGATTCATCAGCTCCTCATCAGTGGCTAGATCAATAGAAGCTTCAGTTGTAAATGCGAATGGATAGGAGTGGCACTTTTGCCAAGTGGCGAGCTCATTGAGCAGAAGTTTTACACTACGTTTGTTCCCAATAAAGTTGTCATCGACAAGGAAAATATCGCCGCGCCAGTCCAGTTTGTATAGGGTCTCAAGCTCCCTGATCAGTTGCAATGGGGTTTTCGTGCGTGGTTTGCGTCCATAGAGGACGATGATGTCGCAAAACTCACATTGAAACGGACAGCCCCTTGAAAACTGTACCGCCATCATGGCGTAGGCATTACGGTCTAAAAGATCAAATCGGGGAATTGGGGAGCTGCTCAGATCTGGTTTTTCGCCGTCCGCAGTAAATAGTCCCGATGGGGCTCCTTTCTCAAGTGCTTCCACCAGCATAGGCAGGGTGATCTCCCCTTCATCCAACACCAGATAGTCGACGGCGTTCAGCTCCTCTGCCTCGGGAGTTGACGTTGCGAATGGACCACCCACCGCAATCCGGCACTTGTGTTGCTTGGCTAGGACGATTTGATGGGCGAGATCCTTCTTTTGCACGATCATTGCTGAGAGAATGGCTAGGTCAGCCCAAGCCCACTCGTCCTGGCTCACCTCACGGACATTGCAATCCACCAGTTTGAGTTCCCAATCCTGCGGCAGCAGCGCGGCCACGGTGGTGAGCCCCAGCGGTGGCAGCAACACCTGGTGACCCATCAGTTCCACAGCTCGATCAAAGCTCCAGAAGGTTTTCGGAAATCGTGGATAAACCAGGAGTACCCGCATTGTCAGCTGCAATGCAACCATGCTGGAGAGCGTCGTCATCTCCGGAGGCTCAGTTGCGCAGAGCCGGTGCGTTTCATTCCCCGATCGCATCGCTAGGTGGATGTCCGGAGGGGTTTTTCGGAGATGTCTAACCGGAGATGTCTAATTGGAGATATCTAACTGGCTCATTGGTTAAGCTGCTGATACCCCAGTCAATGTTCTCGAGCCTTTCTTCCCTAGTTCGTTCCAGGTGCAGCTGATCTACTGCAGTTCTGATGGGTATCTGCATCGCTACAGCCCTTAGGAGTGAGAGGTCGGATTGAATGGAGCGTGCTTCAATTGAGCTCATTTTGGTCCAATTGAAATTGCTGATTATTGGCCGGGCCAATCGTCCTATGGGTGAACCAGGAATTTGTGTTATGTTCAACTCCTATGGTCTCACTTGGCCCACAAGGTTGTTGCTGTGGTTCCTGTCGAAGCGACCGGACATTGGCTCTTTACAACTGCGACCTCAGTATGAATACCTGAATTCCTGTTGGCAGCAGCGTAACCAACGTCATTGATTCTAATTTTACCTACTGCATACGAATGTATCCGTTCTATTCTACCTGTAGGTTTCCCGTCTGGTGACACTAAAATAACGGTTTCGATAGTTCCCCTTTCCTGCCGGACTGCCCAACCAGGATTTCCACCAAGAAAGCGGAACCGATAGCTTTGGGGTGAACTCGATACCAAACAGAGTCGATTGCCAGCCCCACTGTCATTTTCACGTCCACCATCTGCTTGTTGCATAGAGTCTGCAGATGAGTTCTCCTAAGGCCCCCATTAACCAGCTACGCTTGCATGCGAGCCAGATTGTCTGCACGCATCTACTCTTCACTAATTGTTTGGTTAACCGATTCTGTTGCAAAGACTTCTGCCACCGCTGACATGCTTAAAAAGGATGTTGTTGAATCACGATTTGAAGAAATATTTTTTGTTTTCTGCCTGCACAAGTTTGGCTGTCTCTTGCCTATGCGTATAGTTCGAGCCCCAAAAACTCAGCAACCGTGTGGTGATTAAAGTCCCTGTCGCGGCGTCCTTCGGCCTTTGCTATTGGCTGGGTTGTCGGGATTTGCTCTTCTTCTTACCAGGGGGAGACTGACCGCATCGTCGATAGGACTCGCAAACTTTTATTGAGTTGCTCGTGTCATTTAGCAGCTGAGAATCACCCTCGCCGGCCAGCAGCGAGACAACTAGATCCCAGTCTGAAGCCGTGTTGAACAAGCTTGATCGACTGCCTCGAAAAAGGGCTTTGGTTTTAATTGGGCCATGACCCTAGCTTCTGCTTCCCTTGGCCAACTGTTCCGATTTACAAAAACAACCAGTTCCTTTCGTTCTTGTCCTGTGAGCCCTCGCTCGATTTCATCAGTCGTCAGCCATGGTGTGCTGCCTAGGCAAAGGGTTTGGACCAGATGCCAGCCCTCATGGCGCAAGGTGCTGCTTTGATCGCCCCGCTGGCATACCACAACTTCCCGGCTTCCCCGCACGTAGAGCCCTTCAAGGGTTGCTTCACTGCAGCGGGGGTGGTCAGTGACGACTTTGACCCCACGGCTCTCAAATCCATCCATCAGCTCCCGCATGGCGCTGGTATCAGTGCGTGGTTGGCTGCGGTGGAATGGCAGCATGATGACAAAAGCCATGACATCGATCATCAGCACTGCTGAAACCGCTTCAGGTTCAGACGGTTTGTGCTCGGGATTTTTTCTGGCGCAGCGCGTAGGCAACGGAGCCCGCAGTGACGGCTGTGAGTAGGCCCGTTGCTGCCAGAAAACCAGTCAGTAGAACCAAACCCACCAGGCTGCCCAGCAGGGACATTTTCACACTGAGCAGGTTTGACTTCATCAACAGCATCAGGAGCAGCACAACCGTGGCTTGAAGGCCAGCGACTTTCGCTGCGGTGAAGGGTGAGAAGGGGAACAGCACGCTCAGGGCTCCGAAAGAATTGATTCTGGTCGCATTTTGCCCTTGGGTGCGGGTTTGGCTTGCTTTGAGCCCCCCGACTTGCCCATCGCCTATTGGCTCAGCAACCTGTTGATTAGATCCCCCAGGCTCTGTCCGCTGGTGGTGGTGCCTTGGTCGCCCACGCTGAGTACCCGATCCGACCAGCTGAAGCTGACCGTTTGTCCCTGGTCGCGCACTTGTTGGCGATGTTTAAAGCAATAATTTTATGTTTTTGGCTTTCTTAGATTCCTATGGGTATGCCGATTTGGCACGTCTTTTGCCAGGCATTGACAAGAAACTCCCTGGGTTCTGGCTGGAATGCTCTGCTCTGTGTAATGGAAGCCAAAAGCTTTAGTCAACGGATGATGCAACGATGCTATGACTATTTGTAAGCGCCCATGACGATCACTTATTAACCTTTGTGTTTCAAATTCACCTTTCCTCCAGAATCCCTGTGACCAGTTCGATTTGAGCTCAAACGTTGGCCGCTCCGTTCCTTTTTTCTGCCCATGTTTCACCCATTTGGGTGAGACGTGTTCTCACCCAAATGGGTGATCCTGCTGACCCAACCTGCTATGAGCCGTCCACTTGTGTGGGTGC
>Ga0310332_10056_pt1 | contig 33257 bp, 36 predicted proteins | sample LakMicSRFLOrngD5_FD_195546 | JGI IMG/M metagenome (GOLD analysis project Ga0310332, IMG submission 195546) | Enriched freshwater cyanobacterial communities from Lake Michigan, Michigan, United States - MI23.SRFL.Orng.D5 (v2) (version 2) | ecosystem: Environmental > Aquatic > Freshwater > Lake...
GGCCTGGGCAAGGGCCGTAACGGTGCCTAATTCAGCAAAACCAAAGCCAAAGTGATGCCAAATGCCAGCTGCCTCGGCGTTTTTATCAAAACCAGCAGCTAAACCCACTGGATTTTTAAAACAACAACCAAATAGGTTTTGCTCTAAGCGTGGATCATGCAGTTGCAGGCTGCGTTCCATCGCCCCCAGGGCCGCAGCCATGGGCGCCAGCTGCCGCCAACGGCTGGCCTGGGCCAAGGCCTTCAGCGTTAAACCACTAAGCCATTCAGCATCAGCGCCTTCATCAACTGCTAACAGGGGGCCAAAAAACCTTTGCCAGGGATCGAGCTGCTGTTTTGCCATCTTTATTGCTGCTCCTGGCGCTCAAGCCGCCAGCCGCCTTCCTGTTGGGGTGCCACGCGCCAATCACGCCAGGTAATCGGCGCTTCCCTATTTTCAAAGGCCGCCAATGGTTGTTCCAGCAACTGGGCTATTTCCACCGTTTTTAATAAATAACCACCCTGGGCAAGGCGATCCGCCAGCTCCAGGCGCGTTAGCAATTCTTTTAATGGCGCAGGGGCAAGATCTTGATCTTTAGCTGTTGTTTTTAGCTGTTCTTGATTCGGTATTGCTTCACCGCGGGAATAGGCCACCGCAATTTGATCGCAGCGGTCGTTATCGGGGTCGCCGCTGTGGCCCTTCACATATGCCAACTCCACATCAGCAAGGCGCGCGCCATCAAGGGCCTCCCATAGGTCGCGATTTAATACGGCTCCACCGGCTGCGGTGCGCCAACCTTTGCGTTTCCAGCCCGGCAGCCATTTGCTAAAGCCATCGATCACATATTTGCTATCGGTGCGGATTGTTAAAGCTGGATCCCTTGGTAATTCCTTAAGGCGTTGCAATAGGGCATGGCAGGCGGTGAGTTCCATGCGGTTGTTGGTGGTGTGCGCTTCAAAACCACCCATTTCCTCCACCGTGCCATCGCTATAGCGCAGCAAACAACCCCAACCACCGGGCCCTGGATTACCCCTGCAGGCACCATCACAGGCAGCAGCCACCACCTTTCGGTACAAAGGGGTGCTGGTTGAACTTGAAATTGTGTTCTGCATAGGCCGAACCTACCGGGGGCTGGATCTCTTCAGCAGCGGTGTGGTGCTGCTGGCCCAGTTGTTTAGCAGCAGCCCCCTGGATCAACAACGCTTTCAAGTGTTGGCCCAACCATTGCGGGAAGGGGGCTGGAAATTATTGGTGTTGGAACAGCTCAAACCAAGCCCCGCCTGCTGGCGAGTGCGCAGTGATGGGTTGGTGAGCCCAAGTTTGGTGCGCTTTGATTTTTCTGGCATCTGCAATCGCTATATCGATAGCAATGGCTATTCCCTACGCATAAATCAAAAAGATTTAGCTACTTCCCACAGCCTGCAATTAGTCCAGGAGGGCAGAAATTTATTGCTGCTCGGCATCCCGCAAGCCACGGGCAGCGCCCTGGTGGTGGCCAGTGCAGCGATCAACAACAAGGTGGGTAATGATGGCTTTTTAGCCCTGCAACTGGCGCCTGGTTGGCAATTAAGCCGCCGCACCTACAACGGCCAAGGGCTAAGCCATATTTATTTTTCAACCACTAAAACCAGCAGCAGCCCGCCACCGCCGCCAATCACACCCCGTGTAGATACGCCAAGGGGAGTGGTGCCTATCCGGGTTATCCCCTACAGGCCAATGCAATAACCGTCCAGCTGGGCAGTGCATTATTCATTCGCGGGGTAATTTATGCAGGTGTGAGGAGTGAGGACTCCACCAGGGTCGAAACAAGGCCAGACTCCTGGGAAAGTCCACACCCGAAGGTCCTGCTTAGCAGGGCCTTTTTTTTGTCAATAAAAAACCCCTGCAATGCAGGGGTTTGCTGGCCTGAAATCAGGGCAAGATCACTTGATCGTAACCTTGGCACCCACTTCTTCCAGGGCCTTTTTAAGGGTTTCAGCGGCATCTTTAGCGATGCCTTCCTTAACGGGTGTTGGAGCTGCTTCCACCAAAGTTTTAGCTTCAGACAAGCCAAGGCCAGTGGCCTCGCGCACAGCCTTCAGCACTTTGATCTTGGCGGCCGCATCGAAGCCATCAAGGATGACATCGAATTCGGTTTTCTCTTCAACAGCTTCAGCGGCAGCAGCCGGTGCAGCCATCATCACAGCGCCAGCAGATGCGGCGGCGGATACGCCAAAGGCCTCTTCAATCTGCTTAACAAGCTCGGAAGCTTCAAGCAGTGAAAGGGTCTTTAACGACTCAAGAATTTGGTCGGTTTTTGTAGACATGGTTAGGAGAGCAACAGAACGGGTGATCGGCGGATCTCAGCTGGCTTCGCCATCGGCGTGCTGTTTGAGCGCCCGGGCAAGGCCGGAAGGTACCTCGTTGATGCCCACTGCCAACTGGGTGGCAACGGCATTGATAGCCCCTGCAATCTGGGCGATAAGCACCTCCTTAGAGGGCAGGTCGCCGATTGCCTTGATGTCGTTTTGACTAAGCAGGCGGCCTTCATATAGGCCACCCTTCAATTCCGACTTCTTGCGGTCTTTTTGGAAAGACTGCACAGCTTTAACAGCACTACCAACATCGCCCTTAACAAGAACGAAGGCGTTGGTGCCGTTAAGCAGGGATTCGAGGAGACTCCAAGTGCTGTCGCCATCGATGGCGCGGCGCATCAAGGTGTTTTTAGTTACCTTGCAAACGCTGTTTGCTGCAGCTAAACGACCGCGAAGGTCGCCCAACTCCTTGATGGAGAGGCCGCAATAATCGAGCACCAGAGCCATTTCCGACTCACCGAGCAACTGCTTGAGTTCCTCGACGATCTGTTGCTTGTCCTCCAGCGTGCGGCCCATAGGTTGGAACGGATCAGGGGGAACAAGCTGGGCATTGCACACCGTTGGGAGGTAGCAACACCGATCCACTCCCTGATAGGGGGAAAACCGCTGAGCAAACCTCGGCAGGACTTATGGAATCCGCAAGGAAACCACCTGCTGTCTTCGGTTGCGGCAGGAACCAGGGAAATCCCCCAGAACCCCACGCTGGGCGCAAAGCCCTATTCCGGAAAACCGGAATTTAATAATTTAGCAGAGCAGCTAAGGCTCACTCGCCAAATTTGAGGTCTTGCAGGGCAGACACATCCACTTCCACCGATGGGCCCATGGTGGATGTTATGTAGAGGCTTTTCCAATAACGGCCCTTAGCGCCACTTGGTTTGTTGCGATCTACGGTTTCTTGCACCGCCTTGAGATTCTCAAGTAGATCCTCAGGGGTAAAGCTTGCTTTACCGAATTGCACGTGCACGATGCCGCTGCGATCGGCCCGGAATTCCAACTTACCGGCCTTAAATTCAGCGATGGCACCCGCTAAATCGGTGGTAACGGTGCCGGTTTTGGGATTTGGCATCAAACCCCTGGGGCCAAGCACCCGGCCCAATTTGGCCACTTTTGGCATCATGTCTGGGGTGGCGATCAACAGATCGAAATCCATGGCCCCACCAGCGATCGTATCCACCAATTCCTCATCACCCACCAGGTGGGCGCCGGCTGCTTTTGCTTCCGCCACCTTTTCACCCCTGGTGATCACAGCGATGCGGATATTGCGACCAGTGCCCTTTGGCAGGGCAACGGTGGTGCGCAACTGCTGATCGGTGTATTTGGGGTCGATGCCGAGGCGCACATGGGCCTCGAGGGTTTCATCAAATTTTGCGGTGGCGTTGGTTTTTACCAGGGCCACGGCCTCCAGCGGTGCATAGGGGCGGGGCTCGATGGCGGCCGCTGCAACGCGAAGGCGTTTTGAGAGGGTTTTCATGGATTTAATGGGGTGCAGGCGAAACCAATGGCTTCTCCCCCAGCGAGGGTGAATGGGTGATTAAGGAGCTCAGTCGGTAACGGCAACGCCCATGTTGCGGGCGGTGCCGGCGATGATCCGCATGGCGGATTCAACGCTGCTGCAATTGAGATCAGGCAACTTTGTGGTGGCGATCTCTTGGAGTTGGGCCTTGGAGATGGAACCCACCTTTCCCTTGGAAGATTGGGGTGCACCCTTTTCAATGCCGGCAGCTTTGCTGATCAGCACAGAAGCGGGAGGCGTTTTAGTGATGAAGGTGAAACTGCGGTCTTCAAAAACCGAAATTTCAACCGGGATCACATAACCAACCTTGTCTTGGGTACGGGCGTTGTACTCCTTGCAAAAGGCCATGATATTTACCCCGTGCTGACCGAGGGCAGGACCCACGGGCGGTGCAGGGTTGGCCTTGCCGGCCTGAAGGGCCAGCTTGATGACGGCAGTGACTTTTTTAGCCATCGGCTACGAAACGCGGAACATTGCTGCGGTGCACCTTCGACGGCGCTATGGCGGTGGTAACCCACCGCCGATGGCCGCCCCCCGCAGCGGGGCGGCCCGGAAGATCAGTTGTCTTTACTGATCTGACTAAACTCCAATTCCACCGGGGTTTCCCGGCCAAAAATCGAAAGCAGCGCCTTCAATTTGCTGCGGTCGCCTGATATCTCGATCACTTCACCTTGGAAATCCTTAAACGGCCCAGCGGTAACCGTGATCCGATCGCCCTCGCTGAGATCTACCTTCACCACAGCCTTCTTCTCTTGGGCCCGCTTAAAGATCCGGTTCACCTCAGTGAGGCTTAGGGGCCTTGGCTTGATCCTGCCCCTGGCGCGGCCGGTGGTGCGGCGCTCCTCATGGCCCACAAAGTTGATCACGTTTGGGGTGCTGCGCACCGCCTGTTCCGTGTCTTCATCCATCACCATGCGGATCAACACATAGCCGGGGAAAACCTTTTCCTCCGTGCTTTGGCGAGAGCCGTCTTTTTTGATTTTTATCGCCGGTGTTTGCGGTATTTCGATCTCCAAAATTCGATTTGAAACGCCAAGGGTGAGGGCCCGTTGCTCAAGGGTGGCCTTCACTTTTTTCTCGCAACTGGAGGCCACCTGCACCGCATACCAACGGGCTACCGCAGGGCGGGCACTCGCCTCTTCCTCTTCAGCCGTTTCAACGGGCAAATCGCTGGCTTCCAGCTCGGGCAGCGCCTCAAGGCTGGTATCCAGATCAGTGATGGTTTCGGTGAGCTCAGACAAGGGTGCAGTCAACGGAAGAGCAGCTGGGACAGCCAATGGAAGAAACGATCAAGGGAGGCGATGGCAGCCGCTGAGATGGTCACCATCAACAAAACAGCAACTGATTCACTGATCAGTTGCTGGCGGCTGGGCCACACCACCCGACGCAGTTCAGCAATGGTGGATTCAATCCAACCACCAGGGCCTGAACCCTGGGGGCTGGGGGGCTCTGGCACCACTGCCTTAGCAGGCAAACCAGCAGCATCCACCACCATGCCCTCAGGGGCGGTGGGGTTACCAGGTTGATTGGGCTGGCTAAAAACCACAATCCTCCAACCTGCAAACAGCCACCCTACATAACAGGGCGAAAACTTGGTAGATCCGCTTCCATTTCCACCAATACGGCGCGGGCAGCGCTGAACTTTTCCTCCAGCATCGCCGTTGCCAAAGGGTTCTCCAATTGGCGCCGCAGCAGCCGCCGCAGGGGGCGGGCCCCATATTCAGGGTCGTAGCTTTCCCGCGCCAGCCAGGCCACCACCGCTTCCTGCACCTGCAATTCCAAGCCCTGTTCCTGGAGCAGTGCCTGCAATTCCCGCAACTGCAGGCGCACGATCGGTTCCAGGTCTTCTGGTTGCAGCGGCCTAAAGCGGATTAATTCATCGATGCGATTAAGAAATTCAGGCCGGAAATGGGCCGCCAAGCTTTTATCAACTTCCGCATCCAAGGCATCGCTATTGCCATCGCGGGCATGGCTGAGGATCGCCCGGCTAGCCAAATTGCTGGTCATCACCACAACGGTGTGGCGGAAATCAACGCTGCGGCCCTGGGAATCGCTCAGCCTTCCATCATCAAGCACCTGCAGCAAAAGGTTGAACACATCGGGATGGGCCTTCTCCACTTCATCCAGCAACACCACCGCATAGGGCCGTTGACGCACCGCTTCTGTGAGTTGGCCGCCCTCCTCGTAGCCCACATAGCCGGGGGGCGCACCGATTAAACGGGCCACGGCATTGCGTTCCATAAATTCGCTCATATCAAGCCGCACCAGCGCATCTTCTTGATCAAACAAACAGGCGGCCAAGCTGCGGGCCAGCTCCGTTTTTCCCACACCCGTGGGACCCATAAACAAAAAGGAACCCACCGGCCGGCGCGGATCCTTCATGCCTGCCCTAGCCCGGCGGATTGCAGCCGCCACCGCCGCCACCGCCTCTGCTTGCCCCAACACCTTTTCCCCCAGCCGTTGCTCCAACTCCAATAATTTCTGCCTTTCACCGGCTAGCAAGCGCTGGATCGGAATGCCGGTGGTGCGGGCCACCACATCGGCGATATCACCCTCCTGCACCTGATCGCGCAGCAGCCGGCCCCCCTGTTGGATCACCTGTTCAAGGGCTTGGCGGCGCTTTTGCACATCGTGCTCAAGCTCCACCTGCAACCGGGCCATCTCCTCCCAATTGGTAAGCCGTTCCGCTTCATTGATGCCGTGGCGTAGTTCCTCCTCCCGCTGTTGCAACTGGCGTAGTTCCTGCAGCTGTTCCCTTTCCTGCTGCCATTGGTCTTGCAAGGCTTCAAGCCGATCTAAGGCTTCATTGCGCCGTTGTTGGTGCTGAATGGCTTCCGGATTTGGGCCCTGTTCAGCCGCGAGTAGGGCCCGCTCCACCCGCCGCAGTTCAGCTTCCGCCTGTTCCACCAGGGCTGGTTTAGAGGTGGCCTCCATCTTTAATTCCGCCGCCGCTTCATCGATTAGATCGATCGCCTTATCAGGTAAGCAACGGTCGCTGATGTAGCGATCAGCAAGCCGCACTGCCGCCTCCAGGGCGCCATCGCTGAGGCTCACACCATGGTGCAACTCATAGCGCTCCCGCACCCCCCGCAAGATTTCAAGCGACACCTCAAGGCTTGGTTCCTTAATCAGCAATTGCTGGAAGCGGCGATTTAAAACCGGATCCTTTTCCAAGGTGCGGCGATATTCCTCAATGGTGGTGGCGCCAATGCAGCGCAATTCGCCGCGGGCCAGGGCTGGTTTCAGCACACTGCCTGCATCGGCGCCAGCGCGATCGCCATTAACGAGCGTGTGCAATTCATCGATAAATAACACCACCCCCTCTGGCCCCTCATCGGCGGCGGCAATGTCGTTGAGCACCTGCCGCAACCGTTCCTCAAATTGACCGCGGTATTTAGCGCCGGCGATCAAGGCACCGAGATCCAAAGAAATCAAACGGCGACCCTTAAGCGAATCGGGCACCTCACCGGCCACGATGCGCTGGGCTAACAATTCAGCGATGGCAGTTTTACCAACCCCCGCTTCACCGATCAAAACCGGATTGTTTTTACTGCGCCTTGAAAGCACCTGAATTAAGCGGCGAATCTCGCTATCGCGGCCGATTACCGGATCTAATTCACCCTTACGGGCAAGGGCCGTGAGGTCGCGGCCGTATTGATCAAGGGCTGATGGTTCCGGTTGTAGTTGTTCTAGTTTTGCTTGATCTAGGTTTGATTGTTCAAATTGTTGTTGATTAACGGGCAATTGTTCAGCTGGTTTGTTTTCAACCGGCTGCTGCAACTGGCCAAATAGGGCGGCGCCAATGCGCGGTTCCGTTTGCAATGCCTGCCAAAGGTGGGAGCCATCAATGCGGCGCAATCCCTGCCGCTCCCGGGCCTGATCAGCGCCATCAAGCAATAGCTCAAGGGCTTCCCCCACATAAAGCGTATTGCTGCTGCGGGTGGGCTGCTGGGCGCAAAAATCATCAACGGCATCCAGCAGGTTGGCCTGGTTGAAGCCATAGGGCGCCATCAATTCAGCGCAGCGGGGTTCCTCCAGAAATGCCTGCAGCAAATGCTCCACATCCAGCTCCCCATGGCGCCAGCGGCGGGCCTGATCCTGGGCTGCTAAAAGCAAATCCCAGGCCAGATCAGTGAACTGATCCGGAGCTGTGGTGAGGCTGAAGGAAGCGTTTGAGGAACCCATCAATTCAACTTTTCTGCTGAATCAGTTCAATCTTGTAGCCATCGGGATCTTCCACAAAAGCGATCACCGTGGTGCCGTGTTTCATCGCACCGGGTTCCCTCACTATTTTGCCGCCCTTGGTGCGGATCATTTCACAGGTTTCGTTGATGTTGCTAACGCCAAGGGCGATATGGCCATAGCCGGCTCCGAGGTTGTAGCTGCTGGTGTCCCAGTTGTGGGTGAGTTCCAACACAGTGTTGTTCTCTTCAGGGCCGTAACCCAAAAACGCCAAGGTGAAGCGACCGCTGGGATATTCCTTGCGGCGCAATAGATCCATCCCTAAAACCTCGGTGTAGAAAGCGATAGATCGCTCCAAATCACCAACCCGCAACATCATGTGAAGCAAACGCATTTACTTATGTGCCTGTGGTTGCGGCCATTGTGGCGCTCTTATCTGCATAATGACCCCGCTTGGCTTGAACCCTGTGTTCGATTCTCTCGACCTTGTAATCGACACGGTGGTGGCACGGGAGGTTCTTGATTCCCGCGGCACCCCAACGGTGGAGGCAGAGGTTTTATTGGAAGGTGGCGCCAGCGGCAGGGCCATGGTTCCCAGTGGCGCCAGCACCGGTGCCCATGAGGCCCATGAATTGCGCGATGGCAACAGCCAGCGCTATTTCGGCAAAGGGGTAACCCAAGCGGTTGCCAACGTGGAGGAGCGGATCGCTCCGGCCCTTTGCGGTTTGATGGCCCTCGACCAAAGCGCTGTGGATGCAGCCATGGCCGAACTGGATGGCAGCGACAACAAATCATCCCTAGGGGCAAATGCGGTGTTGGCGGTGAGCCTCGCCGTGGCCCGCGCCGCCGCCAATGGCGTTGGCTTGCCCCTCTATCGCTACCTGGGGGGCCCATCAGCCACGCTGCTGCCGGTGCCCTTGATGAATGTGATCAACGGTGGTGCCCATGCCACCAATAACCTCGATTTCCAGGAATTCATGGTGGTGCCCCACGGGGCAGATAGCTTCCGTGAAGCCCTGCGCATGGGCGCCGAGGTGTTCCACACCCTCAAGGGTTTATTGAACGAAAAGGGACTATCAACAGCTGTTGGTGATGAGGGTGGATTTGCACCTGATTTAGATAACAATGATGCAGCTGCTGCACTATTAATTCAGGCGATTGAAAAAGCTGGATATAAAGCTGGCGATCAAATTTCCCTAGCCCTTGATGTGGCTAGCACTGAATTTTTTAGCAATGGCAGCTATAGCTTTGGCGGCAATAGCTACAGCAGCGCTGAAATGGTCGACCAGCTAGCGCAACTGGTTAGCCGCTATCCAATCGTTTCCGTTGAAGATGGCATCGCTGAAGATGACTGGGATGGCTGGAAGCTATTAACCGATCGGCTCGGCAGCAATGTGCAGCTGGTAGGTGATGATTTATTTGTTACCAATAGCTCTAGATTACAACGGGGCATCGATCTAGGCATTGCCAATTCAATTCTAATTAAAGTGAATCAAATCGGTTCCTTAACTGAAACATTGCAGGCGATTGATCTTGCCAATCGCGCCGGTTACACCAGTGTTATTAGCCACCGCAGTGGTGAAACAGAAGACACCACCATCGCCGACCTGGCCGTGGCCACCAGGGCGGGGCAAATCAAAACCGGGTCCCTCAGCCGCTCCGAGCGCATCGCTAAATACAATCAGCTGCTGCGCATAGAAGATGAGCTGGGCGGCCAAGCGATCTACGCCGGCAGGGAAGGCAGGGGTCCCCGCGGCCGCCGCTGAATCAACTAAGCCTATCCAGCCTTAAATCCCGGGCGATCCGGCCCGAAAGCCGCAACCAACCCCAGGCCACCGGTAGGGCACCAACCCCTGGCAGCAGGGCCAAAGCAGGCCTGGCGCCGGCGGCAAGCACTGCCGCTGCTATGGCTAATGCCCCCAGTAGCACCGCTTGACCACTTAATTGCTGGCTAAGGGCTAAACGGCGCAGCAGGCGATCGCTTTCACCAGCGCGGATTTGAAGTTGCAGGTCCCCCTGCTCCAGCCGCGCTAGGCCTTCATCCAAACGCTTAGGTAAACCCAAGGCCCTGGTGCTTACCTGGGCCGCTTGACGGGAGAGGTCGTTGAATAATTCCGAGGGGCCGGATCCACTGGAGGTCATTAAGGGCAGTAGATAGGGCTTTGCGATCGCCACCAAGCTAAAGCCAGGATCAAGGCTGCGGCCAACCCCCTCAAATGTTGATAGGGCCCGCAGCACAAAGATCAATTCCACCGGTAGGCGAAAGGGCTGGCCATAAACCAAGTCGTAAAGGTCGGCGGAAATCCGCTGCAATATCTCACCGCTAAAAGGGGGTGTGAGGGCTTCCTCAAGCATCACCCGCACAAGCCGCCGCACCGGACCTGGATCGATGCCAGCTTCTATAACTCCAGCCTGTTGCAGTTCCTGCACCAAGCCAGCTGCATCCCTGAGGGCCGCCGCCCGCACCATGGCCCCAAGGCGCCGCCGCAACCGTGGTGACACCTGACCCATCATGCCGAAGTCGTAATAGATCAAGCCGCCATCAGCAGCTACGGCCAAGTTGCCCGGGTGGGGATCAGCATGGAAAAAACCAAACCGCACCAATTGCTGCAGGTAGCTGGTGGCACCCAGTTCAGCCACTGCTGTTGGATCAATACCTTCCGCTATTAATTGCTCGCGGTTGGTGATCTTGATGCCGGGCAAGTAATCGAGGCAAAGCACCCGTTGGCTCGATAGTTCCCACACCACCGCTGGAATCCGGATTTGAGGATCCTCTAAAAACTGCTGACGAAAGCGGGCTGCATGTTCAGCCTCGATGCGGAAATCAAGCTCCCGCAGCAGCACCCGTTGGCATTCCTTTGCCATCGCCACCCAATCCCTACCCCTGCCCCAACTGGGATGGCGCTGCAATAGGGCCGCCACTTGCGCCATCACCACTAAATCAAGCCGAAATAAAAATTCCAAACCGGGGCGCTGCACCTTGAGCACCACATCACGGCCACTGCGCAAACGGGCGCGATGCACTTGGGCAAGGCTGGCGGAACCCAATGGTTCGGCATCGATCTCAACGATTTCCTGGCAGCGGGGCCCCAATTCCTTTTCCAGCCGTTGTTCCACCTGGCTGAAGGGGAAAGGCGGCACACGATCCTGCAGCCGCGCCAATTCCTCCACCCATGCAGCCGGCAGGATGTCGGGGCGGGCAGATAGCAATTGGCCCAATTTGATGAAGGCAGAACCCAATGCCAACAGGGTTTCCACCAACCACTGGGCTAAGCGCTGGCTGCGGCGTAGGCGCCGCTGTTCCGTGATGCCGCCGATGTAAGTGAAGGCTTGGCCATCCCACCAAAGCCGCGCCAGCAAGAGCAACACCACCCGCCAAATGCGCAGGGAACGCCAAAAACTGCGCACTGCCAGCTTCAAACCTGGTCCTCTAATAAACGGTTGAAACTGGCCACCTGTTCGCGTAAACCATCAACCTGTTCCTGCAGGCCAGTGGGGGCATCTGTTGTGGGGGAGGCACTTGGATTGCCATCGAGGCGATCGGCCTCAGCCTGCACCTCCTCCCAAAAAAGTTGCAGGTCGGTTCTTATTTTTTGAGGTGCATCTTGAGCTAAAAGGCTTAATTGGGCAGCGGCATCGATGGCACTGCTGCTGGCCCTAGCTGCTAGCCGATTTAAGGCAGCCTGCAAAAGCGTATCGGGGGTGCTCATGGCGGGGGAAGGGCTGGAGCAGATTCTGGCGCCATTGGTGGCTCAAGCGGGGGAACTACTGGTGGAGCCAATGGAGCAATTACCTCCGGTGTGGCCAGCAAATCCACCCGATCCAAGCCGTAGCGCATGCGCAAACTCTCCAAACCGGTGCCGGGAAAGCTCTTTAGCTCAAATCTTTCGCCAAGCCGCACCAAATTGGCAAAGCGGCCATCTAGCAAACGATGGGTAATGCCAAAAGTTAAACCAAAACACAAACCCACCAGCAACGGTGCTGAAGGATTCCAGGGATTGGGCCGTTTGCGTTTAGGAGTTGCCATCGGCAGTTTGCAACTGATCTGCTGGGATTGCTAAGCGCAACAGGATCGGTGCCAAAAAGGTGGTGCCAATCACCATTATCAAAATTGCCGCCTCTAAAGAAGGTGTAAGCAAACCGGCAGTGGTGCCTAAACCAAGAAATATCAAACCCACCTCACCCCTGGGCATCATCCCTAAACCCACCACCAATCGGTTGGTGGGCACGGCACTAAGAAAACTCCAACCGGAGGCCAATTTGCCAAGGATGGCAACAACAAACAGAAAAGCTGCCACCACCAGGCCGGCCCGATTAGCTGGAGTAGTTGGATCCAACACCGATAAATCCATGGCGGTGCCGATCAACACAAAAAAGATCGTTGCGAATAGGGAAACCAAGGGTTTTACCGTTTCTTGAATCGCCTCTGTGTGGCGCGAACGGCTAAGGATCAAACCAGCGGCAAAGGCCCCTAAGGCAGCCTCTAAGCCAATGGCCGTAGCCCCAAAACAACACAAACAAAGCACCAGGAATGAGGCCACCACAATTTCACCTGGGGCCTTTAGGCGATCTACTAAGAAATCAAAGGGGCGAGCTGCCGTGCGGCTTAGGCCAATGGCCGCAAGCACAAACAACACTGCAGCTGCAACCAACTGCAGGATCGGGCCCATGCTCAAGCCCCCATCGCTGGCAAGGGCCACCACCACCGCCAGCACAACAATTCCGATGATGTCGTCGAGCACTGCAGCACCGATAACGATCTGCCCCTCCCGCGATCGCAACATGCCCAGCTCGCCAAACACACTGGCGGTAATGCCAATGCTGGTGGCTGTCATCGAGGCACCGGCAAACACTGCAGGCACCAAATCCACGTGGAATAAAGCCATCAGGCCGGCGGTGCCTAGGGCAAAGGGCAAGATCACCCCAGCCAAGGCAACGGTGCTGGCCTGCATCCCCACAGCGATTAACTCATCCAGTTCGCTCTCCAAACCGGTGAGAAATAGCAATGAATAGAGGCCGATGCTGGCCACCGCCTGCAGAAACGGATAGGTGCCATTTGAGATCTGATTCACCTGTTCACTGCTCACCTCCCCCAATTGGCCGGTGAGATTAAGCAGCCACGGCGCCGTTGCCACACCACTTTCCGGCGGCACCACCAAATGCAACCCCGACACGCCAAGTAATACCCCCGCCAACAATTCACCAAGGATTGTGGGCAGCTGCAGCCGCACCATCAACTCGCCCAAAAGCCTTGCCGCCACGAGGATTAATAAAAAACGTCCCGCCACCACAAGGGTTGTGGCCTCCACAACTGCGTGGCTGTTAGCGAACAGAGGGGTCACTGAAGCCTGGGCCTGATCTGTGCTTCAAGTATCCGCTAACGGGGTGCTTAAAAAAGGCTTTGGCCACTCTTAACAGTTCTTTCCTGCGCCATCGCTACGGTTCAAGTAAGCCCTTGAACAGGTCATGAGCCAGCAACCTACGGAATTCAGCATGCCCACCCCCAGTTGCTACGCCGATCCAGAACGGAGTGGCCTTGGCGCAGGCGATTTATTTGCTGGTATCACTGAACATTTGTTTTTCACCCTGGGCAAGCTGGCCACAAATGCCACCCCCCACGACCTTTACATGGCCTTGAGCTATGCGGTGCGGGATCGACTAATGACCCGGTTCCTGGCGGGTAAGGAAGCGTTAGCAAACCAACCCAGTAAAACCGTTGCCTACTTATCAGCTGAATTTTTAATCGGCCCCCAACTGGGTAACAACCTGGTGATGCTGGGCATTGAAAAGGAGGCAGCTGAGGCGATTAGCCGCTTCAACAACAGCGATATTGCCAAGATCCTTGATGTGGAAGAAGAACCAGGGCTTGGTAATGGTGGCCTGGGTCGTTTAGCTGCTTGTTATATGGAATCGCTGGCCAGCCTGGAAGTGCCAGCTGTTGGTTATGGCATCCGCTATGAATTTGGCATTTTTGATCAATTGATCCGTGATGGCTGGCAGGTAGAAATCACCGATAAATGGCTTAAAGGTGGCTGGCCATGGGAATTAACCCATCCCGACCAAGCCGTGTTTGTTGGTTTTGGCGGACGCACCGAGGGCTACACCAACGAAAAAGGTGAATATCGCGCCCGCTGGATTCCAGCTGAACATGCAATCGGCATACCCCACGACGTGCCGGTTTTGGGATACAAAGTAAACACCTGCGACCGCCTGCGGCTATGGCGCGCTACCGCCAGTGAATCCTTTGATTTCTATTCATTCAATATTGGTGATTACTACGGTGCAGTAGAGGAAAAAGTTGGTTCTGAAACTCTTTCTAAGGTGCTTTACCCCAATGATGGCACCGATGAAGGCAGGCGCTTGCGTTTAAAGCAACAGCACTTCTTTGTTAGCTGCAGCCTGCAAGACATGCTGCGCAACTTGGATAAGCGCGGCATTCCTGCAACTGAATTCCCCCAGCATTGGGCGGTGCAATTAAACGACACCCATCCGGCCATCGCCGTGGCGGAATTAATGCGCCTCTTGCTTGATGATAAAAACCTGGAATGGGATGTGGCTTGGGATATCACAAGCCGCTCCTTGGCTTACACAAACCACACCCTGCTACCAGAAGCGCTGGAGAAATGGGGACTGCATTTATTTGCAAGTTTGCTGCCAAGGCACCTGGAACTTATTTATGAGATCAACCGCCGTTTCCTGCAACAGGTGCGTTTAAAGCACCCCGGCGACGACAGCATCCTGCGCAAACTATCGATCATTGATGAGGATGGCCATAAGGCAGTGCGCATGGCCCACCTTGCAACGGTTGGCGCCCACCATGTGAATGGCGTTGCCAGGCTGCACTCCGATTTAGTTAAAAGCAGCTTGATGCCGGAATTTGCAGCCTTATGGCCTGAAAAGTTCACCAACGTAACCAATGGTGTTACACCAAGGCGTTGGATGGCCCTATGCAATCCACCCCTACGCAAACTACTTAATGATGCAATTGGTGATGGCTGGCTCCATAACCTAGATGAATTGCGCCAGCTAGAGCGCTATCAACATGATGATGGCTTCCTGCAGCATTGGGAGCAAACAAAGCTTGGCGTAAAGCGCGATCTTGCCGCTTATATCCATAGCCACACCGGTGTGCTTGTGGATCCGGCTTCCCTATTTGATGTGCAGGTAAAACGGATCCATGAATATAAACGCCAACATCTAAATGCCCTGCAGGTTATCGCCCAATACCTGCGAATTAAGAATGGCCAAGGCGATGGCATTGCACCTAGAACAGTGCTGTTTGGTGGTAAGGCAGCCCCCGGCTACTACATGGCAAAACTGATTATTCGTTTTATTAATGGCATTGCTGAAACGGTTAATTCAGATCCGGATATGGATGGCCGCCTGCGGGTTGTGTTCCTGCCTGATTACAACGTGAAACTGGGTGAACGGGTTTATCCTGCCTCCGATCTATCTGAACAGATTTCCACTGCAGGTAAGGAGGCATCCGGCACTGGCAATATGAAATTTGCCATGAATGGTGCCTTAACTATCGGCACCCTGGATGGGGCCAATGTGGAAATCCGCGAACAGGTGGGAGCTGAAAACTTCTTCCTATTCGGACGCACCACACCGGAAATAGAAGAGCTGCGTCATCAGGGTTATCGCCCATGGGAAATCCTTGAAACCCTGCCTGAATTGCAACAGGTATTACATGTGATCGAACAGGGTCATTTCAGCAATGGCGATACAGAACTATTCCGGCCACTTGTGGATAACCTACGCGGCCAAGATCCGTTCTTCCTGTTTGCCGATTTTGCCTCCTATATGGATAGCCAAAATCAAGTGAGCCAGGCCTGGTCTAACCGCCAACATTGGAATCGCATGAGCCTATTAAATACAGCGCGGATGGGTTATTTCTCCTCCGACCGTTCAATCAAGGAATATTGCGAACATATTTGGAAAGCAACTCCATTTCCCATCACCATAAGCGCAGCAGCTGATAAGGAAATAAATTCCTAAATCAGCTCAAATCGGGGGTTTGATGGAGCAGGCGATTTAAACGTAAGCGGTCGGCATTGAGGGGATCAGGGGCTAGCTCACCAGCTAGCTCCTTGAATTTCAATTCAACCGCTTCTGGTACACGCACATCAAAAATACGCTCCATCAACACTTCAATTGAGAAAAGATGGGCATTTACGTTTTCCAGATCAGCTAACGCTTGCTGCAAGCTTTCATCTTCCGCTGGCAATTCTTGGCCTGGGGTAGCGGCATCTGGCACTTTTTGGAGATCTTCCAAAACCCTGCCGGCCAGGGTGCGAAAAGCTTGCAGGGCAGCCCAATTTAATTCCTGCTGCTGACGCAGGCTGGGATTTTCCCTTATCAGCCGATCGTGTTCCCGGTAAAACCGCAGACAATCAGGGCATTGGCAGGGCTCTTCTGGCACCGTGCTCCCTTCTTCACCAAAACCCATCATGCCATCAGGCGGCTAATTGCCCATCGTCGTCTTCATATTCTGCCTCCTCTTGGCCTGCAGCAACGGGCAGGGGAATTTCAATGGTGCTAACCACCTGAATCACATCCCGCAGGCGCATGGCATCAGCAAACCAACCCATGGCCTGCTCCACATCACCCCTGCGTTCCGCATCACTGGCTTGATCCTCATGGGCTTCAGCAAGTAGGGCGAGCCAACACAAACTGCGGGCTTGCACTACGGAAAGATCTAATTCAGCGGGAGAATTTCCGGCGATGCGTTCACTTTCCTGTTGCACCAACAGGCGTAAACGCAGATCGTGGAGCTGGGTCATGACTCCTTGGTGGCCGCACCTACGCTAGCTACGGTGGCGGGGATGCAACAGCCCACCACCTGTGGAGGTGGCGCAGCTTTCTAAGATTCAGGCCCTTAATGTTCTAGCAACTTTTCCTTAATCAAATTGCTTCGTTAGTGGGTTTCGAGCTTTTTTGACCGCGGCAGAAGTAGAAGTAAGCCTGAGGCGATCAATACAAGCGTTAATAGCCCAAGCAGCAGGGAGTAGTAGGGCTGCAGATTGAGCACACCAAATTTTCCCGTGTGGATCTTTAACAACCAAAAGGCATCGATACCCTGCTCCAATAAAAGGCCGTATAGGGAACCACTAGCAGCTGTAATTAAAAGCGGAATGGCGGCGATGGGCACAACTAGGCGGTGCAATTTGCGGGGCTTCACTGCTTACGCAACTCCTTATGCAAATTACTTTCATCGGCGCAGGGCATCCAAAGGCCATTATTTTGATGGCTGCCTTTACAGCCGAGCTCAAGGGCACGTTTTTCAGCCTCTGCCTGGGTTTTATACATGCCTTTGCTGTGGGCTAACACAAAATTTGGAAGCAAACAAAACAAGATCGCTAGAATAAATTTCATGGGGATAACCTTAAAGGATTAAAAACATAAGCGTAAAAATTAAAGGGGGAATAAATTATCAAACTTATAATATTCAGGCTTATTTAAACCATCATGTTGCAACATGCCCCGCAGCTGCATTATCTCCCGCCGTTGGGCAATGATGATTGATCGAGCCATTCTTTTAACAGTGGTGTTATTTGATTTCTTAAGGGCATCATGGGCCATTTGCAATGCACCGCCGTGGTGTTGCAGCATTCCTTCTAGAAACCATTGCACCCGATTGGCGCGGTTGGGGGTAGTGCCCACCATTCGCATCGCCTCAATCTGGGCAGGTTCCATAGCTGCTAGGGCCTCGATCGAATTTGGGTCAGCTCCCTTTGGCAGGCTTACCGGGTAGACGGGAGCATCTGGATACCAGGCCTTGCGCCATTGGCCCATCGCTTTAATCTCCTGGGCCTGGTCGTTCCAGATAGATCTTGCTAAGGCTCCAACCCCCGGTTCACCAATATTAAATACATACTCACTCATTATTAATGCACCCGTGTGATGCTGCTGCATGGCATCCAGCCATCTCAAATCATAGGTTGCTCCCGCAGGGCCCACATCATGGCTGTGGGAATCATGGTTGGCAGGGGCCTGTTGCTGATGATTATGGTGTTGATGATTATGGTGTTGATGGTGATTATTTTTTTGGGCCAGAACAGCGGAACTATTAAAAATTAGTAATAGCAGCAAAAGCAGCCAATGGTTTTTCCTAGAAGTCATTTGATTTGCTAGCATACAACAAACACACTCTAGCAAATGCTTTTAAATCTGCGCGAACACATTCAATCCCTACGCATGCTGGCAGGGCTGGCAAAATTCCTAAAACATCCAGATAGCCTTGAAAGTGTTTTTGCGATTGCAGGCGGTGTTCAAAACAGCCCCCTCGCTACACAGATGGGCCGTTATCTACTAAACCAGCCTGGAATCCAAGCGATGCTGGCCGACAACTGGCGGCCTAATCCGATTGATTTAAATGCCCTAGAGCAGTTGCCAGAAGGCAGCCTTGGTCATACCTATGCAAAACAACTTAAAGACCAAGGCTTAACCCCTGAGGCATTAATAGATCCGGCTCCTATTACTAATCAACGGGAATTTTTAATACATCGCTTACGTGAAACCCACGACATCCTTCATGTACTCACAGGCTTTAGCACCGATGGGCCAGGCGAATTGGGTTTGCAGGCCTTCAACCTGGCTCAAAACCGTTCGCCCCTGGCGGTGATGTTGATTTTTGGCGGCATGCTTTCAACATTGCAAAATGACAAACCCCTAGAGCCACTTCTACATGCCCTCAGCCGTGGTTTTGAACTTGGCCTAACTGCTAACTGTGTAATCAGTTATCGCCTAGAAGATCACTGGGAAAGACCCTTAAGCGAATGGCGCCAGGAACTGAAATTGAATTAAAACCTATTGAAAAGTATTTATAGCAAAAGCCATCCCAACAGGATAAGATGCCAAAACCAACTCTACACTCTAAACAATGCCCAATTTAAAAGCAAACTAGTTAGTAAGTTCCCAAATACCATTATTAACAATTCTCTGGCAAGATGATCCCACTAGTTGGCAAACAGATAGCGATGATCTTGCTAGGCAGTTCCTAGGATTAATGGGAAATAATCCAAGCCAACCTTGGAATCTAGTATTAGATATAGATGGGCCATATAGTACCGCCGGATCTTCGAATCAAGCGACTCTCTTAGCACTACTCCATAGTCTTGCATCACTTGGAATGCAACCAAGTCTTATATTTCATCCAGACGGCGAAAAAGCCACACAAGATTGGATAACCAATCCTAGCAATCCCCTAACACAACAAGATCTAGAGAATGAATGGGCAGCAATGGTGAATTATATGGCGTTATTTAATACCGAGATCGCCAAGGCAAATTCGAACCTTTCAGACACATCTATAAATCTGCCTGAATTCACTTCATTTATAGCTGAAGGCAATGATTTCGCACCTTTAGATCCAAATAAAAGCAAGTTGGATACATTTAACTTTTTAAAAGATAAGCTGCAAGCCCAAGGCATTAAAAACCCAGAACTATGGAATACGGGGGATTGGCAGCAAGGAATTGCACTTAGTGAAAACAGCGATGGAAGCCCCAATCTGGAAACCCCAGATTCAGGAGTATACATGCAAATTTATGATTTTTATAATAAAGAAGGCCAACACTCAAACACTCTTGTAGGTGTAGCTACAGATCCTAGGCAAGCTGTAGTGCTGGGTTCAACAATGGTTAGCGTGCTGCAGGATCAAAAGAATCTACCCATGAATCCAGGGGCACTCAGATATCCAAACAGAGCTCCCCAAATATTTAACTTCTCTGGCCAAGATCAAGGAAGCGGTCCTATTAACGATGCACCTGTCTTTGGTGGTTTAAAGCAACAGGGCGTTGTTACAGGACAAGGATGGGATATCACTTCGTTCAATCAATTCTTAAATAGCTACAAATCAACATTCCAATCATTATCAAATAAAACTGCACCAACTTTAGGCATTTGGGCGGCAGAAAATGCCTTAAACGTATTAGCTCCGCAAGCGAGCTCTCTCACCCGCCATGAGAATGCATTTTCAAGTATTGCTACAGAGAATGAAAATGACCTGCTCGTAAATAAATATCAACAAAACCTGCTGATTCATAGCAATGTAAGCGGTAAACTTATATTTAATCTAGAAATTTGCGCGGCGCTAAGGAGCGGGATTGGTATCTATCCATTACTAGACGATGATGCAAGAATCGTGAGCCCCCAAGGAAGAATACTTTCCGTTAGCGATTCTGAATATCTCACCAATGCAAAGCAACTAGCCATACACACAAACAATTGGTTTATAGATTCTCGTCCCGCTGGAGATGCAAAAGCCCATAAATTCACTTGGGACGTGCAGCTTAACCCCAATCAACGTTATGCCCTAATAGCTGATAGCGATTTGCAAACATCTGGAGGATTATATTCGAGCATTAATTACGCAAATTTTGATAAAAAAATTCAGTTTGCACCCACTGCAAGCAATCCCAAAAACATAATAGGATTTGAAGACCTGCCCAATGGAGATAATGACTTTAATGATATAAAACTTGAAATTCCAAACATTGAAAATATTTTATTTAAATCGAGCTCTTTATTTATGTCATCTCCGATCGGATGATCTAATAATATTCCGGAAATTGACGTTCTCTGGCAAGATGCAAGTGCCCTAGATGATGAATCAGCTTACCAAATAGCGCAACTAATAAACGGAAATCCCAATAATATAGATTTAAAATTAATTGTTAATATTTCAGGGCCAGGCTCTACAGCAAATCCAACGCCAAAGAGTCACATCTCTCCAGGTATTCCAGTTATTAAAAATTCGCCACAACAATTGGTAGATTTCATCAACAATATAGATCTTTATTTGGTAAAGCTTAACGGCTCCTGGAATGGCCCTATTGTTTATCACCCCGATGCCACAATGGACGACTTTGGCCATGATTGGAGTGGATTTACTGGAACTGCGCCATCACCAATAGCAGGGAATCCAAACATTACGTATACATTAACAACTGATACTACAAAAACTTATGCGGCGTATATTGACTATCTAAATGTTCTTAATCTTTATCTGCAAAATGGAACCACTAACAAGCGCTATTTTAATGAATTTATCTTTGAGTACGAAAACTCGCAGTTTGCTCGGAAAAATGGTGGCGGCGAGGCTGCTATATTTAGTGCTAATAGTGTAGTTCGCAGCTACCAAGGTAATCCAAACCTTCTTATTCAAGGCAAAACACCTCTTGATAACATTCCTTTGTCAGGCTCAAGTAGCCCTATAGATAATTGGGATTCGAAGAACGATCGCGCCGGATGGGGAGCCGACTTATTTTATGCGCAAATTTATGATTTTATAAACGTTAGCGAGTACAAGCCAACATGGGAGAATTCTGACTCTCAGATAGATCCTAATCTGTATAACCCTGCCAAAGCCGCTGATTTATTTGCTAACTTTTTTACAAATTCAAATATAGTCGGAAATCCCAGGCAGCAAATTAATAATATTAACCGTATGGTTTTACCCCAGGCAGATGGCCAAACGCCAGCGACTAAATTTGATCCGAGGGCAAACTTTATATTCAGTTATGGTCCCGATGCAGCAGATGGCCCGGTTTTTTATTCAATCACACCTGAACAACAATGGACATGGAACGCAGATGAATTCGCTTCTTTTCTCACCGGTTTACGCACCAATCTCCCCCCTATACTAGACAAAATAGCTAACGGTCATGGTGGCTTTGAATCGGGAGTAGAAGATTTTAAGCTCGGGGTTTGGGGTGCAGATAGGGCACTAGATGCCTGGTTTGGAGTTCCATCCCCTTTGGAGCTAGGGAGATTGCGAAACGCGATCATCTAAAAAGCACAGCAACGACTCAACTGTGCGTTTCCGGAAACCGTGTGCGAGGAGAACATGCCTTACTTCTGATGATGTGCTCAGCACTCTTCTTTAAATATGGTTACTTCTTGATTTGGCTTGATTTTGCAGATATCTTAATGGGCTTTAGTTTAGTGTCATGAACAACGTTCAAGATATTGAAGCTGCCTTTAACTCCCAAGAATGGGACCAGCAAATGGAGCTAGACCTTGGTGCTGGTCGCCTTGATTGGCTAGCTGATGAAGCCATGGCTGATTTGGACGATGAATTGATTTGGGTGTGGATCGGTACCCATGCGCAGTACGACCAACTCCTGACCAAAAACGGGGCTGGCGGGACTCGAACCCACGGCCTACGGTTTAGGAAACCGTCGCTCTATCCGGCTGAGCTACAGCCCCATGGCAACCATTATCCCCCTCGGCTTACATTAAAAATAGGAAAGCAGGCGAGGTGGTCGCAATCGCAGCTGCTTGCAGCTGCCGGTTGAGGAAAGTCCGGGCTCCCCAATGGCCAGGCTTGCTGGGTAATGCCCAGTGCGGGCGACCGTGAGGACAGTGCCACAGAAACACACCGCCGATGGCCCCTTGGGGATCAGGTAAGGGTGCAAGGGTGCGGTAAGAGCGCACCAGCAGCATCGAGAGGTGCTGGCTAGGTAAACCCCGGCTGGGAGCAAGGCCCAGGAACCACGGTTGGCCATTAACCGGTTCCGCCACAAGTGCGCCGCTCGAGGCCGTTGGTAACAACGGTCCCAGATAGATGACTACCCCGGGCAATAGCCCGAACAGAACCCGGCTTATGTCCTGCTTTCCCCCTAATCCAGCCCTGCTGCAATTTCTAGAAAGCCAAGGGTTTCAGCCCAGCAACCAAAATCTGGCACCCATAGAAGAAGCCCTTTGCCACAGCAGCAGCGGCCAAACCCGCAACCACGAAAAACTTGAATTCCTCGGTGATGCAGTGCTGCGGCTGGCCTGCGCCGAATTCCTAGAACATCGCAACCCCCAGTTAGCAGTGGGCGAACGCTCCAGCCTGCGGGCCCAACTGGTGAGCGATCGCTGGCTGGCAGAACTAGCCCAACAACTGCAACTCGATCAGCTCATCCAAAAGGGGCCCAGTGCCGCCAACGACAGCGCCGCCCAAGCCACCATTCGCGCCGAATGCTGCGAAGCATTGGTTGGTGCCATTTATCAATGTTGGGGTTTAGATGCTGCACGCCTTTGGCTGGAACCCCACTGGCAATTGAGTTGCCGCGAATTAGAAGCCGATCCCCATCTCTACAACTGGAAATCAGCGCTGCAGGAATGGAGCCAGGCCAGCCTCGCTGAATTACCCGAATACCAAAGCGAAGAACGCAACCGCAGCCACGGCAATCCCCAACGCTTTTTTAGCCAGGTATCACTGAAGCAAAAAGCCTATGGCAGTGGTTGGGGTGCTTCCCGCCGAGAAGCTGAACAGCAGGCGGCAAAAGCAGCCCTAGCCAAGCTCAAACCTCAACTTCAGTGAGGGTTTTAAGCGAAATAGTAACCAGCTTGTCCCAGTTGCCCCCTTCAAATAAAACCGCCGCATTACTTCCACTAATGCGTTGCACAAATCCGCGGTAGCCGTTGTAGATGGATTTGGGATCTGCTACCTGCACGGTGCTGCCGGGAAGGATCATGGGAACAACGCGCACATGCCTGGAATGGATTCCAACTTAGCTAAACCCCATCTTGTGGTGGGCAAAGTGGTGGCAGCCCAAGGTTTAAAGGGTGAGGTGCGCATATTGCCTGCCACCGATTTCCCTAGCCGTTTGATCGAACCCGGCCCCCGCTGGCTGCAACGGCCAGGTGGTTCATTGCAAAGCTTGGAATTAATCAGCGGCCGGCAGCTGCCGGGCCGCGACCTATTTGTGGTGTGTTTTAAAGGCATTAATGATCGCAGCGCTGCAGAAGCGCTTGTGAATCATGAATTAATGGTTGATGCAAATGATCGGCCGGAATTAGAGGAAGGGGAATTCCATGTGCTCGATCTTCAAGGTTTAGAGGTTCGGCTAGATGTGGATGGGCCCGCCATTGGCCATGTGATCGATTTGCACCATGGCGGCAATGATTTGCTTGAAATTGAACTAAGCGCCGATGGCCGCCATTGTTTAGTGCCATTTGTGGAACCAATCGTGCCGGAGGTGCATGTGACAGCTGGCTGGCTACTGCTCACCCCACCCCAAGGGCTGCTGGATCCTTAACGGGTGCCTGTCCAATCTTGAAACCAACCGCGGCGCCAGAGCATAAATATTTGAATGCCTGCAACTAGAATCATAAAAGCAAGGCAAATTGGATAACCAAAATAAGCATTGAGTTCCGGCATATTCCAGGGGGATTTGTCGGGATTGAAATTCATTCCATAAACACCTGCAATAAAGGTTAGCGGCACAAAAATACTTGAAATAATCGTGAGCATTTTCATCACCTGGTTCATCCGATTACTAATACTTGCCATATAGCTTGCCGTTACACCATCGCATTGATGGCGCAGTAATTCAGCGGTTTCAAATATCACATCAACATGGCTGCTAACCTCCCTAAAACCCTTGATGGCACCTTTATCCAGCACGCGATAACTCTGCCTAATTAACACAATCAACTGGCTGCGTAGGGGCCAAATCATGCCCCGCACTTGGCGCAGGGTAGACCGCATTTCATAGGCTTGTTGCAACACCCGCGGGCTAGGCCTTCGGATTGAAGCTTCTTCTAATTCATCTAAACCATCGGAAAGTTGCTCAAGTAGTGGCAACACTTCATCCAACACTTCATCCATAAGAAAAAATAAAATATCATCTATATCTCCAGCCGTGGGTGGCGGTTGCAATTGATCTAGCCAACGGGTGAGTTCAGGAAAAGCCACCGGCCGGGGCACCTCCTCCACCGAAAGCAATACCTTGCCGAGCAGCACCAAACCCACCTGTTCACTAATCAAGCGGTTACCACTGGTGCCACTCAAGCGATGCATCACCACCAGCAACGCACCACCTAAGGCATCAACGCGGGTGCGCTGTGGTGTGTCGATCAAGGGTTGGTGCATCGGCTCCGGCACCTCAAGGCAGGCAAATACCCGGTGCAACAACTGCTGATCAGCAAGGCCCTTTAGCCGCACCCAAAGGGGGCAACCCTCAGCCACCAATAGCTCCAGCTCCGCCAAATCCACGTATTGGCGATGCTCTACCCCGGATGGACGAAAGACCAACACTGAAACAGTTGTGGGGGCAATACCGCCATGCACATACAAAGCCCCTGGCAGGTCGCCCAAGCGCTCAGCCAACCTGCGCGACTTCAACACATTGGCCGTTAGGGCAAGGCCGCGCCCATCAAGGTGGGGGCTTAATTGCGCTGTTACTCCGGGTTCAACCACCAGTAGCAGCTGCGATGCAGCTTCAGCGTAGGTACCCCGATACGATGCCGCCAACCCGCGGCATGCTGGCCATGAGCAATTTCCCCCTACTGCCGGTGATTCTTTGCGGTGGCACCGGCACCCGCCTCTGGCCCCTATCCCGCGCCAGCTACCCAAAACAGTATTGGGCCCTAGCGGGTGAACACACCCTGTTGCAACAAACCCAACAAAGGCTCCAGGGGCTTGGCCAATTGCAGCCACCCCTGTTGATCTGCAATGAGGATCACCGCTTCATCGTGGCGGAGCAGATGCGTCAAATCGGTGTGGAGCCAAGCGGTATTTTGCTTGAACCCATGGGCAGGAATACCGCTCCGGCAGTGGCGATTGCAGCCCTGCAGGCCACCAGCAAAGGTGAAGATCCATTGCTGTTGGTTTTAGCTGCCGACCATGTAATTCAAGATCCAAGCACTTTTCGTGATGCCGTAGATGCCGGCCGTGATGCAGCAATAGCAGGCCGTTTAGTTACCTTTGGCATCGTGCCCACCGCCCCGGAAACGGGCTATGGCTATATCGAAGCCGCCGCGGGCCTAGATCCAAAAACACCGGTGCCAATTGCCCGCTTTGTTGAAAAACCAGATGTGCAAACTGCCGAAACATTTCTTGCCAGCGGCAGGTTTACTTGGAACAGTGGCATGTTTTTATTCCGCGCCAGTGCAGTGCTAGCGGAAATGGAACGTTTGGTGCCCGAACTATTAAATAGCTGCCGCGCTGCCCTCAATAACGACAGCGCCGATTTGGAATTTTTGCGTTTAGATCGTGAATCATTTGCCAATTGCCCAAACCTTGCCATCGATGTGGCTGTGATGGAAAAAACCAGCCTTGGCAGTGTGTTGCCGCTGCAGGCTGGCTGGAGTGATGTGGGCAGCTGGGGCGCCCTATGGGAAACCGCAAACCAAGATGCCGATGGCAATGTGCTGCGCGGTCAAGTGATAAATGAAGGCTCACGTAATTGCTACTTGCGTAGTGAACATCGCCTGCTGGTGGGCTTAGGTATTGAAAACCTTGTGGTAGTTGAAACCGACGATGCCGTACTTGTGGCCCATCGCGATCGCGCCCAGGAAGTGAAAAAAATTGTTAATCAATTACAGGCCCGCAATGCACCTGAAGGCCAAGCCCATCGCCGCATCTATCGCCCCTGGGGCCATTACGACGGCATCACCGAAGGAGAGCGCTGGCAGGTGAAAAAAATTCAAGTGAAACCCGGCGCTTCCCTATCCCTACAAATGCATCACCATCGCGCTGAACATTGGATTGTGGTGAGGGGTACAGCGATTGTGGAAAAAGATGGAGAAGAATTGCTATTAGCCGAAAATCAAAGCACCTACATCCCCCTCGGCGCCCAGCACCGCCTAAGCAACCCCGGTAAAATCCCCCTGGAAATGATCGAAGTGCAAAGCGGCGCCTATCTTGGAGAAGACGATATTGTGCGTTTTCAAGATAATTATGGCCGCAGTGAATCCAAAAACTAAGCTTTACTAATAAGCCCTATTCCACCGTTACAGATTTAGCTAGATTACGCGGTTGATCCACATCCAGGCCCCGGTGGGCAGCGATGTGATAACTCAATAACTGCATTGGAATTAAGGTGAGCAAAGGTGATATCAATTCATTCACTTCAGGCACCGGTAGCAACACATCAAATAATTCCGTATCCGGCCCTTCAGGGGCAACACCAATCAAGCGGGCGTCCCTAGCTTTTGCCTCCTGGGCATTACTTAATACCTTGTCGAAAACCGTGCCTGGCACCGCCACACTAACCACTGGAACGCGGGCATCAAGCAACGCAATTGGCCCGTGTTTCATCTCGCCAGCTGGATAACCCTCGGCATGGATATAACTAATTTCTTTTAACTTAAGCGCCCCCTCAAGGGCGATTGGATAGTTGATACCACGGCCTAAATAAATCACATCCTGGGTATCAGCAAAGGAATGGGCAAGTTCAGCGCAGCGCAGATCTAAACGATCGATCAGTGTTTGCAATTGAGCGGGCAAAGCTCGCAATTCAGCCACCAATTGGTGCAATTCCTGCCGGCTGCGGCTGCCGCGCAATTCAGCTAAGCGAATCGCTAATCCATAGAAGGCCAATAGCTGGCCCATAAATGTTTTGGTGGCTGCCACTCCCACCTCAACGCCGGCTTGGATATCGATCAGATGGGGCACCAAGCGCCCTAGAGAACTTTCAGCGCGATTTGTTATGCCCAGCAGGCGGGCTCCATAGGCGGGATCGCTATGGCCGGCCCGCCGTTGTTGCTCCATGGCCAGGGCCGCAAGGGTGTCGGCAGTTTCACCCGATTGCGTAACACCAATCGTGAGGGTATTGGGCCCAAGGGGCGGCGGCGCATAGCGAAATTCACTGGCGTAATAAACGCTGGTGGGTACCCCCGCCAGTTGCTCCAGGAGATAGGCACCCACCAGGGCGGCATGGCGGCTGGTGCCGCAGGCCAACACTTGAATCCGCTGCAAATCCTCCAATAAAGAAACCTCAAGGGGCAGCGCCACCAAGGGATCATCCACACCCCCCTCCGGGAAGTGACAGGCCAACCATCGAGCTGCCGTTTCCGGTTGCTCATGGATTTCCTTGAGCATGAAATGGCGGAAGCTGCGCTTATCAGCCACGTGATCGCTGCCGCGCAACTGGGTGGGGGGCCGCTGTTGGCGTTCGCCGGCGCCGTTATACAGCTCAATACCCAAGGGGCCCAAGAGGGCCACCTCCCCATCCTCAAGGGGCAAGATTGTGCGGGTAATTCCAGCTAAGGCAGGGGTATCACTGGCGCAAAGAAATTCCCCTTCCCCTAAACCAATAAGCAATGGCGCCTGGCGGCGCGCCACCACAAGGGCATCAGGGCAATCGGCCCACACCACAGCCAGGGCATAGGCCCCCTCCAGCATTGGCAGGGTGCGCTGCACAGCCAAAAGGAGCGTGGCACCGCTAGCAGCAGCACCCAACTGCTGCAGTTGCTGCAATTGTTTAGCAATCAGGTGGGGAATCACCTCCGTGTCGGTGTCCGATAGGAACACCACCCCCTCCGCCTGCAGCTGATCCCGCAGCAAGCGATGGTTTTCGATGATGCCGTTTTGCACCACCGCCACCCTGCCGTTGCCATCTAGGTGGGGGTGGGCATTGCGCTGCTCGGGTTTGCCATGGGTGGCCCAGCGGGTGTGGCCGATGCCGCAATGGCCAACAGCACCGCGCTCTTCCACCAAGGCGGAGAGATTTATTAATTTCCCTTCCGCCTTAAGGCAATAGAGCTCGCCTGCTTGCACCGTGGCAATCCCAGCGGAGTCGTAGCCGCGATATTCAAGCTGCCTTAAGCCATCCAGCAAAAGTGGCGCGGCATCCCGGGTGCCAATTACAGCAACGATGCCGCACATGCAGTTTTAGTGAGGAAAAATCCCGTTTAGTAGGCCAGGCCCATGGAACGGGTGGTTTCATCACCGAGATAAACACGGATGCTGATGAAATCGGTGGGGCAAGCCGTTTCGCAACGCTTGCAACCAACACAATCCTCAGTGCGGGGGGATGAGGCGATCTGGGCAGCTTTACAGCCATCCCAGGGCACCATTTCGAGCACATCGAGGGGACAGGCGCGCACGCACTGGGTGCAACCAATGCATGTGTCGTAGATCTTGACGGAATGGGACATGCCCGGGCCGATAGCAAACCGTTTTCTCAAACTACTTGCGCATCGCCCGCTCGCACCTAAAAGGGCCATCCCCGTCACCCTTGTTAATGCTCTGCTTGGCGGGCCCGTAGGATGCCCCCCGCCAAGCTGCCGCGGCCCATGTCCCAGGAAATTCTCGAAAAGGTGCGTTCGATCGTTGCTGAGCAACTCAGCGTCGACGCCGCAGAAGTGAAGCCTGAATCAAACTTCCAAAACGACTTGGGGGCTGATTCCCTCGACACCGTTGAATTGGTGATGGCCCTTGAGGAGGCTTTCGATATCGAAATCCCCGACGAAGCAGCTGAAGGCATCACCACCGTTGGTGACGCCGTGAAATACATCACTGAAAAACAAGCCTGATCCCGCTGAGGCATCGCGATGGTTGAAACCTCCCGCCGGGTGGTGATAACGGGTCTTGGCTCCGTTACCCCCATTGGCAACACCACTTCTGCCTACTGGGCTGGCCTGTGCCAAGGCGCAAATGGGGTGGCACCGATCACCCTGTTTGACGCCAGTGCCCATGCCTGTCGCTTTGCGGCGGAGGTGAAGGCATTTGATCCCACCGGTTTGATCGACCCCAAGGAAGCAAAACGTTGGGATCGCTTTTGCCAATTCGGCGTGGTTGCAGCCAAGGAAGCCTTGGCCCAGAGCGGTTTGCTGATTAGTGATGCCAACCGCCAGCGGATCGGTGTGATCATCGGCTCTGGGGTGGGGGGTTTATTGATGATGGAAAGCCAGGCCCATGTGCTTAAAGACAAGGGTCCTAGCCGGGTGAGCCCTTTCACCGTGCCGATGATGATCCCCAACATGGCCACTGGCCTGGTGGCGATTGCCCTCGGCGCCCAGGGCCCCAGCTCGGCTGTTGCCACGGCCTGCGCCGCTGGCTCAAATGCCATTGGTGATGCCTTTCGCCTCATCCAAAACGGCCATGCCGATGCGATGGTGTGCGGCGGCGCTGAATCCGCCATCACCCCCCTTGGGGTGGCAGGTTTTGCCAGTGCCAAGGCCCTTTCCTTTCGCAACAACGACCCCGCCAGCGCCAGCCGTCCCTTTGATGCCGAACGGGATGGTTTTGTGATCGGCGAAGGCTCAGGAGTGTTGATTTTAGAAAGCCTCAGCCATGCCCAGGCCCGGGGGGCAGCGATCCTGGCTGAAGTGGTTGGTTACGGCAGCACCTGTGATGCCCACCACATCACCTCACCAACCCCTGGCGGTGCTGGCGGTGCAAGGGCCATGGCCCTTGCTTTGCTGGATGCCCAACTGGAAGCCGAGCAGGTGGATTACGTGAATGCCCATGGCACCAGCACCCCCGCCAACGACAGCAATGAAACGGCGGCAATCAAAACCGCCCTTGGCCCTAGGGCCCGGCAAATTCCCGTGAGTTCCACTAAATCCATGACCGGCCATCTGCTCGGTGGCAGTGGTGGCATTGAAGCTGTTGCTGCAGTGCTAGCGATCGGCCATGGGGTGGTGCCTCCCACGATCAACTATCAAAATCCGGATCCCGCCTGTGATCTGGATGTCGTACCCAACCAGGCCCGAGAGCAGATAATCAACACGGCCCTCTCCAATTCATTTGGATTCGGCGGCCATAACGTCTGCCTAGCTTTCCGTCGCTTTGCGTGACGGGCTCCCCCTCAGCCCCCTCCTAAAACCCCATGGCCGCCGCCTCAGCATCGCTAAACACCCTTTGCGTTAACAGCATCCGCTTCCTTGCGGTTGATGGCGTTAATAAATCCAAAAGTGGCCACCCCGGCCTGCCGATGGGTTGCGCCCCCATGGCCTACGCCCTTTGGGATCGGGTATTAAGCCACAACCCCAAAAATCCCAAGTGGTTTAACCGCGATCGTTTTGTGCTTTCCGCCGGCCATGGCTGCATGTTGCTTTATGCGCTGCTGCACCTAAGCGGTTACGACTCGGTATCGATTGAAGACATCAAACAATTCCGCCAGTGGGGCTCCCGCACCCCCGGCCACCCTGAAACATTTGAAACCGCCGGTGTTGAAGTAACCACCGGACCGCTTGGCGCTGGTATTGCCAATGCCGTTGGTTTGGCGATTGCTGAAGCTCACCTGGCCGCAAAATTCAATCGGCCCGATTGCAACTTGGTTGATCACTACACCTACGTGATCATGGGTGATGGTTGTAATCAAGAGGGTATTTCCTCCGAAGCTTGTTCCCTGGCCGGCCACCTGAAGCTGGGCAAATTAATTGCCCTCTACGACGACAACCACATCACCATCGACGGCAACACCGAAGTTTCATTCACAGAAGATGTGATGAAGCGCTACGAGGCCTATGGCTGGCATGTGCAACATGTGGCCGATGGCAACACCGATGTTGATGGAATTCAAAAGGCCATCGAAGCAGCAAAAGCTGTTACCGATCGCCCTTCATTGATCAAAGTAACCACAACCATTGGCTACGGCTCCCCCAACAAGAGCAACACCGCTGGTGTGCACGGTGCCCCCCTTGGCGAAGAGGAAGCAAACCTCACCCGGGAAGCTTTGGGTTGGGAATACGGACCCTTTGAAATTCCCCAGGAGTCTTACGACCACTGGCGCCAAGCAATCGATCGCGGTGCCGCAGCTGAAGAGGCCTGGAATGCAACCCTGGCCAGCTATCGCAACAATTACGCCACTGAAGCGGCCCTATTTGAGCGGATGCTGCGAGGTGAATTGCCTGAAGGTTGGGAAGCCTGCCTGCCAACTTTTAGCCCAGAAGATAAAGGCTTAGCTACCCGTCAATATTCACAAAATTGCCTCAATGCAATTGCCCCCCATCTGCCTGAACTGATTGGTGGTTCCGCCGACCTAACCCACTCAAACCTCACTGATATCAAAGGTGAAAAGAGTTTCCAAAAAGGTGCGGAAGCCAATCGTTATCTGCACTTCGGTGTGCGGGAACACGCGATGGCAGCCATCCTCAATGGCCTCGCTTATCACGGCAGTGGCCTTGTGCCCTACGGCGGCACCTTCCTGGTATTTGCCGACTACATGCGCGGCTCCATGCGCCTCAGCGCCTTGAGTGAATTAGGGGTGATCTATGTGCTTACCCACGATTCAATTGGCGTTGGCGAAGATGGCCCAACCCACCAACCAGTGGAAACAATTCCATCCCTGAGGGCAATACCAAACATGCTGGTATTCCGCCCTGGTGATGGCAATGAAACCAGTGGTGCCTATAAGGTTGCGATCAACAATCGCCATCGCCCTTCCGTACTTGCCCTAAGCCGTCAGGCAATGGCAAACCAGGCCAATTCAGCCATCGATAAAGTTGCCCTTGGTGGCTACATCCTTGAGGATTGCAGTGGTAGCCCTGAACTGATCTTGATCGGCACTGGCACCGAACTTGATCTCTGTGTGCAAGCCGCTAAACAACTAACAGCTGATGGCCGCAAGGTGCGGGTAGTGAGCATGCCCTGCGTTGAATTGTTCCTTGAGCAGAGTGCTGCTTACCAAGAGGAAGTGCTGCCCAATGCAATTCGCAAGCGGATTGTGGTGGAAGCCGCTGAATCCTTCGGCTGGCATAAGTTCATCGGCCTCGATGGCGATAGCGTTACCATGAATCGCTTTGGTGCCTCTGCCCCCGGTGGCACCTGCATGAAGGAGTTTGGCTTCACCGTAGAAAACGTTGTTGCTAAATCAAAGGCGCTGTTGGGCTAAACGATTGCAGCAAGATCATGTCTCTCCTCCGCCTGTAGGCGGAGGAGAGACTCTAAATCAGGCAAGTTTACGCCTGCTAGCACAATTGTTTATAACGATGCAGCCATCCAAATCAAAGATAAATTAGGTGTGCTTTACTTAAGACAAAAATTCAGCGACAATCCTATGCAATGGATTCCTCTAAGCTGCGATGGCACTCCAATCCGCTCTAAACGTGGAGATTTCAAAACAACAAAGACGAGTTATTCTATTGATAGCAAAACTAATATTATCCTGATTACAGATCAGAATTTAATGCAGTCAGCGGAATATGTTTGGATCATTAATGGTAAAACAGGAGAATTCCTAGGGCAAATCTTTCATCGTTTAGCTTCGCAATAGTTCGATTGCCATGGCATAGTCTATTTTTAATAATCACGACGAAGGCAACTGTATTGATGAGTGAACCTACGTTAATTACAAGGCCCTCTAAGCGCTTCAACCGAGCAATTGGATTCTCAAGTGGTTCTAATGGTGCATATAAGCAGCTAACAAAGAGCTGCTCTTATTGAATTTCAAGGGGATGCACCAAGCGTAAATGTTACGCTAGATGATTCAAGTAATACCAATATGCCAACATTGAATCAATAATCAGATCGGTTCAAAAATAACATTTATCAGCATTTT
>Ga0310332_10061_pt1 | contig 31480 bp, 33 predicted proteins | sample LakMicSRFLOrngD5_FD_195546 | JGI IMG/M metagenome (GOLD analysis project Ga0310332, IMG submission 195546) | Enriched freshwater cyanobacterial communities from Lake Michigan, Michigan, United States - MI23.SRFL.Orng.D5 (v2) (version 2) | ecosystem: Environmental > Aquatic > Freshwater > Lake...
CTCCCCCATGAAGAAGTTCCTCACCACCGCCCCCGTGTTTTCGGCCATCTGGTTCACGATCACGGCCGGCATCCTGATTGAGTTCAACCGTTTCTTCCCCGATCTGTTGTTTCACCCGATGTGATGGGTGGATCGTTGCGATCCCCCCGCGAGCAGCGGCCCTAGCGGGCCGCTTTTTTGATGGCAAACGACAGCCTGAGCCTCAAGCCAGACCCATCAACCGCTCCAGTTGGGCCAGGGCCTCGTTGAGGTCGCCGTTCACCAACACCGCATCAAACTCCGCTTCCGCCTGCAGTTCCACCTGGGCCCGCTGCAAACGGCGGCTGATGGCCTCCTCGCTGTCGGTGCCGCGGCCACGGATGCGTCGCTCGAGCTCCTCGAAGCTGGGGGGCTTGATGAAGATCTGAAAGCCGCTGGGAAAGCTGCGGCGCACCTGGCGGGCCCCCTCCAGCTCGATCTCCAGCAGCACCGGCCGCCCGGCCGCCAGCTGCCGCTCCACGGGCTCGCGCGGGGTCCCGTAGCAGTTACCGGCGAATTCCGCCCACTCCAGCAGCCCCCCCTGCGCCACCTTGGCCTCAAAGGCCGAGCGTTCTAAGAAGAAGTAGTGCTGCCCCTCCACCTCACCACTGCGGGGAGTGCGCGTGGTGGCGGAGATGGACAGCCAGATCTGGGGATGGCGTGCCAGCAGCGCCGCCACCAGGGTGCCCTTGCCAACCCCGCTGGGCCCGGTGATCAGGAACAGCCGGCCTTCTGGAAGCACTGCAGCCAAGGGGGCATGGTCGCGGCCCTGCAGAGTAGGAGCGCCGCCGCAGCCCTTCGCCCAGCCATGGCCCCGCTGCCGCTTCAGGCCATGGACTACACCACCCTGCGGGCGGTGCTGGCGGAACTGCGGCCGCAGCTGCTGCCCAGCCGCTTTGAGAAGGCCCAGCAGCCCGATGGCCTCAGCCTGCAACTGGGGCTGCGCACCCTGGAGCAACGCTTCTGGCTGGAGCTGAGCTGGCAGGCGGAGGCCCCGCGACTGCTGGCCATTGCCCCCCCACCCCGCAGCGGCGAGGGCAGCACCCTGGCCCAGCAGCTGCAGCACGGCCTGGGGGGACTGGCCCTGGTGGACCTGCAACAACCCCCCTGGGAACGGTGTGTGGAGCTGGGCTTTGCGCCGCGGCCCGGGGAGCCGATCCAGCGCAGCCTGGTGCTGGAGCTAATGGGACGCCACAGCAACCTGTTTCTGCTGGATGCGGAGCGCCGGGTGGTAGCGGCGGCCCGTCAGGTGCGCGAGCAACAATCCCGCTGGCGGCCGATCGGCACCGGTGACCGCTACACCCCGCCGCCGCCGCAGGCGGGGCGCCCCCCCGACAGCCCTGCCGACCTGGAGGCCTGGCGGCGGGAACTGGAGCTGGTGCCGCTGCCCTTGCGGCAGGCCCTGCAGGGCAGCTTCCAGGCCATCAGCCCCGCCCTGGCGCTGCAACTGGCCGGCGACATCCCCGGCGAGGCCCAAGCTCTGCTGAACACCACGGTGACGGAGCTCAACCCGGAGCAGTGGCAGCTGCTCTGGCGGCGCTGGCAACGCTGGCTGGAGGCCCTGCATGCGGAGCGGTTTGGGTTCAGCGGCCGTGGCGCCACTGCCGCCACGGCCTACCGCTGTTGGCACGGCAACGACGCAGCGGCCAGGTCTGCCGAGGCCCACAGCACTCCGCCAGGCCTGCCCCTGAATGCCGCCCTGGCCGCCTACCACCGCGGTCTGCTGCTGGGACGGGCGCAGCGCCAACGGCAGCAGCAGCTGCAGCAACGGCTCCAGCAGGCCCTGCAGCGGGAGGAGCAGCAACACCGGCAGCAACAGCAGTTGCTGGCCCAGGTGGGCGAGAGCGAAGGCCTGCAACGGCAGGCCGATGCCCTCCTCTGCCTGGCGCAGCCCAGCCGCGAGCAGGTGGCCGAGGCCCAGGCCCTCTACAAACGGGCCCGCAAGCTGCGGCGCTCCACCGCCGCGATCGAGGCGCGACTGGCGCTGCACCAGCAACGCATCGAGCAGCTGGAGGCCAGCCTCACCTATGTGGAGCTCTGCGGCGATGACAACCCCGCCGACGCCCTCAGCCAGCTGGAGGCCCTCGAGCTGGACAGCCAGGAGCTGCTGCTCCAACGCCATCGCCCCCGCCGCGACCGGCCCCGTCAGGACGGAATCCCCAGCCCGCTGGAGCTGCGCAGCCCCAGCGGGCTGCGCCTGCAGGTGGGCCGCAACCACCGCCAGAACGACTGGATCAGCCTGCGCCAGGCCCGCCGCGGCGACCTCTGGTTCCATGCCCAGGAATGCCCCGGCAGCCATGTGGTGCTGAAGTGCTCCGAAGGGCTGGCGGCCGAATCCGACCTGCAGGCCGCCGCCGACCTGGCGGCCCACTTCAGCCGCGCCCGCAGCAACAGCCGCGTGGCCGTGGTGATGGTGCCCACCGACAGCCTGCAGCGGATCCCCGGCGCCGGCGCCGGCACCGTGCGCCACCGCGGCGGTGAACTGCTCTGGGCCCAACCCCAGCGCGCCACGGCGCTGTTGCAGGCCGACGCCCCTAGCCTCGGCGGGGAACCACAGCCATGAGCGAGCCCGACACCCTGCCCGCCGGCACGCCACTGCCGCCGCCCCCCCCGATCCGGGTGCCGGCCTCTAACGCTGCCGCGTCCCCAGGGGACGACCAGTTCCCTGGGGAGGTGGAGATGCCCCTGGTGGATCACCTCGAGGAACTGCGTCGGCGCATCCTGCGCAGCCTGCTGGCGGTGGTGATCGCCGCTGCCGGTTGCCTGCTGCTGGTGCGTCCCCTGGTGCGCCTGCTGGAGGTGCCGGCCCGGGGCATCCATTTCCTGCAGCTGGCCCCGGGTGAATTCCTGTTTGTGTCGCTGAAGGTGGCGGGCTACGCGGGTCTCACCCTGGCCCTGCCCTACGTGCTCTACGAGGGGTTGGCCTTCGTGCTGCCGGGCCTCACCCGCCGCGAGCAGCGCCTAGTGGCGCCGGCGGTGGGGGGATCTGCGGTGCTGTTTCTGGTGGGCCTGGCCTTTGCCTGGTGGGCCCTGGTACCCGCAGCCTTGAGCTTCTTGGTGAGCTATGGGGCCGATGTGGTGGAGCCGCTCTGGTCGATCGAGCGCTATCTGGATTTCGTACTGCTGCTGATGGTGGCCACCGCCCTGGCCTTCCAGCTGCCGGTGCTGCAACTGCTGCTGGCGGCCCTGGGCCTGGTGAGCGCCCAGACCATGCTCGGGGCGTGGCGCTTTGTGGTGCTGGCCTCCGCCCTGGCGGGGGCGGTGCTGACCCCCTCCACCGATCCGATCACGATGCTGTTGCTCAGCGGCGCGATCACGGCCCTCTACCTGGTGGGGGTGGGCCTGGCGCGGCTGGTGCAGCGCCGCTGAGGGCTCCGGCTACAGCAGAAACTCGCTGGCCCGCCCCGGTGGTAGCTCCAGTGGCAGGGTCATCGCCTTGCCCAACCGTGGTTTGTCGCCGGTGCTGCAGAGCCACTGGCGCACCTGCTCCGCCACCCCCAGGCCGTTCAGGGTGCCCACCAGGTCCTCCAATTTGGCCTGATACTCGCCGGCCGTGAGTGGGAACGATTGCTGCTCGAGATAGGCCCACATCACCTGCAGGTACAGGCGCCCGCGGCGACTGATCAGCTGCAGGTCGTAGGAGGCCTGCCAGCGCTGCCGCAGGATCTGCAAAACCTCAGCGGCGGCCAGGGGTGCGGCGGCGGGGGTGCTCACAACAACGCGGCGCTCCGGCGGGGCAACAGCAACAGCATGTTGCAGGCTGCCTCCAGCCAGCTGGGCTGAGCCACGGAGAAGGTGGAGGCAAGGTTCATAATGGCCGTCACGTTGTTGTGGTCACCACACCGCGCCGTATGAGCCAGGTTCCTGCCAGCGCCTCAGGTGGTGACGTCCCCGGAATGGGTCGTCGCCAATTCATGAACCTGCTGACCTTCGGGTCGGTGACGGGCGTTGCCCTCGGGGCCCTCTACCCGGTGGTGAACTACTTCATCCCCCCCCGCGCCGCCGGCGGCGGCGGTGGCACCTCCGCCAAGGATGAGCTGGGCAATGCGGTCACCGCCAGCGGCTGGCTGGGCAGCCACCGCGAGGGCGACCGCAACCTGGTGCAGGGCCTGAAGGGTGATCCCACCTACCTGATTGTCGAAGGCAGCGATGCCATCGGCAGCTACGGCATCAACGCCATCTGCACCCACCTGGGTTGCGTGGTGCCCTGGAATGCTGCGGCCAACAAGTTCATGTGCCCCTGCCACGGCTCGCAGTACGACGCCGCCGGCAAGGTGGTGCGCGGCCCTGCCCCCCTCTCCCTGGCCCTGGCCCACGTGAGCGTCGAGAACGACAACGTCTTCCTGAGCCAGTGGACTGAGACCGATTTCCGCACCGGCGAGAAGCCCTGGTGGGTCTGATCAGCTCCCCGACCGTTCCCCCCTCGTTCCTCCGCCCCATGCGTCGCCCCTTCTCCCTGCTGCTGAGCTCGCTGCTGGCCCTCGGCGCCCTGCTCTTCGCCCCCCAGGCCAGCTGGGCCTATCCGTTCTGGGCACAGCAGAACTACGACTACCCGCGGGAAGCCACCGGCAAGCTCGCCTGCGCCAACTGCCACCTGGCCAAGAAGCCCACCCACGTGGAACTGCCCCAGGCGGTGTTCCCCGATGAGGTGTTCAAGGTGGAAGTGGAGATCCCCTACGACACCAAGGTGCAGCAGGTGGCCGGCGACGGCAGCCCCACCGGCCTGAACGTGGGCGCCGTGGTGATGCTGCCCGATGGCTTCACCCTGGCCCCCGCCGATCGCCTCACCGACGAGCTCAAGGAGGAGACCGCCGGTGTGTACGTGACCACCTGGAACGAGGAGAACCCCAACATCCTGCTGGTGGGCCCGCTGCCCGGCGACGACCACCAGAAGATCGTGTTCCCGATCCTCTCCCCCGACCCCTCCACCGATAGCGCCATCCACTTCGGCAAGTACCAACTGCACGTGGGCGGCAACCGCGGCCGCGGCCAGGTGTACCCCACCGGTGAGAAGAGCAACAACGGTGTGTTCACCGCATCGGCCGCCGGCACCGTCGAAGCCATCAACGCCGGCGAGAACGGCGGTTCCGTGGTGGTGATCAAGACCACCGACGGCACCACCGTCAACGACACCATCCCCGCCGGCCCCAGCGTGACCGCCCAGGTGGGTGATGCGGTGGCCGCCGGCGCCGCCCTCACCAACGACCCCAACGTGGGTGGCTTCGGCCAACTGGATGCCGAAGTGGTGCTGCAGAACCCCAACCGCATCTACGGCCTGCTGGCCTTCTTCGCCGCCGTGGCCCTGGCCCAGATCATGCTGGTGCTCAAGAAGAAGCAGGTGGAGAAGGTCCAGGCTGCCGAAGGCGTCTGATGCCGCTTGCCGTGTTCACCTCACCGGGGCCCCTGCTGTTTCAGCTGGGCCCCTTTTCTCTGCGCTGGTATGGGCTGCTGATTGCCCTGGCGGTGTTGCTGGGCCTGGTGCTGGCCACCCGGCTCGGCAAGCTGCGCGGCATTGACCCAGCCCTGATCGCCGACCTGCTGCCGATCCTGGTGCTGGCGGCGGTGGTGGGGGCCAGGCTCTATTACGTGGTGTTCGAATGGCGCCAGTACCAGCTCAACTGGCTGGATGCCCTGGCGGTGTGGCGCGGTGGCATTGCCATCCACGGAGCCCTACTGGGGGGCACGGCGGCGGTGATCCTCTATGCCCGCTGGCGGCGGCTGGCCTTCTGGAACCTGCTGGATGTGCTGCTGCCCTCCGTGGCCCTGGGCCAGGCCATTGGCCGCTGGGGCAACTTCTTCAATTCCGAAGCCTTCGGCCTGCCCACCGATCTCCCTTGGAGGCTCACCATCCCGCTGGCGAACCGGCCGCTGGACTTCCTGGATCAGGCCACCTTTCACCCCACCTTCCTCTACGAATCGCTGTGGAACCTCGGGGTTCTGGCCCTGCTGCTGGTGCTGTTCTTCCGCGGCGTGCGCGGCCGCATCAACCTGCCCGCAGGTGCCCTGAGCTGCGTGTATCTGATCGCCTACAGCGCCGGTCGCCTCTGGATTGAGGGGTTGCGCATCGATCCCCTGTGCCTGCTGGGCAGCCCGCCGGACTGTGCCGGGGGCCTACGCATGGCCCAGCTGATGAGCCTGCTGTTGATCAGCCTCGGCGCCTTCGGCCTGTCTTGGCTCTACGGGCGCCAACAGCCGCTGCCCGACCCCAGCCGACCGAGGCAGCAGCCATGAACACCGGCAAGGTCTGGATTGTGGGGGCGGGGCCCGGCGCCCCCGACCTGCTCACCCTCCGGGCCGCCCGGGCCATCGAGCAGGCGGAGGTGCTGATCTGGACCGACTCGCTGGTGAATCCCCAGCTGGCGGCCATGGCCTCAGCAGACTGCGAACGGATCCGCACCAGCACCCTCACCCTCGAGGAGGTGATGGCGTTGATGCTGGAGCGGGTCGCAACCGGCAAGCGCGTGGTGCGTTTGCACGACGGCGACACCTGCCTCTACAGCGCCCTCAACGAACAGCTCTGCCGCCTGCTGGATGCCGAGGTGGAAGTGGAGGTGGTGCCGGGGTTGAGCGCCTATCAGGCCACGGCCGCGGCCCTGCGGGCCGAGCTCACCATCCCCGGCCTGGTGCAAACCATCGTGCTCAGCAGGGCCGGTGGACGCACGGGGGTGCCCGACCGGGAATCCCTCGAGCGGCTGGCGGCCCTGCAGGCCTCCCTCTGCCTGTATCTGAGCGCCCGCCACGTGGAGGAGGTGCAACAGGAGCTGCTGCTGCACTACCCCGCCGACACCCCGGTGGCCATCGGCTACCGCGTCAGTTGGCCCGACCAATGGCTGCAGGTGGTGCCCCTCAGCGCCATGGCCCAGGCCACCCAAGAGCGCCAACTGATCCGCACCACCCTCTATCTGGTGAGCCCCGCCCTGCGGGCCCCCGACACCGCCCGCTCGCTGCTCTACTCCGCCAGCCACGACCACCTGTTCCGCCCGGGCGCCAGCTGAGCGGACCCGGGGGGCCATGTTTTAAGCTCCTTGGGCGCGAGCGATCAGCGCACGCGGGCGATTAGCACAGTGGTAGCGCACTTCCTTCACACGGAAGGGGTCACTGGTTCGAATCCAGTATCGCCCATCAGTTTTTCCAGCAATCCCGGCTCCAGGCTTGGTTTTTGCGACAGGTCTGTGGGCAAAAGCTGAAGATTCAGGGCACAATGCCGCGACAGTGCTCCTGGCCTGCCCGTGACGGCCAGCCAGGCCACCCCTGACCCTGCGACGGCCAAGACGTTGGAGAGCGGCATCACCACAGCCCTGGTTCAACTAGGCAGCAGCCTGCGGGAGGCGCGACGCAGTCGCGGCCTCGAACTGACGCAACTGGCGGCCCAGCTGCGCATGGGTGAAGAGCAACTCACCGCCCTCGAAGAGGCTGACCTGGAACGCCTGCCCGAGATGGTGTTCGTGATCGCCCAAGCCCGTCGTGTGGCCAGCTGCCTGGGTGTGGAGATCGATGGGCTGGTGGCGCCACTCAAGCAGGGTGGCTTCGCCATCAAGCCGGCCCCGGCGCCCCTGGCATCCGCTGAGGCCCCCGCCGATGATCGCCGACCCAGCCGACTCACCGCCAGCCAATACAGCGCGTCCAAGGCTCAGGCGCGCAAGCGCCCAGGCCCCCTGGTGCGCCTGGCCCAGCTCGCCCTGGCGGCGGGGGTGATCAGCGCCGGCACCGCGGGCTGGCAGAACCGCCAAACCCTGCCCAATGAACTGGCCTGGATCCAGGGCCGCCTGCAGGCGCTCACCGGCACCGCACCAGCCCCAAAGACGGTGGTCAAGCCCACCCCCAAACCGGCCGCCAAGCCAGCCCCAAAGCCCGCTGCCAAACCCGCTGCGGCCCCCACCTCCCTCACCCTCAGCAGCCCCCAACCCAGCTGGATTGAAGTGCGCAGCCTCGCGGGCAAGCAGTTGTTTGAGGGCAACCTCACGGGTCGCCGCGTCTTCCCCCTGGGTCAGGGCCTGCGGGTGCTGGCCGGTCGCCCCGATCTGGTGCTGGCCAGCCTGGGCTCGGCTCCCGCCAAACCCCTGGGGCCGATCGATCAAATCAACTGGCTCACCTTCAAAGCCACCACCACACCCACCGCCCCAGCTCAGCCCAAGCCGCCTACGCCGACGGCTCCAACACCCTGAGGCGCACCCCCACCGCTTCCTCCACCGCCGGTGCACAGGCGGCCAGGCTCCACCGCTCGAGGCTGAGGTCGAGATCCGACGCCATCGGCTCCAGCCGAATCGAACAGCCGCTGTTGCCGTCGCGACGCACCTGAATCCCCGCCACCACCGGCTGGGGGCGGCGGTCGAGGGCCACCGCCATGCGCAGCATCAGCGCCATGGAGGCCACCAGGCGCCGCTGATCACGGTCCTCCAACAGCTGCCAGGCCTCATGCCGTTTCTTGGGCAGGGAGCGGCGGTGGTAGCGGGCAATGGCCGCCACCATCAAATGTTCGCTGTCGGAGTAGCCCAGCAACTCCCCGTGGTGAATCAGATACCAGCTGTGCTTGTGGTAGGCCCCGGTGTTGATGTGCTGTCCGCAGCTGTGCAGCATCGCCGCCGCCCAGAGCAACTGGCGACCGCCGCCGTCGTCCGTATGCAGCAACCCCTGGGTCTGGCTGTAGAGGCTGAGGGCGTAGCTGGCCACCCGCTCCGCCCGAGCCAGATCCACCCCGTAGCGCTGCGCCTGGTGCAGCACCGTGCGCTGACGGATGCTGCTCTGGAACGCAAAGCGATCCACGATCAGATCGTTGCGCAGCATCCAGTCGACGATCAGCCCCTCCCGCAGGGCGCGGTCGCAGACCACAAACTCCTTCGCCCCGAGCATGGCCATGGCGGTCTGCAGGATCAGGCCCCCCGGCACGATGATCTCGGCCCGGCGCTCATTCAGCCCCGGCACGGCGCGGCGCTGGGCCGGGGTCATCCCCAGAAGACGGCCGAGCAGCTGATCCAGCCGCTCCCTGCTGACGCGATAGCCCTGCAACCGCAGGGGCGGCCTGGGGTCCTCCGCGGCGGCCATCGCCGCAATCGCCATGGCGGTGCCGCTGGTGGCCACCAGCACGGGCCGCTCGCCGGTCTCGATCCGTTGCCGCACCTTGAGCACCGCCGGCTCCAGGCAGCCCTGAATGAAGGCCCGCAGAAACTCCACCCGCTGGGGGGGGAGCGGTTCCTCGTGGACAAACTCGCGCTGCAACCGCACGGCCCCAACCCGGGTGCTGGTGAGGGCACGGGCATCGCGGCCGTCCGCCAGCACCAGTTCCGTGGAGCCTCCACCGATGTCCAGGATCAGATGGGGCTGATCGCCGAAGGCCATGCCGGAGAGCACCCCCAGGTAGATCAGGCGGGCCTCCTCGGGGCCACTCACCAGATCCACCTCCAGGCCGAGTTGCTCCTGGATCGCCTGCAGGAATTCACGGCCGTTGGGGGCCTCCCGCACGGCGCTGGTGGCCGCCGTCACCACATCGCCGGGCTGCACGCCATGGCTGGCGGCCAGCTCGCGGCAATGGCGCAGGGTGGTGAACGCCCGCTCGATGGCCTCGGGGCTGAGGTCGCCCGTCTCCGGATCGCGCTCCCCCAACCGGGTGGTCGACTTCTCCGTCAGCAACACCGAGAAGCTGCGCAGAGCCGTGTCCACCTGGGCGATCAACAGGTGAATCGAGTTGGTGCCGATGTCGATGCCCGCCACCGGGCGGATCGAGCTGCTGGGGGACTCGGTCAAGCGTCCATGGCCGCAGAAGCGGGGTCACTTTCGCACCGATGCAGTCCCGCCCGGCAGCCCTAGGGTGCCCGCCAACAACCCTTCAACGCCGTGGCTTCCGACCGATCGGGTCTCCCGCCGCTGCTGCAGGCCTGGATGGGGCTGCTGCGTTGGGACAAGCCCAGCGGTCGGCTGATCCTGCTGATCCCGGCGGGCTGGAGCCTGTGGCTGCAACCCGCCGGCCCGCCGCCGCCGCCCTTGGTGGGCTGGATCGTGCTGGGGGGCCTGGCGGTGAGCGGTGCCGGCTGCGTCGCCAACGACCTCTGGGACCGGCGCATCGACCCCCAGGTGGAGCGCACCCGCCAACGCCCCCTGGCCAGTGGACGCATCGGCGTAACCGGCGCCCTGGTGCTGCTGGCCCTCTGCCTTCTGGCGGCCCTGGCGGTGGTGCTCTGGGGCCTTCCGCCCGGCAGCCGCAGCCTGTGCCTGGGGCTGGCCGTGGCGGCCCTGCCCCCCGTGCTGCTCTACCCCTCCGCCAAGCGTTGGTTGGGCTATCCCCAGGCGGTGCTGGCACTCTGCTGGGGCTTTGCTGTGTTGATCCCCTGGGCCGCCGCCAGCGGGCAGCTGAGCGGCGGAACTCCCCTGCTGGCCCTGTGGCTGGCCACCCTGCTGTGGACCTTCGGCTTCGACACCGTCTACGCCATGGCCGACCGGGACGACGACCGGCGCGTCGGGGTGCGCAGCTCCGCCCTCAGCCTGGGAAACGCCGCGCCCCTTGCTGTGGGGCTCTGCTACGGCGCCACGGCCCTGCTGCTGGCCATGGCCGCGGCCCTGCAGGGGGTGGGGCTGGCCTTCTGGCCGCTGTGGCTGCTGGCCAGCGCCGGCCTGGTGCGGGAGGCCTGGCTGCTGCGACGGCCCGATCCGCCGCGCTCGGCCTACGGCCTGCACTTCCAGCACCAGGTGCAACTCGGAAGCCTGCTGCTGTTGGCCCTGGTGATCGGGCGCAGCGGAGGCCCACTGCCATGAGCCCCTGGCCCCGTCCTCTCCAGAACGGTGATCGGGTGCAGCTGGCGGCCGCCAGCTCGGCCCTGGCGGCGCAGGCCACGGCGCGGCTCGAGGCGGGCATGGCCGTGATGAACAGCTGGGGGCTGCAGGTGGAGCCCCACCCCGAACCCTTACGGCAGTGGGGTTATCTGGCGGGCAGCGATGCCCAGCGGCAGGCGGATCTCCACCCCCAGGCGCCCCTGGTGGCCTGCCTGCGGGGGGGCTGGGGTGCGGCCCGGTTGCTGGAAACCCAGGATCCGAGCCCAAGCGATTCACGGCCATCTCCCCACTGGCTTCTGGGGTTCTCCGACGTGACCTCCCTGCTCTGGGCCCGCCAGGCGGCCGGCATCCCCGGAGGCATCCATGGCCCGATGGTGACCACCCTCGCGGCGGAACCGCCCTGGAGCCAGCAGCGCTTGCGGGATCTGCTGTTCGGCCAGCCGCTGCCGCCGCTGCAGGGCATCAGCTGGACTCCCGGCGTGGCGGAGGGCCCGCTACTGGTGGGCAACCTGACGGTGGCTACCCACTTGCTGGGCACCCCCCACCTACCGGATCTGGAGGGGGCGGTGCTGGTGCTGGAGGACATCGGCGAGGCCCCCTATCGGCTCGATCGGATGCTCACCCATTGGCGCCTGAGCGGCGCCCTGCAGCAGCTGGCGGGCCTGGCGTTCGGTCGCTTCAGCGATTGCGACGCGGGCGAGAGCGACGCGGGGGTTGGCGACGACGACAGCGCCGTCACGGTGGAGCAGGTGCTGCGGGAGCGCAGCGCCGACCTGGGCATCCCGGTGCTGGGGGAACTGGCGGTGGGCCATGGACCCGGCAATGGCGCCCTGCCCATGGGGCGACGGGTCCGCCTGGATGCCGCGGGCCACTCGGGCGGCGGCGGCAGCCTGGAGCTGCTGGAGCCCTAGCGGGCCGCCAACACCGCCTCGGCAATGGTGATGTCGAATGGGGTGGTGATCTTGATGTTGGCGGGGGACGACTCCAGCACCCGCACCGGCCAACCGAGCCGCTCATACAGGGAGGCGTCGTCCGTGACGCTCCAGCCCTCGCTGCGGGCCTGGGCATGGGCCCGGCGCAGCTGCTCCACCGCAAAGCCCTGGGGCGTCTGCGCCCCCCACAGCTCGGAGCGATCCGGCGTGGCGGTGATTACCCCCTCCGCATCCACGCGCTTGATCGTGTCGGTCACGGGGGCGGCGGCGATCACGGCGGCCCCGGCGGCCACCGCTGCGGCGCAGCGGTCGATCAGCTGCGGATCCACCAGGCAGCGGGCCCCGTCGTGGATCAACACCGAGCGGGCCTCCGGCGGCAGGGCCGCCAGACCGTTGCAGACCGAATCCTGACGGGTGTCTCCCCCCTGGATCCACTGCACGGGCCGATCCGGCCGAGCGGCATCCACCAGGGCTTCGATGTCGGCCCGGTCGATCGCCTGGCCAACGATGCCGATCCAAGCGATGGCGCGGCTGGCCAGGGCGGCGTCGAGGGTCCAGGCCAACACCGGCCGGCCGGCCACCGGCAGCAGCAACTTGTTGCGGGAGGCGCCCATGCGGCGGCCACTGCCGGCGCAGGCGATCAGCAGGTGCATGGGACGGTCGGATGCGGCACAAACCAACCTCCATACAATCAGCTGGCGATCCGCCCGCAGGCATGCGCGTTCTGTTGTTGATCCCGGGCGGCCTGCGTGCCCAGCTGCAGGCCCTGCCGGCAGCCGCGCGGGTGGCGGAAGCGCTGAACGCCCAGGTGCAGGTGGCCTGTGCCCCCACCGCCGCCGCCGCCTGGAGCCTGCTGCCGGCGGTGGAGAAGCTGATCCCCTTCGACTTCGACGCCAACCCCTCCCTGGCGGACTGGGCCAACCTGCTGGGCAATGTGCGCGAGCCCGACTTCCAGGCCTGCATCAACCTGGCCAGTGGCCGGCAGGTGGATCTGATGCTCTCGATGAGCCACATCCCCAATCGCGTCGCCGCCGGTGGCTTTTCCGCCACCAGCATCGTGAGCCCCGGCGGAGGCTGGCCGGCCCAGGCCCTGGCCGCCTACCTCAGGCCCCTGGGCCTGGAACTCGACGCCGATGGCTTCCGCCTAGCCCTGCCCAAGGCGGCCCTGAGCCAGGCGGCATCCGAGCTGCCCGCTGGCAGCGGCCCCGCCCTGCTGCTGGCCGCCAGCGGCGCCAGCGACGACTGGCCCACCGCCCACTGGCAGGCGTTGCCGGCGCTGGTGCGGGCCAAGCTGCCGGACGTGCGCATCGTGGAGGGCCGCCGCCAGGGCAAGCTGCTGGAACGGGCCGCCCAGCTGGCCAGTTGCGACGTGGTGCTCAGCAGCGACCCGATCAGCTGTGAACTGGCCCTGCTGGCCGGCATGCCGCTGGTGGCCATCGGCGGCCACAGCGACCAACTCCCCAGCCGCCAGGGGGTGCAGGCCGTGGGCGAAGCCGGTGCCCTGCAGAACCTGAGCGAAACGGCCGTGCTCCAGGCCCTCGGCCTGGGATGAGCAGGCCGCGGCGCCAGCACCGGGGCCGCCCCACCCTGCTCCGGCGCCGGGGGGTGGTCCATGACCTGCTGACGCGCCAACCGTGGGCCAGCCCCCTTCTGGCCCTCGGGGCGGTGGTGAATGCGGGTGCCCTCGGCTATCGCCTCACCGAAGGCTGGGACTGGGGCGACTGCTACTGGATGGTGCTGATCACCCTCAGCACCCTGGGGTTCAGCGATCCCCACACCGAGGTGATGCACACCGGCGGCCGCCTGGTGACCGCCCTGCTGCTGGTGGGCGGCCTGGTGGTGGTGCAGCAAACCATCCAGAAGCTGCTGGAATTAACCAACGCGGGCTACTTCCGGCGCCTGCGCGAGCGGCGCTACCGCCAACAGCTCCAGCGCACGATGAACCAACACGTGATTCTCTGCGGCTACGGCCGCATCGGGCGGGAAATCGCCGAGCAGCTCAGCGGTGAAGGGGTACCCCTGCTGGTGGTGGAGCTCGACCCCGACCGCATCAGCGAAGCTCAGCAACGGGGGCTCACGGTGCTGCAGGCCGACGCCACCCTGGATGAAACCCTGGAAGAGGCAGGGATTCACCACTGCCGGGCGCTGGTGGCGGCACTGCCCAGCAATGCCGCCAACCTCTACGTAATCCTCAGCGCCCGCGGCCTGGCACCCCGCGCCCGCCTGATCGCCCGGGCCGACAGCTCGGAAGCGGAGGGCAAGCTGCGGCTGGCTGGGGCCGACCAGGTGGTGAGCCCCTACGTGGCCGGCGGCCGCACCATGGCCGCCACCGCCCTACGCCCCCTGGCGGTGACCTTCATGGACCTGCTGGCCGGCAGCGACTGCGAGGTGGAGGAATTCCGGCTCAGCCCCGACCCCGAGCGTCTCGGCAGCCTCAATGGCGCCAGCCTGGCGGAGCTGCAGCTGGGGCGCCGCAGCGGGGCCCTGGTGCTGGCGATCCGGGGCGCCAGCGAGGCGGGCAACGAACCACCCCTGATCGCCAACCCGGGCGGCGACGTGCGTCTGGAGCCCGGGCAACTGCTGGTGGTGATGGGCAGCCAAGGCCAGTTGCAAGTCTTTGCCGATCTACTGGGGCTGGCCCTGGCGGGGGTGGAGGTAATGCAGGCCTGAACCGGGCGGCGAACCCAGGCACCACCGCGGCCCTACGCTCGCCCGACGCTTGATCCCCTCCCATGGCTGACGCCACCCCCCTCACCGGTCAGGTCGCCCTGGTGACCGGCGCCAGCCGCGGCATCGGTGCCGCCATCGCCCAGACCTTGGCGGCCGCCGGCGCCACCGTGGTGGTGAACTACGCCAGCTCCCCGGCCGCCGCCGAGGCGGTAGTCAACCAGATCAACGCCAACGGCGGCCAAGCCTGGGCCCACCAAGCCAACGTGGCCGATGAGGAGCAGGTGGACGCGCTGATCAAGGCGGTGCTGGAGCGCGAGGGCCGCCTGGATGTGCTGGTGAACAACGCCGGCATTACCCGCGATGGCCTGTTGATGCGCATGAAGAGCGCCGACTGGCAGAGCGTGATCGACCTCAACCTCACCGGCGTGTTCCTCTGCACCCGCGCCGTGAGCCGCTCGATGCTCAAGGCCCGCAGCGGCCGGATCATCAACATCACCTCCGTGGTGGGCCTGATGGGCAATCCGGGCCAGGCCAACTACAGCGCCGCCAAAGCCGGCGTCATCGGCCTCACCCGCAGCAGCGCCGCCGAGTTCGCCAGCCGCGGCGTCACTGTGAATGCCGTGGCACCGGGCTTCATCGAAAGCGACATGACCGCCGAACTCGACAAGGAGCCGATCCTGGCCGCCATTCCCCTGGGCCGCATGGGGCAGCCGGCGGAGGTGGCCAGCGCCGTGCGTTTCCTGGCGGCCGACCCCGCCGCCGCCTACATGACCGGGCAGGTGCTGCAGGTGGATGGCGGCATGGTGATGCGTTAGGGCTGCACGGGCTGGGCAAGCTCTTCACGCAGCCGGCGGATGCGCTGCAACAGCCGCAGCCGTCGGCTGCGGGCCGTCACCGTCAGAAACACCCGCAGGGGCACATAGATCAGCGCCATCCCCAGCCCCAGGCCGGCCACCAGCAGAAACGCCATCACATTGCTGCCGGCGCTGGGGTCCGCCAACAACACATCGCCCAGCTGACCCGACAGGCCGGCATTGATCCCCTCCGCCAGGGCGTCGCTGATGCTGTCCTCCATGGGGCGAACCCTATCGAGCCCTACCGGCCCCTGCACTAGGGCCAGCCAGGATCATTCGGCTTTCCCCACCAGCCAAGGGTGCCGGCGCCATGGGAGCCTGTGGCCATCTGCACCTGATCAGCTCCTGCGATGGCCAAGCTGCTCTCCTTTTCCGATGCCTCCCGCGCCGCCCTCGAGCGGGGCGTCAACGCCCTTGCCGATGCGGTCAAAGTGACCATCGGCCCCAAGGGGCGCAACGTGGTGCTCGAGAAGAAGTTCGGCGCCCCCGACGTGGTCAACGACGGCGTGACCATCGCCAAGGAGATCGAACTGGAGGATCCGTTCGAAAACCTCGGCGCCAAGCTGCTGCTGCAGGTGGCCACCAAGACCAAGGACAAGGCCGGTGATGGCACCACCACCGCCACGGTGCTGGCCCAGGCCATGACCCGTGAAGGCCTGCGCAACGTCGCCGCCGGCGCCAGCCCCGTGATGCTGCGCCGTGGCATGGACCTGGCGGTGGCCCAGGTGGTGCGCGGGATCGAGGCCCGGGCCACCGCCGTGGCGGGCGACGCCATTCGTCAGGTGGCCACCGTGAGCTCCGGTGGCGATGAGGAGGTGGGCCGCATGATCAGCGAGGCCATGGACACGGTGAGCGTCGACGGCGTGATCACCGTGGAGGAAAGCAAGAGCCTGGCCACCGAGCTGGAGATCACCGAGGGCATGGCCTTCGACCGCGGCTACAGCTCCCCCTATTTCGTCACCGACAACGATCGCCGCGTCTGCGAATTCGACAACGCCCTCCTGCTGATCACCGACCGCAAGGTCAGTGCCATCAACGACCTGGTGCCGGTGCTGGAGGCGGTGTCCCGCGCCGGCAAGCCACTGGTGATCCTGGCGGAAGAGGTGGACGGCGAAGCCCTGGCCACCCTGGTGGTGAACAAGAACCGCGGCGTGCTGCAGGTGGCGGCCGTGCGGGCACCGGGCTTTGGCGATCGCCGCAAAGCCATGCTCCAAGACATCGCCATCCTCACCGGCGCCACCCTGGTGAGTGAAGACCGGGCCATGACCCTCGACAAGGTCAGCCTCGATGATCTCGGCAGCGTGCGCCGGGTCACCATCAGCAAGGACGACACCACGATCGTGGCCACCGGCGAGCACCAGGGGGCCGTGGCCGACCGCATCGCCGCCATTAAGCGCGAACTCGACAACACCGAGTCGGACTACGACCGCGAAAAGCTGAGCGAGCGGGTTGCCAAGCTGGCCGGAGGCGTGGCCGTGATCAAGGTGGGGGCCCCCACCGAAACCGAACTGCGCAACCGCAAGCTGCGCATCGAAGATGCCCTCAACGCCACGCGGGCAGCGGTGGAGGAAGGCATCGTGGCCGGCGGTGGCTCCACCCTGCTGCAGCTGGCCGGTGAGCTCGACACCCTGGCGGCGGGCCTCAGTGGCGACGAGCGCACCGGCGTGCGCATCGTGCAGCGCGCCCTGGCGGAACCCCTGCATCAGATCGCCAGCAACGCCGGCTTCGATGGCACGTTGGTGGCCGATGAGGTGCGCCGCAGCGGCAAGGGCTTCAATGCCGCCACCGGCAGCTACGAAGACCTGCTGGCTGCCGGCATCCTCGATGCCGCCAAGGTGGTGCGCTTGGCCCTGCAGGACGCCGTCTCGATCGCCTCGCTGCTGCTCACCACGGAGGCGGTGATCGCTGACAAGCCCGAGCCCCCCGCCGCCGCCCCTGGTGGCGACATGGGCGGGATGGGTGGAATGGGCGGCATGGGCGGCATGGGCATGCCCGGGATGATGTAATCCGCGGGGCACCTGGCCGTCAAAGCCCCCTTACATGGCCCGCACCAAGCGAGCGTGAATGCGGCAGACCGCGAGGGCCTGCCGCGGCGGATCACTGCACAGGCGACCCAGCTCCCGGTTGAGGGCCTGAAGGTCGTCGACGGACATCCCCACCACCGGAGTTGTGGTGAGCAACAGGCCCCCTAGGGCGACGGGCAGCAGGGAGAGCAGGCGCGGAGAGGCCACGGCACACCTCCGTGAAACGGGACCGGCGGGACCGGCGAGACCACCCCAGTGTGTGGCGATTCCGGCGGCACTCCCCCAGGCTTCAGCTTCCCTTCGGAGCCGCCCCACATCCCTCTCTGGCCCTTGGCTCTGGTCTTTGACCGTGGCGTTTGCCTAGGTGCTGAGTTGGCGCCGATACGCAGCCACCTGCAGATCCACGCCGGTGATGGCTGTGCCCACCACCACCGCATCGGCACCCCCCTCCAGGGCTTGACGGGCCTGCTGGGGGCTGGAGATGCCGCCTTCGCAGATCAACAGGGTCTCCAGGGGAAGCTGCTGCCGCAGCTGCGGCAGCAGCCCCCAGGCCGGCGGGGATTGAGAGGCGGTGGCTTCGGTGTAGCCGTACAGGGTCGTGCCCACCCACTGGCAACCCAGCTCGGCGGCTCGCAATCCATTGGCGACGCTGTCCACATCGGCCATCAGCGGAGCGTGCAGCTCCTCACGGGCTCGGCGGATCAGCGCCGCCAGATCCTGGCCCTCGGGGCGGGGGCGATCCGTGGCATCCAGGGCGACCACATCGGCGCCAGCGGCCCAGACCGCCCGGATCTCCTCCCAGCCGGGGGTGATGTAAACGGCGCTATCGGCAAAGGTGCGCTTCCAGAGGCCAATGATCAGGGCCTCGGGGCAGCGGCGGCGCACGGCCCCAATGTGCTCCGGGCTCTCCAGTCGCACCCCAATGGCGCCGTTGTTGAGGCTGGCCTCCGCCATGGCCGCGATTACATCGTTGTGGCGCATGGGCGAGCCCTCCGGCGCCTGCACCGACACAATCAAGCCGCCCTGAAGGCCCTGGCGATCAAGCGGCACGGCGGCGCTCCACCCGATCCGGCAGCCAGGAACGCAGACGGGCCAGCTCCGGGTTGGCCTGGGGATCGGCCGGACTCGGCTGGGGCGCCGCGGCAGGGACCATCGGCGCCTCGACATCGCGGCCCTGCCACCAGGCCATGGCCGCGGAATCAGCTTGTTGGAGGTCCAACAGCAGGGCCTCCAGGGCTGGATGGCCGTGGCGATGCACCCACTGGCCCAGCAGCCGCTCCACCGCCAAGGGATCCCGTTGAGCCAAGGCCTCGCGCAACGCCCCGAGGTGGGCCTGGCGACGGGCTTGGGGAGACGGGCTTGAGGCGGGGCGCGGGGTCACGGCGGGGGATGTCAGGAGAGCTTGCGATCCAACAACGGACGGATCAGCAGAAACAGGCCCACCGCCAGCAGCGCCAGCACCCCCAGGCAACCGCTGGCGGTGACATCCCCATAGGGGGCCTGCAACACCACGGCGGAGAGAGAGAACTGGCCCGCATAGGCGGCCCGAATCGGTTCAATCGCGAAGGTAAGGGGATTCAGGGCCGCCAGCCACCCCAACCAGGGGGGCATGAACGACAGCGGCGCCAGGGCGGTGCTGGCGAACAGCAGCGGCAGGTTGGCCACAAAGATCACCGCGATCAATTCGATATGGCCCGGCAACGCGAAGGCCAGGCCGAGGCTGAGGCCGGTCACGGCGAACACCAGCAGCAGCAGGGTCACCAGCACCAGCAGCAAACCGCTACCCCCGGGCCAGCCGTAACCCAGGGCGGCCGCGGTGGCCATGATCGCCAGGCTTTGCACCAGGCTCAGGGCCGTGATGTACAGCACCGAGGCCAGCACGATCGAGCTGCGGGAGCGCAACGGTGCCACCAGCAGGCGATTTAGAAATCCGAATTCCCGATCGAACATCACCGGCAGGCCGGCATTGAGGGCGGCGCTGAAGGCGGTGAACACGATCACCCCCGCCCCCAGAAAGCGTCCATAACTGAGGCCATCAGGCAACAGACCGGCCGGGGCATTGGCGAACAGGGCCCCAAACAGCACCAGCCAGATCAACGGCTGCAGCACGCCAGCCACCAGGGTGGAGGGTCGGCGCAGCAGCTGCAGGAACAGGCGCCGGCAGAGGGCGAAGGTCTCCTGGGCCAGGTCCGCCGCCGCCGAGCGAGGGGGCTGCTGGCTGGCCTCGGGGCTGAGCAGGGACGGGGCGGCGCTGGTCATGACGGGAAAAAACGACAGAACGACAGGAACGGGCTGATCAGCGCATGGCCTGTTTGCGCTCCGCCTTGGGATCACGGCTGCCGGCCACCGCCAGCTCCGCATCCATCAGCGTGCGGCCGGTGGCCTGCAGATAGACGTCATCGAGGCTGGGGCGGCTCTGGGCCAGGGCAAACACCGGCAGGTCGGCCTCGCTGAGCTGCCGGCGTAGCTGCTCCACCACGCCGTCGTGCTCCACCACAAGGTTGAGGGAATAGCCCTGGGCGCGGTTCACCACCACCTGGCGCACCCCCGGGCAGCCCTGCACCAGCTGCTGCACCCGCAGGGCCTCGGGCTCATCGCTGAATTCCCGCACCCGCAGGGTGACCCGATCCCCCCCCAGGGCGGCCTTGAGCTCCTGGGGCCGACCGGCGGCGATCACGCGGCCGTCTTCGATGATCGCCAGGTGGTCCGCGAGGGCATCCACCTCCTCCAGGTAGTGGCTGCTGAGCAGCACCGTGGTGCCCTGATCACGCAGCTGCCGCAGCACCTGCCAGATGGCGGCACGGCTTTCGATGTCGAGGCCCACGGTGGGCTCATCCAGCACCAGCACCTGGGGACGGTGCAGCAGGCCGGAGGCCAGGTCGAGGCGCCGACGCATGCCCCCGGAATAGGTGCCGCAGCGGCGGTCGATCCAGCCCTCCATCCCCAGCAGGCCGATCAGCTCACGGATCCGCCCATCGCGCTGATCGCGGGGCAGGTGATACAGGTCGCCCTGCAGGGCCAGCAACTCCCGGCCGCTGAGAATTTTGTCCAGCGCCACCTCCTGGGCCACGTAACCCAGGCGCTCGCGGACAGCTCGGGGATCGGTGAGGGCATCCAGACCCGCCACCCGCACCACACCGCTGCAGGGGGCCAGCAGGGTGGCCAGGATCCGCAGCGCGGTGGTCTTGCCGGCCCCGTTGGGTCCAAGCAGGCCATACAGGCTGCCCGGAGGCACCGCCAGATCCAGGCCCTGCAGGGCCTCCACCGCCCGGTCGCCCTTGCCGTAACGCTTGCGGACGTCCTGCAGCTCAATCACCGGACTGGCACCCGCACCCTGCACCGCTGCTAACCCCTTCGGCCCAACCAGGCTCGAATCTAGAAAGCTCACCCCACCAGGGGTGCCCCAAGGGTGGAGGCTGAGCCGCCGGACCCCAGGAGCGCCAGCAGATCCAACCCCTGGCGGCTGAACTGATCCCCCGCCGGCAGGCGCGCCAGCAGCAGCAGCAGGCATAGGCCGAATAAATAGAGAATCGACCAGCGGAAGAGCCCCTTGGCCCGCTGCAGGTCGTCCGGCTGGCGCAGCAGCCCCCAGGCCATCTGGAGCAGCCGGGCATTGAAGGGCAACAGCAGCAGGCCGTAGAGCAATCCCCCGCTGGGCAGGGTCCACACCCCCAGCAGGCTGAGCAGCACCGTGGCCCAGGCATACACGCCGATGCTGCGCGCGGTGACGGCACTGCCCTTCACCACCGGCAGCATCGGGATGCCAACGGCGCGGTAATCGTCCTTCAACAGCAGGGCCAGGGCCCAGAAGTGAGCCGGGGTCCAGGCCATCACCAGGGCGAACAGCCACCAGCTCCCGAGGCCGAGATGGCCGCTGGCGGCGGCGGCCCCCACCAGGGGCGGGATGGCTCCGGCCACCCCGCCGATCACGATGTTTTGCGGGGTGCGGGGCTTCAGCAGCACCGTGTAGAGCAGCACGTAGCTGCACAGGCCCAGCAACGACAGGCTGGCCGCCAGACAGTTCACGCCCCCCACCAGCAGGGTGCCGGCCGCCAGCGCCAGGGCCACGGCGATGGCAAAGGCGGTGCCCATCGACAACCGCCCGGAGGGCAGGGCACGACCACTGGTGCGCAGCATGCGCCCGTCGAGCTCCTGCTCCCAGAGGCAATTGAGCACCCCAGCGGACGCGGCGGCGAGGGCCCCGCCTCCGAGGGTGCAGGCGAGGCGGAGGGGCGGCAGGGGCCACCCCTCCGACAGGGCCATGCCCCCAAGGGTGGTGGCCAGCAGCAGGGGGATCAGCCGCGGCTTGGCAATCTCCAACCAGGCCGGCAGCCGCAGCTTGGCCCGGGAGGGAACCACCTGTTCACGGCTGAGGGGCGCCGCAGCAGCGGCGCTCACGGCGGGAGCACTAACCATGGCCGTTCAGGCGAGGGGCAAAGGAAGCCATGGCGCTGCGCACCACCAGGGCAGCCAGCACCGCCACCAGCAGGGCAGCGCCGATCTGATGGGCCACGGTGACGGCGGGAACGCTGAGGCTGAGGCGCAGGGCCAGCACCCCGAGCACGATCTGACCGAGCACCAAAGCGGCCGCCAGGGCCGCCAGGGGCCGCTCCTGGGGACGACGCCAGAGGCTCAACCCCGCCAGCATCAGCACCAGCAGACCCGCCGCACGGGCGCCGAGGCGGTGGGCCAACAGCCAGCCGCATCCATCACCGGCGGCCAGACAGGAGCCTGCGGCCCATTGGCTGGCCATCAGCCCCCCAAGGGCGCACTGGGCCAACACCACCAACGCCGCCGCCCCGGTGAACCATGGCCAGGCGGATGCCAACCCCGGTTGAGACTTGAGGCCATGCATCGGCTCCGGGGGAGCCACCAGCAGAGCCTGCGTACAGGCGCTGAGCAGGGCCACCAGCAATAGGGCCGTCACCAAATGGGCGGTGACGACCGAAAACGGCAACAGCAACGTGACCGTCAGGGCCCCCAACAGACCCTGCAGGGCCACCAGGGCAGCAGCGGCCAGGGTGAGACCGGGGATGGCCGCAGGCAGCTGGCGACGGCACCAGCAGCTCACCGCCGCCAACACCACCAGCCCCACCCCCACCACGAAGGCGTCGAGGCGGTGGAACCATTCCAGGAACACTTGCAGGTTCATCTGCCGCCCGGGCAGCAGGGTGCCGTAACAGAGCGGCCAATCCGGACAGGCCAGGCCGGCCTCCATCACGCGGGTGGCACCACCGATCGCCACCAGCGCCACCAGGGCCACCAGCAGGTGGGCGCTGAGGGCCGCGAGGCGTCCACGCAGCGGGCTCGCCGAACCCAGTCCGGTGGTCGTCATGGGCCGCTCCTACCGCGACTGAAAGCACGCTAACGATCAGATTCGGCTTGGGTGAACGGTGTGTTCGGCATGGCCAGGAGCGATACCAACAGTGATGTTTCGGTGAGCAATCCCACACGCCACAGCCCCAATTACTGCAAGCGACGACAACCCTGCACCGCCGGGCGCAGATCTCCCTAGCCTGCGGCCATCAGCATCGGGGCCCATGCGGATTCCCGCCGCCATCTTGACCCTCCTGGCCGGCATGGCCCTTGTCCTCACAGGGCTTTGGGTGGGGCAGAACATCAACCTGCTGCCGGAGGACGCCAGCCTCAACGCACCGGTTTACGACGAACTTTTCAAGGTTCTCTTCAGCATTGGCACGATCCTGTTGATCGGGATTGCCGGGCTGATTGTTTACAGCCTGGTGCGCTTTCGACGTGTCAACGGTGACCACGGCGATGGGGTTGCCATTGAAGGCAATTTGCCGCTTGAAATTCTCTGGACTGCCATCCCCGCGATCGTGGTGCTGTTCGTGGGGATCTACAGCTACGACATCTACGAGCGCATGGGGGGCATGGCCCCGCTCAACGACCACAGCATGCATGCCATGCACGGCGACGCTGCCGAAGGCCGCACCTGGGCGGGCATCAGCCCGGTGGCCCAGGGCGCAGACGCCAGCGAACCGACCCTGCCGGTTGAGGTCACGGCCATGCAGTTCGCGTTCATCTTCCACTACCCCGAAGCGGACATCACCAGCGGTGAACTGCATGTGCCGGTGGGTCAACCCGTGGCCCTGACGATGAAGGCCAACGATGTGATCCACGCCTTCTGGGTGCCGCAATTCCGCCTCAAGCAGGACATCATCCCGGGCCAACCCACCCTGCTGAGTTTCACCGCCACCAAGGCCGGTCGCTATCCGATTGTCTGCGCGGAGCTCTGCGGGCCGTATCACGGCGGCATGCGCTCCACCGTGATCGTGGACGAACCCCAGACCTTTGCCGACTGGGTGGCCCAGAACAGTCCAGCGCCAGCCCCCGCAGCCCCGACGGCCATTCAGTCATGACCCTGACCCTCTCACCAGCGAGCCCACCACCCGCATCCCTGCAACCCCAGGGTTGGCTGCGCTACCTGAGCTTCAGCACCGACCACAAGGTGATCGGTCTGCAGTATCTGGTGTGCGGCTTTCTCTTCTATCTGGTGGGCGGGGCCCTGGCGGGGGCGATCCGCACGGAACTGCTGACGCCGATTTCCGATTTCCTGCCGCGGGAGACCTACAACGAGGTGCTCACCCTGCACGGCACGGTGATGATTTTCCTGTGGATCGTGCCGGTGGTGAATGGGGCCTTCGGCAACTACCTGATCCCCTTCTATGTGGGCGCGCGGGACATGGCCTTCCCCCGCCTTAACGCGGTGGCCTTCTGGTTGATTCCGCCGGCGGGCCTGTTGCTGATCAGCAGCTATTTCATCGCCAGCGCCGCCCAATCCGGCTGGACGGCCTACCCGCCGCTGAGCCTCACCACGCCCGCCACCGGCCAGATCATCTGGATTCTGAGCGTGCTGCTGCTCGGAGGCAGCTCCATCTTCGGCGGCATCAACTTCATCGCCACGATCCTGAAGCTGCGCCGGCCCGGGCTGAAGTTGATGCAGCTGCCGATGTACTGCTGGGCAATGCTCGGCACCAGCATCCTGGTGGTGCTCTCCACCCCCGTGCTGGCCGGCACCCTGGTGCTGCTCAGCTTCGACATCATTGCCCACACCGGCTTCTTCAACCCCTCCCTGGGGGGTAATGCCGTGGTGTATCAGCACCTGTTCTGGTTCTACTCACACCCGGCCGTTTACATCATGGTGCTGCCGGCCTTCGGGCTGGTGAGTGAAATCCTGCCGGTGCATGCCCGCAAGCCCCTGTTCGGCTACACCACGATGGTGTATTCGATCATGGGCATCGTGTTCTTGGGCCTCATCGTCTGGGCCCACCACATGTTCACCAGTGGTACGCCCCCCTGGATGCGGCTGTTCTTCACGATCGCCACCTCCTTCATCGCCGTACCCACGGGCATCAAATTCTTCAACTGGCTGGCCACCCTCTGGGGGGGGAAGATCGCGCTCAATAGCGCCATGCTGTTTTCCTGCGGCTTCATCTTCAATTTCGTGTTCGGAGGGATCACCGGGGTGGCCCTTGCCCAGGTGCCCTTCGACATCCACGTGCACGACACCTACTTCGTGGTGGGCCACTTCCACTACATCGTCTACGGGGGCACGGTGTTTGTGATCTTCGCCTCCATCTACCACTGGTATCCGAAGGTCACCGGCCGCCTGCTCAATGAACCCCTGGGTCAGCTGCATTTCCTGCTGACCTTCATCGGCTTCAACCTCTGCTTTGCACCGCAGCACTGGATGGGGCTCAACGGCATGCCCCGCCGGGTGGCGGAATACGACCCCCAATTCGAACTGATCAACCAGGTGAGCAGTGTTGGCGCCCTGTTGATGGCGATCAGCACCCTGCCGTTCCTGATCAACGTGGTGCTGAGCGCCTATCGCGGCGCCCCCGCCGGCGACAACCCCTGGAATGCCCTCACCCCTGAGTGGCTCACCACCTCCCCGCCGCCGGTGGAGAACTGGCATGGGGAGCCACCCCTGGTGGAGGAGCCCTATGGCTACGGCGTGGAGCCCGGCGAACTGAGCCTGGCGGCCACCAGCGGCCGGGAGATCTGGGCCGTGGGCGACCCCGACCGCAAACCCTGAGCGCAGCCGTTCCCCTCGCACAGCCCCCATGACCAGCCTCAGCAGCAGCCCTGACCAGCGCAGCGAAGCGCTCGAACCCCAGGTGGGGGAGCACCAGGGGGCCGAGCACCACGGCGATTACCGCATGTTTGGGCTGGCCACCTTCCTGGTGGCGGACGGCATGACCTTCGCCGGATTCTTTGCCGCGTATCTCACCTTCCGCGCCGTGAATCCCCTGCCATCTGGGGCCACCTATGAGCTGGAACTGCTGCTCCCCACGATCAACACGGTGATCCTGCTGGTGAGCAGCTTCACGTTCCACCGGGCCGGAGCGGCCCTACGGCAGAACGACGTCACCCGTTGCCAGCGCTGGCTGCTGATCACCGCAGCCCTGGGGTTCAGCTTCCTGGCGGGGCAGATGAAGGAGTACTTCAGCCTCCCCTTCGGCCTCACCGACAACCTGTTCGCCAGCACGTTCTATGCGATCACCGGCTTCCACGGCCTGCATGTGACCCTCGGCGGCCTGATGATCCTGATCGTGTGGTGGCAGAGCCGCCGCGGCGGGCGGGTGAGCAATGGCGACCATTTCCCCCTGGAAGCGGCAGAGCTCTACTGGCACTTCGTCGATGGCATTTGGGTGGTGCTCTACGGGATCCTCTATCTGCTCTGAGCGGCCGCAGCACGGATCGCATCCAGCGAATGCCGCCGATTCAGCAGGCCGGATAACGGGCTACAAAAAACTGAATCTTTTCGTTCAAATCTGCCCTTGCCGAAGTTCGTGAGCGATCGGCACAATCGGGCCAGCAGCTCTCAGCTCCACCGGTGTTCGTCGAAGAGAAAGTCAGCGCTCCACCGCAGATGCTGGAAGGCAAGGCCCTGCTCGACAGGGCCCGCTCCCTGAGCAATCGCCCCGAAGATCAGATCGCCCGCGCCTGTGGCTATGTGGGGCCCAGCGGCCGACTGCTCAAGAAAAGCTTCTACCGGGCCCTGATCGAGGCCAAGGGCTACAGCCTGCCCAGCCACAGTTCCGGTGGTGGTGGCGGTGGCGGTGGTGGCAGTCGCGGCCGCCAGGCTGAATTCCGCACACGGGTGCACGGCAATGGCAACCTGTTGATCGGACACGCCTACACCCGGCGCATGGGGTTGGAGCCGGGCCAGGAATTCAAGATTGAAATCCACAAGGAAACCGGCGCCATCTGGTTGCTGCCCATGGAGGAGGGGGGCTCCACGGACAGCTGAGCGCGATCAGCGCTCTGGTTCGTGGAAGGCGGCGCTGAACACCAGCAGATCCACGCCGCTGAACAGGAAGCTGATCCCCACCAGGATGCCGAGCACCGTGAGCAGACCGCCGGCCTTCATGGTGATGATCAGCAGCCCCAGGATCAGGGTGACGATGCCGTTGGCCAAACCCCAGCCCCAACCGGACATCTCTCGGTGGGACAGGGACACGATCGTGGCCACGACCCCCTCCACCAAGAAGACGATCCCGATGGCAAAGGCCAAAGCCGCCACCTGCGTGGCCGCGGGCACCAGGCCGGCACTGAACTGCTGAATGATCCAGCCGCCGGTGACCACGAACAGGGTGGACACCACCAACCGCCAGAAGCAGTGCCAGCGGCTGAGGCGGCGGGCCCGGTTGAGCCCATTCACCCAGCCGATGATGCCCCCCACCAGAAAGGCCAGGGCCACCACCACGGTGACCCAGGCGGAGGCGATCACAGGGAACAGCAGCGCCAGCACCCCGAGCACCAACAGCAGGATGCCCTCCGCCACGGTGAAGCTGCGCAGGGAGCCGAGGCCGGACTCCGCTCGATCGGACGTCATGGGCGTCGTCAAAAACAACACCCCCGGACCCTATTCAGGCCGATCGGAATCGTCAGCGGCCCTCGAGGATTTGCAACCTCAACCCCAGCCGTGATCCGCCAGCCAGGCGGCGGTGAGCGGCGACGCGGGCCTCTCCGACGCGGAGCCCTGGGGTGCCGTCTGCCGCAGCAGGCGCTCGGTGTATTTCGCCAGCAGATCAGCCTCCAGATTCACCGCGTCGCCGGGGCGCAGCCGCCGCAGGGTGGTGGCGCCCCAGGTGTGCGGGATCACGGCGATCCAGAAGTCCGCACCGTCGCCGCTGCAACCGGCCACCGTGAGGCTGATGCCGTCCACCGCCACACTGGCCTTCTCGCAGATGTAGCGGCCATAGCTGGGGTCATCCCAGCGCAGGCTGAGGCGCCAAGAGGCCGGCTGCTGCTCCACCGCCACCACCGTGCCCTGGCCATCCACATGGCCGCTCACCAGATGCCCCCCGAGCCGATCCGCCAGGCGCAGGGCGGGCTCGAGGTTCACCCAACCGCGGTGCTGGGCCTTGGCCGCCAGGGTGGTACGCCCCAGGGTTTCCTCGCTCACATCCGCCTGAAAGCCCTGGGGGGAGCGGGCCGTCACCGTCAGGCACACGCCATCCACGGCCACGCTGTCGCCCAGCTGCAAGCTGGCGGGATCCAACACCGAACCGGTGGGGATCTGCAGCGCCACCCCCGTGCCGGTCCGTTGCAGCTGACCCACGGCCTGCACCAACCCGGTGAACATGCAGTGCCCCGTCCAACCCTGGCCATAATCGGGCAGAACGGCCTGCGGGCAAGCGATGGTTGAGATGCGCGTGGCCGGCATTGCCTTGGACGCGGCCAGCCGCAGCCCGATCGTGCTGCTCCGGGATCCCTCCGGCCGCCGCCAGGTGCCGATCTGGATCGACCAGGCCCAGGCCCAAAACATCATGGCTGGCCTGAGTGAACAGCCCCCGCCGCGCCCCCTCAGCCACGACCTGATGGCCCAGCTGCTGGAGGCCGGCGGCCTGACCCTGGAGCGGGTGATCATTCACGCCATCGAGGACAGCACCTTCCGGGCGGTGCTGAAGCTCAGCCATGGGGAGGGCGAGGCCCTCGAACTGGATGCCCGCCCCAGTGATGCCATCGCCCTGGCCCTGCGCACCGGCAGCGGCATCTGGATGCTGGAGGAGGTGGTAGCCGACGCCTCGATCCCCGTGGATGCGGAAGCCGATGCGGAAGACGACGCCGATTTCCGCCGCTTCCTCGACCAGGTGAGCCCCGCCGAGCTGGTGCGGCAGATCAGCCGTGCCCGCAGCGATGCCAGCGCGGAGGAGCCCGACGACAGCGCCGGTGAAGAGCCCAGCGAACCCGCCGGAGACGACACCCCTGGCTGAACCCAGACCCTTCGGCCGCGGGCCCGCCGTCTCCCCCTTTTGCCTGGGGACCATGCGGGCCACCGGCAGCCCACAGCAGATGGCAGCCGTGCTGGCGGCGGCCCTGGAGGCGGGGATCTGGCACATCGAAACCGCCCCTGCCTATGGACCGGCGGAGCAGTACCTCGGCCAGGCCCTGCGCGGCCTGGAAACAGAGCAGCCGGCACGCCACCGGCAGCTGGTGCTCACCAGCAAACTGCTGCCAGGTCCAAGCCTGGAGGAGGGCCAGCAACAGCTGCGGCAGATGCTCGAACGGCTGGGGGTACCCCGGCTGCACAACCTGGCGGTGCATGGCCTCAACCTCCCCGAGCACTGGCACTGGGCCAGCGCCGGCCCCGGCGGCGAGCTGCTGCGCTGGGCCGTGGGGGAGGGGCTGGTGGAGCAGGTGGGGTTCTCCAGCCACGGCAGCACCGACCTGATCGAACGGGCCCTGGCCAGCGGGCAATTTCAGTTCTGCAGCCTGCATCTGCACCTGTTCGACCAGACCCGTCTGCCCCTGGCCCGGGCGGCCCTGGCGGAGGGGCTTGGGGTGCTGGCCATCTCCCCCGCCGACAAAGGCGGCCGGCTCTACGACCCACCGCCGCAGCTGCTGGCGGACTGCGCCCCCTTCCATCCGCTGGAGCTGGCCTACCGCTTCCTGCTCGACCAGGGCATCTCCACCCTCAGCCTGGGGGCGACCCAACCCAGTGATCTGGCCCTGGCCCAGGCCATGGCCGGGCCGGACGCAGCCGACGGCCCATGGCTGAGCCCGCAGCAGCGTCAGGCCCTCGAACAGCTGGCCAGCTCCGGCCAGAGCCGGCTGGGACTGGAGCGCTGCGGCCAATGCCGCGCCTGCCTGCCCTGCCCTAACGCCGTGCCGATCCCAGAGCTGCTGCGCCTGCGCAACCTGGCGGTGGGCCATGGCCTGCAGACCTTTGCCGAGGAGCGCTACAACCTGATCGGCCGGGCCGGCCATTGGTGGGAAACCCTCGACGCCAGCGCCTGCGGCCGCTGCGGCGAGTGCCTGCCGCGCTGTCCATTGCAGCTGCCAATCCCCGAGCTGCTGGCCGACACCCACCGGCGCCTGGCGGCCCCGCCGCGGCGACGGCTCTGGGGCTGAACCCAAAGCCGCGCCGGCTCAACCGGCCGCCATGGCGCCATCCCATAGGGCCTGCCAGCGCAGCTGCTCGGCGGGGCTGAAGGGCGGCAGGTTGCTGCATCGGGCCAACACGGCCGGCGGGGGCAGCAGCAGTGGCCGCAGCCGCTGGGGCCAGCGGGCCAGGGCCGGTTGCAGCCGCTGGGGCGGCAAGGGCGGCACCCAGCCGGCCGCCAACAGCCGGTCCAGCAGGGGCAACGTCAACCCGTCGCGGAGCCATTCCAACGGCAACGGCGCTGACGTGTCGCCATCGACGGCCAACTGCAGCAGCAGCTGCCAGGACAGGGGCGATCCGGTCTCCGGCAACAGCGCCTCAAGGCGCGGATCCCGCAGCAGCAGCGGCAGGGCCCGCTGGCTGGGCACCACGGCGGCGTCAGCCTCACCGGCCAGCAGCAGCTGCACCCCATCCCGCTCATCGAAGGCGAGGGTCTGGCGCCGCAGCTGCGCCAGCTGATCCGGCAGCCGCGGATCCCCCAGGGCGGCCGGGTCCGCCGCGGCCAGCCCCAGTTGCCGCAGGGCCAGATCGATCACCACCCGCGGGCTAGAGGGGAGCACCAGCCGCTGCCGCAGGCTGGAATCCAGCAGCAGCGACCACCCCTCCTGGCGGCGGCGCAGCAGATCGGGGCGATTGCGCAGCAGCAGCACCCAGGTGCCGAAGGCCCAGGGGAACGCCAGGACTGGCTGCCCCTCAGGGGCAAACAGGCGGCTGGGGGGCGCCGCGATCGGATCCAACTCCCCCAGCACGCCCTCCACCGCCAGGGGCCGCAGACGGGTGCGCTGCAGCTGCTGGGCCCAGCCGTCCCCCAGGGCCACCATGGTGGTGGTCGGCTGGGGGCTGTCGGTGGCCTGCAGCAGGGCCTGGGGGGTCTCCAGGGGCCTGGGTCGCCAAGGCTCGGGCAGGGCCTTCAACCAGGCCGCCGGCAGCTGACCGCGCACCAGCAGCAGCTGCGGTTCCGGCCCGCCGCCCCCCAGCCAGCGGCAGCTCCCCAAAGCGGAAGCCCCCAGCAGCGCTCCGCCGCCAGTGGCCAGCTGCAACAGGCGTCGGCGGCTCAGCACGGCACGATCCTCCATGGGGCGACCCTAGGAACGCAGCCCGGCGCAGGCCCGGTCGCAGGCCTGCGCCAGCTCCAGGGGGCTGCGACCGCTCAGCTCCCACAGCAGGGCCAATCCGCCGGCACCCACCCCCTCCTTCACGTAGCCCTGCTCGTAAGCCAGCAATTCGGGGGCCGCACAGCCCTCGAAACGCAGAGCGCTGGCGAAGGCGAGCGGGGACTGCCCCCAACGCTGCCCCATCCGCTCCAGCAACAGCCCCAGATCGCTGCTCGTCTCGCCCGCAACCCAGGCGGTGGTGCCAATGGCCGCGTGGGCCCACAGTTGGGGGCGACGCTCCGAGGGCGTCAGGGCCAGGGCCACGGCCAGCACCGCCGCCATCTGACTGCCCCCCGCCAGCAGCAGGGGCAACTCGGCCTGGGCCGCCCCCTGCAGCAGCTGGCGGGCCTGGCGTTCGGTCGCTTCAGCGATTGCGACGCGGGCGAGAGCGACGCGGGGGATGGCGACGACGACGGCGCCGTCACGGTGGAGCAGGTGCTGCGGGAGCGCAGCGCCGACCTGGGCATCCCGGTGCTGGGGGATCTGGCGGTGGGCCATGGACCCGGCAATGGTGCCCTGCCCATGGGGCGGCGGGTCCGCCTGGATGCCGCGGGCCACCCGGGCGGCGGCGGCAGCCTGGAGCTGCTGGAGCCCTAGCGGGCCGCCAACACCGCCTCGGCAATGGTGATGTCGAATGGGGTGGTGATCT
>Ga0310332_10062_pt1 | contig 31140 bp, 24 predicted proteins | sample LakMicSRFLOrngD5_FD_195546 | JGI IMG/M metagenome (GOLD analysis project Ga0310332, IMG submission 195546) | Enriched freshwater cyanobacterial communities from Lake Michigan, Michigan, United States - MI23.SRFL.Orng.D5 (v2) (version 2) | ecosystem: Environmental > Aquatic > Freshwater > Lake...
GGGCCAGCGGACTCCAGGGCCACCCGGCAGAAATTGGCCTCTAGGGCCACCACGAGCCCGCCCACAGCCATGGCGGCAAGGGAGGGATCAGGGCCGCCGGGCTCAGGCGCCCGTTGGACGCTGGACAGACCTGGGCTGCCTAGGCGGGAGCCGTCTCGAGGATCCGGCGCCTCAGCCCCCATGGCGGCAGATCAGCAGACGCACGGCGCCGTCGGCTAGGGCCGTGATCTGCAGCTGGTGGCCGGCCTGGCGCAGGCCCTCACCCACCAGGCGCTCGGGCTCGCCAGCGTCCAAGTCCACTTGGAGCCAGGCCCCGGGCTCGATTGTTTCCAAGGCCAGGCGGGTGCGGATGAAGTTCACCGGACAGGCCGTGCCGCGCAGATCCAGGCTCAGGCTGGCCACCCGTTGGTCCAGCTCCAGGGGAGCCTCGGCGCCCGTCCCCATGGCCCTGTCACCGCCCTGGGACGGATTAACCACCAAACAGGCCGCCGAACAGGCCGCTCTTGTGGGGATGCTTGTGGCCCTTGGCGCTGTGGTGGCCGGCCAGTTCCTCCAGCAAGTTGCGCTCCTCAGCGTTGAGCTTGGTGGGCAGCTGCACCTTGATCGTGATGAGGTGGTTGCCCCGGGCAACGGGGTTACCGAGCTTGGGCACCCCCTTGCCAGTGAGGTTGAGCACCGCCCCGGGCTGGGTGCCGGCCGGCAGGTCTAGGGCCTGGGCTCCGTCCACGGTCTCCACCTCGATCTTGTCGCCCAGGATCGCCTGCAGGTAATTGACCGTGACCTCGGAGTGGATCGTGATCCCGTCCCGCCGCAGCTGGGGATGGGGCTGGACCGTGAGAAACACATACAAATCCCCGGCCGGGCCGCCCCGCTGGCCGGCGTTGCCCTCATTCGACACGCGCAGGCGGGTGCCGGTGTCGACCCCGGCGGGGATGTTGATGCGCAGCTTCTTGCGCACCTGTTGCAGCCCCTGCCCGCCACAGGCGTTGCAGGGATCGGCGATCACTTCGCCCGTGCCTTCGCAGGTGGGGCAGGCGGCCACCTGGGTGAAGCTGCCAAAGGGGGTGCGGGTGGCGCGGCGCACCTGGCCGGCGCCGGAGCAGGTGCCGCAGGTGGTGGGGCCGCTGCCGGCCTTGGCGCCAGAACCCTTGCAGGTGGTGCAGGTTTCCAGGTGACGGATCTGCACCTCCTTTTCCTGGCCCGCAATCGCTTCGCTGAAGCTGATCGTGAGGTCAAAGCGCAGGTCATCTCCCTGGCGGGGGCCGCGGCGGCGGGGACCGCCGCCGCCCTGGCCGGCGCCGCCGCCGAAGCCGCTGAAGAAGGTCTCAAACAGATCGGCAAAACCGCCCATGTCGCCCATGTCGGGCACACCACCGCCACCACCGAGACCGGCCTCGCCGAACTGGTCGTAGCGGCTGCGGGTCTGGGGATCGCTCAGCACCCCGTAGGCGCGGCCAATCTCCTTGAACTTGTCCTCAGCCCCAGGATCCTTGTTGACATCGGGGTGGTACTGCCGGGCCATGCGGCGATAGGCCCGCTTGAGGGTCTCGGGGTCCGCATCCCGGCTGACCCCCAAGAGGTCGTAGTAATCCGCCATCGCTCAGCTCTATTAGTGGAACCCTAAAACCCGTGAACTGGCTCAATCGCCTTCGCTGGGGCCGGCCGGGGCCGGAGCCGAGGGACCTGGACCCATCGACACCTTGACGAGGGCGTGGCGCAGCACCCGGCCATCGAGGTGATACCCCCGTTGCAGTTCGGCAATCACCACATCCTCAGGATGGTCGTCGCTGGGCTCCCGCAACACGGCCTCATGCAGGCTGGGATCGAAGGGTTCGCCCTCCACCCGCATCGGCGACACCCCAAGCTGCTTGAACACGTCAACCAGCTGCTTGTAGAGCCCCTGGTAGCTGCGGTGCAAGCCCTGGGCTTCCTCGTGCTGGGGATCAAGCTGCTGGCGGGCCCGCTCGAAGTTGTCCACCACCGGCAGGATCTCGCTGAGGGTGGAGCAGGTGATCTGCAGGCGCTGGTCCTGCTGGTCGCGGGACTGGCGCTTGCGGAAGTTGTCGAAATCGGCGGCAATCCGCATGGACTGGGAGCGCAGGCTCTCGTACTCGCTGCGCAAGGCCGCAAGTTCCGACTCCAATTGCTCCTCCCTGGAGCCGGAAACCGCCCCTCCCTCGCTGGCCCCGTCGCCCTCGCTGCCCGGATCGGGATTGGCCTCCAAGACCGCACCTTCGGCCCCAACCCCAGGGGACTGGTCAGACGGATGGTCACCCGGCGCGGCGCTTACGGCCTCGGCTGCGGAGTCGTGGGGATGGTTGGCGTCGCCGCTCATGCTGACTGAAGCGAGGATCTGACTTAGACATGTTGGATTCTCACGTGCGCTACCCACAAGCGGGGGAAGCCCGCACCTCTCCGGGTCTGCCGGCCACCCCCCAGCCATGACCCTGACCCCTTCGCGGCCCGTGCCTGTGGCCACCGATCCCCTGCAGCAAAGGCTGGAAGTGGAGCTGCTGCTAGGGGAACGCTTGCTGACAGCGGCCGAACTGGGCGAGGCCGGGCCAATCCGATGGAACTGGAGCCCCTCGCTCAACCAGGAGCAATGCGAGGAGTTCACCTGCCTGCCGGTGCGTCAGTACGACGGCTTGCTGGTGGTGGCGATCCCCACCACCCTCGACCGGGTGGACCGCGACCGGCTCCAGGAGATCGCCCTGAGCCAAGCACTAAGGATGGAACTGCGTCTAGCGATGAAGACGGATATCGAAGCGATTCTGGAAGAAACCCGCTCAAGCAGCGCCGAAGAGGACTCCTTCAAGGTTGATTCCGGCGATAGCAGCAGCAGCAATGAGCCCTTTTCCTTGCTGGACAACCTCAACCAGGTGGCCAGTCTTGAAGCTGCTCCTGAGGAGGACAATTTCCTCAACATGGACCTGGAAACAACCAATTCCTCGCCCATCATCAACCTGGTTGACAAGATTTTAATTCAAGCCTTAAGCAGTGGCACCAGCGATATCCACATTGAGCCCCAAGAGGATGGCCTGGTGATTCGATTGCGCCACGATGGCGTACTCGAGCAACTCGCCGTGTTGCCAAAAAATATCATCCCAGCGATCACATCTAGATTAAAAATCATGGCGGATATAGATATTGCTGAACGACGACTGCCCCAAGATGGTCGCATTCGCCGGATGTTCCGCGGCCGTGTCTTCGATCTACGCGTCAGCACCCTGCCGACCCGTTATGGTGAAAAAGTCTGCCTGCGGCTTCTCGATAGCGGTTCGACCAAACTCGGACTCGACAAACTGATCAGCAATCCAGACGCCCTTGCCATGGTCAGGGATATGGGATCGAAGCCCTACGGCATGATTCTGGTCACTGGCCCGACGGGATCGGGTAAATCCACAACCCTCTATTCACTCCTGTCGGAACGAAATAATCCATCAATCAACATATCAACCGTTGAAGATCCCATTGAATACAGCCTCAAGGGAATCTCCCAAACCCAGGTGAATCGCGAAAAGGGCTACGACTTTGCCCGGGCCCTACGGGCGTTCATGCGCCAGGATCCTGATGTCCTGCTGGTGGGTGAGACCAGGGACCTAGAAACGGCCAAAACAGCAGTGGAAGCGGCCCTTACCGGACACCTAGTATTAACCACCTTGCACGCTAATGACGCTCCCAGTGCCATTGCCCGACTTGCGGAAATGGGAGTGGAATCTTTCCTGGTCAGCGCCTCCCTGATTGGCATCGTTTCACAACGCCTGGTTAGGCGCGTTTGTCCCACCTGTCGGATTGCCTACCATCCGAGCGAACAGGAGCTAGCTCGCTTTGGCTTGCTTGCCAATAGCGAGGCAAATATCACCTTCTTCAAGTCGAAGCGGGCAACTGAGTCGCAGGAGAAGCCATGCGCTACCTGCAAAGGTCTTGGTTACAAAGGTCGGATTGGTGTTTACGAAGTTCTACGTATCAATGATAGTTTGGCCTCTGCTATTTCCCTAGAAACAAGCACCGAACAGATCCGCCGCCTAGCCCTGGAAAATGGCATGACAACCCTATTGGGCTACGGACTCGACCTGGTGCGCAATGGTTACACCACCCTGGAAGAGATCGGCCGGATGATTCTTACCGATGCCGGACTTGAATCGGAACGCAAAGCCAAGGCCCTCCACACGATCACCTGTAAGGGTTGTGGCGCAGGCATGCAGGATGACTGGCTGGAATGCCCCTACTGTTTAACGCCAAGAAACTAGATTGAAAATAGCCCGTCACCCGAAGGTCGAATCACGGTCGCATCAGTCCCAACACTAGACTTTCGCAATAACACCCAATAAAACGTCCCAACGGGGTTGCTTATTTATTAGATTTCCTTGATAATCGCTACCATCTTGACCGGGAGTCACAGCCATGGAATTACTGATCGAAGACCTCATGACCCAACTGGTAGAGGGGGGTGGCAGTGACTTGCATCTCTCAGTCGGCCAGCCCCCCTACGGACGTTTCAATGGCAAGCTGATACCGATGCGCGAAGAGAAGCTATCAGAACAGGACTGTAATCAATTAATTTTTTCCCTGGTCAACAACTCCCAACGCAAACAACTGGAGCAAACTTGGGAACTGGACTGTGCCTATGGACTGAAAGGAATCGCCCGTTTCCGCGTTAATGCCTATCGGCAGCGAGGCACCTATGCAGCTTGCCTGCGCGCCCTCAGTAACCATATTCCGACCACGGAAGATCTGTCCCTGCCCGCCGTTGTGGTGGAATCCTGCAGCAAACCGAGGGGCCTGATTCTGGTGACCGGCCCCACTGGCTCGGGGAAAACCACCACCCTGGCCTCCTTAATGAACCATATCAACCACAGCAGGGCCGAGCATATTCTTACCATCGAGGATCCAATTGAGTTCACCTATGTCAATGACCTCAGCCTAATCCATCAACGACAAATCAACGAAGACACCAGAAGTTTCAGTGCTGCCCTACGGGCGGCCCTGCGGGAAGACCCGGACGTCATCCTGATCGGTGAAATGCGAGACCTAGAAACCATCCAACTGGCAATCACAGCCGCCGAAACCGGCCACCTAGTCTTTGGCACCCTGCACACCAGCTCAGCACCCCAGACCATCGACCGCATGCTCGATGTGTTCCCTGCTGAACAAATGAATCAGATTCGCACCCAACTCAGTAGCAGCCTGGTGGGCATCTTCTCCCAGACCCTTTGCCAGGCCCTTAATCCCTTACCCGGTCAATACGCCAGGGTGCTGGCCCAGGAAATCATGATTAATACACCAGCTATCGCCAATTTAATTCGTGAAGGCAAAACAGCCCAGCTCTATTCTCAGATGCAAACAGGTGGGCAGCTGGGCATGCAAACCCTAGAAAAAGCCCTAGCCAACCTGGTCAACAAACAAATCATCAGCGCCAAAGAAGCCCTCTCAAAAGCCAGCAAGCCGGAAGAATTAAGCCGGATGCTTCAAATCACTTAGGCTGCGATCAGACCTGCGGCCCCAACCTCAAGAGCCCACCGCCACCCTTAACGCTTTTCAACGCCTTACCGGACTGCCAGAGCGCCATGCCTGTTTTCATCGCCAACTACACGAACCGCCAGGGCGAATCCAAGGAAGTGCAGGTCACGGCAGCGAGCATGGCCCTCGCCAAGAGAAACCTGCGGCGCACCGGCAAAATCGCAACCTCGATTGTTGCCCAACCCACCAGCAGCAAACCCACCCAAGCAAAGGCGCTCTGGCCGGACCTGGGCCAAAGCCTCTCAAAGATGCTGGAAAAACGCCCTGGGGTACGAGATAAGGCCCTGTTCTCCAACAAAATGGCAGCCCTGATCGATGCCGGCGTACCGATCGTTCGCAGCCTGGAAATGTTGGCCAGCCAGCAGACCCAACCCCTGTTCAAACGCGCGCTCTCAGCCATCTGCGTCGAAGTCAACCAAGGAACAACCCTCGGCAGTGCCATGCGGCGCTGGCCCATGGTTTTTGACCGACTGATGGTGTCAATGGTGGAAGCTGGCGAAGCCGGTGGTGTGCTCGATGAAACCTTGAGGCGGCTGGCCAAGCTCCAAGAGGATGTCGCCAAGCTACAAAACCAGATCAAGGGTGCCCTGGGCTATCCGATCGCGGTGTTGTTCATTGCCATTTTGGTTTTCCTCGGGATGACAATTTTCATTATTCCCCAATTCGCTGATATTTTTAAAAGCCTTGGCGCCGAACTGCCCGTCTTCACCCAGATGCTTGTTGATCTCAGCGGCTTACTGCGTTCGCCCGAATATATGATTCCAGCTTTAGGAGTGATTGCACTAGCAATCTTTCTTTTCTCTCGCTACTATGCCACACCCGTGGGTCGCATGGGTGTAGATAAATTCCTCTTGAAGATACCCCTTTTCGGCGACCTAATTCTCAAAAGCGCCACCGCCCAGTTTTGCCGAACCTATAGCGCCCTAAGCCGGGCCGGTGTGCCAATTCTTCAGACCCTGGAAATCCTCAAACAAACATCGGGCAATGCGGCCGTTCAAGAAGCCCTCGATAGGGCCAAAAACGATGTGCAAGAAGGCATCAGTCTGAGCAAAAGTTTGCTGAGCAAACAAATCTTTCCGGACATGGCCTTAAGTATGTTAGCCATTGGTGAAGAGACCGGAGAGATGGATGCCATGCTCTCCAAGGTGGCCGATTTTTATGAGGAAGAAGTCGGTCTAATTGTAAAAAATCTCACAGCCATGCTGGAACCCGCCATGATCGTGGTAGTGGGTGGAATTGTGGGCGCAATTCTGGTGGCGATGTATCTACCGATGTTCAGTGTTTTTGAAAATATCAACTAATCCATTATCCTGCTGCTGCTCCAATCGCCCGTCCGGCCAGCCAGCCGGAGGTCCAACAATGTTGGAAATTGAAGCCACCTGTTACCCCATCCACATCCAGAAGTTCTCCCACCAGATACAAGCCTTCCTGTTTGCGACTGGCCATCGTGGCCAAGTTCAATTCCTTCAGGGGCACCCCACCGGCGGTGACAAATTCCTCTCCAAAGGGGCCGCGGCCGCTGACCTGATAGCGGCTGGCTCGGAGGGCCTGGATCAGCCGCTGTTGTTGCGGCCGAGTCAGATCAGCCCAGCGCTGCTGGGGATCCACGGCCTGCTGCTCCAGCAGCAGCGTCCAAAGACGCCGAGCCAACTCCGGCCAGGGCCGCCAGGCACCGAGCTGTTTGCGGGCCTGGTCGAGGCGCAGGCTGGCAAACAGGGCCTCCAGATCCGCCTGGGAGCGGCCGCCACTCCAATCCACGCCCAGCTCGCAGCGGTAGGCCACCGCCTTAAGACTGCGGGCCGCAAAGGCCGTGAGGCGTAATACCGCCGGGCCACTCAAACCCCGGTGGGTGAACAGCACCGGGCCGGACTGGCGAAACCGGCCCTCCGCCAACTCCAGAGTCAACCCGACCGGATCCATCACCAGGCCTGCCAGCTCGCCCATCCCCGCCCCAGCGAGGGCCAGGGTGAACAGGGAAGGCAGCGGTGGCACCAGCCCATGGCCCAGGTCCGCCGCCAAGCGCCGGCCACTGGGGTGGCTGCCGGTGGCGAGCACTAACTGACGGGTTCCTATCCGTTCCAGCACGCCTCCCCCTGCCCGGAGGGCCAGCCAGAAGCCCCCTGCCGGCAGGGGCTCGGCAGCCTGAAGCGCCACGGCCGTACGCAGGGTCACCCCCGCGGCCAAGGCAGCGTTGCGCAGGCTGGCCGCCACCGAACTGGCCCGATTGCTGCTGGGAAAGAGGCGGCCGTCGTCTTCTTCCACCAAGGAGAGGCCCCGCTCAGCAAACCAGGCCACCGTGTCGCCAGGAGCAAAACGGCTGAAAGGCCCCAGCAAAGCCTTCCCCCCACGCGGGTAGTGGCCCACCAGGCTGCGGGGGTCCCAGCAGGCATGGGTGACATTGCAGCGACCACCGCCACTGATCAACACCTTGCCGAGGGGCGTGGGGGTGGATTCGAGCAGCAACACCTGCCGCACGCCCGCCTCCGCAGCCGTGATCGCCGCCATGAAGCCGGCCGGTCCGCCACCGGCCACCACCAGGTCCCAGGCCCGTAGGCCGGAAGGCTCGCCGATGGGCTCGGGTTCGACCTCCGGCTGGGTGTCGCTCTGGGGCAAGGCAGGGGGCAGCATGGGGAGATGGCAAATGGGCCCGACCAGCACGACCCCACGGCGGTGCCATCCACCGAGGTGCCGTCCTACCGCTTCAGTGTGGCGCCGATGCTGGACTACACCGATCGGCACTTCCGGGTGCTAATGCGCCAGATCACGCGTCACAGCCTGCTCTACAGCGAAATGGTGGTGGCCCAGGCCATCCACCACTGCGACAAGCCAGGCCAGCAGGACCGCCTCGAACGCCTACTCGGCTTCGATCCCGTTGAAAAACCCCTGGCCCTGCAGTTGGGCGGCGACGATCCTGAACTGCTGGCGGCCGCGGCCCGTCTGGCGGCGGCCTGGGGCTACGACGAGGTCAACCTCAACGTGGGCTGCCCCAGCGAGAAGGTGCAAAAGGGCCGCTTCGGCGCCTGCCTGATGGCAGAACCGGCCCGGGTGGCCGACTGCGTGGCCGCCATGGCCGCCGCCTCCGGCCTGCCGGTGAGCGTGAAACACCGGATCGGCATCGATAACCGCGATTCCTACGCCGAACTGCTCAACTTCATTGACACCGTGGCCACTGCCGGCGCCTGCCGCTTCAGCGTGCACGCCCGCAAGGCCTGGCTGGAGGGCCTCGACCCCAAGCAAAACCGCAGCGTGCCGCCGTTGCGCTACGAGCTGGTGCACCAGCTCAAACGGGACAGGCCCCAACTGCAGATCGAACTCAACGGTGGCCTGGAGGACCTGGCCACCTGCCAGCACCAGTTGGAGCTGGTTGATGCGGTGATGGTGGGCCGGGCCGCCTACGGCCATCCCCTGCGCTGGGCGCCGGTGGACCGGGACCTGTTTGGCGACCAGACTTCCCCCTTGGCCAGTGCTTCGAGCGTGGTGCGGGGCCTGGTGCCCTATGCCCAGCGCTGGTGCGAGGCCGGCGGTCGCCTCTGGCCTATCGCCAGGCACCTGGTGCAGGTGGTGGAAGGGGTTAGCGGCGCCCGCCACTGGCGGCGGCGCCTGGGCGAGGACGCCGGCGCCCGTGGCGCCGGCGCGAGCGTGCTGGACAGGGCCGCCCAGGAGCTAGAAGCCCAGGGCCTTTGAGCCTGGGCCTACCCCTGATCCAAGGCCAACCGCCGGGATCAGACCTCGGCGCCGCCGTAGTCGTCGTTGCCGCCATGGGGGTCCGGCTGGGAGCTGCGCCGGCGCCGGCTGCGACCCTCACCAAAGCTGTCACCGCCGCCGTAGCTGCGATCTTCCCAACCGCTGGCACCGGAAGACCGTTCGGCCCCGGCAGCTTCGCCGCCGTAGCCGCTTCCACCGCCGTAGCCACCGGCCGGGGCGCCACCGCCGTAACCGCCCCCTCCTCCGTAACCACCGCCGCCATAGCCGCCACCGCCATAGCCACCGTTGCCGCCTGGGGCGCGGCGCGGGGCGCCAGCTCCCTTGGGTTCGGCCTTGTTGATCCGGAGGGGGCGGCCCATCAGCTCTGCTCCCTGGAGGGCCTCAATCGCCCGGCCTTCACTCTCGGCATCGGCCATCTCGACGAAGGCAAAGCCGCGCTTGCGGCCCGTTTCCCGTTCCAAGGGAAGGGAACAGTTCGCCACCTCTCCAAAGGGGGCAAACAATTCAGCGATGTCTTCCTGTTCCGCGCGGAAGGGAAGGTTGCCAACAAAAATGCTCACAGGCCTGGGGGGCCAAAAGGCAGAGATCCAACCCGCCAAATCTAAACCCGGCGCTGCAATCCGATTGGTCCCTATGGCCCAATCGGCCCAGCCCGATCCCAGGACTAGCCTCCGCCTGGCTCGAGGAGAACCAGGTCCCAGCCCGGCTCAGCCGTAGAGGCGGGTGCGGGTGCGGGCCAGCTGGAGCTTCACCTGATCAAAACCCGTGCCGCCCTCACTGCGGCGGGCCGCCACCACCTGCCGGGGGGCGATGGCGGCATAGATGGCCTGGTCAAAGGCGGGATGGAGCTGCTGCCAGCGCTCCAGGGGGAGATCCCGCAGCAGGATGCCCTCCTTAAGGCAAATCTTCACCAGGCCGCCCACCAACTGGTAGGCCTGCCGGAAGGGCACCCCCTTGGCCACCAGATAATCGGCCACATCGGTGGCATTGGAGAAATCGGATTCCACCGCCGTCTCCAGCCGCTCAGGCCGAAAGCTGATGCCCTCCTCCAGCAGGATGGCCATGGCCTCGAGACAATCAAGGCTGGTGCGCACCGTGTCAAAAAGAGCTTCCTTGTCTTCCTGGAAATCCTTGTTGTAAGCAAGGGGCAGGCCCTTAATCATCACGAGTAGCCCCTGCAGATGGCCGAAGACCCGGCCACACTTGCCGCGCACCAGTTCGGGCACATCGGGGTTCTTTTTCTGGGGCATCAGGCTGCTGCCAGTAGCGCAGCGATCGGTGAGACGGATAAAGGCGAACTCCTCACTCGCCCAGAGGATCACCTCCTCAGCCAGGCGGCTGAGGTGCACCATGATCAAGCTGGCGGCGGCGCAGAATTCCACCGCGAAATCCCGATCGCTAACGGCATCCAGGCTGTTGGCGTAAAGCGATTCAAAGCCCAGGGCCGCCGCGGTCTGGCGCCGATCGATCGGCACGGGCGTGCCGGCTAGGGCGGCTGCGCCGAGGGGGCAGGTATTGAGCCGATGGCGCAGGTCCCGCAGGCGACCCCGGTCCCGTTCGGCCATCTCCACATAGGCGAGCAGGTGGTGGGCCAGGCAGACCGGCTGGGCCCGTTGCAGGTGGGTGTAACCCGGTATCAGGGTGTCGGCCTGGGCCTCGGCCTGGGCCAGCAGGGCCCGCTCAAAGCGCAGCAGGGCGCCATCGATCAGGTCCACCTTCTGGCGCAACCAGAGGCGCAAATCCGTGCCCACCTGGTCGTTGCGACTGCGGCCCGTGTGCAGGGTCTTGCCAACCGGACCGAGCAGCTCGATCAGACGTCGCTCCACCGCAAAGTGCACGTCTTCAGCCTCCAGGCCTGGACGAAAATCCCCCGCCGCCGCTTCCTGGCGCACCTGCTCCAAGCCGGCCACCAGCTGCTGGGCTTCGGCGGCGGTGATCACGCCCACGCTGCCCAGCATGGTGGCGTGGGCAATCGAACCATCGAGATCCTGCTGCAGCAGCTCGATATCGAAGCCGATCGAGGCATTGAAGCGCTCAATCGCCGGATGGAGCCCCTCCTCGAAACGGTCGCTCCAGCCCGCCGCCCCACCGCCAGTGACCCCACCAGGGAGACCGGCGCCAAGGGATTCGGGGCCGGGAACGATCTCGGGATTGGGGGCTGCCATCGGGCCTGGTTGCCGCAACCGCTCAGCTTGGCAGGCTGGCCAGCGCTGGCTGGTCCTTCACCTTGAGCACCACCAGGGAGGCGTCATCCTCCAGGGGGCGATCACTGCCGACAAAGCGATCCAGGCGGGCAAAGAGTTGGTCCAGGATTGCCTGGGCTCCCAGGCCGGCGCGGCAGGCCTCCTGCAGACAGGTGAGCAGCCGCTGCTCCTCGAAGCGTTCACCGCTAATGCCGGCGGCTTCGGTCACCCCATCGGTGTAGCAGAGCAACACATCGCCAGGCTCGAGCACGGTTTGCTCACAGCCGTAATCGGCCTCCGCCTCCAGGCCAATCAACAGCCCGGGCGCATCGAGCCGCTCCACCTGCTGGCGCTGGCACCGCCAGACCAGGGGCGGATTGTGGGCCGCATTGGCGTAACGCAACAGGCGCGTGGCCGGATCAAAGTCGGAATAGAAGAGGGTGACAAAGCGATGGGAGTGGGCCAGATCCTCCTGGGCCAGTTGGTTGAGGTCGTGGAGGATGCGATCGGGGGGCAGGCCCGTCAGCACCTCAGCCCGCAACATGCCCCGCAGCAGGGTCATCAGCAGGCTGGCGGGCACGCCCTTGCCCATCACATCGCCCATCACTAGGGCCCAGCGCCCCTGCTCGCGGCCGCGGCCCTGGAGCTGGGGCCGGGTGGGGATGAAGTCGTAGTAATCGCCGCCCACCAGGTAGGCGGGCCGGCAGCGGGCCGCCAACTCCACCCCCTCGATCACCGGGCAGTGGTCCGGCAACAGCTGGGCCTGGATCTCGGCGCCGGTGCTGAGCTGGCGATCGAGGCGTTCATGGAGACGCCGTTCCTGCAGCAACAGGTCGTTTTCCAGCGCCACCCCGGTGAGGTCGGCCACCAGCTGGCCATGGCGGCGCTGCACATCGCTCCAGCCCGAGTCCCCGGCTGGGCCAAACACGTAAAGGCGTCCCCGCTGGAGACTGCGGGCCACCACCGAGGTGCCGACCAGGGCCCCCTCACCCCAATGCTGGGCCACCAGCTGATCCAGGCGGGCCACCAGGCCGGCCTCACCCGCCGAGGCCAACAGGCTGGTGTCGTTGAAGCCGACCAGCTGGCGGAGCAAGTCCCGGCTGCGTTCGGGCGGAGTGCCATGGAACTGCTCGCGCCACAGGCGTCCATCGGCATGGAAGGGCAGCAGCAGGGCCCCCTCGGCCTCCATCAAGCGAGCTGCCACCAGGGGCACTAGCTCCAGGAAGCGGTTCAGGTTGGTGAAACTGCGCAGGGCAAAGGCCAAGGAGGCCAGCAGCTCCTGGTTGCGGCGTTGCTCCCGGCTAAGGCTGTCGAGCAGCTGGCGCAGGGAGGCCGTTGCCGAGGCCGTGGGGGGAAGGGGATGGAGCGGAGGTTGAATCCGCGGCGGCTTGCTGCCCAAGGAGGGGCCGCAGTGGGACCCGCAAAGTAGCAGCGTTGCCAAACTTGTCCTGGCATTGTCCCGGCCCAGGCAGCCATTCAGCCCGATCAGCCCGATCAGCCCCGAACCAAGCAGGCCAATCAGGGTCGAGGCTGGTCACCAACCTGGCGGGCAACCCGGGGGCCCGATCAGCGACTCACCCGACTAACCATCCAGCAGGGCCTCGATGAATTCGAAGCTGTTGAACGGGCGGAGATCCCGGATGCCTTCGCCAGCACCGATGAACCGGATCGGCAGGCCCGCTTCCGACGCCACCGCCAGGGCAACGCCGCCGCGGGCACTGCCATCGAGCTTGGTGAGCACCACGCCGGTGAGGCCGGCCGCCTTGGCAAAGGCCATGGCCTGGCGCAGGCCGTTCTGACCCTGGCTGGCATCGAGCACCAGCAGGGATTCCACCGCCGCTTCCGGCGCCAGGCGATCGACGATGCGACGCACCTTGGCCAGTTCTTCCATCAGGTTGTGCTTGGTTTGCAGGCGGCCGGCCGTGTCAACCAGAACGAGGTCGAGGCCCTTGGATTGGGCGGCGCCGATCGCATCGAACACCACCGCCGCCGGATCGGCATTGGCGGAGGGATTGGACACAACCGTGACGCCACTGCGGTCGCCCCAAACCCGCACCTGCTCGACAGCCGCGGCCCGGAAGGTGTCCGCGGCGGCGATCAGGCAGCTGTAGCCGCTGCGGGTGGCCAAATTGGCCAGCTTGCCCAGGGTGGTGGTTTTGCCCACGCCATTGACCCCCACCAGCAGCCAGACGTTGAGTCGATCGCGCTGGGGGGCGAGCAGGGCACTGCCGCTGGCGCGAATCGGCGCCTCCAGTAAGTCCTTGAGCTGGTCCTTGAGAAAGCGAATGCCTTCGCTGGGATCCACCACCTCCACATTGAGGCGCTCGCGCAGGGCCCCCAGGGCCTGGTCCGTGGCCTTCACGCCCACATCAGCCCGCAACAACAGGGTTTCCAACTCGTCGAGCACCTCCGGCGTGAGGGGATCGTCGCCCAGGTTGGTGAGCAGCTGGGTAACGAAATTGCGACGGGTCTTCTCCAGGCCGCGGCGCAACCGGCCGAGCCAATCGATTTCCTCCAGGGAGACCTGGTCAGCGCGGCGGCCCTGGGCCGCCAGCACCTCGGCCGACCAGGTGAAATCGGCATCAAAGGCGCCCAGCTGGGGTTCGGCGTCAGCAGTGGTGGCCGGGGCCTGGGGGGCCGGAACCGGAGCCGCGCCGGCGATGGTGGCGCTCCAGGCGCCAGGGACAGCAGGCCCAGGTGGCCCCCCAAGAGACCCCGGGGGCGCCGGTTCCTCGATGGCACGGGCCAGCAACTCCCGCTGGCGTTCGGCCCGCTGGGCCGCGGCCTGCTCCAGCAAGGACAACCCGGGCGCCGGACTGGCGGCAGGCTGGTCCGTAGGGACCCCTACGGCCGGGGCGGGCTCGGGCTCCCGGGCCGGCAGCGCATCCAAGGAACCCAGCTCCGGCTGGCTCAGGCTCGGCTCGGGGTTCGCTGGCTCGGACCCCTGGGGGACAGGGCCAGGCTGGGGTTCGGCAGGGCGTTGTGCCGACGGCTCCGGTTGCTCTGGCGCCGAGGGCTGGGGCCCGGGCGCCGGTTGATCCGCCTGCCAGGGCTGGGCATGCGTGGGGGCCGCAGGCGCCTCAACTGCTGACGGGGTTGCAGGGGCGGAAGCCGGCTCAGCGGCCGCTGGCGGCTCAGGAGATACGGGCTCCGGGTGGGCTGGTTCGGGGGAACTGGCCTGGGCGGCCTGCTGGCGAGTGGCTTCTTGCTGGGCCTTGAGGCGGGCATAGGCCTGGCGGGCCCATTCCAGGGCTTCGCTATCGACGCCAGCCATCGGCGCCGGGCTGGCCGGAACCGCTGGCGAAGCTTGGGGCGCACCGGCGTCAGCCCCAGGGGGAGCCTCCGGGGGTGCAGCGGAGACGGGTTGGGAGAGCCCCAAGGATTCGCTGGGTTCAGGGGCCGGGGCGCCAGCCTCTGGGGGGGCCGGCGGCGGCCCAGGGTCCCGTTCGGGCTGGTCGCCTGACGGACCCTGGGGAACGGACGTGCGCTGGAACCAGTCGAACACCATCAGCGATCAGCCGGGAAGACTCGTGAGGCGCCGCAGCACCCCATTGATCATGCGACGACCTTGATCGTCGCTGTAGCGATTGGCCAGTTCCACCGCCTCGTTACAGGCCACCGCCGGCGGCGTGCCGAAATCCTCCATGTCCGTGGCGGCCAGGCGCAGGATGTCGCGATCGATGCGGGGAAGCCGGGTGAGACGCCAACCCTCCATCACGCCATCGAGGCGCTCATCGAGCTCCTGGCGGCGACTCACCACGGCGCGGGTGCGCTCGAGGGCGCCGGTGCGCACCTCTTCCTGATTGGCGAGCAGCAGCAGACGCGGCAGTTCCAGGCTGGCGGAGAGGCGATTGATGGCCTGTTCGGCGTGGGCGAGGCCCTGTTGGAGGTGGGTGCGCACCTGGGGCAGGCTGTCGCCGCCGGCATCGACGAGCTCACTATCGAGCAGCTGTTGTTGGGCCTGCTCCAGGTCGGTCGCGGATTGGTCGAGGGCTTCACGCACGTGCTGACTCAGGCTGGCCAGGGCCTGGAGCAACAACGCATCCAGGGGCGTTGTGCGGGAGAGATCGCTAGCGGGTTGGCGATCGCTGATCTGGCCAAGCATCAGCAGGGCCAATTCTCTGGCAACGGAACGACTCTGCATGGGACAGGCACTCAGGACCGATCAGGCCTTATTGGGGGGAACGGGGGAATAGGCGGGAGCCCGAAGCTGGGCCAGCAGGCTGGAAAAACTGCGGCTGGCAGGGGTTTCGCGTTCATCGGGGCTGACGATGCCAGCCGAGATGATCGTGCGGAAGGCATCCTCCACCGAGAGATCCAGGTCCCGCACCGAGGTTTCCGGCACCACCGCGTACCAGCCCGTGGTGGGGTTGGGGGCCGTGGGGATGAAGACGCTGAGCATGGGCTGGTCAAAACCGGCCTGCACCGAAGAACCCAGCACCCCTGTCACGAATCCCAAGGCATAGAGACCCTGGCGGGGATACTCCACCAACACCACCCGACGAAAACGGGACGAGTTGTCGCGCAGGAAGGTTTCCAGCAGTTGCTTGAGGGTCTTGTAGACCGATCCGGCCAGGGGGATGCGCTGCAGGGTGCCTTCGCCAAATTCGAGCAACCAACGACCGACGATGTTGCGGGCCATCAGGCCGATCAGCAGGATCGCCAGCAGGGGCACCAACAGCCCCACCCCCAGGTTGATCAGCTCCTGCAGAAGCGGATTGAGGGTGTTGAACGGGTTGACCTGCTTCGGAACCGACGTGAGGAAAGCCAGCACAAACCGGCTCACCGTGGTGGCCAACCAGATGGTGGTGGCCAGGGGTATCACCACCAACAGGCCGGCGATCAGATCGTTCTTGAGATCCTGCTGAAGGCGGTCGCCAAGCGGCTGATCAGGTCTGGGACTGGATTGCACCAACTGACCCCCCGGTGATCCGGTCTGCACATCGCTTTAGGCAACTTAGCCAGCCGGCTGGCCAGGCCCGCTGGAGAGACCCGATTTCAGAGAACCCGTTCAGAGAACCGGTTCAGAGAACCGAAGCCAGGGCCAACAGGGTGAAGGCAATCGCCATCACCAGGGCCGTGCCCGTGCCAGCGATGGAGCGCTGGTTTGCCGCCAGATCCCGGGCCTTCTCGGCCTCCTTGATCTGCCCTTCGGCCTGCTTCAGCTGGCCATTGATAAAGCGGGTGGCCGCCTCCTTCTTCTGGGCTTCAGGGGCATCCGGGGGAATCTGGCCGGCACGCTCGCCCTGCAGCACCACCTGCTCAATCACCTCGGGGTTCTGCATTTGGGTGCGGGCCATGGCGACCTGACCCTTCTTGGCGGTGAGGGCCTGGTCGGCTTGCTCGGTGAGGGTGCGATCACCACTAATCGACACCGGAATCGCCACGAGCATCGAGATCGCCAGCAGGCCGCTGATCACGCAAACCACCCAGCGCAGGGGCGTGAACCGCTCCTGGGGCGCATCGAGGCGGGAGCCAAACAGCACCAACAGCAAGCCCACCAGCGCCATCGGCGACTGGTTGACCAGGCGCTCCACCAGCAACTGGTGGAAGCTCTCCTCGCCCCAACCATTCACGGCAAGCAGGGCCAGGAGCTGCAGGCCCAGCAGTAGCACCAGGGTCAGGCCCAGCCAGCGCAGCAGGACGCTGAAACGACCCAGGGAAGCGGAACTCACAGCAGGATGGCGGAATCGAGTGACTTTAGGGGTGGAAACGCAGGCCTCCCAGTTAGCAGCGCGGTTGAAACAACAAGCCCGCACCCTGGGGTTTGGTCCGGTGGGCATCGCTGCCCTGCCAGGCAGTCCCCGGATCGGACTGCGCACCGCCGCCCTAGAGCGCTGGCTGGCGGCCGGTCACCAGGCCGACATGGCCTGGATGGCCGACCCCCGGCGCCGGGCCGCCGAAAGCCTGCTCCCCGGCGCCCGCAGCCTCTTGGCCGTGGGACTCAATTACTACGTGGCGGCCGAACGCCAACCCGGCAGCCTGAAGGTGGCGCGCTATGGCTGGGGCCGGGACTACCACCGGGTGATCGATGGCCGCCTGCGCCAGCTGGGCCGCTGGCTGGAGCAGGAGGTGCCTGGCCTGGGTTGGCGCGCCTGCGTCGATAGCGCCCCCCTGCTCGATAAGGCCTGGGCGGAAGAAGCGGGCCTGGGCTGGATCGGCAAGAACGGCAACCTGATCCATCCCCGCCAGGGCTCCTGGTTGCTGCTGGGCCACCTGCTCACGACCTTGGACCTACCGGCGGACCAGCCCGCCGAACCCCTCTGTGGCCGCTGCAGCCGCTGCATCGAGGCCTGCCCCACCGCCGCCATCACCGAGCCCTTTGTGGTCGATGCCCGCCGCTGCATCGCCTTTCACACGATCGAAAACCGGGACGCCGAACTGCCCGAAACCATTCAGGCCGGCCTGGGCGCCTGGGTGGCCGGCTGCGACATTTGCCAGGACGTCTGTCCCTGGAATCAGCAGGCCCTGGTGAGCAGTTCTGAGCCGGATCTACAGCCCCGAGACTGGCTCTTGAACCTGCAGGCCGAGCAGGTTGAGAGCTGGGGTGAGGCGGATTGGGACGAACGGTTGCGGGCCTCGGCCCTGCGGCGCATCAAACCCTGGATGTGGCGGCGCAATGCCGCCGCTGCGGCAGCAGCCCAGCCCCAAAGCGCCACCACCATCAGGCAATCAACGGACTCGCGTCACCAGCCCCAAACCTGAGCCCAGAGCAGGCAACTGGCCGGGAATGGGCTCCTAGGCTGGGGCTTGGAACGAACGCCACCATGGCACCGCGCTGGTTGAGGTCCCTGGTTGCCCTGCCCCTGGTTGTGGGGGCTGGACTTTTCTCAGCCCCGGCGACCCAGGCCCAGGTTCCCTACGTGGTGCTGCCCGCGCCCCAGGATATGGAAGCCGCTGGCCTAGGGATTGCCCAGGCCGCCGCCCGCCTGCTGCGCATCGGCCAGGCCCAAGAAGCCGCCCGACTAGCGGCCTTGACCGTGCAACTGATCCCCGGTGACCCCCGGGGCTGGATCCTGCTGGCCGAAGCCCAGTTGCGCAGCAAACAACCGAAACTGGCTGCCACCGCCCTCGACCAGGCCAAAAAGCTCGATCCCAAAAATCCTGGCATTTGGTTTGCCGAAGGCTCCCTGGCCCTCCATGACAACCATCCCCAACGGGCGATCCAGCTGTTGGAGCAGGGCCTGAAACTGGATCGCAAAAACGCTGGCGCCTACTTCGATCTCGGCAATGCCCAGATCCTGCTCGGCAAACCCAGGCCGGCCCTGGTCGCCTTCGAAAAAGCCGCCTCCCTACGGCCGAAATTCTGGGAATCGATCAACAACCAGGCCCTGGTGCTGTTTGAGCTGGGTCAACTGCGGGAAGCGATCAACCGTTGGCACCAAGTCCTGGCCATCAAGGCCAATGCGGCCGAACCCAGCCTGGCCCTGGCCGCGGCCCTCAATGGTCTCAAGCAGGGCAGCCAGGAGGCGATCGAACTGGCCAATCGGGCCCTGGCCGCCGAACCCAACTACGCGCTTGAGAAATACCAAAAAGAGCAGCTCTGGGGGCCGCGCCTGCGGGCCGCCACCCGCCAGCTCCTGCACCGAAACGAGCTCAAAGCCAGTCTGGAACGGGCCCTGGCCAATGCGAGCGGCAACAGCGACAGCCAGGACGACCAATAGGTTCCCCAGGGCCTCGCCCCGGCCAGCCTCGACAGCATCTGTAGGCTGAGCGCCGATCGCCCTCAGACACCAACAGCGGATGGCCGAGGAGCAGAACGGGCAGCGAATCCAACCGATCGCCCTGCATCAGGAGATGCAGCGTTCCTACCTCGAATACGCGATGAGCGTGATCGTGGGGCGGGCCCTTCCCGATGTGCGCGACGGCCTCAAGCCCGTGCAGCGACGCATCCTGTTTGCGATGCAGGAGCTGGGGCTCACCCCCGATCGTCCCTACCGCAAATGCGCCCGCGTCGTCGGCGACGTGCTCGGCAAGTACCACCCCCATGGCGACCAGGCCGTCTACGACGCCCTGGTGCGGCTGGTGCAGACCTTCGCCAGCCGCCATCCCCTGCTCGATGGCCACGGCAACTTCGGCTCGGTGGACGACGACCCACCGGCCGCCATGCGGTACACGGAAACGCGGCTGGCCCCGATCGCCAACGAAGCCTTACTCGATGAGATCGGCAGCGACACGGTTGATTTCGCGCCGAATTTCGATTCCTCCCAACAGGAACCCACGGTCCTACCGGCCCAATTGCCCTTCCTGATCCTGAACGGCTGCACCGGTATCGCCGTGGGCATGGCCACCAGCATTCCGCCCCACAACCTGGGCGAAGTGGTGGATGCCCTGATCGCCCTGATCCGCAAACCTGAACTCAGCGACGAGAAACTACTGGAGCTGGTTCCCGGGCCCGATTTTCCCACCGGCGGTGAAGTGTTGATCAGCAGCGGCCTGCGCGATACCTACCTGCTGGGCCGCGGCAGTATCGCCATGCGCGGTGTCGCCCACATCGAAGATGTGCAGCCCGGCAAGGGCCGTCATCGGCGCAGCGCCGTGATCATCACCGAATTGCCCTACCAATTAAGCAAGGCGGGCTGGATTGAAAAACTGGCCGAACAAGTCAACGATGGCAAGATCACCGGCATCGCCGACATCCGCGATGAGAGTGATCGCGATGGCATGCGGGTCGTGATCGAACTGCGCCGCGATGCAGACCCTGAAAAGGTGTTAACCGAACTGCAACGACGCACCGCCCTCCAAAGCAATTTCGGTGCCATTTTGCTGGCGCTGGTGGATGGCAAACCACTGCAACTGTCCCTGCGGCAGATGTTGCACCATTTCCTCGACTATCGCGAACTCACGATCATCCGCCGCACCCGTTATGCCCTGAAACGGGCTGAAGATCGGCTCGAGGTCGTCGAAGGCTTGATCATCGCCCTCGATGCCCTGCCCCAGGTGATCGCCATGATCAGCGGGGCGGCTGATGCGGCCAGTGCCAAGGCCAGCCTGCAAGTCCATCTCAACTTGAACGAACGCCAGGCCGATGCCGTTCTGGCGATGCCCCTCAGGCGCCTTACGGGCCTTGAGCAAACCAGCCTGCGCAACGAAGCCGAAGATCTGCGCCAGGAGCGCAATCGCCTGCGCCATCTGCTCGATGACCGCAGCACCCTGCTCGACACGATGGTGAGCGAATTCAAGGGGTTGAAAAAGCGCTACGCCACACCACGGCGCACCCGCCTGATCGAAGGGGGCGATGACCTGGTGGCCCAACGGGCTGCCGCAAGCCGTCCAACGGCGGAACTGCAACGGCAGAAAGCCCTCGAAGGACTTTCGAGCGATGGCAAATTATTGATCCAGGCCGATGGCCAGGTGAAGATCGTCGCGCCCCAATTGCTGGGCCGCCTCCACCTCGATGAAGCCATCGAAGCGGGCGATCACCCAGCACCGGCCAGGCTGATCCTGCCAGTGACTGAAAAACCGTCGCTGTTGGCCTTCACCAGCAGTGGCCGAGTGGCCCTATTGCGCTGGGAATTTGCCGGCCAGAACCCCGGAATCCTGGAGCAGTTCCTGCCCGATGGTCTGCTGGGTGAACGGGTGGTCCAACTGCTGCCCCTACCCTGCGATGGCGCCGAGGGCCTAGGGCTCCTGACCAGTGATGGTCGCCTGAAGCGGTTGGCCCTGCAGGAGTTCCAGGAGCTTTCGGGCCGGGCCGCCACCGTGCTCAAGCTCAAGGATGGGGTGGAACTGCGGCGGGTAGTGACCTGCCGAGATGGCGACAGCCTGGTGGTGGGCACGAGCACTGGCCGCCTGTTGCGCCTGCTGGTCGATGAGAGTGCCGTTCCAACCATGGGCCGCACGGCCCAGGGGCCGGTGATGCTGCGACTCTTGCCTGGAGAAACGGTGGCTGGGGCGGCCTGCGGACCCGCCGATGGAGATCTGCTGCTAGCCACCCGCCGGGGCCAGATCAAACGGCTGCAAATCGCCAGCCTGCGCCTCGCCCAGCGGGGAGATCTGGGCCAAATCGGCCTGCGCTTTGGCCAACGGGATGACCAGCTCAGCGACCTGCAGGACGGCGCCTCGAAGCTGGTGGCCATCGTGCTGAAGGAGGGTCGCAGCCTGCGGCTGGCAACCCAATCCCTAGAAGCCCAAGATTGCAGCGGCGCCGGTGAAACCCTCACCTTGAATGCGGATGAAGCGATCAACGAACTGATTCCCCTCCATCAAAGCAACGCCTGATCGCTTCAAGACGGGAAACGGAAAATCCAATCAACCATAGGAACTATCGCTTTTCCCTAATTAAAATATATTTTCAGGTCGCTTCTTTTAAGCCTTGGTCACCAAAGTGGGTTCTAAGGTAAGTTTACTAGCACGCACATCCTCATCCATGGGAATGGGATAGGCGCCGTCAAAACAGGCTGTGCAGAAATGATTAGAATTATCCTGGGCCGCTTCCACCATGCCTTGCTTACTCAAATAGGCGAGCGAATCAACGCCTAGATGGCGTTCAATCTCCGCCAGGGTCAAGCGGGCCGCGATCAACTGGTCCTGGGTATCGGTATCGATTCCATAGAAACAGGGATGGGTCACCGGAGGAGAACTAATACGCATGTGCACCTCGGTGGCACCGGCGTCCCGCAGGGCGGCCACCAGCTTGCGGCTGGTGGTGCCGCGCACGATCGAATCATCGATCACCACGACCCGCTTGCCAGAAAGCACATCGGGCAAGGGATTGAGCTTGACGCGAATACCGGCCTCACGCATGGCCTGGGTAGGCTGGATGAAAGTACGACCGACATAGCGGTTCTTAATCAGTCCATCAGCAAAGGGAATACCACTTGCCTGGGAATAGCCAATGGCAGCCGGGATTCCTGAATCGGGAACCCCGATCACAATGTCAGCATCTTGTGGTGTTTCCCGCGCCAGGATTTCGCCGATTCTCACGCGATAGCTATAGAGTGATTCACCAAAAAAGCGACTATCAGGCCTAGCAAAATAGATCATTTCAAAGATGCAGAGCTTGGCAGGCTCTTGACACCAAATCTGCCGTAATGGCGTTGGATTTCCAGCACGGAAATGGATTAATTCACCAGGCTTTACCTCATCTAAATAACTGGCACCAATAATATCGAGTCCGCAGGTTTCACTACTCGCGACCCAGTGGCCCTGCTCCGGCTCCCCCAGGCGACCAAAAACCAGAGGGCGAATGCCATGGCCATCGCGCAGGGCAAACAGACCCTCGGGAGTTCCAATCACCAGGCTAAAAGCCCCTTTGCAGAGGCCCGCGGCCGCCACAAGCGCCGCCTGCCAATCCAAACCACCATCAACGGCCTGCTGGAGGGCAAAAGCAATCAATTCCGAATCGGTGGTGGAGGTGAATTCCACGGCGGTGGCGGTGGCCAGGGCCGTGGCCGTAATCGATCGGTTCAGGTCGGCCGCGTTAACCAAGTTGCCGTTATGGGCCAGGGCAAAGGGCCCGAGCCGGGTCATCAACACCACCGGCTGGGCGTTGCAAACCTTGCTGCTACCGGTGGTCGAATAGCGGTTGTGGCCGATCGCTAGATCCCCGGGCAGGCGCTCCAGCACCTCCTGGTCGAACACCTGGCTCACCAGGCCCATGTCCTTGTGCAGGCAAACCTTGGCACCCTGGAAGGCGGCAATTCCCGCCGATTCCTGGCCCCGGTGCTGCAGGGCGTAGAGGCCGAAATAGGTGAGGTTGGCCACCGCCTGCCCCGGGGCCAGCACGGCAAACACGCCACAGGCTTCTTCGGGCTTATCAGGCCGTTCAGGCTGCTCGAACGGCACTGACAAATCGTCCCTCTGCAAGAAACCCATTCTGCCTCAGACCCCGGTTGCCATCCGCCGGGGAATCGCCTGCTCATAACTCTCCTTGAGCTCGCTGATCGGCAGCTGCACCAAGGCCTGATCCGCCTGGCTGATCACCAGATCAGGACTCGCCTGAACCTGGCCCAACCGTTGGGCGGGAATGGCAGGGCCTGCGCCACCGGCTTGGTCAAGGGCCTGCTGCCAGGCTTCGGCCTTCTCTGGGGCCACGCTCACCAGGATGCGGGCACCGCCTTCGGCAAACAGGAGGCGATCCAGGCGGGTGGTTCCGGCCGGAACCGCAACGTTCACCCCCAGGCCCGAGGCCATGCAGGCTTCGGCCAAGGCCACGGCCAGGCCGCCATCGGCCAGGTCATGGGCACTGGCCACCAGGCCAGCGCGAATCGCCCGGCGCAGGAATGCTTGAACCGCCTTTTCCAAGGCCAGATCCAGCTGGGGCGGCCGGCCCGTGAGCAGGCCGTGGATGCACTCCAGGTAGCTGGTTCCCGCCAGGGTCAACCGGTCATCTTGAGCCGGGGTCCCAGGGCCAGCTGGGGCCTCCAAGGGAACGCCTAGGAGCCAGATGGCGGCGCCAGCTTGCTGCCAGGCCAGACCCGTGACCTGGGCCAGGTCGTGGACCAGGCCAACCATGCCCACCACGGGGGTGGGATGGATCGGCTGCATGCGGCCATCGGGCAGGCGGGTCTCGTTGTAGAGGGAGACATTGCCGCCGGTGACGGGCGTATCCAGGGCGCTACAGGCCGCTGAGAGCCCCCTGCAGGCCATGGCCAACTGCCAATAGCCCGTGTCCGTATCTGGCGAGGGGAAATTGAGGTTGTCGGTGACGGCCAGGGGTTCGGCGCCAACGCAGCTGAGGTTGCGGGCGGCCTCGGCCACGGCGGCCATGGCGCCGCGCTCGGGGTCTAGGGCCACCCAGCGGTTCGGACAATCCACCACCGCCGCTACACCACGGCTAGCCGCCTCCGTGGCCCCAGGTCCCTGTTGGGGCCGCAGGCGCACCACGGCCGCATCGGCGCCGCCGGGGGGCACCACGGTGTTGGCCTGCACCTGTTGGTCGTACTGGCGATAGACCCAGCGCTTGCTGGCGATGGTGGGGTCATCGAGCAGGGCCAAAAGCACCTGGTTCCAACTGCGGGAACCGATCCCAGCCGCACTGGCGGCAGGCAGCTGGTCCTCCGACCAGCGCCAATGGGCCTGGATGTCGGCTGGAGGTTCGCTGATCAGGGTGTGCTGGTTGATCGGCGTGTCATCGGCCAGGGCATTGGCAGGCACTTCAGCCGCCACCTCGCCGTGCTGGAGCACGCGCACCACGTTCTCGGCCAGGACCCGGCCCACCACGGCCGCCTGCAGGCCCCAGCGGCGGAAACGGGCCATCAGGGCCTCCTCCCGGCCCTTGGCCACCACGAACAACATGCGCTCTTGGGATTCCGAGAGCAGGAACTCGTAGGCCGTCATGCCCTGCTCCCGGGCCGGCACCAGATCGAGATCGAGCTCCACCCCCACACCGCCCTTGGCGGCCATCTCCGAGCAACTGCAGGTGAGGCCGGCGGCACCCATATCCTGGGCCGCCACCACATCGCCGCTCTGGAAAGCCTCCAGGCAGGCCTCGATCAACCCCTTCTCCAGGAAGGGATCGCCCACCTGCACGGCGGGTCGGTCATCGAGGGAGGCTTCGGTGAGTTCGGCGCTGGCAAAACTGGCGCCGCCCATGCCATCGCGACCCGTGGTGCTGCCCACGTACACCACCGGATTACCGACGCCACTGGCGCCTGAGCGCACGATGTCCTCGGTTTCCATCAGCCCGAGGGCCATGGCATTCACCAAGGGGTTGCCGCTGTAGCTGGGATCAAAGGCCACCTCACCGCCCACGGTCGGCACGCCGACGCAGTTGCCGTAATGGGCGATGCCAGCCACCACCCCTTCCATCAAACCCACGTTGCGGCCCTCCTCCAGGGGACCAAAGCGCAGGGCATTGAGCAGGGCGATCGGCCGGGCCCCCATGGTGAAGATGTCCCGCAGGATGCCGCCCACCCCCGTGGCCGCCCCCTGGAACGGTTCCACGGCCGAGGGGTGGTTATGGCTTTCGATCTTGAAGGCCAGTCGCTGGCCCTCGCCCAGATCCACAACACCGGCGTTCTCGCCCGGTCCCACCAGGATGCGGGGGCCGGTGGTGGGGAACTGGCCCAACAAGGGCCTGGAGTTGCGGTAGCAGCAATGCTCCGACCACATCACCCCAAACATGCCCAGCTCGGCCCGGTTTGGCTCCCGCCCGAGCCGGCGCACGATTTCGTCGTAGTCGGCCTTGCTGAGGCCCTCCTTACGCAGTGCCTCAGCAAGCGAAAAGGGCGGTGTGGCGACCACAGCAGCGAAGCAGATGGCCCCACTCTGGCTGAGGGCCCAACCGGCTGGTGGAACCAGGGCCTGGAACCGACCTAGATCCAGGGATCCTCATCGGAGTCCTGGTCCTGGCCCGGGTCAGGGCGTTGACGCGGATCCGGACGGGACCGGGAGCGGCGATCACCAGGCGGGTCGTAACGGCTGCCATAGGGATCCGGATCTGGATCCTCACCCCAGGCTTCCCAAGCCCCATGGCTGTTTGCGGAGGAGTAGCTGTTTGCGGAGGAGTAGCTGTCTGCGGAGGAGTGGCTGTCTGCGTAGGGAGAGCGGCGGGGCGAATCGGGACCATCGGGCTCCTCCAACCAGCCCTCCAGCCGTTCCTCAAAGCGACCGCCCACCTCTTGAAACTGGTCCCGCAAGCGGGAGGTTTCCTCACCAATCTGGTCGCGCCAGCGACGGGAGCGGCGCAGGAATTCCTGACGAACACTGGCCCGCGCCAGGGGGAGTTCATCCAATTGGGTGAGGGCGGTGACCACCTGGCCCGGTTGCTGATCCAGCAGGCGATCGGGGCTGAGGCGCCAGCGGCTGCTGCCAGGAAGCCTCGGGTCACTGCGGGCCACCAGGTAATGGAGGATGCGGCCGCTGCTGAGCTCCACGGCCGCATCGGCAACGCTGCCCAGAACCTGGCCCTGCTGGCCAATTAAGGCGGCATCGATCAAGGTCGGCAGCCGTTCCACCGTGAGCAGGTCGGTGTCGGCCCCCTCGCCCTGGACAAAGAGCTCCTGCTCGCCCAGGCCGCGCAACTGGTTCAGGCGCCAGGCCAGGCGCTTGGAGCCCAAATGGCTCGGTTTGCTGATCCAGCCCAACAGACGATGCACCGGCGGATGCATCCACGCCAACACGCCCATGCCGTGCTCATGGCCTTGCTCGCAGCGCACCTGGCGCCGCAACAGGTCGCTGAGGAGCAATTGGTCGGGCAGGGCCATGGAATCAGCGTTGGCGTCTGGTCAAGGGGCTCAGCTCCGGATCTGAACCGGCATCACCAGGTAGGTGAAGCCTGGCTCACCCACGGGCACCAGGATCACCGGCGTGGTGGGGGCATTGCAATGGAGCTCCACCTGGTCAGCGGCGATCGCTTTCAAACCATCGATCAGGTAACGCACGTTGAAGGCGATTTGGATCGCCTCGCCACTCACCACCGCCGCCAGGCTCTCGGAACCACTACCCACGTCCTGGGCGTCGGCACTGATCAACAACTGGCCGGCCAGGGGATCACTGACGATCTTGACGACGTTGTTGTGTTGATCGGCCAGCACCGCCACCCGCTCCAGGGCGGCGATCAGGGCCCGGCGATCCACCTGCAGCTGGCGGCTGAAGCTGTCTGGGATCAACTGGCGGTAGTTGGGGTAGGTGCCATCGAGGCTGCGACTCGTGAGCACCTGATCCGACCAGAGGAACACCACCTGGCCCCGATCACAAAACAGGCTCACCGGTTCGCCCGACTGGCGAGCCGAGAGCAGGCGCTCCAGTTCCCGCAGGGAGCGGGCCGGCACGGTGACATCCACCGCGGTGCCAGCGGCCCCCTCAGGCAACCCCTGCTCGGGCAGGGCGTGATTGAGCTTGAGCACGGCCAGACGATGGCCATCGGTAGCGGCGCATTCCAGGCCCTGGCCGTCTAGGCCCAGGTGCACCCCGGTGAGAATCTGCTTGGCTTCATCGCTGCTGCTGGCAAAGAGCGTGGCCCGTAAGCCCTTCACCAGCACCTCTGGATCGAGCCGGATCGGTTCACCGCTTTGGACCAGGGGCAGGTCAGGGAAATCGTCCGCTGGCATGCCCCGCATCTGGTAGGTGCCCGAGCTGCTCGTGAGATCCACCTGCTCGCTGCCTTCGTCGCTGCTGAGGGTGATCGGGCTATCGGCAGAAAGGCGCGACACGATCTCGCCAAACATCTTGGCGGGCAGGGTGATGGCGCCACTGGTCTCAACGGCGGCGGCCAGACTGGTTTGGATGCCAAGGCTGAGATCAAAGCCGGTGAGGCTGAGCCGGCCCGTGCCGGCATCGGCCGTCAGCAACACATTGGCCAGAACCGGATGGGTCGGGCGACTGGCCACGGCGCGGCTGACCAGTTGCAGGCTGGCGCTGAGTTCGGCCTGGGAGCAAACCAGCTTCATGGGCCAGCGCAAGGGGCCCCCCACGCTTCCACAGGCCCGGCCTAAGCGCAACGGTCCGGCTTGTCGGCTTCCCGTCCCTTCTTCTGATTAATGGATTGATCTCTTAAACAAAGAAGCAATCCAGTAGCAGTAGGGCCTGGGGAAAACAGGGAAAACCTCAATAAGCTTGTCTGGAACTACGGTTTTTCCAATTTAGGCCAGGGAAAAGCAAGTCCCATAATCGCGAAAACAACCGTTTTCCACTTTTTCCCGGGCCTGGGGAAAACATTGACCTCTGGAGGGAGAGTGTTCTTCCGTTTTTTTCCCAGGTTCGGTCCGGCCCAATCCCCAGCCTTTCCATCGGCCGGTTCCCCAGTTGGTTTGACCAAAAGTCATCAAAAAGGGCCCACCGAAGGGTGAGCCCAATCAAGTCGCCATGTCGTTGAACCGTTCTCCAGCCGGATCGCGCCCATACCGGGTCTGCTAGAGCCTGCGGTAAGGGTGTTTCCCCCCTTTGGCAGGGCCGTTTCAAAGACAGGCCTGGCCTAACGCCCCGGGGCACCGGGCTCGGGCGCAGGGTTGGTCGTCGGTTTCGATGGGCCCGAATTCAGAAGCCGAGCACCTGGGCCACCGTGGCGGTATTGGGCTCGATGCCGGTGTGGAATTTCGAGTCGTTGTTTTCGATCGCCGTATCGGGGTCCTTGAGGCCGTTGCCCGTGAGCACGCAAACCACCGTGGCGCCGAACGGCACTTCCTCGCGGCGTTTGATCAACCCGGCCACGGAAGCGGCGCTGGCCGGTTCACAGAAGACCCCTTCGCCACTGCCGAGCAATTTGTAGGCCTCGATGATCTCGGCGTCGGTGACGGCCATGAAGGCGCCCTGGCTTTCGCCCTGGGCTTTCAGGGCGTTGTCCTTGTTCACCGGGTTGCCGATCCGGATCGCCGTGGCGATCGTGTCGGGCTGCTCCACGGTGTGGCCGAGCACCATCGGCGCTGCTCCGGCGGCTTGGAAGCCCATCATCCGCGGCAGGGTGCGGCTGCGGCCAGCGGCTTTGTATTCCTTGAAGCCCATCCAGTAGGCGCTGATGTTGCCGGCATTGCCCACGGGAATGCAGAGCCAATCCGGCGCATCTCCCAGGGCATCCACCACCTCAAAGGCGGCGGTTTTCTGGCCCTGGAGCCGGAAGGGGTTGAGGGAGTTCACCAGGGTGATCGGGTAGGTGTCGGCCACCTCGCGCACGATCGCTAGGGCCCGATCGAAGTTGCCCTTCACCGCTAACACTTCGGCTCCGTAGAGCAGGGCCTGGGCCAGCTTGCCCTGGGCTACGTAGCCATCGGGAATCAGCACAAAGGCCCGCATGCCGGCCCGGCGGGCATAGGCCGCCGCCGAAGCGGAGGTGTTGCCGGTGCTGGCGCAGATCACGGCCTCAGAGCCGGCTTCGCGGGCCTTGCTGATCGCCATGGTCATGCCCCGGTCCTTGAAGGAACCGGTGGGATTAAGACCGTCGTATTTGAGGAACACCTTCACCCCCCGGCCGATCCGCTCAGAGATCACCGGCGCCGGGATCAGGGGGGTTGCCCCCTCGCGCAGGGTGATCACCGGCGTAGCTGCCGAAACCGGCAGCCAGGACCGGTAGGCCTCGATCAGGCCTGGCCAGTCCTGCATCACCGGCTTGGAACCCAGGCGCCGGAGGGCGGACAGCAGAGGCACGGGCAGCGAAGGGAGGGTTGGGGTGAATCTACGGCTCAGGACAAAAGCCCTGAGGGCAAGGGCTTTTCAGCCGGTTTGATCCCCAAGGGAGCTCCTTGGGTCGGGGTCGGTTCCCCCCAAGCTCATTTGCTGCTAGTCGTTTCGCCCTTGAGACCATCCAAGGGGGAATTCGAGAAGAAATTGACCAGATCGGCGATCGAGCTTGCCTTGCTGGCGATGGACATCAGGGCCGGAATACTCACCTGCATCTCACTGGTGGGATAGGCCTTGAGGAAGCTGATTGCCGAAAGGCTGCCCTTGCTGTTGTCCAGGCCCAGGATCACGCCGGCCTTCAGGGCGGGCACGCCATAGGCCTTGGCCTTGAGCGGGAAAACGATTTGGGCCACCCTCGCCAGGATCGCTTCGCCGATCCGGGTGTTGAGCAGCCGGCTGGTGAGCACGATCGGCAGGGTTAGTTGCTGGTTGAGCAGCTTGGCCACATCGGCCGGTTTCTGTTTGCTGAGGATGAGCACATCGGCGAGTAAGCCCCTGGCTTGGCCGGTTTGGGCCAGGCTTTCGAGATCCGCCACCGAGATCGAGCGCATGAAGGCGCCACTCACGAACACCACATTGGTGGCCGCTTGGGCGGCGGGCATGGAGGTGGCCAGGCCTAGGCCCAGCAGGGCAGCGGCAACTTGAAGTCGTTTGCGGCCCCTTTGACGGGGCTGGCTGGCGTCCTGGCGGCGGCTGATCCGGCCCGCAAGCTTCGGCAAAACCTGGGTCAAAACCTGAATACCTAAGGGTGTTGCCAGAGATTTTAGGCGCCGCCAGCGGCGGCCATGCCCATGGCCCGGCGGTTGGACGGGGAGACCAGCACATCGCGCAGCAACCGCACCACGCCCCGTTCGGCCAGGCCCCGGGCCAGGTCCAGGCCCATTTGGCGCAGGTCCGGTTCCTGGATGAGGCGCGGCAGGCGCTTGAGCAGCAGTTGGGGCTCAAAGCCTGGCAATTGCTGCAGGATCACCACCAGCCGTTGGATGGGCTCGAGGGAGAGCAGCTCCACATCACTGGTGCTGATCGGATCGCGGTCGCGCAGGCCGGGGGGTTGGAGCCGTTTCGGCAACCGTTGGCTGAGCCGCAGGGCCGCTTGCCAGCCCAGGGCATCCATCTGGTTGACCAGGCCATCCACCAATTGCTGGCGTAGCAGGCCGGCATGGGGGGAGAAGAGAAAATCCAGCACCTGATCAAGCAGGCCATCGAGATCCAGCTCGGCACCTGAGGCGGCACTGGTGATCAGGTTGTCAAGCCGTTGCCAGCGGAAGATTTCGCCATCGAAGAGCATTTCCCGCAGGCTGTCGCGTAGCTGGGGATCGGGATCTTCCATCAGGCGCCGGGCGAAATAGGGATAGGCGGCTCCAAGGATCTTGAAGTTGGGATCGACGCTTAAGGCAATGCCTTCCAGGGTCACCAGGGAGCGGATGATCAGGGCGTAATAGGGGGGAACCCGGAAAGGGAAGCGATACATCACGCCGGAGAGGTCGTCGGTGACGGCTTTGAAATCCATGCGGCTCACACCCATCTCCAGGGCCTGGCTGAACACACTTTCAAAGGCAGGAACAATCGGTTCGAGATTGACGTCGTTAGCGAGGAATCCCAGGCTGACAAAGTCTTTGGAAAGGGCTGGAAAATTCCGATTGACGAGGTGCACCACAGCCTGGATTAAGCCGGT